>Ga0137407_10002503_pt1 | contig 12079 bp, 9 predicted proteins | sample CZOMad2_2_16fung_FD_108410 | JGI IMG/M metagenome (GOLD analysis project Ga0137407, IMG submission 108410) | Vadose zone soil fungal communities from Angelo Coast Range Reserve, California, USA - CZOMad2_2_16fungal (Illumina Assembly) | ecosystem: Environmental > Terrestrial > Soil > Vadose zone...
GATGCTGAGGAAACACCCGCATACCCTTGACGCTGACGAAGACCTCATCCCCCTTCCGCAGTCCGAGGTGTCGATAGCGCTCCTGAGGCATTTCCACATGCACGACCGTCCCGGTCTCAGTCACGAGTTCGACTTTCACCAATGGCCCGGCAGTCGTGATGTATTCAATCGTCGCACGGAACTGGGGTGGCTCGGCTGGCTGATGGTCAATTTCCAGGAGATGGGGGCGGGCATAGACCACGGCGGACGTGGCATCTGGCAGATCCCGCAGCGGCAGCTCCAGACTGAACGCCTCGCAATGCAGGGTGCTATCCTCGACACGTCCATGAAAGACGTTGACAAGCCCGAGGAAGTGATAGACGAATGGCGTGGCAGGGTGCTCGTAGACTTCGTCCGGCTTGCCGACCTGCTCTACTTGACCTTCCCGCATGACAACGACGCGATCGGCTAATTCCAAGGCTTCCTCTTGGTCATGGGTGACAAAGACGCTGGTAATGCCGATGTCATCATGCAAGCGCCGCAGCCAGCGCCGTAATTCCTGCCTTACTTTAGCATCCAGCGATCCGAAGGGTTCATCGAGCAACAGGATCTTTGGCTCCACCGCCAACGCCCGAGCCAGTGCTACGCGTTGACGCTGGCCGCCCGACAACTGCGCAGGATAGCGCGACGCCATCTGTTCAAGCCGCACCAAGGTCAGAAGTTTGTAGACTCTGTCCCGGAGATCACGCGCAGAAGGCCGCTGACGGCGAGGTTTCACGCGCAGACCGAAGGCGATGTTTTCGAAAACGGTCATCTGCCGAAATAACGCATAGTGTTGAAAGACAAAACCCACGCATCGGTCCCGCACATTACTGTCGGTGATGTCTTGACCTTCAACCGACACGCTGCCACCATCGGGATGCTCCAATCCCGCAATGACGCGCAACAGGGTGGTTTTGCCAGAGCCTGACGGTCCGAGTAACGCCACGAGTTCCCCCGTTCCAATCGTCAGGCTGATATCCTTTAACGCCACGAATCCCCCAAACGTCTTGGAAATGTGGCGCACCTCAATACTCATTTTTCCTCCTCTTGCGTTCGCCGCGGCGATGGCTTTGCAATCTCCGCCGTCAATCGCCATTCAATTGCACGTCTGCCCACCAGGGTGAGCAATGCCAGCAACGTCAGCAGAGACGCCACCGCAAACGCCGCGGCAAATTGATATTCGTTATACAGAATCTCCACATGCAAGGGCATCGTGTTGGTTACTCCACGGATGTGTCCGGAGACCACCGAGACGGCTCCAAACTCTCCCATGGCGCGGGCATTACACATGATGACGCCATAGAGCAGCCCCCACTTGACGTTCGGCAGCGTGACCCGGAAAAAGATCTGCCAGCCGCCTGCGCCCAGGGTCCGCGCTGCCTCTTCTTCATCGTTGCCCTGCGCTTGCATGAGCGGAATCAGTTCACGCGCGACGAAGGGGAAAGTGACAAACACGGTGGCCAGCACGATCCCCGGTACGGCAAAAATAATCTTCATGTCGTGCGCCATAAGCCACGCCCCGAACACGCCTTGCGCGCCAAAGAGCAGCACGAAGATCATGCCCGAAATCACTGGTGAGACGCTGAACGGCAGGTCGATCACCGTCATCAGGATGTTCTTGCCAGGAAAGTCGAACTTCGCAATAGCCCAGGAGGCTGCCAGACCAAACAGCGTGTTCAACGGCACGGCGATGGCCGCAGTGATGATGGTGAGACGAATGGCAGCCAGCGCCATGGGATCGCTGATCGCAGCCCAGTAGGTGGCCACGCCCTTTTCTAAGGCTTTGGCGAACACCGCAATCACAGGTACCACCAGAAATAAGCCGAGATACACCACCGCCACAGCGATCAACAGGCCGGCGATCAGTCGTGATTCTGTCAAGTTGGCTGCGGCCGTAGGCGGCGCGATAGAGAGTCGACCGAGCTGCGCTGAGGGCATCATGTCCCACCCCCCTCGGCAAAGGCGAGCTTACCCAATCGTCTCTGCAGGAGGTTGATGCTCAGCAGCAGCGTAAAGGACATGAACAGCAGCAGTAATGCAATCGCCGTCGCCCCGGCATAGTCGAACTGTTCGAGCTTAATCATGATGAGGAGCGGAGTGATCTCGGTCCGCATGGGCATATTTCCAGCAATAAAGATCACCGATCCGTATTCCCCCAGGCCCCGCGCAAAGGCCAACGCGAAGCCGGTCAGCAACGCTGGGCGCAATTCGGGGAACACGACACGCCAGAACGTTTGCCAGCGGCTCGCGCCTAGACTCGCGGCTGCCTCCTCTAGAATGCCATCGAAGCTCTGGAGCACAGGTTCGAGCGTGCGCACGACGAAGGGCAGTCCGATAAATGTCAGCGCGATGACGATGCCCAGTGGCGCATAAGCCGCCTTGATGCCAAGGAGATCGAGATACCACCCGATCCAGCCGTTCGTGGCATAGAGGGTCGTCAGCGCGATGCCTGCCACCGCCGTCGGTAGGGCAAACGGCAGATCGACGAGACCATTGAGCAGCCGTTTCCCCGGAAACCGATAGCGCACCAGCACCCAGGTCACCAGTAAACCGAACACCGCATTGAGTAGTGCGCCAAGCAGCGAGGCTCCGAGGCTCAGGCGGTAGGACGCCAGAGCCCGGGGAGAGAACACCGTGCCCCAGAATGTACTCCAACTCAAGGTGGTGGATTTCAATAGGATCGTTGAGAGCGGAATCAGTACCAGCAGGCTCACATAGCACAGGGTAAAACCCATCGTCAGCCCAAAACCTGGCAGGACCCTGCGCATCTTGCGCGCCCGGACCAGTTCCTTATCTTTGCAGGAGTTCATCGCGCGGACTCACCGGCCAGGTTGATAGATTTGGTCGAAGACACCGCCATCGCCGAAATGTGTCTTTTGGGCGGTTGGCCAACCCCCAAAGACTTCTTCGATGGTGAACAAGCTCACCTGTTGAAACTGTGGCGCATGCTTGGCTGCTACCGCGGGCAGGCACGGCCGGTAATAATGCTTGGCGGCGATTTCCTGCCCTGTTTCTCCGTAGAGGAACTGCAAGTAGGCCTGGGCCAGGTTGCGGCTGCCACGTTTGTCGACCACCCGGTCGACGATGGCCACCGGCGGCTCGGCGAGAATGCTGACCGACGGTGTCACGATGTCAAAACGGTCCTTGGCCAGGTGCTGGGTCACCAGTAATGCCTCGTTTTCCCACGAGATGAACACATCGCCGATGCCGCGCTCCACAAAGGTCACCGTCGAGCCGCGAGCCCCCGTATCGAGCACCAAGACGTTCTTATACAAACGTCCCACAAAGTCGCGCGCTTTGGTGTCATCATTCGCGTATTCTCTTAAGGCAAATCCCCATGCCGCCAGGTAATTCCATCGTGCCCCACCTGAGGTCTTCGGGTTTGGGGTAATCACGATCACACCAGGCTTGACCAGGTCATCCCAGTCTTTGATCTGTTTGGGGTTACCCCGACGGACGAGAAACACAATCGTTGAGGTATACGGCGCACTGTTGTCCGGCAAGCGTGCCTGCCAATCCTGGTGTATGAGGCCAGCCTGGGCGATAGCATCGACGTCATACGCCAGTGCCAGGGTGACCACATCGGCTTCCAAGCCATCGATCACCGATCTGGCTTGTTTCCCCGAACCACCGTGCGACTGGTTGATGTTGACGACTTGTCCCGTCTGCTCTTTCCACGCCTGGGCGAAAGCCGTATTGAGATCTTGATACAGCTCCCGTGTGGGATCATAGGAGACGTTTAGGAGGGTGAGCGCTTTCTCTCCCGCGTGGCTGGACGTCACGCCCAAGGCCATGGCCAGCGTCACCAGGACGCTCAAAAGCCGCTTCAAGGACATTTAGATGTCTCCTTCCGCCAGTCCCGGTGCCTCATTCAGGAGCTTATCCCTGACGTCTGCGCGGACAAAGCCACGCTGGATGAGGTAGGCCAGAATGCGGTGGGCATTCTCCTCAGGCGTCCGGGCTACCGTATCCAGGGTAATCTCAGGATGGGTTGGCGGCTCATAGGGATCGTCGATCCCGGTGAATCCGGTAATCTCTCCCCGCCGCGCCTTGGCATACATGCCTTTCGCATCGCGCTGCTCGCATACCTCCAGCGGGGTGTCGACAAAGACTTCAATGAAGTGTTCCTGCCCTACCATGTCCCGGACCTCGTTACGCGTTACCCGGTAGGGGCTGACCGCGGCACAGATCGCCACCCCGCCGTGGCGTACGACCTCGGCGGCAACGAAGCCAATGCGTCGGATGTTGGTGTCACGATCCTCTTTGCTGAAGCCTAATCCCTTAGAGAGGTGAGTCCGCACGACATCACCGTCGAGCACCGTCGCCTGTCGCCCACGCTCAAGCAGGAGGACGGCGAGGACCTCGGCCGTTGTCGATTTGCCAGCTCCGCTCAGGCCGGTAAACCAGATGCATACCCCCTGTTGGTGGCGTGGTGGATAGGCCTCGGCGAGAATCTCAGCGACTTCCGGACGGGTAAACCAATCAGGCAATCTGCGACCCTTGTTCAGATACTCCTGGCGCACCTGAGTCCCTGAAATCGAAGCCGTTCGCGCCTGCGACGACACGTGTGAAACCTCTTCATAGCGATCTTCGTCAGGTAGGTACACCAGTTCCTCGAAAGGGATCACCCCAACACCCAGCTCTGCACTGTATTGTTCGACCAACGCCTGGGCGTCATACGGTCCATAAAATGGCTTGCCGCGGGAGTCGATGCCGGGGCTGGCATGGTCTCTCCCCACAATCAAGTAGTTAGCCCCATAGTTTCTGCGGATCAGGGCATGCCATAAGGCCTCTCGAGGGCCCGCCAAGCGCATTGCCAGTGGCAAGAGCGAGAGGAGCAGGCGGTCCGCATCGTCGGCGCATTGCACCAGCGCCTTATAGGTGCGCACGCGGGTATAATGATCGACATCCCCAGGCTTGGTCAGCCCTACCACCGGATGTAACAGCAACACCCCGTCCATTCGCTGCGTGGCCCGTTTGATGAGCTCCTCGTGCACACGATGCAGCGGGTTTCGCGTCTGGAACGCCACCACATTCTCATAGCCGTAGGCCTCTAATCTGGCCCGCGTCTGCGCCGGACTCAGACGCAACTCCTGGAAATCAGCATGATGTGGCAGCTGCAGGACCTGTAAACGGCCGGAGATGTTGAGTTTGCCCCAACGGTGCATTTCCGCCAATGGATGGCGCACATCAAGCGTGCCAAACACCAACTGGGCGACCTGTACTATATCCCATTCGTAGACGGTCTCGATGGTCATGACGGCCAACAGGTCATTCTTGGCATTACGCAGGGCCACATCTGCATCGAGGTGGATGGCTGGCCCGTGGTCGGCTGGGAGTGTCACGGGGATGGGAAAGAGATGACCACTGCTCAGGCGCATCTCCTCTAGCACACGTTGATGATCATCTTGACTCATGAACCTGTCCAGCGGAGAGAAGCCACCGCTGGCCAGCAGTTCCAGGTCACAGATCGAGCGCTCAGATAGCTGCAGGGAGGGCAGATGGCTGGCGTAGGCTTTCAAGTCATTCACCGCCTCGGGTGGAACGACCAAGTTGACCAGTTCGCCACCATAAGGTGTAATCAGGGTCGAAGGCTTGACAGATATCGGTTGCGTCATCTTTCCTTTCGCTCTCTTCTATAGGTTGCTCCATTCGACAACACAGACGTGTGGGTCACTCAGGTGCTCGGCCACCCACTCCGTGCTCACCAGGATTTCAGGATGGGCGTCCGCTCCCATCGCTCTCTTCTTCTGTCTCGCCAGCCCCCTTCCTCAGGGGCATCCTGCGCATGAGGATGCCACAAACCTTGCCAACATCCACTGGAAGACATCTGCTCGAGGCCAGCCCAGACGACCACCGGCACGGGTGCTCTGCGCATGACGGTATCCGTCACGCTGCCAGCCAGGACGGGGCGCCACCACCTGCGTTTGGGTGCCCGCATGATAATCACATCAGCCGCTTCTACCTGCGCCACCTTGATAATGGCATCAGCCGTATCTCCGACTACCACGAGCATACGGCATCGTTCGTGGGCCTGATACGGGAGCCAGGTTGAAAATGTCCGTTGGCCTTCCGCACACAGGTCTTCATAGGCGGACTCAAGCCTCGACTGATCGATGAAGGTGATGGCCAGATGATCAAGCCAACGTAAGAAAATGTCGGGAACGACATGGAGTAGCAGGAGTTCCCCTTCGATGGCATCCATCCAAGACATCGCTTCTCTGGTCACGAGCAACGCTGCTTCGGAGAAATCCGTAGGAACCAGCACACGACGCATCACAGCTCCTTTCATCAACAACGCCTCACACGGCTTGGTTAGAATCGTCGTGAGCAGAGTTCAAGGAAGCGATCGGTTGTCACCCACCGCCGCGCTAACCCCCTAGCGCTCTTATAGGGTCCCCAGACCCGCCAGAAGGAGGACGGTCAACTCCGAACTCGTGGGCCTCGGTTCCTCTCAAGATGAATTCTCTGGGAAGAGGCTCCGGTCACCTGGTAAGGGCATGTGCAGAAGGCGGACCATACGTGACCACAACGTCAAACGCCTCAGCCCTGCAGTGGGCCCGACGTCGTTTATGCCTTGCCAATCTTTCAAGCAACTCTTATGCCGAGTCGTAAGTAGGAATATCTATTGATGAATTTCAAAATAATCTTGTTGCATCGATGTTTTGCTGTTATATATAGTAGCTTATCTAGTAAATAGGACGGATCATCTATCACATATAATAGGGAGCGGTTGTGGCACAACTCGACGAACTGTTACTAAGTGTGTGGCGCGAAGCCGGCCGACACACCGACATTACCACCTCGACCACCAACATCGCGCAACTCCTGGCGCGCTGGATGCCTATTGAGCAAATGCTGGTGCGGCGTATTGAGCTGGAGCGCTCGTGTCTTGAGACGGTGGGCATTGGTACGGAAAAAATTGTACTTTGGCCTCTTGGCGAGCGGAGCGACTGTAGCCCGACGCAGCTGCAGCGCCTTCTGGCGTGGTGTCATCGTGGAGAAGCGACGCTTCGGGGTCGCGGCAGTGGAAACGTACGGGGGCTGGAGGCTGCCGCGTCACTTGAGATCGATGAGGAGCTCTTGGTTGGGCCACTGGTCAGCGAGCATGGGACATGTGGAGTGATCGTGCTGATCGCTGCGCCCGCGCAGCGCTTTACACCGCTGCATCAGCAGATGCTCCAGGCCATCTTAGAGCCGTTGGCGGCAGCGCTAGAGAACGACCATCGGCTCCGTGAGCTCACCGCTCTCCGTGAGGCCGCCGAAGCCGATAAGCAATCCCTGCTCAGACGGCTGGGGCGCACCGAGGTGACAGAGACAATCGTCGGCGCCGACGGGAGGCTTCGACCAGTGATGGAGCGCGTTGCACTGGTCAGTCCCTCGGACGTGCCAGTCCTCATATTGGGGGAAACCGGCTCTGGGAAAGAAGTCATTGCCCGGGCCATCCACACGCGTTCCTCACGGGCAGCAGGGCCATTCATCCGTGTCAACTGTGGTGCGATTCCACCCGACCTCATCGACTCCGAGCTGTTCGGGCATGAGAAAGGCAGCTTCACAGGCGCCGTCGGCACCCACAGGGGGTGGTTCGAGCGCGCCGATGAGGGCACCCTCTTTCTGGATGAAATCGGCGAATTACCACCGGCCGCTCAGGTGAGGCTCTTACGCGTGCTACAGGAAGGGGTATTTGAACGCGTTGGCGGAGAACGCTCGATCAAGGTGGACGTCCGCATCGTCGCTGCGACCAACCAGGATCTTGCCACGATGGTGCAACGCGGGAGATTCCGTGAGGATCTGTGGTATCGCATCGCGGTCTTTCCGATTGTCTTGCCACCCTTGCGTGAACACCCTGAAGATATTGCAGCGTTGGCAGAGCATTTTGCCCAACGCGCCGCCGTCCGCTTTGGCCTCACACCACAGCGGCCCTCGCCGCAAGACATCACGCTGCTTACGAACTATACCTGGCCGGGAAACGTACGGGAATTGATCGCAGTGATCGATCGGGCTGCCATCCTAGGGGCAGGCAAGGACCTAGAGGTTGGCAAAGCGTTAGGCCTGATCCCAGGGGTATACCCTATATCACCGACGACTGACCAACCCCCTCCCGCTCAGCGGTCCCTCGCCTCAAAGTGTATATCTCTGGACGCAGCGATGACACAGCATATCAAAGCCACCCTGGAGGTGACCCACGGCCGCATTGAAGGTCCGCACGGTGCAGCCCGCCTGCTGGGCATCAATCCGTATACGCTGCGCGGCAGGATGCGCAAACTTGGCATCGATTGGGGCAGGTTTCGCTCTGTACCATCCCCCTAAATGTCGCAGCGCCTGGCAGTGCCCAGCCCATGGATGCCGCATTCTTTCACGGCGTTCTGTTCCCACCACCAGCGACCTGCCCGTGCATCATCCCCCGGTTGCGTTGGGCGTGTACAGGGAGCACAGCCGATACTGGTATACCCCCGTTGATACAGCCGGTGGGTGGGCACGTCGTAGGTGTCGATATAGTCCCAGACTTGTTCAGAGGTCCAGTCGCAGAGAGGATTGAGTTTCATCAAGCCGCCATGTTCGGCGTCCAGTTCTGCCTTGTTGATCGTGGCTCGGCTGGCGCTTTGATCCCGCCGCAACCCCGTGATCCAGGCCCCCAACCCGTCAAGCGCGCGCCGCATCGGCTCGACTTTGCGGACGTGGCAACACCACATCCGCGCCTCAACAGACTTGTAGAATAAATTGGGGCCATCCCCTCGCACCATCGCTTCGACTTGCCTGGGATCAGGGAAAAAGAGCTCAACTTCAATGTGATAGAGCTCTCGGACACGCTCCATGATGTCATAGGTTTCCTGCGGCAGTCGGCCAGTATCCACGGTGAACACACGCACCTTGGGGTCGATCCGGTGGGCCATGTCAAGGATCACCATGCCCTCGGCCTGAAAACTGGTACACAGCGCAATCCGAGTGCCCCACTGTTCGAGGGCCCAGGCGATGAGCTCTTCCGCGGGGTCTGAGGCAAACCGCTGCACCACGTCGTCTGCTTCCCATGTGTCTAACAGGTCCCGATTTTCACGCATCTGCTCTCCTCCATTGGGAGGTGGATTGGCGTCGCCATCGCGCTCTTCTCCTGTCTCGCCAGGCACCTTCCTGTGGTGCGTCTTGCGCATGAGGACGCCGTATACCCTTTCAACACCCACCGGAAGACATTTGCTTCAGGCCAGCCCAGCCAGCCCAGGCGACCACCGGCACTGGTGCTCCCCATCCCCACAAAAACGCTGCGGGGAAGTGCTGTGACATGTGGATGACAGGTTCATGGGGAATACCTATATTCCTCTTCACGGAACTCACTTACCTTATAAAATACCTGATATAAATAGTCAAGTATAAACTGAAAAAATCTTGCTGCTCACCATGGTGGTGGGACTCATGCCGATCACCGCCGTTTTGATCCTGCTCGGCGACGGCCTCAACGCTGGTGCTGAGCACCCATCCATGCGACAGGCCGCTGGGGCTGCCTAAAATCTCGCCATCTTCTCTTCACCCAGCATGTCGGCTGCTCAAATTCTACCCTACTGGCGGCTCTATCCTCTGGGCCTCGCTTTGTCGCCATGCATCCTGAATGCAGCGTCAGCGTCCGCCTTGCCACCCCACACCCAGCAATTTCCCGTCCTCCTGTTGTCCCGGCATGGGTCTTGCCTCAGATGCAGGGACAAGACCTCTCCCAGTGCTGGGTCATCACGCGGCGATCGGGCGATGCAGCGCTCAAACCTGCGATCGGCTTCTTCATCCTCGCCACTTCAGGAGGTGAAACCATGCGCAAGGTGGCACTCGCGATGGCTTGTCCACATGCCCACGTACACAGTGGTACGTCCGTCACACGTCGTGGCTTTCTTGGCCACGCCATTCACCTCAGCATGGCCACGGCCGCTGCATCTGTGTTGCTCGGGCCACAGGCGCTGCGATCGCTGGCAATGGCGGGGCGAGCCATCAAATTCTCGCATGGCACCGGTCTGTGTAACATGCCTCTATTCTATGCAGCCGAGAAAAATCTCTTCGGCAAGTACGGCATCGACGATGACGTGGTGATGACACCGATGGCCGGCACCAGTGCGATCCAGTTGGCGACCGGGCAGGTTGAGATGGGTGTCATTCCCTATACCAACGCGATTGCCGCCTATACGCGCTCACCGTCGTTTTCGATGGTGGCAGGCAGCGGGATCCAAGGTCTGATCATCGTGGCCAAGCCCGAGATTAAGACATTTCAGGATCTGATCGTCATGGTCGGCCGTCAAATGATGAATATGAACTTGACGTTTCTTGGCATGGCGATGATCGGGCTGGTGGGCTATCTCCTGGATGCTGGCTTAGCTGTGCTTCAGACGCGCGTCCTCTGGTGGAAGAGCAGCGCGCAGCTGTGAGCGCTTGTTTGCAACCAGCCCTTGGCTGACGGTGGGAAAGGGGCAGCCTCCCATGTTGTCGCAGAATGGTATCAGCGTGCAACACGTAGGCCCGGAGCGGACGGTTCTGCAGTCCAACGTCAAAATGGTGGTGCCACGTCTGCGAAAATTTGCCGCCAGCGCGGTGTGGTGGCTGCTATCGATCGGCATGCTCGTGGCCATCTGGGAGGTTGCCGCGGCGCTGCAGCTCATCAACACGGTGATTTTACCGCCGCCCCACTTGTTTGTGGCCGAACTCCGCAATCAGGCACAGTTTTTAATGCCTCAGGTTGGCGCTGAGGCGGTGGGGAGCAATTTCATCGCACTAACGGCGATCTGGGCAAGTCTGCGGCGGGTCCTGATCGGGCTAGCGCTGGCCTTCGTGTGTGCGGTAATCCTGGGCAGCCTGGCGTTCTACTTCAACATTTTTGGCAAGCTGACACTACCGACGGTGACCTTGCTAGCGCCCATTGCCTCGGTCGCCTGGATCCCGTTGGCCATCTTCGCCTTCGGGATCGGCGACGGGGCCGCCATTTTTGTGGTATTTATCAGCGTGGTCTTCACTTTGACGCTGGGCACTGTGAACAACATGCACAATGTCGAACAACTCTATATCGATACCGCTCGCGTTTTAGGTGCCAATCGCCGCCAGGTAATCCAACATGTGATTTTTCCGGCCGTCCTGCCGAACCTGTTCGTCATCATGCGGATCAATTTATTTGGCGCCTGGATGGGAGTACTGGCGGCAGAAATGGTGGGAGTACGCACCGGCATGGGAGCCATCGTGGTGGCCGGACGACAGATGATGAACATGAACCTGACATTTCTTGGGATGGCGATGATCGGGCTTGTCGGTTACCTCCTCGATGCCAGCTTCGGCCTGATTCAGAAACGCATCCTCTGGTGGAGGAGCAGCGCCCAACTATAGGCTAGGCAAAATCTCATGACGACTACGGTTCTCCTCCCCTAGGGAGAGGGTAAAGGTGAGGAAGCGACGTTATTGCCAGAGAAGAGCCATCACCCTGACCCTCTCTCGCAGGGAGAGAGAGCACCAGTAATGGACGCATGGAGAATGCCCATGGGCGAAATCGTCTGCACCGATGTCACCAAAGTGTGGGGCGCTGATACGCCGCGCGAAGTGGCGGCTCTGGACACCGTGAGCCTGCGTGTGCAGCATGGGGAATTTCTCGTGATCATCGGGCCGAGTGGCTGTGGCAAGAGCACCTTCCTCATGATGCTAGCCGGCCTCGAGATGCCAACGTCCGGGACCATCGTCTATAATGGCACGACCATCACCGGCCCAGGGGCCGATCGCTCCTTGATTTTTCAGCAACCCTCGCTCTTTCCTTGGCTATCGGCTCTCGATATCGTTGCCTTCGGCTTGATGCTCCAGGGAGTTGGTCGCAAGGAGCGGCGCCAGCGCGCCGAGCAGTTCCTGCGTCAAGTCGGCTTGCGCGAGTTCGCCCAGAAGCATCCTCACGAGCTCTCAGGCGGCATGCAGCAACGGGCCGCCATCGCCCGTGCGCTGTGCCTGGGGGCTGACGTGCTGTTGATGGATGAACCCTTCGCCGCCCTCGACGTGCAAACACGCTTTCAGATGCAGAGCTTCCTGCTCGATATCTGGCAGGGCTCAGGGAAAA
>Ga0137407_10002504_pt1 | contig 12079 bp, 8 predicted proteins | sample CZOMad2_2_16fung_FD_108410 | JGI IMG/M metagenome (GOLD analysis project Ga0137407, IMG submission 108410) | Vadose zone soil fungal communities from Angelo Coast Range Reserve, California, USA - CZOMad2_2_16fungal (Illumina Assembly) | ecosystem: Environmental > Terrestrial > Soil > Vadose zone...
CGCTGTCGCTTTATGCCCTGGACGAGAAAAGGGTAGTCGCCCGCGGCGAGATCGGCCTCTCCAGATTCCAGCCAGTCATGGAGATGTTCTCCGTCTAGTTGAACCGCGCTCAGGCGCACGCCGGGGGCTAACACGCGCATTCGCTTCAAAATAGGTGGAAGTAGAACCACAGCGGCGACATCGGGTCCGACGAATTTGAAATGCCGACAAGAAGTATCAGGAGAAAAAGGAAGCTGCTCGCAATTTAATTGTGCAATTTCTTTGAGAATATTCTGGATCTGAGTCGCCAAGCTGAGCGCTTTTGGGGTCGGTTTCATCTGAAATGCGACCCGAACGAAAAGGGGGTCTTCGAAATGCTCACGCAAGCGTGCCAACGTCTTACTGAGCGCCGGCTGGGACACGTTCAGTACCTCCGCGCTACGTGTGAGGCTCTGTTCCCGCAAAAGGGTGTCCAGCACTTGCAGCTGGAAAAGGTCTAATTCGCTGTGAAGACGTCTTACTATGTTCCGGCTCCTGCATCAAGGGCTACCGAAAGCCCTGAGCTCAAGGCCGCCCCTTGTCCAGCGCCCTGGCGTAATCAGCAGTGGCGGTATACGAGCCGGCGTCTGCTCCCGCGGACTCGATACCGCAAACCTGGGTCGCGAACGCGCCATAGCTGCCGGCCCCCGACATTTCGTCGCGTGCCATCGTCGCTGCAAAGATACCATGCAATGGCATACCGTTATTGTTTTCGAACATGAAACCGCGCCCGCCCCAGTCGGTTAGGAACAGATCGCGGATCACACGGCCGATCTTGACGCGATCTCTCGGTTTGCCCTTCGGGCCGTTATTCAGCCTTTCGAACCATTGGCCAACCTCTGAATCATGCCATTGATCCTCTGATGGGATCATCAGCGGACTTCGTCCGGCGAGGTCGAGCAGCTCATATGTCAAACCCATCTGGTTTTGCAGGAAATGTGCCCGCCCCATGTTGCACATCAGCGGGTTTGGCTTATAGCGTCCACTGGGCGTGACGAACCCGGTCTCCTCGCTGGCAATCAGGTGCGCCAACATGGTCTGATGAAAACCGACCAGTTTGGCGACACGGGTAGAAACTGTCGGCAGTTTATTCGTCCCGATGTGCTCGGTGATCAAGATGGCGAGCCCAACGATCAGCTCGGCGCGAAGGGTCTGGCGTATCAATATGTGGTAGTGCACCCAGTCAAAGATCCGCTGCGGGTAGAGCTTCGCGTGCTCGGGATTGCCGATATGGAAGACTTGTTTCCAGGGAATGAATACATTGTTGAAGACGGTCGTCGATTCGAGTTCGTCGCCCTGCGATGCCAAAGGATGTTCCGCGGCATCGCTTTTTACCGTGCTTTCACGGCAAAGTATGGTTACACCGGGTGTGTTGTTGGGAATCGCGGCGAAGATGACCTGCTCGCCCGGGATGCCGGGCCGAAACAGACAACCGATATGCATATAATCGCTGAACGGGATACCCGTTCCGACCGACTTGACGCCGTTGACGATGATACCCGCGTCGGTCTTCTCGACGATGCGAAGGTTCGGCGAGCGGGCCTGGGCCTCGGGACTCGAACGATCCGTCTGGGGATCGACGAAATTGAGCGGGCAGTTCAAGTCATCCTCGCGGAGGAGTTTTAGGAAGTCTCGAATGTTTTGCGTGAGGTTCCTGCCCTCTGCGCCGATTGACTGCGTTTCCCACACTGTGGGGTCGTCGGCATAAGTGGTGAACGTGTAATTGTGAGAGTCCGGCAGACGCCCATACGAACCACCCGCGATGTGACGCAGGATCGTCTCATGATATCTGCGTTTGACGCGGAGGCCATCCTTATCGGAACAGTCCTGCCATTGCCGCGACCGCCGCACCCCGTCAACATCGACGAAGGTCAATGCATCCTGTAGCTCCGGACGGTGATGCAAATCGTAAAATTGCGCCACCCGCTGCGCGTAGTCGCGCGTCAAAGGATGAGTCGCGACATTGTCGATTTTCTCGTTTCCGACCCAGACAACACGGCCGTCGTTGAGCGTTTCCAGATATTCTTTGCCTGTACGCAAAATTCCTTCCTCTACCATTCGGTTCTGTTTGGATTAGTCCGCAAGGGACTTGATGGTCACATACTGCCGACGGTGATAAACGAGTGGAGTGCAGTCTTCGCGATGGTTCTTGGCCACCACCTCTGCAAAGATCACACTGTGGGAACCGACGTCGATAGCGTTCACGATGGCGCAATCAAAAGAGACCGCGGCGTCAATTCGACACGGTGCGCCGGTCGCGATGGTCCGCCAGCCCTCGTCGGCAAAGCGTTCTTCCATCGGTACCGAGCCGACGCCAGCGAAGGTCTGAGATATGGCCGCTTGGCCGGCCACCAACCAATTCACCGAGAGCACGCGATTTTTTTTAATGATGCCGGTAGCGTAGCTTTGTCGGTTGAGACACAAAAGAACCGTCGGCGGGTTGTCGCAAACCGAGCAGACTGCGGAACAAGTAACTCCGGCGAGCCCAAAAGGCCCGTCCGTCGTCACGATAGTGACGGGCGTCGACGCTTTGGAAAGAGCATCCCTAAAATCGAGCGAGGCGATCGTCTCAAAAGCTTTACTAAGCGCATGAGCGGCTTCGAGACCCTGCATGTGAACCTCCCATCTTGTTCAGAAGCGAGACCAAGCACCGGTGACACTTGATAATCTGCGCGTCGCGCTCGAGAAGAATGAACGGAGCCAAGTCTTTCGGCCATGGCCTCAGGGTAATAGATACTATTCACGGCAGTTACTCAGGCGGGAGACATTGAAGTCGTCATCGTCTTGCCATGATCGCCACCGTGTCAGTGCGCGTCCCTCGTGTAAACTTTCCTGCCCTGAAACCAAGTCCCCAGCACGTGCGTTCGTGCGATGTCGTCCGCATGCCCGGAATCGGCCAAGTCCAGAATATCCTGGTCGACGACGATGAAATCGCCCGATTTGCCGACTTCCAGAGAACCCGCTACCTGCTCACGGTGAAGAAAACGGGCGCCATTGATGGTGTAGGCATCGATGAGATCGCGGATGCTCACCGCTTGTGAGACGTTCTGCGCGCCCTGTCCCGGCAGGCGGCGGGTGACGCCTATCGCCATGTTCACGAAGGGTTGCGGATCGCGGGTGCCGACGGGTGCGTCGGAACCGGCCACCAGGATTCCGCCGGCCTCTTTGACGGCTTTGAAGGGAAAAACGTTGGACTCATAGTAGGCGCCCGGTGCGTGAAGAGTGGCGTAGCCGTTGCCACTGACCTTGTCGACGAACGGTACGACGGTCATGTCGTAGTCCGGGTTGGCATTCGCCCAGGAATAGGTAAACGCCACGTACAGATGATCCTTGCCGATGCGTGCGACATCCGAGGGTTGCGCCAGCTGGACGTGCGCCAATCCGTCGCGCTGAGTCGATATGCCATCGGCCGCGCGCGCGGCTTCCAATGCGTCAAGCACGGTGTTGAGCGTTCCGTCGGCGATGACATGGACGTGAAGCGTGAATCCCGCGAGGTGAAAGCGTTTCACGAATTCCATGATGACGGCGCGATCGTGTTGCAGCTGGCCGTAGGAGATCGCGCACTGGTCCGGGTGGAAGTGGTGGCTGGCGGTGAATTCCGCTACCGCCGACGAGGAGGCGTACTTCGCCTGATGGCTGCGCACGTCCTGGCAGACCGGGGACTGGGTATCAACGTAGCCTGTGACGGTGAGCTTCCCGCCCTCGTCTTTGCCAAAGACGGGTTGCCGGTACGGATGCAGGGACAGGGCATTGGGCAAAGTGGGCGGCGTAGAATAAGGATTACCTTCCATGACTCCGTCGCCCAGTAACTTGACGACGTCCGCGCGGATCAGCGGATCCGACGCGTATTTGGCGCGGACCTGTTGGGCGCTGGCCACCATTCGATCATAGTCGACCTTCCCGTCGGCGGTCTTCATGTCCTCCGGATCGTAGAATTGCGCCAGAGTCGCGCGCGCTGTGAGCTTGCCGTCCCGCTCGAGTGCGTCGTACAGCTCCAGGAATTGCGGCTTCACCAGTGCATCCATGAAGCCTGTAATGCCGGCGGCATTGAGCAGATAGGGCAGCTGTGCCCGCGCCTTCATCAGATCTCCAAAGCGCCCAAGCAGCTTGTCCGGAGCGTGTAAGAGCCAGCGCGCATCCTCATTGACCGTGCCATTCGGATTGCCGTCGGCGTCGACGCCGACGAACTTGCTGAATGCGGCAAAGTCTCCCGCCAGCGTCGCTTTCGACAAGCCGACAACCTTTCCGCCGCTGGTGGTGGCCCGCGCGAGCGCGGTACTGTTGTAGGCGCCATTGTGAGCGTTGTTGCCGAGCAGCTGAATCGCGACGGCGGTGGATACCTTGTCGAGCGCGACTCGCAACGTCGGGAATTCGGCATCGGGCTGATTTCCATGAGCGGGGTTCCACTGATACACGCTCAGCCAGCCGCCATCGGGTACCTTGAATTCGGCGACACAGGACCGCACGAAGGCCGACAGCTCGCGGAGTGTCTTCTCGCGGCTGTTCAGATCACAGACTTTGGTCTGGACGATGCCGAGCGGATGAATATGCGAATCGAAGAGACCGGGGAGTACCAGCCGCCCACCCAGGTGCTCTACCTGGGTTGACGGCCCGATCCATCGCTTCGAATCGGTGGAGGAACCGGTAAAGACGATCTTTCCGTCGCGAATAGCCAAGGCCTCGACGACGGAGTGCAGCGGATCCTCGGTATAAATCTTCCCGCCGTCCACCACGAGATCCGCGGCAGCCACTTGGCTGCCGGCCGAGGTTGGGAACGCCGCCATGAGGGCGAGAAGCCCCACCATTTCCACACCGTACCGAAATCCTCGCATGAACTTCCCCGAAACGCTTCGCCTAATACCGATACGTTGCCGTCACGCCGATCGTCCGCGGCCGCACGCCGCGCCCGAAGTAGAGGTTATCGGTGGTAGGCCCGAGTTCACTCGCCCCCGTGCCAGGCGGACCCGCGCCTGGTGCGTTGTCTCGAGATTCCAACAACAGCGGGTGCGCATTGGTGACGTTATTCGCGTACGCCGATAGATCGAAACCGTTGAACCGGAATCCCGCCCGCAGCGACAGATTATTGAGGACCGGCAGTCCGGGAATGGTATTGTCGAAGAGCGCATTGTTCGGATTCTGCCCGGAGAGGCGTGATTTCTGGGCGGTCGAGTGTTGGAAGTCGACGCGAAAATAAGGGACGCGGCCCTGCCACTCGGGGAAATGGTACTCCGAGGATGCCGTGAATGACCAAGGCGCGCCCAGCAGCGCATCGCCCTCGGTGGCAACCGGCCTTGCGGCGGGCTGGCCCTGTGCGACACAGCTTAGGTTCGCAGCGTCGTAGTTGGCTAGAGTGCCGGCGCAGGAAGTCTTGGTAAGCCTCGCGTCAGTGTAGGCCGCGGTGAGATCGAAAGTCAGTACATCGATCGGCCGGTAGAGTACCTCGATGTCACCACCCTCGCTCTTTGCCTTGCCTAAATTGGCCGTGTACTGTTGGCCGCAGCCCGGCAAGTAGACGTTTTGCTGGATACCGTTCCAATCGATGTAGAACAGGCTGGCGTCGATCTGCAGCATGTGATTGAAGAACGTGTTCTTGCTTCCGATCTCGTAGCTCCACAGGCTGTCCGAACCATATTGACCCGGTACTTCAGTAAGTCCTAACGCCGCGAGATTGCCGCCGCAAGTAGGGCCCACAGGTACGTTGGGGCCCCCCGGACGGAAGCCCTTGGAGGCGCTGATGTACACGAGATCGTCGCGATCGGGTTGCCAAGATAGAACTGCCTTCGGTGTGACCGGCTTTTCTGTGCCGCTCGAGGGAGTGTTGATCGTCGTGCCGAGCAACGGCCCCGTTACCAGAACCGATCCGGCGTAGTCGAGCTTCGAGACGCGCAGTCCCGCGGTTGCCTTGAACGTGTCTGTCAGCTTGAAGCTTGCCTCTCCGAATACCGCGATCTGCTTGTCCACCACTTCTTGCACGGGCGCATGCAATATGCGCCCCCCGGGGCATGCCAGAGCCGGAACGTTCGGCGCACAGAACGGATAGGGGCCACCTGGGAAAAAGGAGGTGTAATCGATGATTTCCTGGTTCAAGGTGGGATCAATAATGTCCTCCGCTATGTTCTCTTTCAGATGCGAGTAGAAGAGCCCGCCGCTCCAGAGAAACCGCGCATCCGTATCGTTCGATGCCAAGCGGATTTCCTGGTAGAAATTGCGCTGGGTATCCTGCAACGGCGTGTGGCCGTTATCTCCCGGCGCGGGAAAGGTATTGGGCAATATGCCGAAAGAGCTAACGGTCGCGCGCAAGAATTGGGTGTAGTCGGACGTGGCGTTTTGGTTACGATCGTAGAAGGATGTGTTCGAGAACAGAGACGCTCCACCTAAGTCCCACTTGAGCTTGATGGCGCTCAAGGTGAACGGGTCGGTGCTGGAATTGGTCCCGGCATTACCGTTCCGGTAGACGTTCTGAGAGGGATTCGAGAGCGGTATCCAGTACGCGGACGTGTCGTTGATCTGCAGCCGTTGGTAGTAAATCGACGGCGTGATCTCGAGCGCGTCATTGACCTTCCACTTGACGGCCAGGCGCGCCGTCGTGGTTTCCTGCCAGTTGGCGTTCGGATCCGTGGTATTGCTGTAGATGGGCGTGGGCAGGGGCACGAAGGCACTTGGCGAGAGCGTGTAGCCCACCCGATCCACCCAGCCGCCGTCGCGCCGGTACGAGACGCTGAGTCGAAACGCGAGCACGTCCTCGATGAGGGGCGCGCTGATGGCGACTCCGCCCTCGTAGCTCGGAGCGCCCCCGTCGGTGATCGCGCCGTCCGCGCGCGCATAACCGGTGGTCTTGCCGAGGTCAGGTTCGGGCGTTATGAAGCGCACCACGCCACCCTCGGCGCCGGCGCCGAACAGGGTACCCTGCGGGCCGCGCAGCACTTCCACCCGATCGAGGTCGGACAGCGCGGGGAAGGCATTGACGTTGCCGAAACTGATGTGCCGCGTCTGGACCGGCGTGTCGTCGATATAGATGCCGGTGGTCGAGGTACCCGCGGCCGAGTCGATGCCGCGGATATTGATGTCGGACCCTTCGTCGTTGTATGCATTGGCAATACCGTTGCGCTGGAAGCTCAAGCCCGGCGAAAGGCGCGACAGGTCGTCGATGTTTTTGAGCCCCTGCGCATCCATCTGCTCCTGGCTCAAGGCCAGGACGCTGATCGGCACATCTTGCAGTCGTTCGCTTCTCCGGGTCGCCGTGACGACGACCTCTTCGAGACCGCCACTCGGCGCTGTATCGGCATCCCCCGCGGCCGCCAGGGAAACGGCCGGCCAGATCAGCTGACCCAGCAAGACGCTAGGCATGACAAATCTCTTGATTGACTTCGAACGCATGACGCACTCCCTATTTATTTTCTTCCCACTCACCGGGCCGAGGTGACGCTCGCGACCGCGCAATCGACCGCTGCCTCGAACACGGGACTCACCCGTGCATCGAAACTACTAAGATGAGACCTTCATTGAATATGTGCTGCAGGCAGGTCTTTGCTGCCACCGGCTCACCCGCGCACTCATCGGACAGTGACCAAACGCTTCTTCGGTTTTGAGGTTGAAGAAAGTGCAATTGCTGCACTCCCCCCGGCGTGCCTTTCTCAGCGCCAGAGACTTGTCATCGGATTCGTAGCCTTCCCTCAAAGTGAGGGGATCAGTCTGCCCAAGCGTTGCAGCACCGCTGGAGTCCGTGCGCAAAATCGCCAGTGCGGACACTGTACCGATGCCCGATACGAGTAGAGCGCGACGCGTTGCTATCATTGGATCTGCTCCGTCGTATTGATCCGGTGCCGCATCCGGTCCATGCTCGGAGGCAAGAAGAACCATCGTCGCATCAAAATACGGCCACTCAGGCCGCCGATCGACGTGCAGGCCCTCCGGATTGAATTGATGAGGACCATCAGAGAATCTCGAAAAAACCCTGATCGTCTATGATGCGCCGGGGCCAATCGGGGCGCGTTTGGATGAGCTTTCTAATCTTGGCGATGAATGCCGGATCTTGGTTGTCACCCGCATAAACGGTCATATCTTCGGCGAGCCACGCCGGAAGTGCCGCCCACCGATGGATCGTTTGTCTCTCCAGATACCAGGTGAGGTGGACAACAGCGCCGCTTTCCTCATACCACACCGTCGTTTCGACTCCCGGAGCCACGTGTTGATACCAGAAGTGCTGGATCGCATGCCGTCCAACGTGCGGGCCATTTTTTACCGTGTATTCGACCGTGTCGGGTTCGACGATGGCAGGATCGAAGACCCACCCATTGGGAAAATGCCAACTCATGCGTTTGCCGAGAATGCTGGTGAGCATGCCTAACTCCCTCTACGACGCCACGAATCTTTTTTCCAACATAAATGAAATCTTCCAAAGAGTGAACCGAAGCGCTTGGGCAAAACTGGAATAGATACTATTCAATTTCACTCAATGTCGACCCGGCGCGCAGCCCGTACGAAACCCGGGTGGGAGATCGCGAACGCCTTGCTGCACCAGCACTGAACTGAAGGCGTGGCGTACACTTCCGATTCTTCGACGGAACGGTAAGTTCTTGCAAAATATTTATCGGGTTTTGCAGGATTTAGTCTCTCTCGATAGCCATAACTAGGCTTCCGATGCTGGGGCGTGCATATGCAACCTGCCATAAACTGATCTGATAGCACAGGAGATTGAACATGCTTTTTATCCGCCTCTGTCTCGATAAGCCGGGCGTTGGGTCGCTTCGCGACGAACACCGCGCGGCTCATCGAGCCTATCTTGCGTCGGGTGTCATCAAGCTCGTGCTGGCCGGCCCACTGATGGACGACGAGAACAATAAGAACATTGGAAGTTTCATGGTTGTGGAGGCTGATGGCCTGGAGCAGGCGAGACGCTTTCACGATGAAGATCCCTTCACCAAAGCGGGTCTGTTCAAGCAAGCGTTCGTCCACATCTGGGACAAGCATGTCGGCTAAACATGAGAGATGCGTCACCTCTGCTCGCGCGCCTCCTCTACTCGGAGTGGCAGCTTAATGTTTAGCTTTTCAAGGGTGAGGCTCGCAAGGGCGTAAGGGCACTGAATGGAATAGTATCTATTCCATTCTTGATAGGTCGTATTCGATCTATTTGTCGTATTTTTTCCGTACTGTGGCCACAATCATTTTGTCATCGAGGCCCGTTGACATCCGACTCAAACTACCAGGCAGCAAGTTCGCGATAACTCTGCGTCGATCCACGGGATAGTTGGGATACGGGGCCATCGAGATCCAAAAGGAGGACACGGAAATGAGCGCGACGATGCCGTTTACGTTGAACGAAACGCACGGGCTGACTCGTCTACCCGGATGTGCGCTCCAATCGTCGAGCGCCGACCTGGGATGGACGTCGCTGTTTGTCTCAACGCAGCATGAATCGCCGTTCGAGGCCGAGGTCGAACCGGTGTCTGACCATCTCTTGGTCTTTCATCTCAATGGACCGGTGTATGTCCGCGGGGAGGTGGAAGACAGACATGTCAGACGATTGGTTCCAGCCGGCAGCTTGTTTCTCTGGCCGGCCGGGAGCGGCTTTCGCATCCAACTGGAAGCGTCGGTCAAGACTATGCATCTCTACATCCGCAGCTCCGTTGTGGAAGAGGTGGCGGCTTCCCTTGGCTATCGTGAACCGGGTACGGTGCATATCGCACCAAGACTGGGTGAAACGGATGAGCTGCTGGAACAACTTGCGCTGGAGGTTGGGCGCGCCGCGACAAGCCAGACGACATCCGCCCAGCTCTATATAGATCATCTCGCACTCGCCATCGCGGCCCGGCTGATCCGCATCAATTCGCCTGACGCGTTCTCCGGTGTCGCACTCAGCATGCAGGGACTTAGCGCCGCCCAGCTCAAACGGGCGGAGGACTATATCGAGACCCATCTCAATGAGGTGATCCGACTGTTGTCGTTGAGCGAGGCCAGCGGTCTCAGTGTTTCGCATTTCACGCGCCGATTCAAAGTCACCACAGGCCTTTCGCCGCATCAATTCGTACTCAGACGCCGCGTCGAGCGCGCCAAGCGCCTTCTGAAACACACCAACGAAGCCATCGCTCAGATCGCGTTGTGCTGCGGTTTCTCCCATCAAGAGCATCTGACCCACACCTTCAAGCGCTTCACCGGAAACACACCCGGCCGGTATCGCCAGACGGTCCGCAATTGAGACCGATTACGCTAGTTATGGGCGTCGCTGTGTTGCACCCTACCGGGCTTGGCACCGTTTCTCGCACAACCGTTCGGCGTCAACAGCACTTGCGTGGCAACGACACTCATTGCGCTGATACTCATTGCCATGACAACCGTGTTGAATATGAGCGGCACGTGCTTGCTCAGGCCGATTTCAATTCATTCACCGCACGCCATGCCTGATCGATGGCCTCGTGTGTGTAGGAATTCCAGCCCGCGTCGGAATTGGCGATGGTGACGCTGCCGCAGCGCTTGCGGGCGATTTCATAGGGCGGGGGTCCTTGGGTTTCATGATCGAACAAGGAATCCTCACTGTAGGCATAGCCATGCGGCCAGCGATTGACCGTGATCGCCACAATGTCGCGCGCCGACTGAAATCCACCCGGACCCAGCATGCGGTCAAGCTGATCCGTGATACGCGTCTCGTATTCCGCGAACGGTGTACTCAGCAGCAGCTGCCTTCCTAGGCGAAACTGCTCGACATTGGAGAGACCCCGATTCGGCGTGAGCGGTATGTGTTCCATATGCAGCAGCATGGGCTCACTCGGGTCGCGCGGATTGCGGTAGCCGCCGAGCGCCACGGGGTAATCAAGCTTGGTTTGCGAATAGTAGGCATGAGGACTGTAGATGTCATCGACTCCGAGCTTGACGAAGGCACGCCAATTGCGAATGGCGACGTTGGCGTAGACCAGCGGCATTTTGACGCTGAGGGCGAGCGCCCGCTTCTGCGCCTCGGGCAGCTCCGGCATGATGTGCGGAATCATCATGTTGTAGCCGGCAAGTACGCATTGCTTCGCCTGCACGCGATGCAGGGCGCCCGAACGCATGTAACCGATGTCCACCGGCCCGCCTCGAGTGCGGGCGTTGGCGACGGTCACCGCCGTGCTATTCAATCGCAAGCGGATGGGCGCGCCCTCGGCATCGAGTTTCGAGTAGTCGAAATCGGCGAGCACCACATCCTCCATGGTATGGCCGGCAGCCACCGTGGGGATCAAGCTGCGGACCAGCAGTCGGGCGACGGAGGCATTACCGTCGGGGAAGTGGTAAATGTAGGGCTCGTCGAAAGCCGCCACTTCCGGATCCTTGAGATCGCCCAGCCCAAGGCCGGCGAAGCCTGTGTACTGACTGCTCATCGCATCCAGCGCCGGCAGTATGTCTGGGCCCATGCCCATGAGACCGACGGTCGAGCCATCGAAGAACTTCACCGCCTCATCGCCCAGCCCCGCATCCTTGCGCAGGAAGTCGCGGTAGCTGACTTTCTTCAAGTAGGCGATCTTCTCCGTCTGCGACTTTCCCGCGAGATAATCCTTCGGGCGCTCGAAGAACTCGATGAGCCGCGCTCTAGCGTCATCGGATAGGGGAAACTCGGCGACCACCGCCTCGATGGGGCGAAGCCTGGTATCGCTTGCAAACGAATCGCCCCCGGTAATCACGGGGTTGCCGGCGACCAACCTATCCACGCCAAACGACTCGCGATCGAAAAACACGCCATGAGTCAGGCCGAGCGATCCGTAGAGCTTGCGGTCAAAGGCCGTGTCGAAGCGCTTCAGGTCGACACCGAGCGAATGGAGCAGCCGGTTGACGGTCTTGCTGAAGAAGGTCTTGGGGGATTGAAGCGACTCGGTGCCGCCGTACCCGAGCATCAGGCGATCACCGACCCGAAATTCGTTGCGCTTCGCGTGCCCGCCGAAATCGTCGTGGTTCTCCAGGATCAGAATGCGCGCAGTGGGACCGTGCGCCTCGCGATAAAACCACGCCGCCGCCAAGCCGCTGATACCGCCGCCGACCACCACCAAATCGAAATTCTGCTCGACCGCGAGGCCGGAGATACCGAACGACTTGC
>Ga0137407_10002505_pt1 | contig 12077 bp, 14 predicted proteins | sample CZOMad2_2_16fung_FD_108410 | JGI IMG/M metagenome (GOLD analysis project Ga0137407, IMG submission 108410) | Vadose zone soil fungal communities from Angelo Coast Range Reserve, California, USA - CZOMad2_2_16fungal (Illumina Assembly) | ecosystem: Environmental > Terrestrial > Soil > Vadose...
GATGGGCTTGAATTCATCGGCGGCGCGCGCTGGCACGGCGGCAGCGAGCGCGATGAGCAGAAGGGTGCGGTTCATGTGCGGCTCCAGTCGGTTGGACATCGCTCAAGGTTGCCCGCCATTGCCGGCGCGAAGCACGGGGGCGAGCGTTTGCAGGATCTGCTCCTGGTCGGTGGGCGGCGGCGGCTTCTGCGCCGTCTGCATCGCGGCGATCTGCGCTCTCGCGGCGCCGAGCTGCTTCTGCAGATCGTCGATCTGTTTCCGGTAGGAGACCGCCTGCGCTTGCGCCGACTTGGTGCGCGCGAGCTCGCGGTCCAGCTCGGCGCGCGCCACCATCGCGACGCTCTTGGCGGCGGCCACCGCGTTGCCCAGGACGTTGGGACCCTCCGGCGCCTTGGCCGGGGCGGGGGCGGGCTTGGCGGGTTCCGCCTTGGCCACTTCCGCCTTGGCGGGTTTCACTTCGGTGGTCGCGCTGACGCTGGCAAGCGCGGCGGGTCGCGCATCGATCGGCGCCGGAACACGGCGCGCGAACCAGAGCAGCGCGACCACCAGGGCGGCGCCGACCACCGCCCACGGCCAGGTGCGGCGCGCGGGCGCGGTGTCGATGGGCTGGAATTCCGGACGTTCGGTGGACATGGCGGTCTCCTGTTCAGGGGTTGTGCGCGATGGGCCGGACGGCCTGCACGCCGCGGAGGAAGCCGTCGTTGATCGCGTCGGCCGTGTTGGGCGCGGTCTCTCCGGCCAGGAAGGTGACGGGGGGCGCGTCGCTGGCGTGCAGCACCCAGACCACCAGGAAGCCGCGCGAGCCGGGGTCGACGGGCGTGCGCAGCGGGGCGGTGATCTTCGGGCAGCGGTCGCGCAGGAAGCGCACAGCGTCCGCGGCGGTGCGTCCGGCCTCGGGCCCCTTGTCGGCCGCGAGCAACGCATAGGCATCGCGGAGCTTCTGCCGGCCGTCGCCACACGAGTCGGAGGGGCCCTGCTTCGCGGCGTTGAGCGCTCCGCACCCCTGCAGCACCGCATCCACGTTGCCGCTGGCGCGCAGGGCGGAATGCGTGACCCGCCGCGCGGACGTGCAGCCCCGCTCGATCAGCCGGGGCTGGCCCAGGTAGACGCCGGCGCGGAAGAGGGGGAGCGCCAAGGCGGAGGCGAGGACCTGGCTGGAGGCGGCGATGATCTCGTCCAGGCCGGCGGCGGTCATGCGGCTGCCCAGGTCGTGCTCCTGCTCGCGCCGGCGGATGTAATTGTAGGCGCCCTGGTCGGTGTCGATGGGGCCGACCGGCGCGATCTGCGGGCCGCGCGCGGCGTCCAGCCCTTTCTCCCAGTCGCGCTCCGCCGGGGTCTGCGCCGCCTCTTCATGGGCGCAGGCCAGCAGCGCGGCCAGCGAGAGGATCAGGATGTTCTTCGGCATGGGGGTCCTCCTGGTTCGCTAAAGCAAAAAAATCCGGTCGGCGTCATCGAAGCTGCAGCTCGGGCAAGGCGGTCCCCGCGACGGCGTCGAGCAAGGGTCCTGGGTGCTCAGGTGCGTAGACGGGCCAGGCAACTTCGAGCACGGCGCCGAGCCGCCGCTGCCAGGCCGCTTTCAGCTCCTCGAGGAAGCGCGCCGCCCGCGCGACCGCCTCGTCGCGGTGGGATGCGGCGCGGGCCGCCCGGTGGGTCGTCTCCAGCCGGAGAGGCGCGCGAAACCATCCGCCGCCCGCCAGCCGCAGCGTGGGCATGCCCTGGAGGCGGGCGCGAGCGAGCGAGTACCTCGCCAAGACGGGCGGCCCGAGCGAGGTGAGGGGCCGCTCGTACTCGGCGCAGATGGCCACCACCGGTCCAAACTGGCCCGCGAGCAGGGCTCCGTCCTCGTGGCGGAAGGTTCCGTTGGCGACGAGCAGCGTGAGGGCGAACGGCTCGGGAAGCCACCCGAGGGCAGACGCGCGGGCAGGGTGGATCCGCAGCGGGAGCGAGACCGAAGGCGTGCTTCGCTCTCCGGGGGCCGACCTCCTCCGATCGCGCAGGAGCGCGAGCATCTCGTCCGCGCTCACGCCGCCTCTCCGCGCTGGATCGCCGCCGCCGTCTCCGCCAGCAGCGTGTGCGTACGCGCCGCGTCGACCTGCGCCCGGCGGGCCTGGGCTTCGGTGACCGCGAGGAGCGACTTCAAGGTGTGGAGCAGGACTTCGTCGGGGTCGCCGCCGCGCGCATCCGTCCCGCCCTCGTCGAGGCGGCGGGCCACCAGGACGATGACGGGTCCGAGCAACATCGGGAACGTGCCGCCGACCATCAGGAAGTACGCGTAGCTGATCTCCCGGTAGGCGCGGGCCATGGTGGCCGCCAGCGCTTCCGCTCCGGCCTGCGTCCCCATCGCGTCGCCCAATGCGCCCATGCCGAGCGCGCCCAGAAGCGTGCTCATCCCCAGACCCAGCCCGGGTCCGAGCAGCATCATGGTCAGCGCGATGGGCCGCACTTGCTTCTGCCAGATCTCCGCGCGCCGCGCCGCCCGGATGCGGCGGGCGTCGGACGAGATGCCGGGCGCCACGTCCATCTGCGCCCGGAGCGCCTGCAAGACCACCCATCCCAGGACCGCGATCTGGATCAGGTTGATCAACAGCAGCATCGGCGCGCCGCCGTAGGTGTCGATCGAGTATTGCCAGAACCGGGCGAAGAGCCCCATCGCGGCCTCCTTCGAGCATGGCAAGCAAAAAACCCGGGCGCGGGTGCGATGCGCGGGGTTTTTTTGCTGGAGCGACATGCGCGTCGCGGTGTTCGCCGTCGTGCTGATCCTGGCCGCGCCGGCGGATGCGACGCCCCGCCGCGCGCCCTGGCTGCTCTTTCCCATCGACGTGCGGCGCTTCGAGCAGGTCTCCTCGCGGTTCGGGATCCGCCGGATGGAGGGACACCGCCGGCTCCACCGCGGCGTCGATCTGGTGGCGCCGTCCGGCTCCTGGGTGGTGGCGGCGCGCGAGGGAAGGGTGACCGACACCGGCCGCGCGCGCGCCTGCGGCTGGTACGTCACGGTCGCGCACGAGAACGGCTGGCGCACCGTCTACTGCCACCTGCGCTCCGACCCGCGACGGCTGGGGATCGTCGAAGGGGTCCACGTGCCGGCGATGGGCGTCGTGGGCGAGGTGGGAAGCACGGGCCACTCGACGGGACCGCATCTGCACTTCTCGCTGCTCGACCACCAGGGTCGCGCCCAGGATCCGCTGCTGGCGCTATACACGCCCGAGGAGACGCTGCGCGTCCTCAAGCGCATGGGGCTGGCCCGATGATCGCCTTCGGCCTCCGCTCCGCGATCGAGCGCGCGCGGATCTCGCGGCACGGGATCGCTGCCAGCGTTTGCGGTGCCCTCGCCGCCTGCCTGGCGATCGCCCTCGCCGCGCCGCTCGAGCTCGCGGGGGGCGCGCGCGTGCAGGAGGCGGCCGCCCTGTTCCTGGACGATCTCGCCCAGTACCGCGCGGCGGCCAGCGATCTGCGCTCCGCGCCGCTGGTGGCGGCCGCGGCGGCCGGTTACGAGGACCGCGCTTTCTTCTACCGGCCTCGCTGGGTGCCGCCCCTGAGCCCGCTGGGGGTCATGCGCGCGGTCGCGCGAAATCTGGCGGGGATCCCGCAGGGCGGCTCGACCATTCCGCAGCAGCTCGCCAAGCTGTACCTGCGCGAGGGACCGCGCGCGGGCGTCCTCGACAAGCTGAGCGAAGCCCTCTTCGCCACCTGGCTCGTGCGCCAGGCCGGACCCGAGGAGGTCGCGGGTCTGTATCTGAACCTGAGCACCGGCGCGGCGATGGGGTCGGTGCGCCGCCCCGCCGACGGGCTGCAGAGACTGTCGCTGGCGCTGTTCGGCCTCCCCCTGCGGCGGCTCTCGCGGGAGGACCAGCTGGTGCTCGGCGCTTCGCCGCGCGGCGTGCAGTGGCTGCGCGCCCACCCGGTCCTGTCCGCGCGGCGGATCGCCGGTACGCGCGCCTGGTTGATCTCCCAGAAGCTGTGGGATCCGTCGATCCAGTCGTATCTCGACGCCGGAGAGGTCGACTCCGAGGGCGCGTTCCGATTCGTCGAAGGCTGGACCGAGCGCGTGGCCAGCGGCGATGCGCCCACGGCCGATCTCGATCTGGTGGCCGCCATCGACCGGTTCCGCGACGGCCTGGAGGCGACGCTCCAGGCGGACTTTCCCGGGACCGCGGTGCGGACGGCCTTCGCCGCCTTGGGCGGAGGTGGCGCGGTTTTGGCGCGGTCGGGCGCCGAGGCCGCTCTGATGGCGGTGAACTACGGATCGGTCGCCAAGCTGGAGGCGCTCGATCTCGCGGTCGAAGCCTTCGGACCGGGCGCCGTGCGCGATCTCGCCTTGCCTCCGGGCGGTTGCGTTCGCTGGATCTGGTCGACCAAGGAGCTGCGCCGGTCGCATCTGTCCCGCTACTGCCCCACCGACGTCGCCCCGGCCACCCGGCCGATGACGTTCGACGAAGCGGTGGCGCGCTCGATCAATTCGATGACCGCGCGGCACGCGATGCTGCTGCCGGCGCTGCTCGCGCGGCGGCGGCCCGATCTGCTTCGGAAGCTGGCGGCCGAGGTGCCGCCGGAAGAGCGCGCGTCGCTCGATTCGCCGGCGGATCGGGCGCTGGGGGGAGAGCTGCTTTCCCAGGTCGGCGAGGCCATGCCTCCCGACGCGGTCTCTCCGGAGCTGTCGTACACCACGGCGGCGGTGGGGCTGTTCCGGTACTTGAAGGACCGGCGCGAGCAGGCCGGGCTGCCCGCGGATCGGCTCCCCGAGGATCCCACTTCTCTGCTCGGCAATTCCTCGCGCGCCACTCCGGAGCAGATCGGCGCCTACCTCCATCTGAAGCTGTTCGCGAACGACGGCACCTGCACGCTGAGCGACACCGGTGCCCTGCTGGCGCTGCACCGGCGGGAAGGGACGCTGCGATGGCTCGCCCAGCGCTGGCCCCGGATCGTCTTCAGCGGGAAGACGGGCTCTTCGCCGCACGACGATTCGGCGGTAGCCGCTGTCGGCATCTGCCTGGACGCGCGTCCGGTGGTGCTGGTGGCGGCGCTCCGGGCGGTGCAGGCGCCGCTGCCGGACGGGCTGCAGGGCTCGGTGCTGCTGCGCGGGATGGATGCCTACCTCCGGGAGTTGGCGAGGCTCGAGCGCAAGCCCGGCTCAGCGCTGCTGCCGCCCTGGGTGGAACAAGAAACGCGCCTGGCAGCGGAGGCGAAACCATGATGTCGCGGACGGCCCGGCCGGGCGGATTCGACGAGATGGAAGCGCTCATCTACCGCCTCTTCGCGGAGAAGCAATTCGCTCTCGCTCTGCTGGCGCTGGTGATGGTGGCCCAGCTCCTGTCGGCGCAGTTTCTCTTGCTCCGGCTGACGCCGCCGTCGTCGCAGGCCCGGGCAGCGCCGGCGAGCTCGCAGCGGCTCGACGTCCGCTGCGAGGCCGGCGCGGCCCGGATGGTCTCGGGACAGGCCATCACCCGGGACGCGGCGCGAGGCAAGGTGGTCGTGATGCACCTCGGCGCGGCGCAGGAGGCCTGCCTGGCGCAGGTAAGCTCCTCCGGCGCCGCGGAGATGGTGGTGGGGATGAGCGCGGATGCACAGCCTTCCAGCCATTGACGGCGCGACGCCGCCCCGCCTCTTCCGGGCGGTCTGTCTGCAGTTGCTGGCCCTGGCCGGAGCAGGGCTGGTCTCGGCGCTTCCTTGGCCGAGGTCGCGGCAGCCCGCGCCCGTCCCCGCGCCGGAGCCGAAGAAACAGGAGAAGCGCATCCGGATCGTGCAGCTCCCCAGGCCGCCGCCGGTTTCCAAGCCCGACCCGGCCCCGCCGTCGCCCGTGAAGCCCGCTGCGCCAGCCCGGCCTGCGCCAAAGGAGAGCGCTCCGCAGGCCGCTCCGGCTCCAGCCCCGCCGCTGGCTCGCATCGCCGCCGATTCCACCGCGATGCATGGGGTGCGCATGCGGGTACTCGTGCCGCGCAGCCCGGGCGAGCTTGCGGACCATTTGCGCAATTCGGGCGCGTGCCTGGTGGTCTCGCGCTTGTCGGGCGGAAGCGCGGAGGTCCTCTCCGTCCTGGCCCTCGACGGCGGGCGTGTGGTGGAGCTTTCCGGACCGCCTTGCGCGGGCGTGCCGCGGCTCCTGCGAGATCCCGCGCTGAACGCGGCGCTGGGCGATCCGCTGGGGCGCGTTCGCGCGCAGGCGCCGGGCGAGGATCTCGTCTTCCAGATCATCCTCAGTCCTCGCTTGCAAGAGACCGCGCAAGCGGCGCTGCGGGCGCGGTTCGGCGCGATCGGCGACGAGGAGATGGGCCGGCGCGCGGCCGAGAGCGGGTACGAGCTGACCTGCTTCGCCGAGCCGGCGGGGCCGCTGCGATGTGAATGATCGTTTTCACGGAGGTGCCGTATGAAGCCGCTCGTCCCTTCGTTCTTCGTCGCCAGCATCGCCCTGGGCGCGGCAGCCGCGCAGGGCGAGACCATCGCCGTTCTGGAGTTGCGCTCGCGCGTCCACCCGGTCGCTGCCGCCGAGCTGAGCGATCGCGTCCTGGAAGCCGTGCGCCGCGCGGCCCCGGAGGCCCGCATCGTCGACCGCGATTTCGATGCGGACTTCGTGGTCTCCGGAAAGGTCTCGCGCGGGGGCCTTGGCTATCGCGCATGGCTGGAGCTGCGCGACCGCAGCGGGGACCTGGTCCAGCGATCGTCGGCCACGGCGAGCACCCGCCGCGAGCTAGCCGAAGCGGTCGAGGGCGCCGCGGGCGATCTGCTGCGCTCACGCCATCAGCCATTGGCGGCGGCTCCCCTCGCCGTCAGTCCCGCGCCGCTGCCGGAGGTGCCGGTGCCGGCCGAACCGTCACCGGAGGATGCAGCGCCGACCCTGGAGGCGAATGCGAACGTTCTCATCGCCTGGGATCGGGCGCGCACGGTCGAAGCCCATGGGAAGGAGAGGCCCGAAGAGGCCGCCGAGGCCTGGCGCCGCCTGGCGGCAATGCGGGGGCAGAACCCCTTCCGTGAGATCGCCGCCAGCCGGGCACAGCAGTGGGAGGCCTATGCCTCCGGGAAGCGGGCAGCTGAGCTGCAAGAGAGCCGCGACGCGGCGCGGCTGCGCAAGGTGTTGCCGCTCGGGTCGGTCGCCGACGCGGCCAAGATCGAGATGCTGGTGCGGTTCGCCGGCGCGTATGGCTTCGACAAGGTGTCTCCGCTCGTCGCCCTGCTGCCTTCCGCGGAGCTGCGCGCGCGCGCCGAGCTGTCGCTCGATTGCGAGGTGAGGGAGGCGTACGCGTGCGTGCAGCTTTCGCGCGCGGCCGACGAGGCGAAGGACCCCAAGGCAGCGCTCGAGTATCTCGATCGCGCCTGCTCCACCGGCGCGCCCGAGGCCTGCGCGGAGGCCGGCGATCGCTGGTTGCAGGGCGAGGCGCGCGATCCCGCCCGCGCCATGGCGGCGCTCCAGCGCGGCTGCGACTCCGCGAACGCGGCGGCCTGCGTGCGCCTCGCGCGCATGCTCGAAGACGGCGAGGGCGTGCCGGCCAGCGCGAAGCTCGCCACCGAGGCCCGCGAGAAGGCCTGCAGCGCGGGAGACGGGAAGAGCTGCCGCCGCCTGGCTGGAATGTCCGACGAGGCCGGACGCGTCGCCGAGCTTTTGAGGAAGGGCTGCGAAGGCGGAGACAGCGTCTCCTGCGCCCTCGCCGCCAGGGAGCCCGCGATGGTCCAGCGGCAGTTGCAGGAGGCGGCTGCCGCAGCGAAGAAGGCGACGCCGGCCGCGCGACCGGCCAGCGCGACCGAGAAGCCGTCGAGCCTACCGCCTCCGCCGCCGCCGCGGTCGGACGCGAGCGCCTCGAGCGATCGCACGGCCACGGTGGCGGCCCTGGTCACGCTCGGCACGCTGACCGCGGCGGGCGCGATCCTCCTCTCCATGGACGAGCCGCAGCAGCGGACGACGTATCGGGGCGGCCGCAGCCTGGTGACCCAGCCGCCGCCGCAGTCGAATACCGCGCGCAACGTACTCACCGTCCTGATGGGCGGCGCGGCCGTGATCTCGACCGGCGCCGGCCTGGCGGTGCTGTTCTCGAAGCCGGCCAAGCCCGAGGATCCCAACGTAGGCGTCGGCGTATCGCCCACCGGAGTGGTCGTTTCTGGAAGCTTCCGCTGACCGTCTTGCTTTCGCGCCGGTCCAGGCTCACCGGCGCGCGCGGAAGGCCGCCGGGGTGCAGCCCATCAGCCGCTTGAAGACGCGGTTGAGATGGCTCTGGTCGGCGAAGCCCGCGGTCAGCGCGATCTCCGCGATCGGGGCATCGGTCTCCACCAGGAGCCGCGCTGCCTCGCCGGCGCGGAGCTTGCGCAGGTACGCCGCCGGCGTGGTGTGGAAGTGACGGCGAAACGCTCGGATCAAGCGCGTGCGCTCGACCCCGACGGTCCGCGCCAGCGCGGCGACCGAAGTCGACCTCGAAGGTTCTTCGTGCAGCGCGTCCCGCACCTGGAAGAGCCACCGCGGCGGGCTGCGATCCGATGCAGCGTCGGCGCGCAGGGCCATCGCGAGCAGCTCCAGCGCCAGCCCCTCGCATGCAAGGTTCGCGTAGGGATCGGGATGCTCCACTTCCAGCGCTGCCCGCCGGGCGAGCTGCGCGATGCCCGGGCTCTGCAGCGCTTGGGGATGGGCGACGGCCGGGGAGGGCGCCCCCTCGACCGGCACGGCAAGCTCGACCACCAGCATCTGCGTCGCCCGGGGAAGGAAGACGTTGTGGTGCGGCTCCGCCGGGGGTGTCATCACCACGGTCTGCGCCTCGCAGCGTTGGCCGGTTCCGCCGATCACCGAGTCGTAACCTCCGGCGAGGATGACGGAGACGCTGCCGAGCGCGTGGTGGTGCCGGCCCAACCGCAAGGAAGGCGCGAACCAGGCGCTGGTGACGATCATGCCGCCGGCTTCGGTGCTTCGGGTGCGGGTGGAGCTGAAAGGTTGCTCCATGCCCGCAGTATTGGCGAGAACGGCACCGCTGTCATTCCGTTCCGGGCGTCCAGGGGAGCACTTTCGTCCAAGAGGCCGCGGCCCGCTCCGGTCCAAGCTGCCGTATGCGACCACTCCTTCTTTCGGCTGCGCTCGCGGCCTGCGCCGCCGCCCCCCGCGCCGGCGGATCGTTCACGGCGGGCGGCGGCTGCGCGGCCCCCGAGTATCGCGCGCTCGACTTCTGGCTGGGCGATTGGGAGGTCCGCGACGCGAAGGGCGGCCTCGAGGGATCCAACCGCATCGCCGCCGATCTGTCGGGATGCTCCGTCCGGGAGTCCTGGACCGACGCCGCTGGACACCGCGGCGAGAGCCTCTTCTTCTACGACCGAGCCGGACGCCGGTGGAAGCAGGTCTGGATCACGGAGGAAGGGAACTGGAAGGAGAAGGCGCAGGTCGAGGCGCCTTCGGGATCGGTCCGGTTCCAGGGCGAGTTGCCGCGCCCTGGCGGAGGGACCGTGCTGGACCGCACGACGCTGACGCCGCTGGCTGGGGGGCGCGTCCGTCAGGTGATCGAGCAGTCGCCGGACGGCGGCGCGAGCTGGCGGTCCTCGTGGGAGGGCCTTTACTCGCGCCCCGCGGCCGCACAGTCCTGCGCGAGCCCGGAGTCAGGCCAGCTCGATTTCTGGGTCGGCGAATGGGACGTGCGGCTGAAGCAGAGAACCCCGGGTGGCGAGTGGCAGGAGGCGCACGGCACCAATCGGATCCGCAAGGTCCTCGGCGGGTGCGCCGTGCTGGAGAGCTTCGAGGCGGACGGCCCGGACGCGATGTGGGCCGGCAAGAGCGTGTCGCAGTACGTTCCGGCCGAGAGACGCTGGCACCAGGTGTGGGTCGACGATCAGGGAAGCTGGCTCGCGTTCACCGGCGGGAAGCAAGGCGACCAGTTCATCCTCCAGACCGAGCCGGTGGGCGCAGCCGCGGGGCGCACCCTGAGGATGGTGTTCCATGAGATCCGCCCCGACCACATCTCCTGGCGCTGGGAACGGGCGGAGTCGGGCGGCGCGACCTGGACTCCGCTGCTGCTGATCGAGTACCGGCGTTCGGGCACCGCGCGGAAATAGAAGGTTCGAAGCGACCGTGCAGGTTCCGGGCGTCCAAGAACCCTCGTGCCAGGGCAGCGATGATGGCGTGAAGCGATCGTTGCCTGGTCCAGGAGGAAGCATGGGAGCCACAGTCGCACTCGCCGTCTTCCTCCTGCTGGCCCTCCACGCCGTCCCGGCAGTCACGGATTCGGTCAAGACCAGCCGCGCGCAGATCACCGACGTCGCGGAGGGGGTGTACGCGATTCGCCACCCGGATGCGCCGGACACCTTTCCACAAGGCAATACGACCGTGATCGTCGGCGATCGCGAAGTCCTGGTCGTCGACTCCTGTTACCTGCCCTCGAGCGCCCGCGAGGACATCGCCCGGATTCGCCAGTGGACGAAGAAGCCGGTGCGCTACCTGGTCAACACGCACTGGCATTACGACCACACCCTGGGAAACAGCACGTACCTCGACGCCTTTCCCGGGCTGAGCATCGTCGCGCAGACGCAGACGCGGAAGCAGATCGAAGGATACAACCCCGGATGGTTCGAGCGGTATCCGGGCCGGCGCGAGCTCTTCCGACAGCGGCTCGCCAAGGGCACGAACGACGACGGCAAGCGCCTGAGCGACGGCGAGAAGGAGGAGCTTCGGCAGGCGATCGCGGGCAGCTCGGCCGTGGCGGCGGAGTTCGGTCCGCTCTCGGCCAGGGTGCGCGATCTCACCCCGACCCTGGTCTTCGACCGTGAGCTCGACGTCGATCTGGGCAACCGCCTCGTGCAGATCCGGTTCCTCGGCCGCGGGAACACGGCCGGAGACGCGGTGATCTTCATCCCCAAGGAAAAGATCCTGGTCGCGGGCGACCTGGTCGATCATCCGGTGCCCTACCTCTCGGGTGGCTATCCAACGGAGCTGGCTGCGACCCTGGAGCAGGTCGAGCGACTCGATCCACAGGTCATCGTGCCGGGCCATGGCGACGTCTTGCGGGGGAAGGCGTACCTTCTCCAGATCATCGGCCTGGTGAAGCAGGTGACGGCGCAGGTCGACGCGCAAGTCCATCGGGTCGGGAGCGGATCGAGGAAGCTCGATCAGGTGAAGCCGGCGGTGCTCAAGGCGATCGACGTCGCGGCCTGGCGCCGGCAGTTCGCCGGCGACGACAAGGACAACGAGGAGTTCTTCGATGACTTCTCGCTGCCCGGGCTGATCGACGCGGCCCATGCCGAGACCTGGCCGCGCTGACGACGTTGTCTAGCTCCGGCGGCGCAGGCGGTAGGTCGCCGGGGTCATGCCGGTCAGCGCGCGGAAGACGCGCGTCAGGTGGCTCTGATCCGAGAACCCGGCCTCGAGCGCGATGTCGGCGATGCGGATGTTGGTGCTCGCGAGCCTCTCCGCCGCGCGGTCGACGCGAAGCTTTCGCAGATATGCGCCCACGGGCAACCCGGTCTGCGCGCGAAAGGCCCGCGCGAAATAGACGGGGTGGACGCCCGCTTGCCGCGCCACGTCGGCGAGCCCGATCGCGTCCGCGGCGTGAGCATGGATGTAGTCGAGCGCGCGGCGCAGCCATCGCGCGCCGTGACCCTCCCGCCGGGCCTCGCGATGTCGCGCGATGCTGGCGAGGAGCTCGCGCACGAGCCCGCCCACGGCGAGGTCGACGTTGCGACCCTGCGAGTAGCCGGCCCAGACCGGCTCGATGTCCTTCAGCATCGCCTGATCGAACGCGCCGGGGGCGGTTGTATTTCCGGGATCGGACCGGGGCTATCGCAGCAGACGGAGGGACAGCGCCACGGTCAGGGTGGAGACGAAGGCCATCGCTGCGGCCACGGTGGCGCCGTTCTTCGATCCTTCGCGGGTCCAGATGAGGCCGGCGCAGACGGCGATGGCGGTCCAGACCAGGCTCCGCGCGTACTGCAGGCGGAGGGTGATCACGTTCAGCTGGAGCAGGAAGCCGATGGAAGAGGCCGCCAACGCTCCGATCGCCAGGCGCCGGTCGCCCTGTTCGCGGAAGAGAAGGTACACCGAGCCACCCAGCGTGAGCAGAACGAAGAAGAGCCGCATCGACATCGTGGACCTCCCACGTCGACGATACCCGACTCCGACCTTCGGACAA
>Ga0137407_10002509_pt1 | contig 12070 bp, 10 predicted proteins | sample CZOMad2_2_16fung_FD_108410 | JGI IMG/M metagenome (GOLD analysis project Ga0137407, IMG submission 108410) | Vadose zone soil fungal communities from Angelo Coast Range Reserve, California, USA - CZOMad2_2_16fungal (Illumina Assembly) | ecosystem: Environmental > Terrestrial > Soil > Vadose...
CGGGGGTGCGGCAGATGACGCGAACCTTGGCGTTCGGGATCTACGACCATAATCTCGTCTGCGCGCGTGAAACCCTGCAACCGGCCGCTGCGCCCGCCGCGGCGGGCGGCGTGCTTCGCGAGCGGCTGTGGAAAATTCGTGCGCGCGCCGTCATCGCCGCCGCCGGCGCGCTGGAACGCCCGATGCTGTTCCCGAACAATGACCGTCCGGGAGTCATGTTGGCCGGCGCCGCCGACAAGTATGCGCACGCCTTTGGCGTTGCTTGTGGTCAGCGAGTCGTCGTCGCGGCCAACAGCGATTCCGCCTATCGGGTCGCTGCCTCCCTGCGCGCCGCCGGCGTGAATGTGGTTGCATTGGTCGATCGTCGGCCGCAAGCCGATATCGGCGCCCAAGCACCGCACGTGCGTACGCTCGTGAGTGCCGGCATCGCCAAGGTCGCCGGTGCGCGGGCCGTGCGCTCCTGTACCGTGATATCGACCGATATGGACGGTGCACGTCCCGAACGGCTGGAGTGTGACCTGATCTTGAGCGCCGGCGGCCACGCGCCCGTGGTGCATTTGCATTCGCAGGCGGGCGGGAAATTACGTTGGCTGGAAGAGTCGGCCATGTTCGTACCCGATGGTGCGGCACCCGGAGTGTGGAGCGCGGGTGCCTGCGCGGGAATATTCGACCGCGACACGGCGGCGGGCCACGCGGCCGAGCTCGGCGCCGCGCTCGCGCTGGGACGCGGCGCACCGCCCGCGGCGGTGGGAGGTGCCGGCAGGACGCTCGCCGCCACCCATCTACCCGGAGTGGCAGGCAAGCAGTTCGTGGATTTGCAGAACGACGTCTCCGTCGGCGACGTGGGTCTGGCCGCGCAAGAGAACTATCGCTCTGTCGAGCATTTGAAGCGCTATACGACCACCGGCATGGGTACCGACCAGGGCAAGACCAGCAATATCAATGCGCTGGTGCTGATGGGGGAATTTACCGGCCGCGAGCCCGCCGAGGTGGGCACCACGAAATTCCGGCCACCGTTCGCGCCGGTCACGCTGGGACTGCTCGCGGGACGGCGCGTAGGTTCTTTGTACCGGCCGTTGAAGCATCTTCCGGCGCATGCGTGGCACGAAGCGGGCGGCGCGCTGTTCGAACAATTCGGCAACTGGGTGCGGCCGGCCGCCTATCCTGGGCCTCACGAGACCTTGGAGTCCGCCGCGCAACGGGAGGCCCTCACGGTACGCAAGAGAGCGGGCCTGCTCGACGGCTCGCCGCTCGGCAAGCTCGAGATCTATGGCCCGGACGCTGCGCACTTCCTGGATCTCATGTATGTGGGGACGATGTCGAACTTGAATCCAGGCCAGGCGCGCTACGGATTGCTGCTCAATGAAAACGGCATCGTCGTCGACGACGGCATCGTGGCGCGCCTGGGTCCGGAGCTTTACTGGGTGAACACCACCAGTGCGGGGGTCGAACGTACGGCGGCGGCATTCGAAGAATGGCTGCAATGCGAATACACGCAATTGCGCGTGCTGGTGACGCCCGTCACTTCACGTTGGGGCAATGTGACCGTGGCCGGTCCTCGCGCCTGGGATTGGCTGGCATCGGTCGGATTCGACTCGACGCTCGCGCCAAGCTCGATGAAGCACATGACCATGCGCGAAAGCACGCTGGACGGCGTGGCCCTGCGCGTGCTGCGGGCCAGTTTCAGCGGCGAGCTGGGCTACGAGATCAATGTGCCCGCTGACGGCGTCCAGGGGCTGCTCGAGCGCCTGTGGGCGCGCGCGGGGGATTTCGGTGCGACGCTCTATGGTATCGAAGCACTGGAAATCATGCGCACTGAAAAGGGCTTCATCCATATCGGCACCGACACCGATGGGACGACTCTGCCGCAAGATATCGGCTTTGCACGAAACCTCGAGCGCAAAGGCGCGAATTTCGTGGGCCGACGCTCGCTGCTTCGGCCCGCGGCGCGCGACCCCAATCGATTCCAGCTGGTGGCGCTCACCCCCGTGGACGGGCGTACTCCGCTGCCGGTGGGCGCGCAGATCGCGGCCGCCGCGCCGCCGACCCAAAGCGAGGGCCATGTGACCTCGAGCTTCTGGAGTCCGGAGCTGGATGCTCCGGTTGCCCTCGGCATGTTGGCGCGCGGCACCCAGCGGCTGGGCGAGAAAATACGCGTCCATCACTTGGGGAAGGTCATCGATGCCGAAGTCGTCAAGGCGCCGTTCATCGATCCCAAGGGCGACCGTCTCCATGGATAACCGCCAAGGCAAACCCACGGAGATTGAAATCGACGGCCTGTCCGTTACCGCCGACCGCGACATACAGGTTGCCTCCTTGCGCTATTTCCATCAGGCGGGGAGATTCGCCGCCGCAGTGCGCGAGGCCGTCGGCAGAGCCCTGCCGGAGCCCCTGCGCGCCTTCCAGGTCGGCAGCGCAGCGCAGGGCTCGTATGTCATTCTGGCTTGGCGCAGTCCCACCGAGACTCTGCTCGTCAGCGACGATCGGGCTGCGTTCGATGAGCTCGAGCGGCAGCTGGCGGCCGCACCCGACGGTTGCATGGTGAACCAGACCGGCGGCATAGGCGTTGTTCGCGTGCGGGGAAAGAAGGCCGGCGATTTATTGGTGCGGCTTGGCGCCGCGACCGCGGTCCCCAGCCTGGGTGAAGCGCGCAGCGGCCGATTGGCGGAACTGCAGGTGCTGACCGCCTGCCTTTTGTCCGGGGAATTCCTATTACTCGTCGAGCGTGTGTATGCGAATCACCTGCTCGAATGGATGGGCGTCACGGCGGCGGATTTGTAGGCCGCCGTCCGTGCCCTGCACGCGGTGGGGTGAATCGCTAATTTTTTCGAGGTGGTGGCCCGCGATCGCGGTTATGCGGCCGGTGCCCATGATCGGGTCTTCTGTGCTAGTAGAATGGGATTTCTATGAACACCGGATATGAGTTGTTCACGAATTGCTCGCCGGGGGAAGCGTATACCTGCTCGCCTGGGTAGGAATCTACCGGCTCGCCTGCGTAGGTGTACTCGGGCTGGTAACTTGATTCCGGGACAAATGAGCGAGCATGCGGGAGGATGGGTGTGGGATCCATCCTGTTGATCGGGCCTATTTCGCGCGGCGAGGACTTGTCGCCGCACGGATTGTCGGAAAAGGTTCTTTGGCCGTTTATCGTGCACTCCCAGACTTGGCTGCCTGGCTCTATCGGCGGGGCCGCCGTTTGAATCTGTGCGGCCACCAGGCTTTGTGCAGGCGCTGATGCCGGTGCCGCCGCCGCCGCCGATGCCGGTGCCGTCGCTGGTGCAGGCAACGGCGCAGCCGGCGCCTCCGCCCCAGGCGGTATATGAGCCGTTAATGTGCTTGGCGCTTGCGAATTCTTCGGTGTATTTCCGGGTGCGCTTCCGTAAGTGGAACCCAGAATAATGGCCATCGCAGCGGCCGTCATCGATAGTCCGCCGAAGATCCACGGCAGCAAATCTCTATCCTTGTCCATTGCCCGATTCTCCTCTCGGGGCGCGACGTGAGGACATGCATCTAGTTGACGGTCAGTTCGACAACCCGTGTTCGCCTCGAAACAAGGTTCATGCATATCCTACAGCTAAATTGCTTTGAGACAGTCTGTATGCGAGAGGATGACCGGGCTGTGGCGATCAGTACGGTCGAGCGATGGGAAGCCCCTCGTCAGGCGGGGAGCTAGCCGCGTCAGCCGAGCCCCCATATCCGCTGCGCCGCCGTAATCGTATTGGCGAGCAGCATGGTGACGGTCATCGGACCTACGCCGCCCGGAACCGATGTTATGTAAGAGACCTCGGCCGACGTCGATGGCCACGGCGACGTTTTCGACCATCGCGCAGTCCTCAATACCGGTTGAAGGCGATGTATGATGGTTCTTTTATTTATGGAATTTCGTTCGGGTACAAGAATTCATGATTGCCGATTCCCGATGCGCAACCGCTTTGCGCATACAGACGCGCTTGCTCGAGCGAATCTCGGATGGGTTCATGACGCCGGCCATTGCGCTGATGGCCGTGCTCGTCTGCTCGGCGGTCCCGGTGTCTGCGCTCGATGCCGTACCCGCCGCCGGCGACCTTGGCGCAACCCATTTTCCGAATTCGGGAGCGCCGAGCGCGCAGCGAGACTTCCTCCGTGGCCTGCTGCTATTGCATAGCTTTGAATATGAGGCGGCGCGCAAGTCATTCCAGGCGGCTCGAGGAACCGACCCGGGATTCGCGCTGGCCTATTGGGGCGAAGCACTCACCTACAATCACGCGCTCTGGGGGGAGCAAGATCTCGCTGGGGCACGCGGCGCGCTCGCACGGCTGGCGCCGACGCCGGAGGAACGCGCAGCCAAGGCACCGACGGCGCGAGAGCGGGATTACCTGGCATCGGCGGAGAAGCTTTACGGAGACGGCGACAAGACACGGCGCGATGCGGATTATAGTGCGGCGCTCGGCGCTCTCGCGCGCGAGTATCCCGATGACCTCGACGCCCGCGCGTTCTATGCGCTGTCGATCCTCGGACTGACCGGCGGAAAGCGAAATGTCGCCAACTACATGCGCGCCGCGGCCGAAGCCGAGGCCGTATATGAAATCGACAGATTTCATCCCGGCGCCTTGCACTACCTCATTCACGCCTACGACGATCCCATCCATGCGCCGCTCGGGCTGCGCGCGGCGCGCTCGTACGGCAGCGTCGCGCCGGCGGCCTCGCATGCCCAGCATATGCCGTCGCATATTTTTTTCGCTCTGGGGATGTGGGACGACGCAATCGCAGCGAACGCCGCTTCACTGGCGACCGCACGGGCCCACGGCGACGGCGGCTACCACTCGCTGATCTGGCTGGTCTATGCGTACTTGCAGGAGGGCCGGCGCAAGGATGCCGTGCCGCTGATACGCTCTGTGGCGGACGACGTCCGGGCCGGCGCCACGAAAGACAATCGCATCAGGCTTGCCTACGCACGCGCCATGTGGCTCGTGGAGACCCGAGCCGCTGATGGTCCCGACGCTCGCTCGCCGGTCGACAGCGCCGGGATTGCTTCAATCGGATACTTCGCGGCGCACGACTTTGCGCGCGGGATCACCGCTGCCGCAATCGGCAACGCGGCCGAAGCGCGCGGGTCGCTTGCGCAGCTGCGGGCGCGTATCGATGCCGTGCGCAGCGATGCGGCGCATGCAACGGCCGATTCGCGCGGCATGGTGATGGCCGACTGGCACGACATGGCGACGGCCGACGAGCTCGAACAGGCGAGGGCCATGGCCGCCGCTCTCCGCGGTACGATCGAGTATTACGGCGGCCATCGCGCCGCCGGTCTCGCGCGAGTGCGTGAGGCCATCGCCACGACCGCCCACATGGATTTCGAGTATGGCCCCCCATGGTCGGTCAAACCGCTCGATGAGTTGCTCGGCGAATTGCTGCTAACGGACGGGCGGCGGGAGGAAGCCGCCGCCGCCTTCCAAAAAACGCTCGCGGCATACCCCAACCGGCGGCTCGCCCTCGAGGGCCTCGCGGCCTCACGGACGACCACATGAACCAAGACGACGACATGCACAAAGAGGTGTCACGCATGCGCAATCACGCAAAATGGCAATTCCTGCTGATCGTCTGTTTCAACGCCGTGCTCTGTCAGGCGGCGCCGCCCGAACGCCGCGCCGCGCCGCACACAACCAGACAAGCACTCGTCGGCGCCTGGCGGCTGCAGAGCATCGAAATTCTCGGACCGAAGGGCTCGCGGCCCGATCCGTTTTACAATGCGGATTCGAGCGGCCTCATCATGTACGATCCTTCCGGATGGATGAGCGTTCAAATCGTCGGGCAGCCCCGGCCCGCCATGGACGCTCCGGCATCACGCCCCACCCCCGCCGCCGGGACGCGGGTCGCGCCCCGCGCCGCGCAGCGGAAGGCGGCCGTACTCGACACGTACTACGCCTACTTCGGTACATGGGAATTTGACGAGGCTACTTCGACGGTCACCCATTCCGTCATGGCGTCGCTGATTCCCGGCGAGACCGGCCTCCGTTACTCCCAGACGGCGACGCTGGACGGCGAACGACTGATCTTCACCGTGCACCAAGAAACGCCCGAGGGCGCGGTCGTTCGAAAGAAAGTTTGGAAGCGAATCTCGACCGCAATGCGTTCCAACACCGAGTGAACCGGTAGGCGGCCGCGTCACTCTCGTTCAGGCCTGAAATGGAGGAAACCTTGCCATGGCTTCCAAATCGCCCAAGTCCTGATCGTTGCGCACGTACAGGCGGCTTGCATCGCGGAGGGGTTGGAAGTCCCACGGCGTGTACCGCCCGTAGCGCAACGCATCGTAGACCAGATGACGTCGCTGCTGGCTCGCGAGGACCTCGGCATGCAGGCTTGCAATGTCCCAGCGCTGCGCCACCTCGGCGAGGAATTCTCGAACGCGCGCCGCATGTTGCGGGACCGGCGCAAGATTGCGCAACTCGTCCGGGTCCTCGAGCAAGTCGTACAGTTGATCGGGATCAACAGGGGAATGCACGAATTTGTAGCGCCCGCGTTTGATCATTACCAAGGGAGCAATCGCTCCCTCCGCGAGATATTCGCCGATGACCTCATCCTTGCCCGCGGCCCCCGCGAGCTGCGGCGTCAGGCTATTGCCGTCCAGTGGCGTGGCGTAATTCATCGGTTTGTCGCCGGCGAGTTCGCACAAGGTCGGCAGAATGTCGACGAGCGAGGCGGAGTTCACCACGCGCCGCGCGGCGAAGCGCCCCGGCGCGTGCACGATCAAGGGAATCCGGCAGGCGGGTTCGAAGAAATTCATTTTGTACCAAAGTCCGCGCTCGCCCAGCATGTCGCCGTGATCGGCGAGCACCAGCACGATGGTGTTGTCGGCGAAACGCGCATCGGCAAGTGTCGACAGCAGCACGCCGATTTGGTCGTCGACGTAGGACACGGCGCCATAGTAAGCACGGCGCGCGGCGCGGACCTGCGCGTCGTTCACGGGTTGCAGCTCGAGACCCGAGATATGGCGCAAGCGCCGCGAATGCGGATCCAGCTCATCGGCGCCCACGCGTACCCTCGGCATGTCGATTTCAACCCCCGTATACCGATCCCAGTAGCGCTGGGGGATCACGTACGGATCATGCGGATGGGTCATGGAGGCGACCATGCAGAAGGGGCGCCGGTCCTTGCCCCTGGCCATGTCGAAGAGCTTCTGGCGCGCGTTGAAGACGACGTCGTCATCGAAGTCGATCTGGTTGGTACGAGTGCAAGGGCCCGCCTGGGTGACGGAATCCATGGTGTGATACCAACTCGGGCGATGCTCGAAGCGAGTCCAGTCCGGCGTCCAGCCGAAGTCGGCCGGATAAATGTCGGTGGTCAGCCGTTCTTCGAATCCGTGCAACTGATCCGCACCGCAGAAATGCATCTTGCCGCTCAACACCGTCTGGTAGCCGGCGCGGCGCAAATAATGCGCGAAGGTAGGCACTTGCGCCGGAAATTCCGCGGCGTTGTCGTAAGCGCCGATGGCGGACACCTGGCGGCCCGATAGAAATGAAAACCGCGACGGCGCGCAGAGCGGGCTGTTGCAATAGAACGAATCGAACACCACCCCGGCGGCGGCCAGCGAGTCGATGTGAGGCGTCTTGGCGACACGGTTGCCATAGGCGGGAAGCGCGCGGGCGGTCAGCTGATCCGCCATCAAAATCAGAAAGTTCGGACGTTCCGGCAAGAGATTCTCCCTAAAGGCCACGCGATTGGCCGAGCTGAGCTTAGCCTTTGAAGCGCTCCTAATGATGCTGGATCGCGGTGCGTCCGTGCCATTTCGCGACATTATTGCCGATCGAGGCCGCGACGATCGCCTGTGTTTTGCCGGGTAATGCGACGTTCTACAGGGTGGGATGAACGGGACTGAACACGGGAGTCAGAAAATATCGTCTGGCAAGCACTGCATATCCCCGGTACACGAAGTCTCCGTTGTTCGCCAACAGTTCGCGCCTGTTGTCCCGATAGAAGCGCGGGAGTTCATACCACGGCATGCCGGGCTTCAAATGATGCGCGACGTGCAGATTGTTATACAGGTACATCAATCCGAATAACACATTCGATTCCACCGAGGCGGTTCGTTCCTGAGAGTCCTCGGCCGCCCGATGTTCCGTGAAGGCCCGCAACAGCCCTAAGCTCAAACCAGGATAGGCCACGAGCAGGCAGTACTGCCACCATGGAAAACCGCAGACTGCGGAAATGAACCAGAAGAGAATTCCCACCGCGACCACATGCACCGCCCAGTGCGGCAAATGGCTATAGTCGCCTTGCCGCACGCGGCGTGTTTCCTTGCCGGCGAGACTCCACAGCCGCAGGATGGGACCGATCAAGAGTCGCCCGGCCATAGTCTGATTGAACATCAGCACACGCCGCTCGAGCGTCCCCATGCTCGCCCATTCTGCCTGCCGCACGTAGTAAGACTCGGTATCGACTCCCGGAATAGTCAGATTGATGTCGCGATGATGCGTGGTATGGCTCCTTCGATAGAGCGGATACGGAAACCAAAGACCCAAGGGCGGAAACACCACCGCGAAGCGCAGCCATGCCGGCACGCCGCGGAACGAATGGATGGCCTCATGCTGCAGCGAAAAGTGCCATGCGACGAGATAGGCGCCCACGGGCATGATGACCCACCAGGGCAGCAGGGCGTTGAACCAGACCAAGAGAACCCACGCACCATACAGTGCCAGGGCGACCAACCAGGTAGGCCCATCGACTTGGAAGAACTTCTGCTTCAGGTGATGCATGGCTTGGCTCTAGGTCTCGATTTTACAGCGAACCACGAATTCGCGAAGGTCACGGCCTGCAGGCTGAAGTCACGTTGGCTCGAAAACGAAAGCCGGGTGCACCGCGGCGGCGAGGGGATGTGCTCGCCAATACCGGCTTGCAGTCTCGAAATTCAAGCGCAATGCATCATAAGAAACCGGATCCGGGCGTACGAACCGTTCCAGCAACAACCCCTCCATCAGAGGGAGAATGGTGATAATCCGATGGGCTTCAAGGAAAGCAGCTTGCAGGGCGTCAAAACCAGGCCTGGACGCCACCAGAGGCGGGATGGGCGTCCGTGCGGTTCGTCCGATGATGCGCAGCCGGGACGTCAAGTCCCCTCGGTACTTTTGTAATAAGCAATAGGCATAGGAATCGATGGGCGCGACATCCGCCGCACCGTCGATGACCGCAGACATCGCACCCAGGGGCGTGACCTTCGGCGTAGTTATCTCGCCGTACAATGGAAATCTATCCGCCGCCGCCATCAGGTAGTAGAGCGCCGCCAAGCAGCCCGACTGAGAGTCCGGTACGGTCAGAGCAATCCGGCCGCCGAACGTGTCCGGAATGCTTTGATAGCTGCTGTCTTTGCGGACCACCATCTCGCTCCAGTATTGCGGCAAGCCGCGAAAATCGGGCGGCGAGGGGACCGGCGCCGCGATGAGCTCGGGGCGGGGATCGGAACGGGAGAACGGCAGACCGCACATGAACACGGCCGCCTTGTCCGGGCGTTGCCACAGCTCATTGATGGGCGCGGGCTGGGCGTGTTCGAGCAGCCTGATGTCGAGACCGGCGTGCTCGATCACGGCCGCGAGGAGGCTGCGCCAAAGCTGGGCTGCTTCAGGGCTCTCCGAGTACATCCGAGCGTTGGCGATCATTGGGTTATATGTTTAGAGCTTACCCGGCTGGTCGACGACGTGCACCAGTGCGCCGTCCGTGATCGAGTCCGGCGGATTGATCACGATGTCATCCGCCGCGTCTATCCCTTCGAGGACCTCGATGGAGGAGCCAAAGTCGCGACCCTGCGCGATGCGCTTGAGGCGTACGCGATGATCGCTGCCGACTGCCGCGACCAGGAGGCCCTCGGCGCGGAACAGCACGGCATTCGCCGGTAGCCGCAAGATGGGCGCTGCGGCGGCTAGGTTGAAATGCACTTCCGCGTAGGCCCCGGGAAACAGTTCGTGTCGTGGGTTCTCGGCCTGGAGCTCCACCTGCAGGGTTCGGGAGGCGGGGTCGAGCGCTTGGGCGGTGAACGCTACCGTGGCGGAGTAATGCTTCTCCGGATGCTCGGTGAACACCAATTCCGCGCTCATTCCCGGTCGAATGCTCGACGCGTACGCCTGAGGCACGGACACATAGATTCGCAGGCGGTGGGTGTCGGCGACACGGAACAGCGCTGCGCCCGGGCTCTGTCCGGCATTGATGAGCGCTCCGATGTCGGTATTGCGCTGAGTGACCACGCCGTCGAACGGAGCCAGCACTCGCTTGAAGGACTCCATTTCGCGCAGACGTGCGACGTTCGCGGCCGCCGACTGGACGGCCGCCTTCTTGGCCGCCGCGTCGCTCGCCCGCTGCTCCGCGTCCTGCTTCGATACCGACTCGGTGGCCAGCAGCCCCTGCCAGCGCACATCGGTGGACTTTGCGTACACGTAGTTCGCCTCGGCGGTCGCCAGGTCCGCCCGGGCCTGGCTCAGCTGCTGATCCACCTCAGGCGATTCGATCTCGGCGAGCAGCTGACCCTTTTTGACCGGCGTGCCGATGTCCGTATACCAGACGCGAAGATAGCCGTTGGTGCGGGCGTAGATGGGCGCCTCGTAATTGGCCTGCACATTGCCGGGCAAGACCAGCGCTTCCGACCCAGGTGCGGCGGTCGGCTTCACCGTAACGACCGAGGTGGCAGCCGTGATCGCCATCTGTCGGCTGAGCGCGTCGCGGGCGCCGACGCGGCTGACGATGCCCCAGACGGCCAGCGCGATCGCAATGGCAAGCGCGATCCATGCGTACCGCCGCAAGCGCGCTTCCGAAAGGGGTGTGGGCGCTGAATGCGGCGGGTCGGTCATCTGGGCACTCCGGAACGGGTCAACACGCGCCGCTACGCCGCCGGCCCGGCCTTGCGGCCATGAATCATGACAAAGACGGTCGGTACGAAGAACAGCGTGGCCACGGTGGCGAAGACGAGACCGCCGATCACGGCGCGGCCCAGGGGCGCATTCTGTTCGGCGCCCTCGCCGAGTCCAAGCGCCATCGGCACCATACCGACGATCATGGCGAGCGCCGTCATGAGAACCGGGCGGAACCGCGTGAAGCCGGCGGTCAAAGCCGCCTGCAGGGCGTCGTCGCCGGCGTTCATCCGCTGGCGCGCAAAACTGATCACTAGAACGCTGTTGGCGGTTGCCACTCCCATGCACATGATCGCACCCATCAGCGCCGGCACGCTCACGGGAGTGCGGCTGAGGAACAGCATCCAGACGATGCCGGCGAGCGCCGCCGGCAGCGCCGTGATGATGATGAACGGGTCGCGCCAGGACTGGAAGTTGACGACGATCAGCAGATAGATCAGCACGACCGCGCCGGTGAGGCCCGCCAACAGCCCATGGAACGAGTCGGTCATGGTCTTGACCTGGCCGCGCACGATCACCTGCGAGCCGCGCGGAACGTCGTGCCGCGTCTCGGCGATCAGCCGGTTGATCTGCGTGGAGATGAATCCGAGATCGGTATCCTGGACCGACCCGTAGATGTCGATGACAGGCGTCGCGTCGTAATGACTGACGACGCCGGGTGCAACGTTGCGCCGGAAGGTTGCCAGGTTCGACAGCATCTGCGGCGCGCCGCCGGCGGAGGCACTGAGCGGCGTCGCCGCCAGGTCATACAGGGACGTGAGCTTGTACTGGGGCGTTTGTGCGGTGACGCTGTACTGGGACCCGGTCTTGGGGTCGATCCAGAAGGAGGGCGTCGTCTGGAAGCTGCCGGACAGGGAGACTAAAAGGTTCGAGGCGACGTCGCGCTCAGTCACCCCGAGGAGCGCCGCCTTGCTGCGATCGACGTTGACCTCGAGGTTCGGGTGGTCGAAGACCTGGTGCACGCGCAGGTCCACGGCGCCCGGTACACTGCGCATCCGCTCCAGCAGCAGATTGGCGTAGCGCCGGTTGCTCTCGACATTGAAGCCGGAAATCTGGATGTCGAGCGGGGCCGGCAAGCCGAAGTTGAGGATCTGGCTCACGATGTCTGCCGGCGGGAATGTGAACAGCGTCGACGGGTAGACCTGCGGCAGCGTCGCGCGCAGTGTGCGCACGTAGTCACCGGAAGGATGATGGCCGCGGCC
>Ga0137407_10002511_pt1 | contig 12068 bp, 11 predicted proteins | sample CZOMad2_2_16fung_FD_108410 | JGI IMG/M metagenome (GOLD analysis project Ga0137407, IMG submission 108410) | Vadose zone soil fungal communities from Angelo Coast Range Reserve, California, USA - CZOMad2_2_16fungal (Illumina Assembly) | ecosystem: Environmental > Terrestrial > Soil > Vadose...
CCGGCCCAAAAGGCAGGGCTACGAGGTGGAGAACTCGAACTCACGATTGCTGGTCATGAGTTTCTGATAGGAGGCGACATTGTCACCGGGATAAATGGGATTGCTATGAATTCGCAGGACAACATAGTAGAAGCCCTCGGAACGGTAAAGGTGGGATCAAACATCAGCCTGAGGATCTTTCGACAAGGCAATGACCTCGAACTTACTTATGCAATACCCGAGCGACCGCTGCTTCCCGGAGACATTGGTGGTCAGGGTTTGTCGGTGCCTTTGACTCAAGCGACCCCTCTCAACCCACGGACGAACAATTCACCTCTGAAGACCGGAATTCTTCGATATTAAAGCTCATCCTGAGGGCAGCCATCGTGCACTCAGAGACTCAGCCATCGACCTAGTTAATATTGATCAACCTACTTCTTTCGGTAATAACCGGATGGCGCAAGATAGCGCCGAATTGAGCACGAAGTCGGAAGAAGCATTCCGTATTCTGGTCTAGTATAGGCAAGACTCGATCTTGGCAATCGTAGATGGGGTAGAAAACAAAATGGCAACAAGAATGCAGACAAGAGGCATACAGAGCAGAACCCGGATGGGTTCGGTTGACCCTTACGATTTGAAACTCTTGGTTCGCGACGGGTTGGCTTCTATGACCACGGCCGACCGTGAGGCTTTCATTCTGGCCTTTGAGAGGGAGCTGCGTTCCGCGAACCTTAGCATGCGCGCATATCTCATTCCGCTTGGCATCTCGGCAAGCTCCCCGGAGGAATTGACTCCTAGCGATGTTGGGCATTTGGTTCGGTTTCTCAAGATCAATGTGCCAAAGGCGATGAGAGTTGTTGACGGAGCCATAGAGCGGTTTGCAGTCTCTGCAGAGAAGGTCGGGGATTCTGTCGACCGCCTCGCCGCCTAGACCTCGGCGCCTTGGCACCAGGCAAGAGACCCAGGTGCCTCGGTGTCCCCTGATGGCTTTGCTACTTGACCTATGTCGTTGTCCCGTTTGACGATCAGCCGCCGAATCGGCCCCTTCAGACCGCTGGTCCGACGCAGCGTACGTTATCTGCTCGTCTCGCGCGGCTTTATGATCCTTGAGGTTGCGGGCGTGCTCGCCTCGCTGAGCGTCGTTCTGACCGGCAGTCGCATCGCCGCAATCGATCGTCTCGGAAACCGAGCCGACATCGTAGCTTCCATCGTTGTAACCGTTCTGACAATCGTGCTGCTTAGGGCCGTGAACCGGCGCGCGATGGTTGCCATCGATCGGCGCTTCTTCCGCGAGTCATACAATGCGCAACTGATACTGACGGAACTTAGCAAGGCGGTTCGCAGCTTCTCGACGACCGAACGACTTGTGGAAGTTGCAGCGACAAAGATCAGAGAGGCCCTTCACCCAGTGAATGTCACCGTCTTCGTAGAAGAAGACGCGACTGGTAATCTCAGATCCGCGCTCTCGTTGCGTAATCGCTCAGGGGTAACAAGAGGAGGCGGCCCATCGCCCACTCTCCTGCTTCCGCGCGACGGCTGGGCAGTCGAGCGAATGGGGAGGCCACCGGGTTCGAATACAATCGAGATCCAGAGATCGGATGAGTTGGCTGATAGCCCGACGAACGCAGCCGTCAAGGCTCACGATCGGGAGTTCTCGGTCCTGCGGCGGATCAGAACGCTGCTCCTTGTGCCAATAGAATCAAACGGCCATCTATACGGGATCATTTCACTCGGCCGACGATTGGGAGACCTTGCCTATTCGAATGAAGATAAGCAAATGCTGCTCGCCGTCGCCGCGCAGATGGCGACCCTGATCGAAAATCTGACGCTGATAGCCCGACTGGCCGAGGAACAGAGCATCAAACGCGAGTTGGAGTTTGCGGCCGAGGTCCAACGACGTATGTTTCCCGCAGGCGGGTTGGAAGACGCGAGCCTGGAGGTGTATGGCGCGTGCATCCCGGCACGGGGAGTTGGCGGCGATTACTATGATTACTTTGTGACGGAAGGCGGACAGATCGGAATTGCGATAGCCGATGTGGCCGGCAAGGGGATAGCGGCTGCACTTCTAATGTCGACTGTTCAGGCTATGTTGCGAAGCCAGTTGATCTCAGGAGTTACACTCTTAACCGATCTCGTCTCTGCGATGAGTCGTCTGCTCTGGCAATCAACGAGCGACTCAGGTTATGCGTCCTTCTTCTTCTGTGAGTTTGACAAAGAGACACGCAGGTTGACCTATGTTAACGCCGGACACAATCCGCCCATGGTGGTGCGAGGAGTTGCAGTCGTCGCCGCTGGTGGGAGAGGGTCCCTTCCGAGGCAATTGCCTCAACGATCCCGCAAGAGCGCGATCACCGGCGAGACGCGCATGGCGTCCGGAGTTGCGCAGGTGGAAGTACCGATCACGCTTCTGACCACGGGCGGGCCCATAATCGGAACATTTCTGGACGGCGCGTATGAGCAGGCAACCATACAGATGGAGAGCGGCGATTTTCTTGTCGCTTATACCGACGGTGTGACGGAGGCCTTGAACCCCGCAGATGCAGAATTCGGTGAAGAAAGGTTACGATCCATACTCGTTGAATCGACGCATTTAACTGCTCGCGAACTGACCGAAAGAATTATGGCAAGCGTGAAGGATTGGCAACGCGACGCGGCGCAGCATGATGACATCACGCTGGTCGTAGCGAAGGTTAAGTAGAGCCGGTGGCCGGTGGTCAGTTCTCAGGGGTCAGTTGGTTTGTCAGGAGATATCATCACGAACTCCGAACCAATTCACTACGGCCACGGACCACGGATCATTCCTCGTCAGGTCCGCGCGGTCCCAACAGTTTATGCCGCGCTGTAGACCCCTTCTACCGAGAGCCTGGGTCTGTTGCTTGATCTGGCTATTGCTATTTCCGGCCTTTGAACCTCGCGAAGTGCATCGGCGCTACGATATCTGGAAAAGATCAGTTTGCCTGTTTCCGGTATCACGTCCACATAGACAAAGTCGCCCAATCGTACTTGTTTTGTCGCTATAAGATTGGACAGCCTATTTACGAGAATGCGCTCGACAGCTCGTTTTAAGTGACGCGCGCCATACCGCGGATCTATCCCTTCTTCGAGGAGAATCTCTTTGACCGCGTCCGAGCATTGAAAGATGAAGCTTGATTCGTCTGAATGAATGATGCGATTCTGCACGGCTTGTAATTCAAGATCGAGGATCTGTTTCAAGTGCTGTTCTTGCAATGAACGGAAGACCACAACCTTGTCGATGCGGTTCATGAACTCCGGCGAGAAATTACGCCGTGCTGCTTCGAGAGCCGTACGATAGATCTTCTGGTCTATGTCATCGCAGTTATTTTTGGCGGGTTTCGCCGCAGCGAAGCCAATCCCTCCCGAAATGAGCTCCGCCATTTCGCGTGCGCCGAGGTTGGAGGTCATTACAACCAGCGCGCGTGAAAAATCCACTCTGCGATTGTCTCCGAGAGTCAATGTTGCCTTGTCGAGAATGCCGAGCAGCAATCGCCACAAGCTGTCAGAAGCCTTTTCGATCTCGTCAAAGAGCAAGAGCGAGAGTTGCGTGTCGTCGGTGTGATAGCGATCGAGATTCTCTTGCGTCAGTAGCGGGCTAGTCTCGCGGTGGCCCAGATATCCGGGTGGGGAGCCGATCAGCTTTGCGATTTCGTGCGAATGCTGGAATTCCGCGCAGTCAATCTTAATAACGGCGCCAGAAGTCCCGAAGAGCGCTTCGGCTGCCTTCTCGACTACATGCGTTTTGCCAGATCCCGTTGGACCCAGCAGCAGCATCGTACCGATTGGCCGATCTGCGCAGTTGAGACCAGCGAGGAAGACCTGGTAGAAGCTGCTCATACCGCGTACAGCACGCTCCTGACCAACAACGCGACTCGCTAGCCTTTCTTCAAACTCGCGAGCGCGGAAACTTTTTTCATCGGGATCCAGAAACACCGGGTCCATTGCGGCGCGTTGTTGTTCAGGTCTTGCAAACATGATCTTCCCCCTCTCTAACCTACATCGCCCTCCTGAAAGATCTAGGAGTGAGTCCCACCAGTTTGCGGAAGAAGGTTGTAAAGTGGCTTTGGCCGGAAAACCCTGCCTGTAGAGCAATGTCCGCGATCGGCAGGTCTGTCTCCGCTAATAGCTTCTTCGCGCGCTCGATTCGCTGGCGGACGATGTAGTTGATGGGACTCAACCCCATCGATTCTTTGAAGACACGCGAGAAGTGGTAACGGCTCATCCCGACCTCCTGTGCTACGACTTCGAGCGCGATGCCTTGCTGCTGCTCGAGTTTATTGCTGATGAACTCGAGCGCTCTTCGCAGTTTATTCGGCGCCATCCCGCCTTTCCTGATGGCTACGTCTTTCAAAACGCTGTAGCGCCTCACGAGCTGAATGGCGAGTGAAGATGCAACTGAATCCGCATAGAGCCTTCCAACGACGTTTTCTGCTTTCAGTTCGTAAAGCAGCGACATAGCCATATGACTGAGCTGTTCATCTCTCACAGCGATCTGCGGCTCGACAGCCATCTGGTCATGATTCAAGTCACAGGACTCTGCGATCTTTTGTACGAAATTCGGCTCAAGGTAAATGTGCAACGTTTCATGCGGCCCGCTGTCGCGCCAACGCCAACGTGAAGACACAGCGGCCGGAATGATCGTTATATCTCCCGGGCTTAGGAAATTATCGAAGGCCTGCCCGTTGATTGTCGCCGTTACGTAACCCGAGGACGAGAGTTGCACGATCACGCAGTGGTTATCGAGAGGAGGCACATCCATATCGCTATATTCGCTGCGAACGTGCAAGACCCGAATGTCTTGCCAACCCAGATCCTTGCTCGATGCAAGAACCGCCTCAGGGTAAACTGCCGACAAGTCACTGAGGGATGCCCCGGTCCGATATTCGCGAGAGTACCGTGTTCCGAGGGTGTTTTTCCCTGAGTGCCGCTTTCGGGATAGCCCCGCAAAAGGCGGATAGCTAGCGGTGTCGATAGTCTGAATCTGATACATTTTTTTGTCCTCACTGGTAAACGCGAGGATTTCTTCCGGCTGGTATCATTTTGCCATCCGAGTTTTTAGAGCGTGCGGCGTATAATGGGCTGCGATTGGAACTTCCGCGCGATCATCTGAGCACGTTATGACCAATGTTGGACCAACAGTGTTCGTAGTTGATGATGATGAAGCCATTCGCGAAGCGCTGAAGAGCCTCATCAGCTCGGTGGGGTTGCAGGTAGCAACCTTCGCGTCGGCGCGGGAGTTTCTGCAAAGCCGCGGCCCGGATGCGCCCGGCTGTATGGTGCTGGATGTGCGGCTGCCAGGCTTGAGCGGACTGGATCTTCAGCGCGAACTGTCGGACGCTAATATCCACACCCCGATAATTTTCATCACCGGGCACGGTGACATTCCGATGACTGTGCAAGCAATGAAGGCCGGGGCGGTCGAGTTTCTGACCAAACCGTTCCGCGACCAGGATTTGCTTGACGCAATTCAGCAGGCGCTTGAGCGCGACCGGACCGCGCGCGAGCAGAGGGCCGAGAAGGCAGAATTGCGCGCGCGTTACGACTCGCTTACACCCCGCGAGAGCGAAGTGATGGGCGAGGTCATAACGGGACTGCTCAACAAACAAATCGCCGCAGCGTTGGGAACGAGCGAAATAACGATCAAGCTGCATCGCGCCCAGGTCATGCACAAGATGCGCGCCGATTCACTGGCCGACCTGGTCAGAATGGCGGAAAAACTAGGAATTCCATCCGCAAAGCATTAGCAACCCTATACCAAAGTATAGTAGAAATCCCGCCCATCAGATTGGTATCCTTCAGGAAGAGATCTGAAGACTCAATGGACGACGCTAGCTGGAAGAAATGGAAGGTAAGTGTGACAGCGATCCCGACAATCTCAATTGTGGACGATGATGAATCGGTCCGCGAGGCTATAGAGAGTCTCATGAAATCGGTAGGATATATAGCGAAAGTGTTTCCATCGGCGGGGGATTTCTTAAGTTCAGGCCATCTCGATGACACCGGCTGCTTGATCCTCGATGTTCAGATGCCGGGGATGAGCGGTCTCGAGCTTCAAGATCGCCTGGTCGCTTCCAAAAGCCAAGTCCCGATCATATTCATCTCCGCACACTGTGATGCAGATGCGCGAGCGCGGGCGCTCAAGGCCGGCGCAGTTGGGTTCTTACAGAAACCCTTCAGCGAGGATGCCCTGCTCAATGCCATAAAATTATCTCTTACGATTGATACAGGTCGTGGTCATGATCGGCCCGACCCTAATCCGAGTATCTGAATTGCCGAAAGCTGCAGTGGCGCAACGCGAACCCTCTCTTTGAAAACATGGGGGAGTTATGGCGACAAGCAGAAAAGAAATCGACTCCTTTCGGATGAATGAGTCAAGAGCGAGACCCGTTGGGGAAACGCAAAGTCTGCGCGAGCAGGTCAGCCTGGGCGCTTACAAGACGCCGCCCAACCTCGATGAGGTGTCCCTACTGGTCCAAGATTTGGCCGATGGCGATCAGGCGGCGCTCAACAAACTGATGCCACTGGTCTACGACGAGTTGCGCCGGCTCGCGCACCGTTACATGATGCGCGAACATCCCGGGCACACGCTGCAGACCACGGCGCTTGTCGACGAGGCCTACCTCCGTCTCGTCGATCAAACACACACTCACTGGAAGAGTCGCGCACAGTTCTTCGGGATTGCGGCACAGTTGATGCGCCGTATTCTCGTAGATCACGCCCGGAGCCATCTCTATGCTAAGCGAGGAGGCGGCGCACGCAAAGTTGCGCTGGACGAAGTCGCGGTGTTGTCGCCCGAGCGCGGAGCTGAGCTGATCGCGCTGGACGACGCTCTGGAATGCCTTTCATCTGTCGACCCCCGCAAATGCCGCGTTGTTGAGCTGAGATACTTTGGCGGGTTGTCGGTCGAGGAGACAGCCGACATTCTAGGAATATCAACGATCACGGTTAAACGCGACTGGATGGTAGCCAAAGCCTGGTTGCGGCGCGAGATAAGTAATGAGGCCTGAGCGTTGGAAGCAAATCAATGATGTGCTTATCCCCGCGTTGGAGCGGGAAGCCTATGAGCGCTCTGCCCTTGTCAAAGAGGCATGCGGAGGCGACGAGGTTTTACGTCTGGAAATCGAATCGCTGTTGGCTTCACACGAGCAAGCGAGCGATTTTCTTGAAGAGTCTGTTGTTGGAGCGGCGGCTCGGTTGCTTGTGGAGGATCGCGGACATTTGACGGCCGGTCAGCAGATTGATCACTATCAGATTCTTTCGCTGCTCGGCGTTGGAGGAATGGGTGAGGTTTACTTGGTCCGGGACACTACGTTGGGCAGGCGTGCTGCAATTAAGCTATTGCCCTCGCGTTTTTCTGAGGACCGGAATCGCTTACGTCGCTTCCAGCAGGAGGCGCGCGCCGCCTCAGCACTCAACCATCCGAACATAATCACGATTTACGAGCTCGGCGAATTTGACTCGGCGCAATACCTGGCTACGGAATTCATCGACGGGGAAACGCTGCTTCAGTACATGAAGGACTCTCGTTCCCGTGGTGTTCTCGAAGAGAGCTCTAAGACAGGCACCGGGATGAAACTGAGTGAAGTCCTCGACATCTCTATTCAATTGGCCAGTGCCCTCGGAGCTGCACATTCGGCAAAGATAATGCACCGTGATATCAAGCCTACAAACATCATGGTGAGGCGGGATGGCTATATCAAGGTACTCGATTTTGGCGTGGCCAAGCTCACCGAACAATTCCCCGATGGACGATACACTGATGACGAACTGGGGGTAAGAGATCTGATCAGCACGAAACCAGGCGAGGTGGTCGGCACGGCCAGTTATATGTCGCCCGAGCAAGCGCGCGGTTTGGCAGTTGATGCACGCACCGACATTTGGAGCGCCGGCGTTGTGCTCTACGAGATGATCGCTGGCCATCGCCCGTTTGAAGGACCAACAAGGAGCGATGTGATCGCTTCGATTCTGCAAAAAGACCCGCTGCCGTTGGTTCCCGACGCTACGTATGTCCCCGCCGAGCTAAAGCGGATCGCGATGAAGGCGTTGCGCAAGAATCGAGATGAGCGTTACCAAACGGTTCAGGACCTGGCTCTTGACTTGACGAGGTTGAAGCAGCAATTGGAGTTTGAGGCCAAGGTGGAAGGCGCCTTGGTTTCCGAGGAGTCGCGGGAGTTGGACGCAACTGTGTTTGTGGTTGATGATGATGAATTCATTCGCGAAGCGCTGAAAAGTCTGATCAACTCTGTGGGGCTACGTGTGGCGACATTCGCGTCGGCGCGGGAGTTCCTGCAAAGCCGCGGCTCGGATCTGCCCGGATGCCTGGTGCTGGATGTGCGGCTGCCGGGCTTGAGCGGGCTGGACCTCCAGCGCGAACTGGCCAGCGCGAATATACACACACCAATAATCTTCATTACCGGGCACGGCGACATCCCGATGACGGTGCGAGCAATGAAGGCCGGGGCGGTTGAGTTCTTGACCAAACCGTTCCGCGACCAGGACTTGCTCGACGCAATTCAACAGGCGCTTGAGCGCGATCGGGCGGCTCGCGAGCAACGAATGGAGCCGGCAGAAGGCGCGCGCGTTATGACTCCCTGACTCACCAATCCTCCTTTTCGAATCTCATCTCTTTGCGCGCTGCAATCCACGCGATATCCTCCATCCCGTCTGGATTGCCGCAAGCAAGAACTACCGTGTGTGATGGATCAATCCGCTCCTGCATCATCGCTAGCGGGCGGTCGCGCGGCAGTTCCGGCGGGACCGCCTGCGCCTCACGCGGCGGTATGCCGAAGACCTGGCGAAGCACGTTGTTTGCGCGGCCGACGCCGAGGCGCGAATCGCCTCGGTCTCGCGCAGTCGGGCGACTCACCGAGGGAACGTATACGAAGTCAAACGCGTTCGACGCTTCGATGGCGATCAACTCGCGGTGGTATGCAAGCTCTTCATAGGTACGATTGGCGTGGAGGAGCGTGTAGCGCTTACGCGGTGCGCCGTTGCGCTGCGCTTCGAAGTGAAGCTGCTTGACCATTGACACGAACGGTGCGAGACCAGTTCCGCTCGCGACCATCAGCACATGTGCGAAACCGGCCGCGCGCCTTGCGAGTGTGAAATTGCCCACGACGCGCTCCAGGTAATCGAGCCGGTCGCTGCCTTTTCTCTCCATGCGAAACAGCGATTCGGTAAAGCGCCCCAACTCTGCATAACCATCACGCTCGAGCACCATGTAGAATTCGAGATATTTACCCTCCGCCGTCTCGAAAGGTGCTGAAGCGATCGAGTATGAATGAGTCACCGGCCCGCGCTTTTGTTTTCCATCGGCATCGAGATCGGGTACATAGCGGACCTCGCTTCCGTCTTTCACCTTCTTTGTAAGCAGGCAATCGTCGCGTCGGAGCGCTATGTACTGGCCGGCTTCAAACGGGGGAACTCGTCCGCCGTTGTTTGCGACCAAACGAAAGATAGCTAACGATGAGGAGAGACTTTTCCACTCCGCGATTCGTCCATGCTTCATTTCCACCATCTTCTTGACTCCATCGTTTGTCGGGTACGTTTACTTTTTCCTGCCCTGATCGCGCTCACATATCGGCGGGGGGTAGTGGGGGCATTACACACCCCACTACCCAGTGGGGGCTCGATGTTGCGGGCGGTCGTTCCTTCGTCTGAGCCTCAGGATATTTAGTGACCTAATCTACTTTCTTCCAGGTTGCATCCGGTGCGTATTGGGTCATCGTCTTAGCGCGGACGGCGGTCCTCGGGCCCAGGTCTTTCTGATAAACAATACCGTCCCGGTTGACGATAAAGGTCATCACTCCCGAAGATCGGTATTCCGCGGGATAGGCCACGAAAGCGAATCCGCCCGTCATATTGCCCTGGACCACATACTTCTTCGCACCGCCGGGCACGTGCCGTCCCTGGCTTGTAAGGATGCGATAATAGTAGCCGTGAAACGGCCGCGGTTGAGTAGTGTCCTTCGCATGATCTTCACCACCCGCCAGTGTGAGCAGCGGGCCCACTGGACTCTCCGACTCGCCGCCGGAGATCTTCCAGTAGAGACCGTTGTGTTTGCCGTCATCGCTCCGGAATCGGGGCGCGTACCGTTTTACTGAAACGCCATCGCGTGGCTCAGAATGGTATTCGTTGTGCGCTACTACCAACTCGCGGCAAACCGCAACGGTCCCCAGTTCATTTTGGCCTATTCGCCGAAACAGTATCTCTTTTCGGCTCGCGACGGTGTCGAAGTACCAGCGGTTGCCTTTGTGCACAAGCGGGATCGGCGTCGGCCAGTTCTCGGCGCCGACGTACAGCGTCGTCGTTCCATCGGACTCTCGAACCAGCCGATGCATCTCCTTGTATTTCTCGACGAACTGCTGCCGGTTATTTCGGTCTTCGGCTTCATCCCCACAGGAAATGATCTCGATCGCCGCAGGTCCAAGAATCTCCAACAGAGCCGTCTGGTCGTCCTGCTGCACGGCGACGAAGAGTGCAGCGCTGGCGTCTTCGCAAGCACTGAACGTCTTCTGCCTTGGTTGTTGAGCCAGCGCAAGATTGAAAGAGCCCGTGGCAAAGATCGCGAACGCGGCTAATCTTGCTAGCTTGCCAAGCTGAAAACGCTCGAAGTTCTCTCTCATATTTAACATCGTTCTTGTCTCCATTCCGGTGCTTTTCTTTAAGTCTGGACACGTGACGTGGTCCGACGAACCATTTCTCCCTTACCGATGGCGTCCCCCGCCGCCTCCTCCTCCTCGCATGCCGCCTCCCCCTCGCATGCCTCCACGGCCGCCGCCTCCTCCAAAACTGGACTGGCCACGTGAGGCGGAACCACGTTGGATTCCACCTTGACCAAAGCCGCTGAAGGCACCGGAGCGAGTGCCCATGCTGGAGCGCCCGTCACCAAAGCCACGAGCGTCTCTGCGATTCGGCGCCGTGCCGGGAGAGGAAGGAAGTCCGCTGCGCCCGCGATCAACGCTGGGATTGGGAGAGCGATCCGCGGGACCTCTCCCGGAATCGCGGTTGGTGAAGCCGTGGCCGTGATTCGGATTAGACCCTCCGAAATTGTGATCTCCCCGAAACGAAGAGCCGTTCTGGCCCGGTCGGAGATTGCCTCGTTCACCCGGAAAGCGGTGGGAGAAACTCGGGCTCCGCGAGACATAAGGATTGTGGTTGAAGAGTACCTCCCGGCGGCCCCAGTTAAAGCCCCAGGCCCGCCAAGCCCACCCGTATCCCCCGAAAAACCCCAGACCAATCCCAGGACCGAAGTAAAACTCAGGTCCAACCCAGGGATCAAAAATGTACCCCGGATACACCGCCAACGGCGCTCCGTAGACGGTCCACGGATCGTAAATCGGCAAGTAGCAGACGCTCGGATCAGAGGGCTCGATGGTTATCGTCGAGCCTTGCGTGGCCACTGTCTGCTGCGGCGAGCTCTGCAGAGTTCCTGCGTCCTCGGCCAGCTTGCGCATGACCTGAACTGCGTCGAGCACATCCTGCTGTTGATTGAAGTAGGCGTCGCCGACTGCTGAAGTCCAGGAGAGACTATCATTCATTCTTGCCAACACTGTTGGAAACTGCGTCAAAGCTTTCACACTTGGATCCCACGACTCCTTGTCCACTTCAGTGGCTAGTTCCTCCCCTTGCAGGTTCGAATGCTTCTGCAGCCATCGCTCCGCTTCGACGATTTGGGTCGGGTAAGTAGAAGCGGCCAGGATCTGAGCAACGAGAGCGTCTGGGTACAGGGCGAACGGCGCCACGAGTTGCTGCAATTCGGCGGCAGTCTGTTGCGCCGGCTGCGTGGTCTGTCCGGCATCAGCTTGCTGAACAGCAAGCGTCTGTACAGATCCCGCTGTCAGTACCACAAATCCAACGAACATCACTGTCAACGTTCGCTTCGCTGACATCATAATTCTGCGCGCGCGCAGAAACCGTCTTAAGAAAAGCCCTGAGCGAAAAGCGCTCAACTCGTTCCTGTACCCCGAGGCCTTAACCGCTTCCGCGAGTTTTGAGCGAGACGTTGGTCTGACGGTAGGTTGCTTCGTATTGGTTTCATGCATAACGCACCTCCTGTAACGACGGATCAATCG
>Ga0137407_10002512_pt1 | contig 12067 bp, 10 predicted proteins | sample CZOMad2_2_16fung_FD_108410 | JGI IMG/M metagenome (GOLD analysis project Ga0137407, IMG submission 108410) | Vadose zone soil fungal communities from Angelo Coast Range Reserve, California, USA - CZOMad2_2_16fungal (Illumina Assembly) | ecosystem: Environmental > Terrestrial > Soil > Vadose...
CCCAGGGGCCGGGGCGCATGGACCGGAACTCCGATCGCGTCGAGAACCCCGTCAAGATTCCGCCCCTCTGGGGACTCAAGTCCATCAAGAGTGGCCTGTACGCGAACGGGACGGGCGCGAACTTCTGGTTCGCCCTCGCGCGTCACAACGGCGGGGTTCATCCGGCCTCCGAGTACATGGAGGCGCTGATCGCGTACCTGCTGACGCTCGAGCCGCCGCCGAACCCGCGTCCGAAGGGGGCGGCGGAGACGCGCGGCGAGGAGGTCTTCAAGAGATCCGGCTGCGCGTCGTGCCACTCCGGGATGGACTACACCAGCGGCGAGGTCGTCCCCGTGGAAGTCGTCGGGACCGATCCGGCGCGCGTGAAGCAGGAGTTTCCCAAGGCGTACCGGGTGCCGACTCTCAGGCGGCTCGACCTGCAGCGCCTGTACCTTCACGACGGATCCGTCACCACGCTCGGCGATCTTTTCTCGCGGGCGCGTTTCGCGAAGGTGAAGGGACACGCGTACGGCATCGACCTGACGGAAGGGGAGAAGAAGGACCTTGTCGCGTTCCTCCTCTCGATTTGAGGCGGCGCTGGTGGGGCTGCTCGCCCTCGGGGCGTCGCTCGCCCTTCAGCCTCTCTCCGCGGCCCGCGGCGAGGGGGGCGCGCCGCCGCTCGCGGTGAGCGATCGCCTGCCGGGCGACGACCACACCTGGTGGTCGGGGGATCTCGTCGAGGCGCTCAAGCGCTCGGGATGGGAGCCGCGCTACTTCGACGGGACGGTGCCCATCGTCCGCGACGGTTACCATCTCGATCTCGCGCGGAAGGCGCTCGCCGCGCCGTCGACACGCGTCGTCGTCGGGCGCTTCACCTATCGCACGTCGCCGGCGCTCGTCGCCGCGGGGCGCGAGGTCTTCCACACGTACCACTTCGGCACGAACCGGTTCTGGGACTTCCGCCGCGCGATCGACTACGCGACCGGCGTGACCGATCCGGCGGAATACTCGCGCCGGTTCGGGGTGAAGCGCGATCGCGAGGGACGCTTCGTGGGCCTCGTCGGCGTGCGCGACGAGAAGGACCACCTCTCGTACGGCCACGCGTGCGCGCTCTGCCACGCGTCGGAGGACGAGAAGGGGACGCTCGTCGACGGCCTCCCCAACCACGACTTCGACATCGGGATGTACTACGACGCGCTCCGCCCGAAGGTGAAGGACGGCGACCTCATCTTCCTCGGCGACGCCGGGCTCGACGTGCTGAGGCTCCAGGGGCCGGGGCGCACCGACCCCTCGATGGACTCGTGCTGGGCGCCGGTGAAGGTGCCGCACCTCTTCGCGCTGCACGCCTATGAGCATGGGCTGAGGTCGAACGCCGACACGTCGGGGCTGTGGCTCCAGTGCTACCGGAACCTCAACGGCGACTATGCGGTCGACTCCGAGATCATGGAGGCGCTCATGGCGTACCTCCTCTCGCTCAAGGCGCCGCCGAACCCGAGAGCCCGCGGGGAGCTGGAATCGCGCGGGGAGGGCGTCTTCCGGAAGTCGGGGTGCGATCGCTGCCACTCGGGCGCGTCCTACTCGGACGGCCGTCTCATCGACTGGGAGGCGATCCGCACCGACCCCGATCGCATCCGGAACGGCTTCCCGAAGGGGTACAAGGTCCCGAGCCTCGTGCGCGTGGATCTGCTGAAGCTCCTCCTGCACGACGGCTCGCTCACGTCGCTCGATCAGCTCTTCGATCCCGCGCGGCTTCGCCCTGACTACCAGGCTCCCGGCATCCCCGCCGCGCGGCGGAAGAAGGGGGCAGGGGTCCCCGGACACGAGTTCGGCCTCGCCCTCCCGGCGGAGGATCGCCGGGCGCTCGTCGCCTTCCTCCGCACGTTGTAGATCGCGTTGCGGGTGGCGCGCATTCCTGCCCGCACGTACAATCCCCCGCTTCGCCGGCGAACGGCTCCGGCCGGGGACGGCCGGGCCTGTGGCGTATTAATAAGGTAGGGGTTTCGATTGGAGTGGATTCAGCAGATCTTCGCGACGGTCTACAACGTCCCCGAGCTCATCCGCTGGGGCGGGTATGTCGGGCTCTTCGGGATCGTCTTCGCCGAGACGGGGCTCCTCGTGGGGTTCTTCCTTCCGGGCGATTCTCTCCTCGTGACGGCCGGGCTCTTCGCCGCGACGGGTGAGCTCAATATCACGCTCCTCGTCCTCGCGCTGAGCGTCGCGGCGATCGTCGGCGACGCCGTCGGCTACGCAATCGGGTGGCGATCGGGCCAGGCGCTCTACAACCGGAAGGAGTCTTTCTTCTTCCGCCGCGAGCACCTGATCAAGACGCGCGCCTTCTACGAGAAGCACGGCGGGAAGACGATCATCATCGCGCGCTTCATGCCGATCGTCCGCACGTTCGCGCCGGTCGTCGCGGGGGTCGGCGGCATGACCTACCGGCGCTTCGCCGCGTTCAACGTCGTCGGCGCCATCCTCTGGGTCGTGAGCATGACGATGACCGGGTACCTCCTCGCGCGCGCCGTCCCGAACATCGATCACCACATCCACATCGTCGTCGCCGTGGTCATCGCCCTCTCCCTCCTCCCCGGCCTCATCGCCTACCTGAGAGAGCGCCGCGTCCCGACGGCCTGACCCGCGCCCGACCCGCGAAAGGTCGCGGCCGTTCGTCCCCGCGCGCTTGAACTGGGGAGGCGGGGGCCGGTAGAGTGGGTCCTTCCTGAAATCGCCGGGGGGATTCTCATGATGAAATCATGGCGCGCGCGCGTGCTCGCAACCCTTCTCGTGCTGACGCCCGCGGCGCCGGCGATCGTGAACGTGGCAGCGGAGAACAAGCCCATGGCCGCCTCGCCGTTCCGCGCCCTCGAGGAGCGGTACTTCGTCGAGTTCCTGAAGCGGAATCCGGTGACGGCCACGTACATCGGCGGCGACGCGTACCGGGCCGATCTCGCCGAGCTGGGAGGGACTCTCCGCGATTTCTCGAGCGTCGGCCTGCGGGACGAGGACGCCGCCTATGCCCAGATCGACGGAGCGCTCGCGCAGCTTCCCGGCGCCTCGCTGAAGCCCGACGAGGCGATCGACGCGGCGGTGATGGAATCGCAGATCCGCTTCATGCACACGCTCTCGCAGGAGCGGCGCCACCAGCTGCGCAGCATCGACACCTACATGGTCGAGCCTTTCCGCGGCGTGGACTGGCAGCTCCAGGGGATGACGCCGGGGACCGGCGGATCGTACGGGACGCGCGAGGAGTGGGAGCGCGTCGTGAAGCGGGTGCAGCGGATTCCCGACTACCTCGCGACGGCCCGGGGGAACCTGAAGGCCGGCGTCGCGGCGGGGATCGTCCCCGACTGGCGGATGATCGAGAAGGACGGCGTCGCGGGGGCGGAGGCGAACGCCGTCTACTTCGAGAAGACCCTCGCCGGGCTGTTCACCCAGAGAACGAAGGGGCAGCCCTTCGCGGCCGGGATGCTCCCGTCGCTCGGGAAGGCGGGCGCCGCCGCGGCCGAAGCGTACCGGGATTTCCGCCGGTTCCTCCTCGACACGTATTACACGAAGGATGGGGCGAAGGCGCTCGGCGCCGCGGCCGAGATCCCGGGGGCGGGGGTCTTCAGGACGCACGAGCTTCTCAAGCCCGAGTTCCGGAAGGACCACTACGCCTTCGGCGAGGCGGCCTACGCGCGCGCGGTGAAGGACAACCTCCGCATCGCGAAGCCGATCGCCGCCCTCTACGACGAGGCGGACGGGCGCGTGCGCGCGACGCGCGACGAGCTCATCGCCGTGGCGAAGCGCGTGGCGTCGGCGAAGGGGTGGGGCCTCGCGTGGGGGGATGGCGTCTCGGACGCGGCATCGACCCGCGCCGTGATGTCGAAGCTCGGCGACGAGGCGCCGAAGGACGACGCCGAGATGATCGCCTGGTACCGGGCGAAGTCGTTCGAGCTGGTCGAGTACGGCCGCAAGCACGGGCTCTTCGACATCCCGGCGGACTACAAGCTCGACGTCTTCGAGACCCCCGAGGTGCTGCTCGCGACGATCGACGGGGCGGCGTACTACCCGGCGCCGCCGTTCAAGAAGAACGGCGTCGGCAGGTTCTACGTCTCACCCACCGGCAACGACCCCGCGCACCTCAAGGAGAACAACAGGTCGTCCCTCGCCGACCTGTGCGCGCACGAGGGGTTTCCCGGCCACGACTGGGACGCCCAGTTCCTCCGCACGAGGATGGGCGCGATCGGCAACGTCCGCTGGCTCACGCCGGGAGCGGTCGAGGACTCCTCGTCGATGTGGTTCGACAGCATGCGGACCGAAGGGTGGGCTCTGTACGGCGAGGCGCTCATGGCCGAGCCGCAGGAGGGTTCCCCCGACGGCGTCTACTCCCCCGAGGAGAGGGTCTACCAGCTCCAGGGGCTTCTCCTGCGCGACGCGCGCGTGCGCGTCGACATCGGCATCCACACGGGGCGGATGACGTTCGACGAGGCGGTCGACTACTACACGACGAACGTCGACTTCATCTCCGGCGCGTGCGGGAAGAGCGATCCGGAGAGCCGCGCCTCGTGCGAGACGGCGACCCGCGCGATGTTCCGCTACTCGAAGTGGCCGACCCAGGCGATCACCTACCGCCTCGGCAAGCAGGAGATCGTCGATCTGCGCGAGGAGGTGCGCCGCCTCCAGGGGGACCGCTTCGACCTCCGCGCGTTCCACGAGAAGGTGCTCGGCGCCGGCGCGATACCCCTCGCGTTCGTGCGCGCCTCGATCCTCGAGTGGGCGAGGTCGGGGACCTGAAGGGCGGCCGGGGCGGCCGGCGCCCCCTCACCGGTCAGCGCGGGGGATGGTTCGGGTCGCTCCCGTTCGGGTCGGGGGGCTGCGGCGTCGCGGGCGTCGAGTTGGGATCCGCGGCCGGGCGCGCGGTGTGCGAGCGGGCGGCCTCGGCCTCCGTGCCGACGTTGAAGAAACGGTAGGAGCTGTACCGCAGCATGAGGCTTTCCTCGAGCCCCATCTCTCCCGAGCGCGTGTAGACGCTCTTCTCGATCACCGTCTCGGTCGGGTAGCTGAGCTCCTGGCTCTCGAAGCCGAAGGCCACGTTGAGGGTGCGGCTTTTCGGGCGCCCGGCGAGCGGGACGCCCATGATCTGGAACGAGCGCTGGTACTTGAGCTTCTCGGCCTCGACGCGGCCCGTCTGCCCCGAAGGCTCGGCCGCAATCGACACGAGATTGAGCGTGCTGCTGTCCACGCTCGCCAGGCCGCTCCACCCGCCGATGTCCGCCGTGCCGGGCTCTGAGGCCCATCCCGTGAAATCGAGCTGGATCAGCAGCCTGTAACCCTTGAGGACCTTTCCCGCAATCTTGAAGTGGAACTTCCCGCGGTTCTCCGCGGCGAAGATCTGGGACCAGGCGTACGACGGCGGGATCTCCAGCGCGAGGTCGCGCGTGGAACGCCGCACCGGCTTCCCGTTCTCCTCGATGATGTCGCGCACCTCCCCGAGCCGTCCGGAGACCTCGCTGCGCTCGAAGAGATAGTCGTAGCGCTCGCGGCGGCGGTTCTTGAACGTGCCCTTGTCGGCGTCGTACGTGCTCTTCACGAGCGACTCCTCGCAGGTGAAGCCGAGCGCCCTTTTCCTGTACTGCTCCGCCCGCGCCGCGAGCCTCTCGAGGAGCGCCGCGAGGTCCCCGTCCTGGCCCTCGGGCGAGGGATCCGCCGAGGCCGCGGGCTCGGCGGCGGAAGCGACGAAGGAGGGCGAGCCGGCCCCGGGGCAGACCAGCAGAAAGGCGAGGAGGGGGGCGGCCCGGCGACCTTTCATCGTCTCGCGATCTCCCGGAATGGCTGGCGTCGGTGCATTCTATCATTGCACTTCCGCGCGTCTTGATCGCGGACGGGTGCCGGTCGTATGATGCGCGCAATTCTGAACCACTCCAGACGGGGTCAAGCCCCCGCGTCCCTGCCGAATCGATTCGCGAACCACGTCGCCGCCGACCCTGCGGGCGGGATGGACCGCCGGATGACGCGAGATTTCTACGAAGTGCTCGGATTGAAGGCGGGGGCCTCGGAGGGCGAGATCCGCAACGCCTACCGGAAGCTGGCCAAGAAGTACCACCCCGACGCGAACGCCGGCAGCAAGAAGGCCGAGGAGACGTTCAAGGAGATCTCCGAGGCGTACCAGGTGCTCGGCGACCCCGAGAAGCGCGAGCGTTACGACGCGGTGCGCGCGGGGGGCCACCCCTCCTCACCCAACGGTCCGATGCACGGGGACTTCCGCGGCTTCGACTTCGAGGGCGCGGAGTTCGGGGGGGATCTCGGCGGCCTCTTCGCCGATCTGTTCGGGCGCGCCGGCAACGCCGGCCAGGCCCCGCGTCGCGGGGAAGATCTCGAGTACGAGGCGTCGATCGAATTCGAGGAGGCGATCCGCGGGACGAAGCTGACCGTGCCGCTGGCCCGAAACGTCACCTGCCCCGTCTGCCGCGGGACGGGGAGGGCTCCCGGCGCATCCGGCCGCGATCGCGGCGCGGCGTGCCGCCGGTGCGGCGGCAGCGGGCTCGTGCGGTCGAGCGAGACGATCCACGTCGGCATTCCGGCGGGGGCCGACGACGGGTCGCGCGTGCGCGTGGCCGGGAGCGGCGAGGGCGGACGGCGCGGCGGGCCGGCCGGCGATCTCTACATCGTCCTCCGCGTGAAGCCTCATCGCTACTTTCGGCGCGAGGGGACCGACATCCTCTTCGATCTCCCGCTCTCGTTCAGCGAAGCCGCGCTCGGGGCAAAGGTCGAGGTTCCGACGCTCGACGGCCGCGCGTCGCTGACCATTCCGGCGGGAACGCGAAGCGGCCAGAGATTCCGGCTGCGCGGCAAGGGGGCGCCCGCGCGGGACGCCCACCCGCGCGGCGATCTGATAGCGGTGGCGGCGATCGTGCCGCCGAAGAGCGACGCGCGCGCGAAGCGTCTGCTCCAGGAGCTCGCCGAACTCGGCGTGGAAGATCCCCGGGGAGATCTCGACTGGTAGGAGGAGAGATGGACAGGCCGTTCACACTGACCCGGCATGAACCCGAGCAGAGGAAGATGCGTCTGCACCACCCGGCGCCGGCGGCGGGGGCGCGGAAGTCGGCTCCCGTGGAGAAAACCTTCGCCGAGGAGTTCTACTACCGCAAGCAGATGCAGAATCGCACGCGGATGGTCCTCCGCCTCGTCGACGGCGAGGAGGTCCGCGGATGGATCGAGTGGTACGACCGCGATTGCCTGAAGGTGAACCGCGAAGGGGAGCCGAACCTTCTCGTGATGAAGCGCTACGTGCGCTACATGTACAAGGCGGATGAGGAGAACGGCGGCCGCGAGTCCGATTCCTGAAGCTCCGGCACTTCGTCCTGCTCGCCCTCCTCGCGGCGGGGGCATACGTCCCGTCGCTCCGCGGGCCGTACGTTTACGACGACGTCACCGAGATCCAGACCAACTCGAGGGCCCACCGGCTCGCCGCGATCCCCTCGCTCCTGACGACCGAGTTCTGGTACGGGAGCGGGGCAAGGGCATCCTCTACCGGCCGATCACCGCGGCGACGATCCCCCCGCTCTTCAACGCCGGCGACGGAAGCCCATGGCCCTTCCACGCCGCCAACCTCCTCCTCCACGCCCTGACGACGTGCCTTCTCGCCGCGGTGATCTTCCGGCTGACGGGAAGGCGCGTGACGGCGATGGCGACGGGCCTGCTCTTCGCGCTGCATCCCATCCACACGGAGGCGGTGGCGTGGATCTCGGGGCGCTCCGAGCTCCTCTTCGCGGCCACCGGCGCGGCCGCCTGGCTCTTCCACCTGCGCGCCCGGGAGGGGCGCCGGGCCGACGCGATCTTCGCGACGGCCTGCCTCGCGCTGTCGCTCGGATCGAAGGAGACGGCGGTCGCCTGGCTCCCCATCTTCTTCGCGGCGGACTTCTTCTTCCCCTCGGGGCCCGCGGAGCGTGGACGGGAGGCGGGGGGGCCGGCGATCCCGAGGGGGCGGACGCTGCGTCTCTACGCGGGGTACGCCCTTCTCGTCGTCGCCTGGATCGGCGCGCGCTATCTCGTGCTCGGGCAGCTCGGACGGCGCCCCGAGGAAGGAGCCCACTTCCTGAACCCGCTCGAGGGGGAGCCGTGGTGGCCCGCGGCCCCATTCACCTCGCTCCGCGCGCTCGCCTCCGCCCTGAGGCTTCTCGTCCAACCCGCGGCGGGGTGCATCGACTATGGATTCCGCCAGATCCCGCTCGCGACGAACCCGGCGCACTTCGACGTCGCCTTCGGGGTCGCGGCCGCGGCGGCCGCCGCGCTGTGGATCGCCCGGGCCGCCCGCCGCGGAGGCTCCGGCGACGGGACGCGGATCGTCGCGCTGGCCGTCGGGATCTTCGCCGCCTCGTGGTTCCCGGTGTCGAACCTCCTCATCCCCTCGGTCTCGATCCTCGCCGAGCGCAACCTGTATCTGCCCTCCCTCGCGGCGTGCCTCCTCGCCGCCGCCCTCTTCGACGAAGTCTCCGCGCGGCTTCCCCGCGCCCGGACGGCGCTCCTCTCGATCGGCGTGCTGATCCTCGCGGCGGGGGGCGCGTCGACGGTCGCCCGGTCGCGCGTCTTTCTCGACGCGGCGACGCTCTTCCGCAACAACACCGAGGTCTGCGCCGAGAGCGCGCGCGGCCACTTCCTGTACGGCGCGGCGCTCATGGATCGGGGGCTGCCGGGCGAGGCCGCCGCGTCGTACGCGCGGGCGGTGGCGATCGCCCCGGCGTACGTCGACGCCCGCGCCGACCTGGCCCAGGCCGAGTCGAGGCTCGGGCGGCCGGATCGGGCGAGGGAGGAGGCGCGCGCCGCCGCCGCGCTCCCGGTGCGATCGATCGAGTCGCGCCTCGCCGTCGCCTCCGCGCTGGCGGCGGCCGGTCTCGACGCCGAGAGCTCGCGCCTGATGGAGGCGATCCGCGCGCAGAGCCCCGAGGATCAGCGCGTGCTCTTCATCGACGCGCAGCTCGCCCGGGGCGCCGGGCGGACGGCGGAGGCCCTCGCGCTCTTCGATCGGATCCGGTCGCTCTACCCGCGGAGCCCGGTCGGGGCCGACGGACGCGGGGCGGTCGAGCTGTCCCTGGGCGACCTTCCCGCCGCGCGGGACTCCTTCGATGCCGCGCTCGCTCTCGATCCTTACGACGCCAACGCGCTGTACAACCTCGGCTGGATGGCGCTCTCGGCGGCGCGCGCCGGCACGGAGGGGTGGGGCGAGCCGATCCGCTGGTTTCGAGCCTACCTGAGGATCGAGCCGGAGAACGCGCTGGGATGGATGCGGCTCGGCGAGGCGTTCGAAGGGTCGGGGAGGATCCCGGAGGCCGGGGAGGCCTTGAGGGCCGGGGTGGCGGCTGTCCCGGGCCACCCCGCCCCGGCGAAGGCGCTCGCGGAATTCCTGGCCAGGCACCCCTGAGGCGCCCCGGGCGCCGAGCTCAGGCCGACTCGGCCTCGTCGGTCAGGACGATCGGTGGGGGGAGTCCGCGCGAGGCGTATCTGAGGTTCATCCGCCCCTGGAAGCAGCCGGCGCAGTCGGGGTGGGTCTGGTGGGCGTGCCGGTAGTTGCAGTCCTCGGAAGGATACCAGACCTCGAACTTCCAGCAGTAGAAATCGTCCCGTGGTCCCCGCGCGCCCGTCGCCATCGCCTCCGTCCCCTCCTCGTCGTCGACAGAGCCGCTAACTCTACGCCCGCCGCCGGGGGTGTCAAGGAATACTTCGCGGCGCCGGAAGGAATCGAACCCCGAATCTGCGGTAAATTGCGTTCACCCCTCGCCCGATCGGAACCCCGGCACGACCCCCTTCGTATGAGGGGCCGTCAAAAAGCAAGATCGGGGCCCGGACTGACTCGGATCGAACCCACCGGAACCGGATCTCAACCGAACCGCACGGAGGCGTACCCCATGGCACCCATGATTCCCACCCCCCGTCGCCGTCGCCGCCGTTGGCTGTGGGCGACGCTGACCTGCGTCGTCGTCATCGGTCTCGCGGTCGGATACTACGCGAACGGCAGCACCGCGCGAGGCAAGAGCGGCATCGGCGTGGACGATCTCGATCTCCGGGTGGGGAAGGCGACGATCGCGGACATCCAGGTGGCGGTCAACGAGGTCGGGACCATCGAGCCTCTCGTGAAAGTCGACGTCAAGTCGACGCTCTCCGGCAAGATCACCGATCTCATCGTCCGCGAGGGGGACCGCGTGAAGAAGGGACAGGTCCTCGCCCGCGTCGAACCCGACGTGAACCAGGCCCAGACCCTTTCGGCCGTCCGCTCCGAGTTCAACATGGCCGAGATCCGGGCGAACGACGCGACGCGCGTCCTCGAGACCAACACGCGTCTCCACGAGGAAGGGTATCTCTCGGACGAGGCGCTCAAGGATTTCAAGCTCAAGTTCGACACGGCGATGGAGGACCTCGAGTCGGCGAAGACCAAGAACCGGATCGTCGAGGAGAGCGGCGTGCCGCTGTCGGGCGAGATCTCGACGTCGCAGCGCGTCAATCTCGTGTCGCCGATGGACGGATTCGTGATCAAGAGGAACGTCGAGGTCGGCCAGACGGTGACCTCGGGCGTCTCATCGTTCAACGAGGGGACGATCATCTACACCGTCGCGGATCTGCAGTCGATGCTGATCAAGGCGTCGATCAACGAGGTCGACATCGGCCGCGTGCATCTGAGCCAGCCCGTCGCGATCTCCGTCGACGCGTTCCCCTACAAGCACTTCGAGGGAACGGTCACCCACATCTCCCCGGCGGCGCGGCAGAAGGACAAGATCAAGGTCTTCGACATCGAGATCACGCTGAAGGACCAGGTCCAGGATTTCCGCGCCGGCATGACGGCGAACATCGAGGTCCGTGGCGAGAAGGCGGCCGATGCGCTGGCCGTTCCGGTCGAGGCGATCTTCAAGAAGAACGATCGCGAGCTCGTGTACGTGGTCAAGGGGGCCTTCGACGAGCCGAAGGAGGGTGAGAAGAAGCTCCGGAAGACCAAGTCCGGGAAGTTCGACGTCTCCGACGGATGGCAGCGCTTCTTCGAGGAGCGCGAGGTGAAGGTCGGCCTCGTGAGCCTGGAGAAGGCCCAGATCCTCGAAGGGCTCAAGACCGGCGTCGAGATCGCGCTCGAAGATCCGACGCGCCCCCGGCAGATCGACGAGAACTAGCCATGGAATCGATGATCCGATTCACCGACGTCCACAAGGTCTACGACGCCGGAGAGAACTCGGTCCACGCGCTCCGGGGCCTCGACTTCGAAATCGGCTCGGGTGAGTACATCGCCATCATGGGCCCCTCGGGCTCCGGGAAGTCGACGCTGATGCACATTCTCGGGTGCCTCGACGTGCCGACGCAGGGCGAGTACTACCTCGCCGGGACGCCGGTCTCTCAGATGGGGTCGCGCGAGCTGGCGAAAGTCAGGAATCAGCGCGTCGGCTTCGTCTTTCAGACCTTCAACCTGCTCCCCCGCGCCTCGATCGTCAGGAACGTCGAGCTGCCGATGCTCTACGCCGGCCTCGGTCGCGGCGAGCGGCGCGACCGCGCCCTCAAGGCGCTCGGGCGCGTGGGCCTCGCCGAGCGCGCGAAGCACCTCCCGTCCCAGCTCTCGGGCGGGCAGCGCCAGCGCGTGGCCATCGCGCGCGCCCTCGTCAACGCGCCGTCCATCGTCCTCGCCGACGAGCCGACCGGAAACCTCGATCGCAAGACCGGCCAGGAGATCCTCGGCATCTTCGACGAGCTCCGATCCCAGGGGCACACCGTCATCGTAGTCACGCACGACGTCGAGGTGGCGGCGCGGGCGCAGAGGATCATCCGGATCGTCGACGGCCTCATCGAGTCGGCCGTGCCGCAGGCGGAGCCGGCGGGGGCGACGGCATGACGATCCACGAGTCGGTCGTCGACGGCTTCGTCGACCTCAAGTCGCACAAGGCGCGCACGGTCCTCCAGACGCTGGGCGTCATTCTCGGCGTCGCCTCGCTGGTCGCGGTGCTGGGGCTGGTCGCCGCCGGGCGCCGCAAGGCGCTCGAGTTTGTCGCCGAGTTCGGCGGCCTGACCAAGATGCTGGCCGTCAACAAGCCCCCCAGGGAGACCGTCCAGACGGCGCGGCAGCTCGCGAGCGACGGCC
>Ga0137407_10002513_pt1 | contig 12065 bp, 10 predicted proteins | sample CZOMad2_2_16fung_FD_108410 | JGI IMG/M metagenome (GOLD analysis project Ga0137407, IMG submission 108410) | Vadose zone soil fungal communities from Angelo Coast Range Reserve, California, USA - CZOMad2_2_16fungal (Illumina Assembly) | ecosystem: Environmental > Terrestrial > Soil > Vadose...
TGGCAACCTTGGAAGTGCGAGGACCACCAATAAGGGTCGCTTCACTAAACGGAGTACCGTTGGGAAGAGACAAAATCCCAAACACGAAATACTTGTTCTTGACCGCTATCCAGCTGAGCGGACCCGGCTCAAGAGTCTTCTCGCCAGGGTCCAGGCTTCCAAAGAGTACGCTGCGAGCATGATCACGCTGAGGCTTGAAACTATAAGCCAGAGTCCTGTGATCGCCGATTGTGTCCGCCTCGGTTGGTCGCAGCGATTTCGGCAGTTCGGTGATTAGATATGACGGTGATTGCGTGCCCGTGATCCGACCATCAACGCGGACGACATAGCTCGCACTTGTATCCTGTGGAATCGTGTATGCTATCGAAACAGCGTGATTCCCCACTGATGCATGGTACGTGAGAATCTCGTTCCCGTTTGCGCTTTTTGCCCGGGATAACGCAAACGGTACCTGCGAAAGATCCGCCGTATCAGTTGGTGTGATGAGCCGATACCCGACTAGAGAGCCCTCTATTTCACCAAACTGAACAAGCCCTCCGGTTCCCGATCGATTCGGATAGTCACGGATCACAATCGAAACAGGAACAGAGCCAAGATTACTGAACTTGTAAATCGCTTTCTGCGTATTCACCACCGTCGTCTCGGCGGCAAGCCGTACCAAGGAAGCAGACACTTTCTTCCCGGATGCGGCTTGAGGCAATGTGTTTCCCGCTGCTAGCCGAGCAACAGCTGGGAGGCTGGTCGTTTCGGCACTAGAAGAGGCTGACGGTTTCAGCCCACTGGAATCGCCGGAACCGGCATTTCGCTGGCTGGTGGGCGTAGGTTTCGCAGCTGGAAAGAGTAACTGCGAAACCGCAATCGCAATCAGCGAGAGAAATAGAGCCAGGAAAAAGCGCTTATCCATTCAGGGAACCGGGTCGTACCCGCCCGGCCGGAAGGGGTGACAGCGAAGGATGCGACTGATAGTCAGTTGCATCCCTTTGACAACGCCATATCGCTCGAATGCTTCGACTGCATATGCCGAACACGTCGGATAGTAACGACAGCTGGCTGGAAACAGTGGTGATATGCCTACCTGGTAGCCGCGAATGAGAAGAATGAAAAAACCGCGCATTGCTCAGCGGGGAAGCCCTGCGGCCCACTGGCCAATCACTCTTACATCACCAGAAAGCTGTTCAAAGCTCGAACCATAGGCCTCAGGCTTGGCACGGATCAGAAGGTCGATTCCACTGAGTTCGGGAAGCAGTCCAGTCCGTACGATCTCCCGCAGGCGCCGTTTCACGCGGTTTCTCTCAACGATTTTTCGCCTGTGCTTGGGCACAACGATCCCAACTCTGGGATACAGTAACAGGGAAGCAGATGCTCGAGCCTCGAGACGCTCGGTATGCATTCGCTTCCCTGTACGCCTTACCGCTTCCAGGTCAACTTCGCTCGTAAGTCGTGATTTACGAGGAAAGCCGAGGGATCTAGGCGCCAGCGTATTTCGTCGGCAACTGGACGGTGAGCCGTTTACGTCCCTTCTTGCGGCGGCGGCTAAGAACTTCACGCCCCCATTTAGTAGCCATCCGCAACCTAAATCCATGCGTGCGGATACGGCGTTTATTACGAGGACGATAGGTGGGCTTACCCATTACAGCACTCCAGAAACCAGAAATCGCAGCTGTTCTACGAAGCGGGTAAAACTATCCCAGCATTGAAGATACTTCAAGTCAGATGAACCAGCTCGCATGACTCTCGTTTGACTTTTCCACATAAAACAGATAGCCTGTCGCGTCATGTCGCTCAGCCCCGCTGAAGTTTGGAAACGCCTTCTCGATCGTGCCAGACAAGAGCTCCCGGATCAAACCTTCCAAGCGTGGCTCGAGCCAACCGAAGCCCTCTCAATAGAAGGTGGTACAATCTTCGTCGGGGCTCCCGATCAGTTTACCGCTGACTGGAACGACTCAAAACACGCTGAGTTACTGTCGAGCTACGCTCCAATCGTCCTCGGACACCCCATAAGCGTCGTCTTCCGCGTAAATGAGGAGCGGAAACGACGTTCTCAGATGGATTTTTTTGTCAGTCCGCCTGCTTCACTCACTCCAGCCAAGGCATTCCCGGGATCAAATGGGACCAGCAGTGGTCCCCCCTTGAGCGAGCGCTATACTTTCGACCTCTTCGTCATCGGAAAGTCGAACGAGCTCGCAGCTGCTGCTGCCCACGCGGTCAGCCAGGCACCAGGAAAAGTGTACAACCCACTTTTTATCTACGGAGATACCGGTCTCGGAAAGACCCACCTAATGCAGGCAGTTGCACACGAGACTCTACAGCGCAGCCCAGCCACACGTATCACTTACGTTGGAACCGAGCAGTTCATGAATGAACTGATTAGCTCGATTCTCGATCGGACTGGGGCCGAATTTCGCCGGCGTTATCGCGAAACTGACCTACTCCTCATTGACGATGTTCATTTTCTAAAAGGCAGAAAGGAGACAACCCAAGAGGAGTTTTTCCACACATTTAACGCCCTTTATGAAGCCGGCCGGCAGATAGTTCTCACTAGCGATCGCCCCCCTTCAGAAATCGCCGGCCTCGAGGCAAGACTAATCAGCAGATTTCAGTGGGGAATGGTTGCTGATATCAGTCTACCCGATTTCGAGCACCGTGTAGCCATTTTGAAGCAAAAGGCACAGCTAGACCGTCTCGAATTAACGATTCCCGACGACGTAATCCATTTCATCGCTGAGCATGTCCGGTCGAACGTCAGAGAGCTGGAAGGATCTATCATCAAGCTGCTTGCCTACGCTTCTCTCAAGCACAAGGACATCACAGTCGATGTCGCACGAGAAGCCCTCCGTGATAAGCTCCGCGCAATTGAAGGCCTCGAAGCGGACCCACTAGGATCTCTTACAATCCTCACAATTCAGCAGGCTGTGGCGAAGGAATGGGGAGTTACAGTAGATGGTCTCCGTTCCAAGACTAGGACCAAGACCCTTACTACACCGCGGCAGATTGCGATGTACCTCACTCGCGAGTTACTCGCCACACAGTTAGTCGAGATCGGCAACGCATTCGGAGGACGTGATCACTCCACAGTGATCCACAGTCTTGAAAAGGTACAGCAAACAATTACCCAAGATTCTGCTCTCCGGACTCGCATAAACCGCCTCCGGAATAACCTCGAGACTTTCAACTTCCGTTCGCCCACACGTGTGGAAACGAGCGCAGTCTCATGAAAACCGTGCAGACTATTTTCCAAAGCCCGGCTTGCCAACATCTGACCTCACATCACCCAACGTAGCGGAAATCCTGCTGGTTTCATAAGTTAGGCATACTCAACAGCACTCCACAAAGCCTGCTACAACTACTAGTCTGAGTCTCTAATATAGACTTACTAAGTACCCGAGCTGATTCCACAGGGGTATGAATGCGCTTCACGATCTCGCGTGAAAAATTGCAGGAGGGTTTGGCAGCAGTGACGGCAAGTATTCCGGCAAAGACTACACTGCCGGTATTGGCCAATATCCTTCTCGAGACGACTGATAAAGGGATCAAGCTTTCCGGTACAGACCTGGATATTGCGGTCAGTACTGAGGTGATGGCTGATGTGGATGCAGCTGGTGCTGTGACTGTTCCAGCGAAGAAGTTGAGCGAAATTGCTCGAGAGCTTCCACCAGCTCCGGTCAAAATTGCGGCAGTTGGAGAACAGCGGGTTACGCTGGACTGTGGTCGTTCGCGGTTCAAGCTGCTTGGCCTGCCACGGGATGAGTTTCCAACTTTTCCTTCGGTGCGCTTCAATGAGAGCTGGAGAATCAGATCCGGTGATTTACAGCAGCTCATTTCTCATACTTCGTTTGCAGTGTCTGCAGAAGAAAGCAGACCGATTCTGAATGGTGTGCTCTGGGAGTTAAGGCCGGACAGAATGCGAATGGTGGCAACGAATGGTCATCGGTTGGCGAAAATGGAAATGCCGATTAATTCGGCTAATGCGCCAGCGAGTGACCTGATCGTACCTCCGAAGGCTCTTGAGCAGGTCAGAAGATTGTTCCCTGCCGAGGAAGAGTTAGAGATTGCAAGAGGCGACAACCACATCGGTTTCAGATCTCCGTTTACCGCGGTCTTCACCCGGTTGATCGAAGGGCCTTATCCGAACTACGAGCAGGTAATTCCGAAAGACAATGACCGCGTAGCGATAACGGACAAGCTTGCCCTCGCTGGTGCTCTGAAGCGGATGTCTGTCATTGCGTCGGATCAAACCCATCGGATTCGGCTCTCGTTCAATGCTGGAATGCTGAAGTTCAGTGTACAGACGCCAGATCTCGGCGAAGCTCAGGACGAACTGCCGATTCGATATACAGGCGACCAGCTGGATATCGGATTCAACGCCAGCTATCTGCTCGAGATTCTGCGCTACATCCCCACTGACGAAGTGCGTCTGACGTTCAAAGCTCCTGAGCGAGCTGCGACGATTGAACCGGAGGGATGGAAGGATCCGGCTTCATACATGTGCCTTGTAATGCCGCTCAGGCTCGTTGACTAACGCACTAGGGCGAATTCCTGCTTGGTGTTTTGTCGGAAGTGATTGGTCTTACCTGACGCTGTAATTGTCAGGTTCAGATCCTGGGTGACGCTTAAATGCAGTACCCGTCCACTGCTGGCGTCTAGGTAATACGTAGCGTTTCCTGCTCCCCGTGCATCGAGTAGTAGTCGATGTTGCTGTTGGGCGCCTTCTCCTGCCGCCTGAATAGTGTCTGTCCGCTGTATCACAACGACAGGCACGCTCTCGTACGTGCTCTCACCGATCACTCTGTACGAGCGACTAACGTATGATTCCGTAGTGATCGATCCTTGGCATCCATGCAAGTGCGTGGAATCTTTCCAGATCAAATTCGTCGACAATATGGCGGGAAATTGAGGCAACAGGTTGTGAAGGTCTGTGATCAACTCCGTTGTAACGGGGTTGCACTTCTCTGCTGAACTATCGCTGGCGATTACGAGACTATCACCGATTCGGAACCCCGATAGCTGGAGTGGGAGCTGCGTGACCTGCGCTGGAGCGATAACGCCTTGAGTCCTTGTCGAGAATGTGTCGACCACTGCCGTGAAACCAATTGTGTCAGCAATTAGGTGTAGGGTGATCGACTCGTAGCTGGAATTGGTCGAAATCTCTCGTCTAGTTGCGGAATCAGAATCCTCAATGGCTGCAGCTCTGGAGATTCGGTAAGCGGCCGTTCCAGGCGTGAAGCTGAAGCTCCATGGGTTAGGAGCAGCATTGACTGCCTCAGGAACTGAGGGGGATGGTATTGGCACAGTAGGCTGTGGAGGTCGAGAGCTCACACAGCCAGCTAGGTAGAGAACGAGTAAAAGGTGCTGGTTAGCGATGAGGCGCATGCGTCAGCGTTCCCCTTTGCTGATTTAGAAGGTGTCAGAAAAGAACAACCTCCGACAAGGGCTGCCGGAGGTTGTCATTTTTGTCGGCAAATGGTCTGTAAGCCGGGTTCTGTCGGACTACTTTTGCAATCCGGACGATCATTTCTCTTCGAGCACGGTCACCCATGCCCTCTAGCAGCCTACCCGCGGTGTCTTAATCGAGGTGGACGCCTCTCACCGCATATTTGGCCTTGCTCCAGCTGGGGTTTGCCATGCCGCTCACGTTGCCATGAGCGCGGTGGGCTCTTACCCCACCGTTTCACCCTTACCATCCCGAAGAATGGCGGTCTGTTCTCTGTGGCACTATCCGTCACGAGTAGCTCTCGCTGCTCATGCCCAGGAGTTACCTGGCAGCCTGTCCACCGGAGCCCGGACTTTCCTCGAATAGGTATCGATTAGATACCAATCCGCGATCGTCCGACCATTTGCCTTCTTCAATATAGCAGAATGACGAACCTAGAGGCATCGAGGTTTTTCTCTCCTATGGTGCTGACGATATTTTGACGGCCGGTATGTAGAGTTCCTCACCGACGGTTTATCTACGCCCAACCGTGAGGGCAATATGCCTGCCGACTCCAAGCGCAACTCTGCTCGAACTCCTGTATCGACGATCCTCACTCCACTTGAGCGCTCGCGTGTCGATGCCGCAGCCCAGGGCTTGTGTGATGCACTACACAGAGAATCACTTGATGAAGTCCTTTCGGACCTGCGAGACCAGAAGGCAAACCTCGTTCTGATCTCTGTCACGAGATATGGCACTCAGAGCTCGAGTCGGGTCGCGGCGATGGTAAGGGAATTTCCACGGATCCCTGCTGTTGCACTGCTGACAGAGACTCAGAATTCAACACCGCATGCGACACTTGCCCTCGGACAGCTCGGAATTCGGACGCTGGTCGATGCGAGAATGCCATCGGGGTGGCAAACTCTGCGTAACCTCTTTGTGTCGCATGGATCTGCTGATCTCCAACGCTCTGCACTGGCGCAAATCAGCCTTGATCTTCCTGGTGTGTCAAAGGATTGCTGGCGCTTCTTCGAGTTGCTGTTTGACACTTCGCCGAGGATATCGACCGTGCGACAGCTTGCTCGGCATCTCAATATTCTTCCCAGCACTCTCATGAGCCGCTTTTTTCGAGCGCAGCTACCGGCACCGAAACGCTATCTCTCTCTGGCAAGGCTGATACGTGCTGCTCGGCTTTTCGAGAATCCTGGACTATCGGTCGCGCGTGTTGCTAACCATCTCGACTACTCTTCGCCGCAGAGTTTTGGCCGTCACGTACGGACGGTCATGAAGATGTCGCCGGTAAGGTTTCGGAGCACCTACGACGGACAGGGAATGCTTCAGTTTTTCAGGACAGAGCTCGTTCTTCCATACGTCGATGTGTTGTGCGCGTTCCGTCCTTCGGCTGCCTACCCGGGTTGGATACCGAAGTAACACAGCGATGAGAGGCTTAGCGCTCGAGAGCTCTGATGATTTGACTGGCTGTCAGGATGGTGATTACTGGAACGCCGGCAGCTTCAATTGCCTGCCGGCCACCCTCTTCGCGATCGACTAAGGCGAGTACTCCTGTTATGGTTCCATTTTCAGCACGTACAGCCTCAATCGCACGTAGTGCGGAGCTACCGGTGGTAATGACATCCTCTATCACCGCCACTCGATCTTTTTTTCTGAATGGCCCTTCGATGGTCTTTCCTGTTCCGTGAGTCTTTGCCTCTTTCCGTACAGTGAATGCTCGAAGCGGATGGGAGGAGTCAGCACTCGCGTAGCTGATTGCGTAGGAGATAGGATCTGCACCCAGCGTCAAACCGCCAATCGAATCAACGGCCCATCCTGATTGCCGAAGTTTGGAAAGAGCAGTCTGGCCAATGAGTGAAAGCCCTTCCGGACTCATCGTAGTCAACCTGGCATCGATGTAGTACTTCGACTGCTTGCCGGAAGCGAGAGTGAACTGACCCATCCTTGTCGAACGCTCCGCCAACAGCTTGATCAGTCTCTCTTCATCGGTCATGGTGCGGGAGGTTACGGATTCTTATGATTCGAGTCAATGCATGCGCTTCCGCAGATCGAGATCGATCGTTGGACTGGGTTGGTCGGCTGGATCATTTCCCTTGCGACTGTACTTGGCCTTGCCCTCGTTCTTCGTCATGAGCGGCGGCAGGCACGGAGTCTGGTAGAGCGATCAAAGGAGCTGGAGCGCCTTTCGTCGGAGCTACTCCGCGTAAATCGGATGAAGAGTGAGTTCCTGGCAAATGTCTCTCACGAGCTCCGGACTCCGCTAAATGCAATTGTCGGCTTTGTCGATCTATTGAGAGAAGGCGTATATGGGGAGCTTGCTCCACGGCAGGTAAAACCTGTCGAGCGCATCGAGGCTTCTGCAAATCACCTGCGCCATCTCGTCGATCAGGTTTTGGATCTAGCTAAAATGGCAGCCGGCCGCCTGGAGATTCACACCGAAACGATCGATTTACGTCCATTCGTACTGGATGTGGCGAGCGAGATAGAATCCCTGGTGAGTGAGAAGGGGCTGAGTCTGTCTCTCGTTATGGGTGCGGCCCTCCCCCGCATCAGAACTGATCCGACTCACTTGCGTCAGATCCTCGTGAACTTGCTGGGAAACGCGGTCAAGTATACGAACGAGGGCGGTATAGTCATTCGCACGCGCCTCGTCGACTCCCTGCCTGACAGCGGACCTGTGCCTAGCCAGGCGGATCGCAGTTCTTATCCTACCACGCCGTGGATTGGCATTCAGGTAATTGACACCGGTATCGGGATCGATCCAGCGGATCAGAGTCGCATTTTTGAGGAATTTGAGCAGGTTGATGCCGGTCCGCGAGGAAACTCCGCCGCAAGAGGAACAGGTCTAGGACTCGCTATATCACGCCGGCTTGCTGCGTTGATTGGCGGAATGGTGGAGCTCGAGAGCGAGTTGGGGAAAGGTTCGACTTTTACTCTCTGGTTGCCTGTCGATCCCGCTGACCTATCGGTTACGTCTAAGTAGACCCTTGAACTTGTCGAGCATTTTCGGCTGTTCGGCCGGAATGGCAGCAGCTGCGGCAAAAGCGTTTGCGAAGGCGACCACGCTCGGATAGCGACTGGCAGGCGCGCGTGATAGCGCACGCATCACGATGTCGCTGAGCTCCGGAGCGAAGTTGAAACCTCCCTCTCCTGCATCCTTCAGTGGAATGGGAGGCATTGTCAGTAGTTGAGTGAACATCTCCCTCGGCGCCTTCGCCGTATATGGCAAGCAGCGCGTGAGAAGGAAATAAGCGATAGTGGCGAGGCTGTATTGGTCAGCCGCAGCCGTTACGATTTCGCCCGAAAGAGCTTCTGGCGCGATGTACATCAGGGTTCCGACAAAAAAGCCGGCGCGAGTCAACCGCTCGTCGCTTGATGCCTGTGTATCAGTAGCAATTCCGAAATCGAGCAGCTTCACGCGCCGTGTCTTTGGATCATACATCACGTTTTCAGGCTTGAGATCCCGGTGGACGATGTTCGCGTCATGGGCTGCCTGAACGCCTGCAGCAATCTGCGAGACGATCGTCGCAACTTCGTCCTTGGGTAGCGGTGCGTTCTGCTTGGCGTATCGCTCGAGTATCTCACCCTCAGCCCACTCGATGGCGAGAAAGTGCAGGCCATTATCCGCCTGTCCTATCTCGATGGTTTCGACGACGTTGGGGTGTCTTACTCTTGCGCCATATTTGGCTTCACGTACGAAGCGGGCAACCGCTGTCCTGTCTTGGCGCAGTTTTTCCCGTAGCACTTTGAGTGCTACGGTGCCATGATTGGGATGCTCAGCCAGGTAGACGGCTGAAGTGCCGCCTTCACCTACTTCTTTCCTGATTGTATAGCCGGCAACCGGCGTGCCGACCATCTGTTCTCGAGACACGCCGCGAAGCTAATAGAAACCACAAACGCTGGATAGGGTATTTGTTGCTCATGCCGTTTACTTCCAAAATCTCCTCGGGCTCCCTCATTGTTGTGTCTGCTGTGGCAATTGCCTGCAGCAGCTCGACGACAGGACGGGGAAGTCCCGAACCGAATCCACGAGTGCTCCCTCCAGCCGGCACTCCGGCTCCCGACATGAGTGAGTTGTACCGCCAGATCGGGCTGATAGCTGCGCCTGGTCCGATTGCATTTGTCGGAAAAGTTTCTGCCTTCGCGAGCAAGTCGTCGGACACAACACTCTTGCTGGTAAGTATTTCCCTTCCAAATCGCGCTCTCACGTTTACGCGGGAAGGTGAGCGGTATCGTGCTCCCTATGAGGTAAGCTTGTCACTTAACCGCGGTAGTGTTGAAGCGGCGAGTGTCAACGCGATGGAAATAGTTCGGGTTGGATCCTTCCGCGAGATCAACAGGTCCGACGAGAGCGTCATCTTCCAGCATTACTTCCATGTCCCACCGGGTGCCTATACTCTTTCGGCCACGATCCGGGATGTCGGTGGTGCACGTACCGCGACTCAGCAGACGTCAATCACAGTTCCTTCGCTTGGCGCGGGACGTCTTTCCACACCGGTCCTCGTTTATGAGGCAACCGGGAGATCGGTTCTCGATTCAACGCCGGGGTTGCTGGCAAGCCCCCGCTCGAGCGCCGTCTTTGGTCGGGATAGTACAGTGGCGATATACGTCGAAGCCTATGGGCAGGGAGTCCGTCTGCCCGTGAATTTTGTCGTGCGCAACGATAGAGGCTTGCTGCTGTGGCGTGACTCCACCACGCTGGCACGCAGGGGAGCGCTGTTTAGCGGGGTTGTGGCCGTTCCGATTTCGACAGTTGGAGTTGGTACTGCCCAGGTATCATTTACGCGACGGGATGTGCCAGACACTGTGCAGGCTCCGTTGTTTGTGAGCTTTGGGGAAGATATTCCGCTGATGTCGTTCGAGGACATGATCGGATACCTGCGTTTCTTTGCTAACCCCAGCCGATTGAATGCGCTCAGATCAGCGCCACCGGAAAAACGCGCGTCAGTGTGGGCTGAATTTCTTCGCGCAACCGACCCGATTCCTGAGACACCCACGAACGAAGACATGCAAGCCTACTTTGGCCGGATCCAGATTGCGAACGGCCAATTTAGAATGGATCGCAACCCTGGATGGCTTTCTGACCGCGGGATGGTGTTCGTCGCCCTTGGCGAACCGGATCAGATCTTCGAGCGAAACGTGAATCAGACTATTACGACTACGCAGATGGGAAACACGACACGTATTCAGGTCTGGCAGTACCGCCAGTACAGCTCGCAACTCGTCTTTTACGACGAAACGGGGAAATGGAGACTAACCAGACCGAGTGAGACCGAGTTTCTTGCGATCAACACTCGTCGCCAGCGATAAGGATCTAACTCCAGTAGTTGCTTTGTCCTCTCTAACGCTCTCGTTCTCGGGTCTAGGCGAGGGCGTTTTATATTGACTCTATGAAAGCTCCAGACAGTCCGCGGCTCTTCTTGGTCGACGGCTACGCGCTGATTTATCGCGCGTTTTTTGCCCTAATCTCCCGCCCACTTACCACGAGTAAGGGCGAGAACACCTCTGCCAGCTGGGGGATCGCGAACTTTTTGCGGCTGCTCTCTACCAATCACCACCCTGAATACATTGGCTGGATCCATGATTCAGGTCTCTCATTCCGGCACGAGCGCTATCCCGCCTATAAGGCAACGCGTGAAAAACTGACGGAGGAGCTGCAGTCTGACTTCGATCGTGGAATGGATCGTATCTCTCAGATCCTGGATGCCTTCCGGATTCCGGTTATAACACTCCCGGGCTACGAAGCCGACGATGTGATCGGGACACTGGTTGCGAAAAGCGTCGAGGCCAAGGTCAACGTTGTAGTTGTCTCCGGAGACAAGGACTTTCAGCAGCTCGTCAGGCCCGGCGTCTGGCTATTGAACCCTGGGCGTGGCGGGTCGGCAAACGTCGAGGAACACTGGGTCGGACTTGAGAATGCCGACGAGAGACTCGGTGTTGCTCCGGAATTCGTGACAGACTACCTGGCCTTGGTAGGCGACTCCTCCGACAATATCCCCGGAGTGCGCGGGATAGGTGATAAAACGGCCGCCGAGCTGGTACGGCAGTACGGACATCTCGAATCGATTCTCGAGCATGCTCCCGAAATCACGAAGAAACGCCCCCGTGAAGCACTCCTCGAGCACGCTGAAAACGCGCGCTTGTCGAAAGAGTTAGTTACTATTCGTGACGATTTACCAGTTTCGCTCGATCTCGAATCTCTAAAGGTCAAGAATCCTGACTACCAGCGACTGCGAGACCTCTACATCGAGCTGGAGTTCCACGCTCTTGCCAGAGACATGGCTGTCCAGGCGCCAGTCGAGGAAAAACCAAAGCAGTTAGTCAACTACGTTACGGTCGACACCCTCGATGGGCTCGCGCACGTCGTGAAACGAGCGCGGGAAACAAAGCTGATTTCGCTCGATACTGAAGCCTTTGTCGATGCTGACAGTCCACAGATGGCCGATCCGCTGCGTTCCTCACTGATATCTGTCTCGATCGGCATTGGTGGCGGCGAAGCCTACTACTTGCCCCTGCGCCACCGAACACCGAGGAGTAGTCAGGGGGAATTGCTGGTAGATGTCCCGGGCGACCGGTCTGCTACCGATGCACCTGAAGAACGTGGCCTCATTCGCGGAGGTGATGAGGTTTTCCCCGAAGGACA
>Ga0137407_10002516_pt1 | contig 12061 bp, 10 predicted proteins | sample CZOMad2_2_16fung_FD_108410 | JGI IMG/M metagenome (GOLD analysis project Ga0137407, IMG submission 108410) | Vadose zone soil fungal communities from Angelo Coast Range Reserve, California, USA - CZOMad2_2_16fungal (Illumina Assembly) | ecosystem: Environmental > Terrestrial > Soil > Vadose...
ACCCCTTGATGGGATTTCGGAGTAGAATTTCTCCAGCCGCTAAGAAGCGAGGCATCCATCAGGCGGCACGGTTCGGAGCCAACCGATGAAAACGGAGGACACAGATGGCAAGATGGACATTCGAGCCAGGCCATACAGCCGCGGAGTTTCGGGCGCGTCACATGATGGTCACCCACGTTCGTGGTGCCTTCAAGAATGTGCAGGGCACGCTGGAGTTCGATCCCGAGAGTCCACGCCTATCCTCTGTCCAGGCATCGATTGAAGCCACAGGCATTTGGACGGGCCAACCGCAACGCGACGCTCATCTGCGCAGCCCCGACTTCCTTGACGTCGAGAACTTTCCGCAGATCACCTTCAAAGGCGATCAGGTGGAGCTGAGCGGTGATCACGATTATGTCGTGACGGGCGAGCTCACGATCCGGGGGGTCACCCGACCCGTCTCACTCAAGGTCAGCTACCTCGGTCAATGGCAAACACCCTGGTGGGAAGAGGAGGGGGGAGAATGGGTCGACAAGGGACCGAGGTTGCGAGCGGGCTTTGTAGCGACCGCCGAGATCAATCGCCATGACTTCGGTGTGAGTTGGAACGACACGATGGACAGGGCTGGGGTAGTGGTTGGTGACAGGGTGTCCATTACGATCGATGTCGAGGCAGTTTGGGAGAGCGATTGATGCAGTCCATGCCTCCGCGCTTGCACTGGACGGTGGCGCTCGAGGTCCGCCCGGTCAAAGGGCGCGCTGAACTCGACCTTCGCCTGGCGCTCCGGCGTGATGCTGAAGGAGCTGCCGATGACGTCCCCGTCGCCGCGCAGCAGGGCGGGGACGAGATCGGAAAAGGAGGGCCGGCCGGCACGACGATTTCGGAGGCGACCAGTTGCAAGAGTTCGAGGACGTCTATCACACAGTGCATCTTGTGCAGTAGGGATTAGCTTGGATTGAACCGCCCGCTTTTCATCGTGTAACTGCGGCAGTATGATGGAGACGAAATCGCTAGTGGACGACCTCAAGGATCGTGACCCTCGACGCAGGAGGCGCTGTTGGCTCGGCAAAGGTATAGGAAGGCATGAGGTACTTTTCAGAGATCTGGAGCAGCGGCGACCTTACCGAGGAGCAAGGGTCAGCGATTCGAGACGCGTATTGGGCGCGGATCGAGGCGCTCAAGCCTCAGCTATCTCCCGCAGTACGAAAGCTCGCTGTCGACATCAACCTGCACGATGGTTTGATTCGGTGCGTCACACTGGATCGCGGGGCTCGAATTCTCACGATCAGCCTGCGTTGCGGTGACCTCCAGATAGGCTACTGTGACGTCGACCTGTCTTATGTGGATGTCGACACGGACCGGCTCGATGTTGGCATGCTTCGGGCCATCGCAACCGACACTGAGACGGAGTTGCGGTATGACGAGATCGATTTAGAGCTGCCCAATAGCTTCGTGCACCGGATCCTTTTTGCTCCCGCGCGCGAGATCGAAATCGTCTTCCGAAGCCTTAGGCTGTCGACTGAACCGCAACCGGATCGTGAACTGGGTGAGGACTCTGGTCAGTATCGAGAGGCTTCGGGTGCCGGCTAATGGAGTGGGTCGCTGAAGAGCGCGGCCGCTCAGCCGCAAACCGAATACTCCACCGCCGATGAGGACTCCGTAGTTGCGCGACGCTCGGCGATGACCGCTTGACGCTCGGCGGTGACTGCCTGACGCTCGGCGATGACCGCCTGACACTCGGCGATGACCGCCTGACACTCGGCGATGATCGCCTGACGCTCGGCGATGACCGCCTGATGCTCGGCGGTGACTGCCTGACGCTCGGCGATGACCGCCTGACGCTCGGCGATGACCGCCTGATGCTCGGCGATGACCGCCTGATGCTCGGCGATGACTGCCTGACGCTCGGCGATGACCGCCTGACGCTCGGCGATGACCGCCTGATGCTCGGCGATGACCGCCTGACGAGGGTTTTCGGCCCTCCCCCTCCTCCACCTCCTCCACCATTTCCGGCGCTCCTGCCTTCCGCCCCGCTCGCTCAGAGACAGCCGATTTCGGCGAAGAGCAAGGAGCTCCCTACTTTCGCTTTGGAGGTGCCCTACTTCCGACTTGGATCTCCATAGCTCCAAGCGGGGTAGGGTCCTTGCCCTACCCCGCTCCCCACGCTCTGTGAGCTGGTGCCATCGGTAATTTTTCGGAAGAGACGAAGTCACGGCGAGGCTTGCCTGGAGCGTACTCCGGTGGTCAAGTCCACCAGCTCATACCGTTGCGCTCAACAGGTGACTTGGTTGTCCGGACAGACGGTGACGTAGAGAGTCGTATAAACGGAGGCGCCGGTCGCGTCCCAGACCGTGAGGCCAATCACGTCGTCCGAGTAAAGCGCGCCTGTCGTCGAGTAGCTGGTTCCCCCCGAGACGGGGCCGCCCCACTGGTAGGTATAGGGTGGTGTACCACCGTAGGGAGCAGCGCTCCAGGTGTACGTCTGCCCGGCCGCGACTGAAGTCGGGCCGCTAATGGAGGCCGAGAGCCGAAGCGGAGGGTTCGGGTACCTCACGACCCATATTCCACCAAGGTCGCTCTTGATCCGCGCCAGCTTGGCGAATATCGCATGGTCGTCGTGAGCCGAGTGGATACCGGCGAGGGTCACGTTCGAGTAATCCCAGTCGGTGATGACAAACACCGGCCCGCCGCTGTCTCCACTATCGGACACGTAGTTTGCCTCGTACGCGCACCGCATTTTGGTGTTGGGCCAGTAGTAGCGGTCAACGCAGGTGTCAGTGATGCTCCCGTAAGTCCAACCGGTAGTCGCGCCTAACTTATCCACCCGCTGCCCGACATAGAGGTTCTCCTGTTCCTCCCCGGTGATATACCAATACGGATGGTTCTGGTCTATCGTGAATGACCCTATGCCACCTCCTGGTCCGCCGCCATTGGGGGCCGTGGTGCGGGCGATAAGTCCCACGCCCATCGGGGCGACGTTAGTCGATGAGAAAAAGGCGGCATCGGCGCCGCGACAACGGTAGATACCGCAGGTGTACGCGTCCGGATCTACCGAGGCCGTGGCAATCTGGCGCGGATAAAGCTGAAAGACCGGGTCGGTGTCGGGATTGAACAGGTTCGACGTGCAATGCGAGGCGGTCACCAGTCCTGCCACCCCGTCGCGTTGGGCGGCGAAGCCGATCGTGCACCCGTACAACCCGCCGTCGTTGTTCTGAATGTGCATCGCCAGCCCTCCGGCGATAGGGTCGGAGGTCTGGTCATTGATGGTGTTTGGAGGATTGAAGACCGTATCATAGGTAGGTGGCTGCTTGACCTGCTTGAAGGCCACAGCAGCAGGATCGACGCCGAGCGAGTGGAGCTTCTCCCTCACCTTTCCCTGCATGCTCGCGAACTGATCGGCGGTGATGCCGAGCGTCACCCGATTACTAACCTCGTCCAGATCGAGTGAGACCACTCCATCCATCTGACCGAGGACATGGTCGAAGGCGATATCACGCCAAGCCGCGAGCTGCGAGAAAGTGTATTGGGCACGCGCCACCCTGACGTTACCGGTCCGCTTTTCGATATCCAGTCCGCGGAGGTGGTGCGAGGTAGCGAGATTGTGCATATGTGCGAGGGCAGCAGCATCGTGCGCCGCGTCCCGTACCAAGACTACGACACCACCCGTGCTGTCGTAGTAGAAGCCGGCACTGCTCGGTGCCTTGAGCGCGAGGTCCGCGAAAGGCTGCTCCTCGGGACGGACATGGGCGGAGAAATCGACGAGCGGGCCTGGTTTCACGGCCTCAGCCCGAGGCGGTGCCGCAAGGGGAAGCATCAAGAGAAGGAGGAGAGTGACGACGTACTTTCTGTTCATTCGGGTTGCCTTCATAAGGTTGTACGTTGATACTAGCCAACGAGAGCCGCGAGTAGCAACGCAACGACCATGAGTAGTATTTCCTGAATAAGGACTTGGGGGTCAATCTGGGGGCCGTCGGCCGCCGGGCGCGGTGGTCAAGCTAACCGCTGCTCGGTCTCCGAGGCTGTGGGCAAGCGCATGAGCTGACATGCCTGCTGGAGCAGGCAGATCTGGGATTGCTGGCTGAGATCGGAGAGGATCCGGACGAGGAATCTCGCAATTCAAGGAGGCTGCGGGAGTCGTGCCGGGCCCACTACTGATCCTTTTGCTGATTCGGGGCTCATCACTCCTCGCCCACCATCTCCGGCGCCCCCGCCTTCCGCCCCGCCCTTTCGATCTTCCCGGTGTCGCAGTCAGCCGCCAGTAGAATCTGGGACATCTCGACCGCCCGCTTGGCGAGCGCCCTCGCGCCCTCGTGGAGCGACTCGCTCCGCTGCACGAAGGTGACGTTTCGTTCCATGTCCTCGGCGTCCCAGCCGCGGGTGTGGGCGATGTAGGGGAACTGCGGGAAGAGGCAGCCGATCTCGGCGAAGAAGCCGAGCATGTGGCCGGCCACGGCCTGCACGTTGTCCTGGCCGCCGACGATGATGAAGGCCGCCACCTTGTTGCGCAGGAGCACCCGGTCGGCGATCGTCACCTGGTTCTGGATGCAGTTCATCCGCTCGACCATCTTGTAGTAGAGCGCCGAGGCCGAGCCCCAGCGGATGGGGGTCGAGACCAGGATGACGTCCGCCCAGTGGACGAACCCCTCGTAGACGACGTCGAGCTGGTCGTCGGGGTCCATCTGGGTGATCGAGCAGGGCCAGGTGCAGGCGTGGGCGCTCTTCGAGTAATAGCCCTCGCAGGCACGGAAGGAGAGGTCGTTGAGGCGGATGCGCTGGGGCTCGGCGCCGAGAGCGGGGACGGCGGCCAGGGCGGAGTCGAGGAGCGCCTCGGAGGTCGAGTAGCGCGGATGGGCGCGGTCCATGACCGAGGTCGAGATCCCCAGTACCCGCACCGGGCCGGGAGCGCGCTCCACCGGACGGGCGAGGGCGTGGGGCTCGTGGCGCAGCTTCTGGCGCGGGCTGGCCGGCTCCAGGTTGACGAGGAGGCGGCCGCCCTCTTCGCGCAGGGCGTAGCTCTGTACCCGGTCGGCTTCGAAACCCGGCTCGCCGGCGCCGGTCCGGCAGTGGAACTTCCAGTGGTGCCAGGGGCAGACGACGTAGTCGCCGTCGCGATGCCCCTCGCCGAGCGGCCCGCCGGCGTGGTTGCAGACCGCGGAGATGGCCCCGAACTGCCCGTCCTGGTAGGAGAGGGCGAGGCGGACGCGGCCCGCGGTGAGCTGCTTCAATGGATGCTTCTGGAGCTCTTCCACCGGCCCCAGGTCGTACCAGCGCTCTTCGGCCATGGCGACTCCTATGCGGTATCGATCAAGCGCCGGGCGGCGGCGATCGCGGATTCGAGGAAATCCCGGACCTGGCCCTCCTGATCGGCGCCGCCCACGAACGCCCGGGCTTCGAGCACCGCGCCCAGCCACCCCTCGGTGTTCCAGCTGCCGCCACCGGCAAGAGAGGGGAGGGCGGGACTCTTCGGGTAGGGCCAGGGGGTGACGTAGAAGTAGGGCTCGGGGCGACCGATGTCGCCGGCGTCGCCGGGAGAGAGGCCGACGCCGATCGAGCGGGCTGACTCGGCGTCCATGCCAGGATCGAGGGTGAGCAGGGTGGCGAGATCGAAGTGGTGCGGCCAGCAGCGCACCGGGGAGGCCTCCGGATTTGCCGTCTGGACCGCGCGGAGCAGACGGTCGGCGTTGGCATACCAGCGGGCGACCTCGACGTAGGCTTCCGGGGGGATGCCGGAGAAGGGCGCGCCAGTCTCGACCGGATGGGCCGGGAGGCCGTCGGCCGAACAGAGCCGGTCGAGCGGCCGGGCGAGCGATCGGCCGAGGAGGGTCTCGAGCTCCTTCGTCAGCCAGGCGTAGCCCGCGTCGAGGGTACGGCCGGCGAGCGGCAGCTCGGCGAGGGCGCTTCCCCCCTCGTCCAGAAGGGCGAGAGAGAGGGCGGCCGGCCGCAGCGCAGACCGGAACGGCCGGGGCGCGGTGACCGTGCCCTGGGTCAGGGCGCCGGCGGCCGCGTCCCACTGGAAGCTCTGCTCGCTCCCGTCCGGCTGCGGCGGCAGGAGCTGCTTGCCCGGCGCCGCGGCGATCTGCGCCGCCCAGTGGAGCTGCAGCCGGGCGTCGAGAAAAGGCTCGGCATTGACCGCGCCCAGGCGTTCCCATGTGCTCATGGTGCTCCCTCCCTTGTCATCCCGGTGAATACGCCGCGGCCGGGGAGGTCGGATTCAGGGGCCGGGGCTTCAGTGGCCGGACTGCTGTTCGGCCAGCTCCCGGCGCTCCTTGTCGATCTGGTTGGCGGCGTCGATTTTCTCCTGATCGGTGCCGTTCATCGTCTTCAGCTCCTCGGTTCGCCGGTCGAGGTCGGCGGCCTTCTTCTCCAGCTCGCGCGTGCGATCGGCTTCGCTCGTGGAGGAGGTGGAAGAGGAGGAAGACGACGCGGCGGGGGCGCTCTCTCCCGACTGCTTGGGCTGGCAGGCGAGGAGCGAAGCGAAGAGGAGCAGGGCGAGGACGCACCGCGCGGTCGACATGGGAATCCCTCCTTGGGTCGTAGGGTAGCTGGCGGATTATGGCACGTATCCAGAAAAAAGGCGGCGCCCCGGGGGGCGCCGCCTTGAGGGTCGCTCGTTCTACGTCGCTACTTCTTCACCAGCTGTGCCGTCGCCGTGCGGGTGATCGTCGGCGAGCCGCCGGTACCCGTGACGGTGAAGGTGTAGGTGTTGCGCAACGTCGTCCGGCTGACCGTCAGGGTCAGCGTCGAGCTGCTGCCGGTCGCCGGGTTCGGGCTGAAGCTGCCGGTGGTGCCGGCGGGGAGACCGGCGACGGACAGGGTGACCGGGGCGCTGAAGCCGCCCGTGCGGGTGATCGTCACCGTGTAGGTCGCGGTTCCACCGTTGTGCGCTACCGTCACCGAGGCCGGGCTGATCGACAGGGTGAAGTCCCCGGTCGCCGTCGGTGTGGCCGAGGCCTCGGGGGAGTTGCCCGACTCGCAGGTCGCGCTGTTGGCGGCGCGCACGACGTAGAAGTAGGTCGTGCCGCCGGTCACCGCGGTATCGGTGAACGTCGTGCCGGTCGCCGTGGCGATCTGGGTGTAGGGGCCGCCCGTCGTGGTCGAGCGCAGGACGTGGTATTCGGAAGCGCCGCTCACCGAAGCCCACGACAGCGCCACGCTGCCGGCGCCCGCCGTCGCGGTCAGGCTGGCGGGAGCGGCGGGCGGCACGCAGGGTCCGGAGGACGGGGTGACCGAGATGCAGGTCGAGGGCGCCGAGGCGCAGGCCTCGTTGCCCGTCGGGAAGGCAGTCACCTGGTAGAAGTAGGTAAGGCCGTTGCCGACCGCCGTGTCGGTGAGGGAGGTGGCGGCGGTGCCGCTCACGATCTTGGTGAACCCGGCGTTGCAGCCGGTCTCGTTGCGGAACACGTCGTACACCGCCGTGCCGGAGGTCGTCCAGGAGAGGGCGGCCGAATTGTCGCCGGGGTTGATGGTGAGGGTCGGCGTGGCGGGTGCGGCGCAGCCGGCGAAGCTGATGCTGGCGCCCGGGTCGGTCGGGCAGGCGATGCCGTGGCGGTTGAAGGCGGCGAAGAGGGCGCCGCCGTGCGGCGTGCCGTTCGCCAGGTTGCCGTCGTCGTCGTCGACCGCGCGCATCACTTTCCACCAGTTGCCGGTGCCGCAGCCGTCCGAGGTGAAGGGATTGGTGCCGGTGTGGCAGGTGAAGGAGCTGGTGGCGGTGTTGCGTGACAGGTACCAGAGCCGGTCGAGGATGGTCCAGGCCGGGCCGGTGCCGGCGCCGGGCAGGTCGCGGTTGGCGAAGTCCCAGACCGCCTCGGAGGGGACGTAGGACTCGCAGTGCACCTCGCGGCTGCAGGGGCCGGAGCCGAAGCCGCAGTGCACCTGGGTGAAGTTGCCGACCGTCGCCGGGGTGTTCGAGACGTGCTTGGCGAAGTCGATGTCGCGCACGCCCGTGCAGGCGGTGCAGGCGTCGCCGTAGCCGCCGCAGTTGCCGCCCAGGAAGCCGGGGCCGACGCAGGAGCTGTGGAGGGCGATGGTGGCGGTCAAGTCGCCGTAGGACTCGCCGGTGCCGCCCTCGGGGGCGGTGCCGGTGCCGTCGTTCTGGTCCAAGCCGTGGCCGTACTCGTGGAGCGAGACGCCGGCGATCTCGCCGGTGTTGCCGCAGCCGCCGCCCGACTTGAAGAAGTTGAGGGTCGCGCCGTTCCAGTAGGCGTTGCAGGTCTGGTTCAGGTTGACGTTGACGCCGAGCTGCTGGGTCAGCCAGGTGTTGGCGGGGAGCCAGCCACGGCCGACCTCCTTGATCCGGTTGACCTGGTAGAACTGCTCGCGCGAGGCGTGGGTGTTGCCGGCGCCGCCGTGGCCCGGGGTCACGCAGTCGGTGCCGGTCGAGGTGCCGAAGGCGAGGTTGCCGGCGCCGTCCGAGGCCTGCGAAATGGCACCGCAGGTGTCGGAGATGCGGACGAACTGGCCGGCGAGCGTCGAGCTGGTGGCGGTGGTGAAGTTGTAGAGGCCGGCCGAGTTGGCGAAGCCGCCCGCGCCGCCGATGATGTTGGCGAAGGGCATCGGGCGGACGATCTCCGGGCCGGTCGTCGGCGAGTTCTGGTAGATGCCGCCGGAGACCTGGGCCAGGGCGTAGTCGTTGACGTCAGAGAGCTCCAGGACCTCGCCGGTCGCCGCGTCGACCCGGGCGCGCCAGGTGCCCATCACGCCGTCGCGGTGGAAGGTGAGCTGCCAGACCTTGGCGAGGCCGCGGCCGGTGCCGAAGTCGAAGCCGTCGGCCGAGCGGGTGCTCGCGAGGTTCGCGGGCAGGAGGTGGAGGCTGCCGCCGTCGAGGAAGCGGTCCGCCGAGCCGAACCCGCCGATGTACTTGGCGACGGCCGCCAAGGCGGCGTCGCGGGTCAGGGTGGTCGGCGGGACGACGGTGTTGGCGCCAGGGGCCGGCAGGTTCTCGCTGCCGAACTGGATCAGGTTGCCGTTGTTGACCCGGAAGACGACGCGGGCGCCCTCGACGACCATGCCGGAGAGGACGACGTCGAAGTCGACGAACCAGACGTGGCCGGCGGGCTGGCCCGAGCGGCCGGCGTTCAACACCAGCGACTTGGGGTCGACGCCCATCATGCCGGCGACCTTGGGGAGGTAGCTCCGGGCGATCGTTTCCATGGCGGTGAGGTCGACCTTCTTGCCGGGCGGGAGGACGGCGGCCAGGTCGCTCGCGGTCAGCGCGTTGCCACGGCCGGGGATCCAGGCGATGTTGCCGCCCTCGGCGAAGGCGACCCGGCCGGTCCGCCGGTCGACCGCCGCCTGCCAGGAGGCGGGAGCGGTGAGGCGGAAGCTCTGCCAGGCGTTCTGGGTGGGCGAGGGGATCGCGCTCTGCACGCTGTCGATGGAATCGAAAGGCTGGGAGGGCGCCAGGCGTTCGCTCTGGAACGCCAGGCTGGTGAGGGTGTCGTTGGACTGCTTGGCGACCTGGGCTCCGGCCGGAAGGCTGCAGAGCAGAGCGAGCGCCAGCAGGGCGACCACGGACGAGACGGCGGTGCGAGGTTTGGCCATCATGAGTCCCCCTCCTTGGGGAATACGGCGGAAGTGCTGCTGGATCGAGGACTGAGGATGAGAGAGTGGTCCTCCCAAGTTACAGAACTGTCCTAAAAGCAAAGTGCGCCAGGGGGAAAAAAGCGATCCAGGCAAGAACCGGCGGCGCCCGGGGGGGTGGGCGCCGCCGCGACGTACGGCTGGGACAGCCTTACTGCTGGGTCTTCACCAGGGTCGCCTTGGCGGTGCGGGTGAGCGTCGACCGCGACGCGACGAGCGAAGGGACCAAAGGAGGGACAGATAAAACAACGGCGCCCGGAGGCGCCGTTTTCCCTGCCCGGAGCGTGGAGTGGGCTACGGATCGACGATCGGGGCGGTCCAGATCTCTTCCTTGGCGTTGTTGCGGCGGTCGGTCCACGACGGGAAGAAGTTCCCGAGGAAGCCGGTCAGGCCGTTGTAGTCGCCATACTGGTTGCCGGAGTCGGCGCCGGCGATGGTCTCGTCGGTCTGCGCGGTGGTGACCTGGAGCGGAGCGCTCCAGGTGACGCCGCCGTCCCCGGAGGACTGGTACCAGACGTTGGTCTTCTTGCGCGTCGCGTCGCCGACCGTGTCGTAGTACATGAGGCCGATCCGGCCGGTGTTCGAATCGACCGCCAGCCAGTGGTTGAACTGGTCGTTCAAAGAGGCCTGGTTGTTGATCATGACCGGCGCCGACCAGGTGGTGCCGCCGTCGGTCGAGCGCGAGAACCAGATGCGGGTCTTGCAGGTCGAGGCGGCATTGGTGCCCGGCTCGTTGGCCGCCGTGTTGCAGCCGGTGGCGCCGGTCAAGTCGAGCCAGGAGGCGTAGACGTTGTTGGTGGTGGCGTTCTTGAAGGTGCCGGCCGAGACGTAGATGAAGGCGCGGCGGCTGGCAAACGAGGGGACGCCGATGTCGAAGGAGTCGAAGGTCGTGGCGATGACCGAGCCGGCGCCCCAGGAGACGCCGCCGTTGGTCGACTTGGCGACGACGATCCGGCGGTTCCCGGTCGTCGGCCAGAAGGTGAAGACATCGCCGGCGCTGTTGGTCTTGATGTCACAGCCGATCGCCGTGCCCGTCGACTCGGCGCCGGTCACCTGGATCATGGTGGCCCAGCCGGCGGCGGTGCGGCGGTTGACGAAGCCCGGGTTGCCGTTGTGCCAGCAGGCGTAGAGGTTGTCCTTGAACGCCGAGGTGGCGCTGTGGTCGACCCACAGCATCTCCTTGTCGGTCGAGGTTTGGGAGCCCGAGAAGGTGGCGTCGGTCGCCCAGGTGGAGCCGCCGTTGGTCGACTTGTAGGAGCGCATGTGGAGCTTGGTGCCGCTCTTGTTGATGCCGATGGTCATCGACCAGGCGGCGCCGTCCGAGGTCCAGTCGGCGGTCGGATCGGAGTGGAAGGCGTCGCCGGTGAAGAAGGGGGAGAGCGAGCTCTGGCCCCAGGTCGCGCCGCCGTTCGAGGAGAAGAAGATCGCCTGCTTGCCGCTCGCGACGATGGCGTTCGAGGCGGCGAGGATCTGGCTCGGGTTGTTGACGTTGATGGTGATGGCCGACTCACTCCGCGGGCTGGTCTGGGCGCCCGAGATGCGCAGGTTGGCGCCCACCGTGGCGGCCCGGCCGGTCGGCACGTCGAACGCGTCGGGCGGGGCCTCGAGGTTCTGGTGGTGCACCATCCACTCGGCGACCTCGCGGAGGACCAGCGGATAGCCGCCGGTCGGATCGTCGGCGGTGAAGGTCCCCTCGGGGTGGGCCTGGCGCCAGTTGACGCGCAACCAGAGGGGAATGATCAGCTTGTCGTTCGCCTCCTCGGGGCGGAGGAGCGAGAAGTCCTGGTTGGCGCGGATCAGCTTCTCCAGGGCGGTCCCGGGCAGGACGTGGTCGCGGGCCAGCTGGTTCTCGACCGCCGGCCAGACGGGGGTGGTGCCGCCCACCGCCTTCAGACCGCCGATCGAGAGGGCGGAGAGGGCGAGCAGCGATAACAGGGTCAAGGACAACTTACGCATCATCGAATTCCTCCAATCGGGGCGATGAACCGGATAACCTTCTACCAAGATCGGTGCGCCATCCCGACCGGGGAGGGACAAAACGAAAAGGGGGGCCTTGCGGCCCCCCTTTCCTGTTGAAGCGAAAACTCTGCTACTGGACGTTCAGGGTGAAGTCGTCGACGACGAAGGAGGTCTGCAGCGAGCTGTCCTCCGTACCGACGAGGAAGACCTGGACGGTCTGCCCCTTGAAGGCGATCACGTTGAAGCTCTTCTGCGAGAAGCCCGTGGCGTGATTCAGGTTGGAGAAGGTGCCGAGGGTCGAGAGGACCGTGCCCGAGGTGTTGCGGATCTGCACCTTGAGGGTGTCGAACGCGGTAATTGTGGTCGTCTCGGCGGTGTCGATATGGAGCCAGAAGGCGAGGGTCGCCGTGGTGGCGGAGGCCGGGATGGTGACGGTCTGGAGGATGCTGTCGGTGTGGGTCGTGCCGTAGCCGTCGAGCCACGCCTTCCACGCACCGGAGTGAGCCGCCTCACCCGCCGAGTTGTCGATGACGGCCGGAGTGGC
>Ga0137407_10002518_pt1 | contig 12059 bp, 11 predicted proteins | sample CZOMad2_2_16fung_FD_108410 | JGI IMG/M metagenome (GOLD analysis project Ga0137407, IMG submission 108410) | Vadose zone soil fungal communities from Angelo Coast Range Reserve, California, USA - CZOMad2_2_16fungal (Illumina Assembly) | ecosystem: Environmental > Terrestrial > Soil > Vadose...
GCCGCTGACCGCGTTGGAAACTTTTCTCAGCGCTGCGGCATAAAATCCCGGTGTGACGAAATATACCGATGCGAAAATCAACGCCACGAGAATCGCGGAATAGAGCACCAGGCTCTTGTAAGACACCGCGTGCCAGTACACCTCGACGCGCTTGACGCGCTCCGGGCCGGCCTGGTGTTGCGGATTGTTTGGCAATTGACTGTTCACAGTTGAGGGCGCACAAGTGCGCCCATTTTTGAAATCTAACACACGGTTCGGAGCTCCGAGCGTCGGCGCTGGAGCTGGTAGTCAAACTGCAAATAGCGAACCGGTTACAGCGCTGATTTCACGGTCGCGCCGTTTTTTTTTCGTTACCTGTCCGACGGTACAGGATGACACTAGGAGCAACGCAATCTGTTTGTGGCAAACGTGAAAAGGCAATGCGCAGTTGGGGGATGGCAACTCAGCAGAAGAATCAGCAGAAGGAATTGATTAGAAAATGGCTCACAGCGAAAGTTTGCCGTTGACGACGCGAAAACAACGTATTAGCGTACTATTCGCTGGGTGAGAGGTTCTGGTACTACTCCTCTATTGTCCGGCTCCAAGGGACAACTGAGAATAGGGTCGCACTGCGGGATGGTTCGCTGCTGCGGCCGGTAGCAAGAACGCGGTAAATTCCGCAACTGCTTCTACGGCTGGCCCGCGGAAGCGTTCTCAAGGTCGAAGCCAGCAGGAGTATCTGGCGCACGTCATGTCCCTATTGCACTTTCGCTGTAAAGAACGCCGGCGCACACAACGAGTCTCTCTGACCGTCCCGTTGGCTGTTCATGGACATAATGAGGACGGAGAAAAATTCTGCATTCATGTAAGGTCCAACGCCGTCAGCCAGCATGGTGCGCAAATTGAGACGGAACATCCGCTGGTGGTGGGGCAGGTGGTGGTAATTGTGAACGAAAGCAGCGCGCGGAAAGTGGAAGCGCACGTGGCCTCTATCCAGCGCAAGCGTGACGGCAAAACCTACGTAGGTATGGAATTCCTCTCGACCGAAATTAATTTCTGGAGCATGACGTTTCCGATTCCCGGAGCCAAGCCGCTCCGCCGCTCCATTCCCAAAGTAACTACCAATAAAGTAACTGCTTAATTTTTGTGTTTGCGGTCGGCAGATTTTCTGGCTTTCTTTTTGGGGCCAGGCTTACTGCTGCGTTCGTTTCTGTTGCGTGAGCCTTCCGTCGTCAGCTTTTCCTGCGTTCGCTTCGGCAATTTCGCTAATACCCGCTCATATGATGTCCGAAGCAGTTCCGATAATTCACTGCGTGTGATGGCGTCAGGAGATTCCAGGGCCACCCATTTCGCGCGTGCGAGGTAGGGCGCAGGCATAATTTTGCCCGCTCGGTCAGTTCCGCGAACGATTCATCGGAACATTTGAAGCTGAGGCATACAGGTGCGGGCTCGAGGGGCGCGACGGCAAACATTTTTCCACACACTTTGAGGACCAGATCGTTGCCCCACTGAATTTGCTCGGTCACGCCGGGTAGCGGAAGGCAGACTTTGCGCAGCCATTCGATGTCGATCATGGCTTCCTCTTTGAAGTTAGATTTGCGTGGCGCGATCTATTCCTGGCAAATTCCATTACAAACACTATGGGCACTACCGGGCCTGAGCCTCTGCGTAGCGCTTGAAGAAGGAATCGGGCTTCCACTGCGGGCGGTCTGTTGCATTTGCCGTGTCCAGCAGCAAACGCCTGACGATTTCTTCGTACAACGCTGCGGCGTGCAGGTCCACCGGCTGATTCACATCATCGCTGGGAGCGTGATAACGCTGCGTGAGCCAGTCCTTGAATACTTTTGCTTCGGGCGAATCGGGTTCGTAGAAAACGTCCATGATCACGGAGGGAATGCCGTGCCGGATAAAGTTGTACTGGTCGCTGCGCACAAACAGATTGCGCAGAGGTTCGCGGTCGGCAACCGCTTGCACTCCGAAGGATTGCGCGATGGCGGAAGCGCGATCGCCCAAACTCGAATCGTTGATGCCCTGCACGCGCAGTACTTTTAACGGCACGATAGGCAGAAACATATCGATGTTGATGTCCGCGACGATCGCTTTTTCGTCCACCGTGGGATGCGCAGCGAAATATTTTGAACCTAGCAGGCCTTTTTCCTCCGCGGTCACCAGTACAAACAAAATTGAGCGGCGCAATTTTTCCGGATGACGCTTTAGCGATGCCGCAATATCCAGCAGCGCGGCTGTTCCGCTGCCATCGTCCATCGCTCCGTTGTAAATCTTGTCGCCGTTGACTGGTTCGCCGATTCCCACGTGATCCATATGCGCCGAAAGGACTACAAACTCCTTTTTCAGCTGCGAATCCGTTCCCGATAATTTGGCCACGATATTCGCCGATTCCAGATCCACTTTCTGGATGATTTCACGGGCCTTGAGCGTAACTTTCAGATCGAAGTGCGGCAGCAGGCTGCGCTGCTTGCCGAGCGCGGCGATTTCCTCGAACGTGTGCCCGGAACCTGCGAACAGCCGTTCCGCCGACTCCGGATTAAAAACCATCGCCATTTTCAGCCCGCCGACTTCATTAAATTCGGCATCGGCCAAGTCCATCGAAGGGTGCACTCGATTCAGCGACATACGAGACCACGGAATATCCATGGAAGCGGGATTTGGGATCGCGATAATTCCAATGGCGCCGCCTTCGGCATAGCGTTTCCAGCGTTGGCCGATTCCGCCGTAGTGCGCCGCCAGCGAGCCGGGCACAGTGGATGGCGATCCGGCAAGATACACGACGATTTTTCCCTTGAGGTCCAGGTCCGCCAGCTCGTCGACATTGTTTTCCGGGACTTGCAGACCGTTGCCCGCAAACACCAACGCAGCATTCAGTTCCTGGTCGCTGCCCTCGATGCGGGTTGTGAAATACGCATCCGAGCCAAGCGAAACGGGACTTGGCTGGCCCTCCGATGTCAGGAACGCGAACGAATTTTTCTCGTCGATGGTGCGCTGCACGAACTTGACGTTTTGGTAGAAGCCATTGGTGCCGGCCGGTTCCAGGCCGGCATGCTTCAGTTGCTCGACCGCGTAGGCTTCCGCTTTGCGCAGTCCCAGGCTGCCGGTTTCCCGGCCTTCCATGCTGTCGTCTGCGACCACTTTCACGTGGTCCCACCATGACCTTCCGTCGAAGAGTAACGGGGTCTTCCTTTGCGCCGGGGTGATAGTCGCGAAGAGCAACGCCACCGAAAGAACCCCCGCGCGCGAAACGTAAGTCGGCCTACTCATGGGGTTGGCTCTCCCTTCTTTCTGAATTCTTGGTTTCACGATCAGGCTGATCGGGCCGTGTCCAAAAGATTATTTCGTCCGGCTGAATTCCACATATTCGCGTCCGGTATACAGGCGGAATTTCCCCGCCTCGGGAGACGTAACCTGCAGCGGTACCGGGCGTTTCATCTCAGCGTCTTTCTGTGAAGCCGTCCGAAACAGTTCGGTGGCCGCCAGATCCAGCACCACAAATTTTCCGCCTTCGATAAATCCCACGCCGTACGCTCCGGGCTTCAGAGTTTGCGTGCCGAACTGCAGCGTGACTTCCGTGACCAGGTAGGCTTGATATTTTTCGCGAATGCCGGTCGAGTAACCGGAATTGTCCACGAGTCCGGCCAGCATGTAGAAATCGTCAGAGAAATGGACGCCGCCGGTATTGCGCATCTGGGCCGGGGCGGTTTGCCCGCGAAAGAAAACCGATTCAGGGAAAAGCTTGGGCTTGATGTCCGATGCCTTCAGCACCGTGTCTTTGTCCGGCTTCGGCAACGCCGATTGGCCGTGCGACATCGTGGAGGTTCCGGCAAGCAGGCTGGTAAAAAGAATCGCGATGCCAACGAATCCAATTTCACGTCGATTGAGCTTCATTTTCCCTCTCAAATAAACACTCAGTGGCCTTAGAGGGTAACTCAATTTAAGTGCGAATTCAGCACTGCGGCGGTTGAAGGGAGCGGTCTTCAAGTTGCACCCAAAACTCGACGCCTGATCCCGGCGTGGGTCAGCTGCCTTTTTGAACCGGGTAGCCCTTTTCCACCCAGTCGGTGTTGAAGTTGGCGGGGAGCAGCAGCACCCTCAGGCGCGCAAATCCCAGGTCTTTTAGTGCCGTGAATACAGGACGCAAGTTTGGACATTTCTCCAACGGACAGCACCCACAATACAGAACCACATCGGAATTCTTCGGCAGCGTGGCGGCGTATTTTTTCAGATCGTTGATGCCTTGCTCGGTCGAACCCGGGCCGTAATACGCCGCGCCGGGAATGTGTGCTCCGTTATAGAGCGTTCGAGTCCCAACATATATAACCAGTACATGCGGATCCTTCTCCTGTTGCAGTTCGGTGACCAACTGCGCGGGTTGCACGGTCTGCGCCGCGGTCCAGGGGTCAGCGGGAGCCGCGAAAGCGAAATTCAGCGTAAGCGCACTCGTCATCAAAATCGCGCACAAAAACGCGAAATGGAGTTCCTTAAAGGAAACAACAGCGATCATTTTCATCGAGGAAAGCATAGCGTTCGGGAGACGCTGCAACAAGAGCGTCGCAACTCTGCAGAATTATTTTTTTGTTTCGTTGCGTTGGCGCATCAGTTTCACGGCAGTCGCCCGCAGGGTTTCCGGAATGTTTTTGTTCATGCCGAGTTTTTTGAGGTCGGGCGGATTGAGCATGGGAAGAAGGCCCAGCGAGCAATCGAGCGGCGCTTTACCATTGTTCAGTAGGTTGCGAACGACGTTGTAATTCTTGCGGAAATTCCGGTTCTTTCCGATCATGCGGAGAATTTCATCGGTCAGGTTGGTCATGGACGCGAAGGCTTCCACTTCCTGGTCGGTAAGGCGCGGGGACTGCAGGACCGCGCGTTGCACCACTTTGTTGGTGTCGCGGATCAGCGTGCGGCGCGCTTCGGAGCCGCCCTTCATGGCAAATTTCACGCGTTGGGAAACGGTCATGGTGGAAATCTGTTGTAGCAAAGTTTTGCGGCGTTCGTTGTCCGGTTCGGCGTCCGCCAGGGCCTCGGCAAGCGCGTCCATGTCCGGCATGGCGTCACTGAGCAATTCGCCCAACTGACTTTTTTGCTCGAGCGTGATGGAACTGGATTTTTCCAGTGCCTCCGCGAGTTCGCGCGAATCGCTGACGCGGTCCAATTCATCCATCAGCGACTGTACGCCCAGCGCGGAAAGATGCTGGACCAGCGGGACCAGGTGCTCCGGCGGACAATTCTTATTTTTAATCAGCGCGTCCGCGATGCCTGGTTTGGCTGCCAAGTTTTTCGAGGCAAATTCGAACAGCGGCTCCAACGCCTGCTGCCGGTGTAAAGCCTCCACGAAATTTTCAATGGGCAGGGCTAGAATGGATTCCTGGGCACGCGTAGCGATCAGTTCGTCGGAATCGAGCGCCAGCACGCTGAGAATTTCGGCGAGGTCCGGGGCACGCAATACGACGCCACCGGTACAGACTGCGAGCTTTTCTTCGCGTGTCGCGTTTCCGCGGCGCAATTCCTGTAGAACTTCAGGGCTGAGTAGGTCCACCGGCTGCCTGCCTTAGATCCTTCGACGTCAATGAAATTGTACTGGAGGATCCGGGTGTGTGGGCGGGCATAACTTTCTGGCCGTTCAACTCCAGCAACAGCCTGGAAGCGTCGCTGGCAGTCACTTCAAATTTGTCGTTGGCGGAGAAATGCAGGTTCCGCCCAGCGGCCAGGTCCGTTTCGTACACCACCGTTCCGTCGGCCGAGACTTTCAGGCGTGTTGCCACAAACCGCGGCGACGGAAAGATCGAGCGGAAACGATTTCTCAGTTGCATTGGCTGATGCAAGCCGCGAGCCATTCACGAAAAGATTCTGCTTCGCATCCGGGGGAGGAATGCTGACCACCGCGGAAGCTTTTTTTGCAGCGCGGCGCGCAGCGTACCGCCGCCAGACGTAACGCCCGCCAAACACCACGCCGACCAAGACGGCAATCAGCAGAACGACGACGAGCGCGGGCATCCATTTGGGAGGTGACGGAATTCGTTCTTCTGGTTTTTGCGGAGCAGGGGCGGACGCTTCTCCGCGTGCCTGATCATAATCCGACAGTAAATTTTCTTCGCTTAATCCGAGGTAGCGAGCAACGCTGCGCACAAACCCGCGTCCAAAAACGCCACCGGGAAGCTTATTCCAGTCTTCGTTTTCGAGGGCCTCCAGGAATTTCGGAGCAATGCGCGTGGCGGAGGCGATTTCCTTCAGGGTGACTTCGCGCAGTTCCCGTTCGCGCTTCAGGCGCTCCCCAAACGTGCCGTTGGCCATTTCGTCGAACCATTCCTCGATTTTGACGCCTCCATGTTGGCGCCCGATTTTGGCGAAATACCGCGGTTCCTCCGGTACGGAGAAGCGCCGGCAGGAATGGGCGGAGGTCTTGCCCTGACGCACTATAGGTGCGCCGCCAAGTCGATGTCAAACGCTTGAAAAAGAATCGTATTAGGTAAAATTGTACGACCGGCAAACGGTTGCCAAACGTCGCGGCAAGTCATGGATGGCGAGATGGCAACGCCTGTACCACGGATAGGTTGCGCACATTTTTCCCGCATGACTATACTGACGTTGAATCGCAGAAAGAAGAAAGCTGCGAACGGCGCCGTGTATCCATTCGATTGCGCCGACACACCGAAGGGGACAGGACCACCAAGCGTGGAGGAGCCCAAACAGTTTCCGGCCGTTGACCGGCGCAGAAATCCTGGACTACCAGGGGAGAGACGCGAAGCAGGTGAAGTCGCGGTCTTCCAGGAGCTGGGGAAAGCGCTGACGTCATCGTTGCAGCTGGATCAGGTGCTGCGGACGATTATGGAAAAGATCGACGAATTCCTGCGTCCGGACAACTGGTCGCTGTTGCTGCTGGATGAGGCCAAGCAGGAATTGTATTTCGAACTGGCGGTGGGTACGGCTTCAACCGCGTTGAAAGATGTACGCGTGAAGATGGGGCAGGGAATTGCCGGCTGGGTGGCGGCGCACGGCGAGACGGTGGTGGTACCGGACACTTCGAAGGACACGCGATTCTTTTCCCAAGTGGATGAAAAGACCAACACGGAAACGCAATCCATCGTTGCGGTACCGGTAAAGTTTCGCGATACCTGTCTGGGAGTGATTGAGTTGATCAACTGCATCGGTCCGGATGGATTCGATGCGCGCGACTTAAAACTGCTGGAGGCGCTTTCGGACTTTGCGGCCATCGCTCTGGAAAATGCGCGGCACGTGAAGCGCATTCATGAGCTGACCATCACCGACGACTGCACAACGTTGTATAACGCGCGGCACATGGGCTTCATTCTGGAAACGGAAATTTACCGTTCGCAACGATATAACTACGAATTTTCGTTGATTTTCATCGATCTCGATCACTTCAAACAGGTAAACGATACGCAAGGCCATCTGGTGGGTTCGCGCCTGCTGTGGGAAATCGGAAATGCGTTGAAGGCGCACAGCCGGCTGATCGATTTTGCGTTTCGCTATGGTGGCGACGAATTTGTGTTGTTGCTGCCGCAAACTTCGAAAGATAACGCAATGCTCGTGGCGCTCAGGCTGCACAAGATGCTGCGCGAATCGACGTGGCTGCCGGGCGAAGGACTGAACATCAGGCTGACCGCAAGCATGGGTGTGGCATCGTATCCGGTGGACTCGCGCACTAAAGAAGGTTTGCTGCACTTGGCGGACGAAGCGATGTATCTGGCAAAAAATACCAACCGCGACAGCGTCGCGGTGGCCAACGTGGGAATCCTGGAGCCGCTCCCGGCGGCGAGCGCGGAGTCGGCGGGGTGAGTGCGGGCGTTAGTGAGTAGAGGATAGAAGAGTAGCTGCGACTGGTAATCAGTAGTCAATTTTCACTGTGACTGATCGTGTGGCTCACTTCCGCCTTGTCCTTAACATTTCAGCATGTCTGTATTCCTCTTATACGATTGGTCCTCTGCGATTATCGTCAGGGCAATTGAGCTGCGACTTTCTGAGCGATTGTTTTCAGGGCGTCGGGAGAGGCTTTTCCCTCAGTGACTTCTTTCAACTGGAAATCGGAACTGCTGGTATGAACGATTAGGGAAGCTTCCGTGAATTTTCCGTTCGGAACAGTTTCCAGATAGGCCTCGGTGCCAATGCCGCTTACGACTTCGAGGTTTTTTCTGTCCGGTTGAAGATGGCGCAGGATCTTGAAATCCTCCCATGCGGATTTCTCATGCGCTGCTGATTTGTATTTCCTTACATTCAGCACGGTCTGACGCCGCCATGCGCCGCTGATGGCAGCAGCCGATTCGTAGGAGCATCCTCCGACATTGGTTATGGGGCGAACCGGTGTTCCACGAATCTGCGCAGCCTCCGCCGCACTGTACAGAGTGCAGGCGTCGAATTCCACGGGTTGCGGATCGGAAGTGGCAGCCGATTGCACCGGTTCGGGTGGAGACGCCGGCGACGGCGCGCTGGTTTTTCCGCAGGCAGCGGAGAAAAGAAAAATGAGTGAGGTGATGCCTGCTGAAAACAATCTGGAGTATCTCTGGCGGAAATGGTGCTTCGTTGCCCGGAGATTCACGGAAGCCACTCTTGAATAGTTAGTGGAGGAACGCAAATCCCCCGGTTTTGATGCTAACCGACGTTCGTTTTCGCAAGAAGTAGATTCCTGATTCGCGCGTCCTAAAATCAGGCGTTTTGGTTGTCGCTATGTGCCGCCAACTTGCACAGTTCGCGAAAGATTCGAGCGGCGATGGGGATACCCGTAGATGTGCTCCAGGTATACAGGGCTGGCTAATTCTGATTAACTGAGAGCGATGAGGAAGAGTGAAGCGGCGAGGTATGCGCGATGGAGCGCGGCTGTGGCGCTGGTGTTCATGGGCCTGACGGTCGGAGTGTATTTGAAGCGCGGCTGGACACGGTACATTGAGCGCAAGAATGCGCCGCCATCGGCTCCCGTGGATGTTGAGCGGCAATCCAGCCATCTGACATTTTCGAAGGGCGAAGGGACGCGAAAGATTTTTACGGTAGAGGCGACCAAATCGACCGATTTTAAAGGCGCAAACGCCAGTGACTTGGAGGGCGTGAAAATTACCATCTTTGGCAAGGAGGGAGCGCGGCACGACACCATGGAAACGCACACCTGCCGCTATACGAAAGACAGCGGCGACATATCGTGCACGGGCGACGTGGAAATTATTTTGATGAGTGCTGACGAATGGAGAGCGTCTGACGGAAAGTCAGGGGCGCCGGGGACGATGAAAATCGAAACGCGCGGCGTTTCCTTCAACCGGACCAGTGGAGAAGCAACGACGGATGAAAATGTTCGGTTTTCGTTTGCCAATGGAAGGGGGGAAGCGGTTGGGGCGGAATACAACTCGGAAGAAGGCACGTTGCGTCTGCAGCGGGATGTGAAACTGAAACTGGATCAGCCCGCGACAGTCGGCGCCAAAAACACTCTCAATGCAAATAGAGCGGCACACACTAAGCAAGATCCGGTGGAGGTTACAGGAACGCGCATGGATTTTTCCCGGAATAACGGGACTATGTATTTGTCCGGGCCGGCAGAGGCCAAGACGCAAACGGAGAGACTGACCGCCGCGGCATTGTTGCTGGAACTGGATGGAAATTTTCATGCAAAGCGCTTGATCGCGCAGTCGCACGGCCAAGACGGGTTGGCGGAATTTAGCGCCGCCAAGGGCGCCGGGAAGCAAGAATTATCTGCTCAGGAGATTAGTGCGACGTTTGCTCCCGAAGGCTGGGTTATGCAGGCCGAAGCCACGGGACGAGTAACCGGAGAATCTGGGAGCGGCGCGGCACGTCAGACTCTGGAAGCCCAGAGCGCTTCGATGGAGATGATGCCGGGCCAAAATACTCCGAAGTTACTGGTCGCGAGGGGCGGCGTGGATGTGCGGACCAGCACTGGCGCGAAAGGATCGCTGGGCGGAGAAATCGCAGATACACGAAGGCTGACGACGGATGAGCTGCGACTGGCGTTCCGGGAGGAGAGCGGCCCAAAAGGGACCAAGCTGGCGAGCGCGGATACCGCCGGCGCAGGACGGATTGAGTGGAATGAATTGACGAACGCGAGCACCAAACCCTCACAGACAATATTGCAAGCAAACCGGCTGGGAATGGTTTTTGATACCGATGGAAAAGCTTCGCGGTTGGACGCGAAAGGAAACGTACGTACCGAGCGCAGCGCTGCCGGAGCAGATAAACAAACGGCCACAGCGAAAAACGGATTTGCGCAGTTGCAGGAACAGGGCGGATGGTCGCGCATGGAACTAAGCGAAGATGTGAAGTTGAATGAGGGAACACGATCGGCGCGCGCCGACCGTGCGGTCTTCGAGCGTGCGGAGCAGACCGCGACTTTAACGGGCCACGCCACGGCAAGAGACGCAACGAATTTGACGTCCGCACAAACTCTGACATTTTGGCAGACAACCGGCGACGTGCAGGCTGACGGAGGTGTGCGTTCCTCGGATTTGGCGGCGCGCGGCAGCACAGTGCAGCTTGCGCCGGTAGCCGCGAATGTGAGCGCGGATCATTTAACAGCGAATTCGAAGAGTGGGCGGGCGCTGTATGCTGGCCATGCTAGGTTATGGCAGGGAGATTCCGTGTTGGAAGCGGAGTCCATCGAATTGCTAAAGACCGAGCGGATGATGAATGCGACAGGCAATGTGCGGGCAGTATTCCCGCAGGTTCCGTTAAGTGCGGCGGAGTCTGCAGCGAACCCGGCAAAGCCTAAGCCGCCGGTACTCTGGCATGCGCAGTCGGCCAAGTTGACTTACTGGGATCAGGAGAATCGCGCGCGGCTGGAGCAGAACGTGATCGTGCAATCTCCCGATGAAAAAATCAGCAGCACGGAAATGGATTTGTACTTCGCGCGAGCGAATGGCGCCGCGACTAGTGGCGTAACGACAGGTACCGGTTCGAATGGGAGCGTGAGAGTACCTGGCGGAGCGCAGCAGATCAACCGTGCAACGGCCACAGGCGGAGTGACAGTACAGCAAGGGGAGCGGCGGGCGACCGCGGAGCGCGGGGAGTACACGGCAGCGGACGGAAAATTCGTGATGAGTGGCGGAACGCCGATGATTTTTGATGCGGCTTCGGGAACGACCACGGGCCGTCAATTGACCTTCTTTTTGGCGGATGCTACGATCATCGTTGATTCAGAAAACGGATCGCGCACGCTGACGAAGCACCGAGTCGAAAAGTGAATTGACGAGGAATGCTGAAGCTTCAGGCTGTCGAGTTAAATAAGTCGTACCGGGGCCGCAAGGTCGTAGACGACGTTGAGCTGGAGATCGGGCAGGGTGAGGTCGTTGGGTTGTTGGGCCCCAATGGGGCAGGTAAAACTACTACTTTCTATATCTTAGTGGGTCTGGCCCGCCCGGATTCGGGCCGCGTTTTGCTGAACGGTGAAGAGATTACGGATCTTCCGATGTACCTTCGGGCGCGCAGCGGAATCAGCTACCTTCCTCAGGAGCCCTCGGTTTTTCGCCAACTTACATGCGAACAAAATCTTCTCGCAGTACTAGAAACGCTCCCTCTTAGTCCAGAGCAACAGCGCGACCGTCTAGAGGAATTGCTCGTGCAAATGGGGTTGGAGACGGTGCGGACCAGCAAAGCGTATATGCTGTCGGGTGGGGAGCGCCGAAGGTTGGAGATTGCGCGGTCCCTGACGCTGGAGCCTTCCTTTATTTTGTTGGACGAACCCTTTTCGGGTATCGATCCGCTGACCGTAAAGGACTTGCAGGAGATCATCCGGGGCTTGGCGGAGTCCGGTATAGGCGTGCTGATCACGGACCATAACGTGCGAGAGACCTTGACGGTAACCGACCGAGCGTACATCCTGAAAAGTGGCAAGATTTTCCGCAAGGGGCGGCCAGAGGATTTGAGCAACGATCCCGAGGTGCGCCGCGTGTATTTGGGCGATCATTTCCGCCTGAACTGACAGGCGCTTATAGAAAATTGGAAGGATAGTTTTTCGCGAATATGGCTTGGCAAGGGCTCAAACTCAACTTACGGGTGGCGCAGAAGCAGATCCTGACGCCTGGCCTGGTGCAAATGGTCAGCGTGCTGGCGCTGAA
>Ga0137407_10002521_pt1 | contig 12055 bp, 10 predicted proteins | sample CZOMad2_2_16fung_FD_108410 | JGI IMG/M metagenome (GOLD analysis project Ga0137407, IMG submission 108410) | Vadose zone soil fungal communities from Angelo Coast Range Reserve, California, USA - CZOMad2_2_16fungal (Illumina Assembly) | ecosystem: Environmental > Terrestrial > Soil > Vadose...
GAATGCCATCCAGAGCTTACGCGACCTGATGGGTGCCACCAATCCGCAGCAGGCCGCGCCTGGCACGATTCGCCGCGACTACGGAGAAAACATCGAGCGCAACGCCATCCATGGTTCAGATGCAGCGGCCACTGCCTCCGTTGAGATCGCCTTCTTCTTTAGCCATTTCGAGCGGGTTTGAGTTGATCGGTGAGATGGGCATAAGGCACAGGGTGCAATTTATTGGCTTGCATGCGGGGCCTCGTCTCGGACAGATTGAGCCAATCATCGTACGGCCGGAATTCCCCAGATAACGGGAGATCACAGGAAGGACGAGCGCATGAGGACGATGGCACCTCCCGTTCACGAGCCACGCCTCACCGCTGAGGAGTTTTACCGGCTCCCCGACGACGGCCAGCGGTACGAGTTGGTAGGGGGAGCACTGGTCCACATGGCCGCGGCGGGAGGGCAACATGGGATTATCGCCAGTCGCCTGGATCATCGGCTGCGGACTTTCGTCGAGGCTCAGGATGTAGGGGAGGTGTGCGCAGCTGAGACAGGCTTCCGACTTGCACAGAATCCCGATACCGTCCGTGCACCTGACGTCTCTTTCATCGCCCGGGAGCGGGTCACCGACCAGGGAATCCCCGAAAGCTACTGGCCGTTTGCGCCAGATCTCGCGGTGGAAGTCATTTCCCCAAGCGATCGCTTCGATGATGTCCTGACGAAGGTGCAGGAATACCTACACGCGGGCACCCGGCTGGTGTGGGTTTTTCATCCCAGGACCAAGACCGTTTCGGTATATCGCGCCAACGGTACGGTACAACTGTTGACTGGAACCGAAGAACTCGACGGGGAGGATGTCCTGCCGGGTTTTCACTGCCGTCTCGATGAACTGTTTGTCTAAGGATTCTCTCCGGAGCTGGTGTATCCAGGGGCACTCAGGTGGTGATCGCTGGCGATCAAACAGCCGGCCATCAGTGACCCCCAATAGTAAACGTGGCCCCAGACCAGATCGATCGGCACCCCAACGCTGACGGTTTTCTGGGAGGCCGAGGTGACGAAAGTCAGGCCAGAAACGAATTCCTGCATCACCAGCGTGAAGTAAAGATGATGACGGTCAGAATGCCCGCCAGCGACACACGGTGCATTGGGCACGCTTCATCGGCGCACATGAGTGGCATCATCAGTTACCGTGTTACAGCAAGTCCCCGACCATCATGCGGATCTCCCGGTTCAGCCGCGGGGCGGTGTCGCCGCCCACGTTGGCTAGCACAATGATGGCCGTCTCCACCTGCGGCGCCAGCCACAGCATGGCGGAGTGCCCGTCGACCTCACCGGCATGACTCAGGATCCGTCCAACATGCGGATGGTCTTCGAAGAACCAGTCCATCGTGACGCCGCGGTGCGGGTCCGGTCCACCCGTGACGACCGGCTCGCGCATCTCGACCAACGAGGGACCGCGCACCGGCCCCGCCTGCTCGGCCGTGGCCCCCAAGTGCATCGACACGAAGAGGGCCAAATCGGGGACGGTCGAGGCCAAGCCCGCGAAGCCACAGACCTCGCCGAAGATCCAGCGCTGGCGCTCTACCCGTGGTTCATGAGGCCAATAGTGTGCCGCAAACTGGGCGAGATCCGCCGCCGTCAAGCTGACCTTCGTGTCCATCATCCCCAACGGCGTGAGGAGTTGCTCGGTCAGGAGCGCCTCATACGGTCGCCCGGTCGCCCGCTCCAACACGTGCCCCAGCAGCCCAAACCCGTAATTGGAATACTGCCGCGCAGTCCCTGGGCGGAATAGGAGCGTCGTCAGGGCCAGCCCCTGGTAGAGCTCGGCGACGCTGTAAGGCTCCATTACCGTCGGTGAGTGCGGCCGGTCGCGGCGGTTCGGGGGATTCCTGGGCAGACCAGCCCGGTGGGTCGCCAGCTGGCGCAGCGTGGGCCTCACGAGCGCCTCCCCGTCGCGCCACGCCGGCACCTTGACATCCTCAGGAAGGTACTTATCCACTGGATCATCCAGGGCGATCCGGCCCTCGTCCCGCAATTGCAGCAGCAGGGTCGTGGTGAACACCTTGGTCACCGAGCCGATCTGGAACAGTGTGTCGACCGTGACGGGTTCGTGGCGTTCGAGGCTCCGCACTCCGTGCCCCTTGGCGTAGACCAGTTGCCCGGCGCGCACGATGCCGACGGCTGCACCGGGGATGTCGTGGTCTGCGAGAAACCGCTGCACCACCCGATCGACGAGGGCCTCAAGATCAGGGGGTGTTGCCTGCCCGTCGGCCGGAGGCGGGAGCCCGAACAGGACGAGACCTACGGCCATTCCTGCCAAGACATGAGTAACGCGACGAAAATGGGTCATGACGGACCTCCGATGCGGCGCGGTACCTGCTGTGAACCAGCGCCCGGCGCGCGCGAGACGCTGCGCCCCGGGCGCTTCCCCGCGAGCCACCGCCTTGGCGGTGGAGGGGGTCCTCACGGCCGTGCTCGCTCAAGCTTCCGTCTGGGCCGCTGCCGCATAGCCCTGCAACATGTGAGGGGCATGGGATGGGTTATGGCGGCGTGGGTGCTCGTGCGCACCGTCAACGTGACGACGTCTAACACGGGGGAAGCCCTCTCCGCCACACGAAGCCTTCGCTAATCAATAGCGTAGTAATTGAATATGCTATAGTGCCAGTCTTGGCCGATCTTGTACCCGAGTTGGGCGTAGAGCGTTTCGCCCATCCGGGGCAGTGTAGTGACGGTCGTCATGACCGTAGCGCTAGGGAAGCTATACTGGCAACCGCTATCAGCCTGTTCGCAGATATTATTTTTACCTGGCGCGGTGCCGATTTTCAGCCACCACATGGTTACCGGGGCACCGTTGTCCCTCCACTGGAAGATGACAGTGCTGCCGGAAAGGGTTGAGTATGGGATGGGGCTGATGATGGTCGGCGCATGCGTGCCGGCATACTGGAAGTCGACATAATGCCAAATACCGCTGCTGCCGAGAAGGAACCAGAGGCGAACGTAAACCTGGTGATCCTGTGGCAGGCTACTAACAGTCCAAAAGAGGTTGGTGCCTACATTCCGGTTAAGGATATCCGTCGAGCCCTGGCCTTGGGTGCCTACCTGCAGTGCCCATTGTCTAACGTTGGCCCCGTTAGCGGTCCACCGGAAGGTGACATAGGAGTTGGACAAGGTCGAGCCTGGGGTGGGGCTGGTGATGGTCGGCCAGCCCGTGATCGCGTTGGTGTCGTAGAAAGGCGGATTAACCACCAAGGGATGCTTTGAATTCTTCAGGTTCTCAGGTCTGCCCTGCTCGTTCTCGGGAGGAGCCCATGGTCTAATGCTATGCACCTCACGGTGATTGTTGGGATTTCCCGCCCAAGGGTCCATGAGGGTCAAGATGCCAGGGTCGTAGATCGATGCGCTTGGATCGACATCGGTATTGGACTCGGCGCCATACACTTGCTCTGGATCCAGCCGCCATGCTTTCCCTGCTTGAAGCTGCCACAGAGCGAAGAGTCGGTCTGTGTTCGAGTGCAAGAGAAAGACAAAAGGATCTCTGAAGGCTAAGTGCGGATCTCCTAGAGTCCCGCCGATATACCCATGGGCTGCATTATGGGCGCCCTCGAGTAAGCGCCGCATTTCAGGATAGGTCTCAGCACGTATTATTGCAGAATCTGAAGTGCCGAGATTTGGGGGGCCAGGTTGTACCGCCCGGCTAAGTGCCCGAGGAGGATCAGCGGGATTCATGGTGGCATCGCGATGCCAGGGAGTCGTGGGATTATAGAAGCCGGCGCTTAACCAAGGCGCCCCTGCCGGTCCATTCGCCGCCCCCATGAAATCCGGTGAGAACAGGTTGACGAATCCGCCCCTGCCATCGGGGCTATGGGTCGGGTCCGTCGTCCAATCCCAATAATGGAGCGAGAGCGTGGGATCTATCTCTCTTAATAGCGCCTCAAGCCTGTTGACGAGCTCCCGATGCCAGGGCAAAAAGGCGATCCCGCGCCACGGGGGAAAGCTATGAACGTGCGTGGCATCGTGTATCTCATCTTGTTTGAACCAATAGCTAACACCGTCAGGATAGAATCTACGGTGTAATTGAATAAATGCATCTCGGAGTCTGTTCCTTTCCTCCTGGGAAATCGTGGCTACGTTTCGGCGAATTCCATCTCCTACTGCTGCTGCGGTCTCGCCCCCAATGGCGAGCACGGTCGCGAGTGCTAGGATTACAAAGAAGGTTCGCATTGTATGGTCCTTCCCTTTCCTCATGCGTACTTGGCTGGTTGACTTCTTGAAAGTGGACGTCACTCACCCGCCGTTATGCGGAGACACCCGATAATCAAGTGTCATCACCTCCTTCCGGATCTCCCTCGCAAATACGATTGAGCTTCATCCATTGTTCTCCCTCATGCTCATGTTGACAGGCAACAAGTTGACAATGTCCTCCCCCATAAAACGCGCGAAGCTGTATAGACGACGCTCGGAAACACTGTGTCAGAGGACCCCATGGCCGGGTACAAGCCCCCTACACCCGCCCCCATCGGTGACGCCGCACCGCTTTCAGCAAACGGGCTATCCTTAAGTCGAAGCATTGGCTGGCTTCTACCAGCGCCCCGAGCCCTACCAGCACCGCGACCGAGGTGGCCCCTAACAAGAACCCTTCCATATCGCCTCACCTCCTCTCCAGTCATGGCTGGTCAGCCCTTCCGGCGGCCGCCCCTCCTTTGCACCCTGGGCGCTGACGGCAGCGCCACCGGGGTGCCCCCATACCTTGGTCCCTGACCTCTCTACTCACGATGTGCGACATCGCCTGGTTCCCTCCTGGGGTGAACCGTGCACGGCTGGGCGGCAATCCTCCACTAATAGCGCTTGAGCTCCCGGATGGCCGTTATGATCCGAGGGGCGTCCTGGGCCCTGGGCTCGAGCGCGAGGTAGCGCTCCAGCGCGGCGATCGCCTGCGGCCTGTCCCCCTTGCGGTAATGCGCCAGCCCCAGTTCCCGGTAAGCCGGTGAATAGGTGGCGTCGGCCCGAATCGCGTTCTGTAAGTGCGCGATGGCGCGGTCGGCCGTATCGCTGCCGCTGCCGGTCTCCAGCACGATCTTGGCCAGGTAATAGGAGGGGGCCGGATCATCCGCGGTGACCCGCAGCGCTTTCTCGAACATGGCCACCGCTGAGTTGAGCCGTTTCTGTTCGTAGTTCAAGCGGGCGACGGCGATCACCGTCTCGTGTGTGCTCCGCATAAATTCGTCGGTGTTCACGATCAAAGGGCGGTTGGCGAGTTGGTCGGCGTACTGCGACTGGACGAGCTGAGACGTCCGTTCAATCCGCGCGACGTTCGTCGGGTGGTCATTGTAGAAGAAGTGCTGGAGGGGTGGTGGGTCGCCGTAGTCTTTGAGTAAGAGCGCGAAAGGCCGGGGAGCCTCGCGCGGGTCGTAGCCAGCTCTGACGAGATAGTCGAGGCCGACGGCGTCCGCCTCGTTCTCCTGGCTGCGGCCGTAGCCGTTGACCGCCGCGTTCACCCCATACTCGTAGAACGCCTGCAGCGCCTCTACCGGGACGCCGGCCACCGCGCCGCCGATCGCCACTAGTTGGGCGAACAGTTGAATGCCCTTGGTGGTCTGGGTACCTTTCAGCACGTGCCCCTCGGTCACGTGCGCGATCTCGTGGGCCAGGATCATTGCCAGCTGCGCCTCGTTCTCCATGCGGGCGAGCAGGCCGGCGTGGACGTAGATAAGGCCGCCTCCGGGCGTGAAGGCGTTGACGCTCGGGTCCGCCACGATACGGACGCGATAGTGAAAGGGCCGTGGCGTGGCGACGGCGACGATGCGCTGGGCGACCTCGGTAAGGTACATCTCCAAGAGCGGGTCGTGCCACAGCGGGTTCTTCGCCTCGAACCGCTGCGCAAAGGCCTGTGCCATCTGCTCCTCATGGACAGCAGCGGCGGTAGCCCTGTCAGCATCCGCTTGGACGCCATTGCTGGGGTGGGGCCCTGTCGCCGCACAGCCGACGATGGCGGCGGCGATAAGACCGAAGGCAACGCTGATAAATCCCTGGCATGAACGGCGTGGTCGCATCCTGCACCTCCTTCTGATTATCATGGTCCGTACGGTGTCATGGCGACTTGCAAGGGGCACCCAATTCAGTTGACAATTTCCCAGTTAGCGGCGTGTGTGGGGTTTCAGAGCCGACTCATCATTGGGGTTGTCGGCTCTCGCGGCAGTCGCGGCGACAGCCGAACATCGCGGAGCCGCCATGTCAGGCCTTACGGACGCTTACCCCATCGAACACACACATCATTGGCGCCCTCCCTGCGCCTGGCGCAGCGGTGGGCGCCGCCGAGTTCTGGTCCCGTGCCCCGTGAGCCGGCCAGAGTGCAAGAGGTGCCGCAGGGACTTCGCCATCAGTATCAAAAGTGGCCAAGAACCAGAGGAAGCTCTGACGAGCTTTGGTCTGATTTACGTTTACGGCCATGTATACAACATGACATAGGAGGGTTCGTGGCAGGCAAAGGCTCCACACGATCCCCAGCCATGAGTGTTGGACAGGGCTCCCACCACCAATTCGGTGTACATGGTTCCGCCGGTGAAGTCGAAGATTAGGAACTCATGTCCCCAGCCGAAGCGGGGATCAATAGTTGTGAGGTTGTTTTTGGTAGAGAAGACGCATGAGCCGGAGGCGTCCCGTGCTCCGCTCATTCCTCCACCGCCTAGGAACAACCATCCCGTCTTAGAAGGGATCTCGTATTTCACCCAGACACCGTAGCTATTATGGGCATGTCCGCAGTTATCACCGTCTTGGCTTGAGGGCGGAATCCCAGTAATCCCCCATACGCTCTCCACATGGATCTTTTTGCCGGATATTCCCGTGTAGCGGACATAGACATAATCAGCAGGAGGGTCTATATTGAGATTCGGGTACGATAGGTAAGGCCACAGGTAATTTCCGTAATCCCCACGAAAGGCGAGATGCTTTTGCCGCGCGTATCCCTGAGCTGGAGGCATGGGGAAGGCTCTCATCTCTGCCTCTGACGCCTGGCTCCAGGACGTGCTGGCCATGACCAGGAAGCCTATTCCAATCAACAATAAACATCGTATTAACTTTTCCATATGCTTATCCTCCTATCCCATGCGTGTCCACTGCAAGCATTGCACATTGGCCTTAACACAAGCGCACTAGATGGTTCCGTCTGTGCCTCAGGTGTGGGAGGGATCGTTACCCATACTTAGGGGGCTGGCGGCCGTCCTTTCTGTTCCATGCCGCGTCACCTCCTTTCCCGTGCGAATCGTCCACCTTCCTGGCCGCTCCCAGCCATCGTCTCCGAGGACAGCAAGAGGTGAACCGTACAGTGATGGGTAAGGCACCCTCTACGCCTGCGATGGTGATAGAGCATCCAGCGTGCCATCGCTGACCTTCAGGGTCCCCATGACGTCAAGCCGTGAGCCGGACGGCGATGGACGAGGTCGGCACCGGGAAGAATTGCTGCCGCCCCAGGCCTGTGCGTTCCGAATTCCGAGACGCGATTCCGGATTCCAAGAATGCGGCGAGCGCCGCGAGGCCTCAGGCGGACAACCGAGGACGGGACGAGGGGTGGGTCGGTTAGAGGGGGTACTTCTTGAGCTTCGCGTAGAAGGTGGAGAGGGCCATGCCCAGGGCGCGCGCCGCGGCTCGTTTGTCCCCGCCGTGCGCCTGTAGGGCGTCCTGCAGGACTTCCCGCTCCACGGCGTCGAGTCGGGTCTGATAGCGCGCGGCACTGTTCACCGGCGGGGAGCTCTCGGGCGGGGAGAGGGCCAGATCCTCGGGTTGGATGACCGCACCGCGGCTGAGGACCACCGCGCGCTCGAGCACGTTCTCGAGCTCTCGCACGTTGCCGGGCCAGTGATAGTGCTGCAGGCACTCGATGGCCTCTGGCGTGAGGCGCATCCCCGGCCGCTTGAGCGCACGGCTGTGTTGCTGCACGAAGAACTCCGCCAGCGGCAGGAGGTCCTCCGGGCGCACCCGCAGGGGTGGCAGGGTGAGGGGGATGACGTGGAGGCGGAAGAAGAGGTCCTCCCGGAAGGCACCGGCCTTGACCGCGCCGGGCAAGTCGCGGTTCGTGGCGGCGATGACTCGGATGTCGACCTGCAGGGTGCGGGTCCCACCGACCCGTTCGAAGGCGTGCTCCTGGAGGACCCGCAGCAGCTTGGCCTGCAGCGCCGGCGGCAGCTCGCCGATTTCGTCCAGGAACACCGTGCCGCCGGCGGCCAGCTCCAACTTGCCCGGCTTGCGCTGGTGGGCCCCGGTGAAGGCCCCCCGTTCATGGCCGAAGAGGTCGCTGGCGATGAGCTCCTCGGAGAGGGCGGCGCAGTTCACTACCACGAAGGGCTGGGCCCGCCGTGGACTCCAGGCGTGGATGGCCCGGGCGAACACCTCCTTCCCGGTGCCGCTCTCGCCCAGCAGCAGCACGGTCGCCGCACTCGATGCGGCGCGGCGAGCCTGCTCCAGGACGGGGCGGAGGGCGGGGCTGTCGCCGATGAGCGGCTGTGCCTTGTCCTCGAGCTCCACCTGGAGCAGATGGTGGGTCCGTTCCAGGGCCTGGCGCTCGAAGGCCTTCTGCACGACCAGCTCCAGATGGCCGGGCGTGAAGGGCTTGGTGAGAAAATCAGCGGCCCCGGCCTTCATCGCTTCCACCGCTTTTTCGACGGTGCCGTAGGCGGTCATGACGATGACCGTGAGCTCCGGAGCGGTCTGCTTGAGCTGCTTCAGCACATCGAGCCCGCTGAGCCGCGGAAGTCGCAGGTCCAACAACACGAGAGCCGGCTGTTCGCTGGCCAGCATGCCGAGAGCTTCTTGGCCGGTAGTAGCCGTGCGCACGGCATAGCCCAGCTGCTCCAGGCGATGGCGGAGCAGGGTCAGGATGTCCAGATCGTCATCGACCACCAGAATGTGCGGCCTGAGCTGCTCCATGCCGAGGGCTCCTCTCCCGCCGAGGCCAGCGGTCATGCCCCACCGGGCGTCCAGCCGAACGCCTCGCGGAGCGTGGTGCGCAGCACCTGCGGGTCAAAGGGCTTCACGAGGCACCCCCGGGCCCCCCGTGCGCGCATGTGCCGGCTGACGTCGCCCGTGTTCGAGGCGGTGATAATGATGATCGGGACGCCCGGGTGCTCCCGTCGCAAGATGTCGAAGGCTTCATAGCCGTCCATGACGGGCATGCGGAGGTCTAAAAAGATGCCATCCGGCACCATCGCCCGCACCCGGTCAAGCGCCTCCCGCCCGTTCGAGGCCAGCTCGACCGCGAACTGATAGGCCTCTAAGATGGCCTTCAGGAGCCGGAGGATATCCGGGTCATCATCGACTACCAACAGCCGTTTCATCCGTTCGCCTCCATCCCGACCGCTGGGAGCGTGAAGCCGAAGGTACTGCCCTGTCCCAGCTGACTCGTGACCCACAAATGCCCCCCGTAGAGTTCCACCAGCTTTTTCGCAATGGTCAATCCCAACCCACTGCCTCGCGTGGGCGCCGAGGCGGGGTTCACCTGATAGAATTGGTCAAAGATCCGCGCGAGCTCCTCCGCCGGGATCCCCTCGCCCGTGTCCTGGACCATGGTCAGAACCTCGCCAGGCGGCCGTGCTTCGATCCGCACACGGACCTTCCCTCCTATTGGGGTGAATTTGACCGCGTTATGGAGGAGATTCAGGAGGACCTGCGCGAGGTGATCACGATCAGCCCGGACGAGCCCTCCCCTCTCGGGGATATCAAGGCCCAGAGCGACCCCTTTGTCCACGGCCAAGGGCCGGAGCGTCTCAAGCACCTCGGTGGCGACCTCCGCCATGGCGAACGTCACCAGGTGGGTGTCCACTTGGCCCGCCTCGATCCGGGCCAGGTCCAGGAGGTTCGTGATCAGCCGCACCAAGCGATCGATATTGCCCTGGACGCGCGTCAGAAAGTCGTGTTGCGGGGGGCTCAGCTCGCCGACAATGCCTTCGAGCAGGTAATCGATGTACCCCTTGATCGAGGTGAGCGGGGTGCGGAGCTCATGGGAGACATCCGAGACGAACTCGGACTTCAGGCGATCCAGCTCCTTGAGCCGCGCATTCGAGGCCTGCAGCTCCCGGGTCCTGGTCTCGACCTCCGCCGCCAAGACGGCGGCGTGCTGCCGCACTGCTTCATAGAGCTGGGCGTTTTCGATGGCGATAGCCGCCTGGTCTGCCAGTGCGCTTAAGCGCTGCTGATCGTCCGAGCCGAACTGGTGTGGCACCCGACTGGTGACCATCAGTACCCCGATGATGGTCCCACGCGCGCGCAACGGGACGGCCACGGCGGAGCGGATGCCAGCCATGGCGGCCGTGGCCAGGAAGGGGCTCTCCCGATAGTCCTGCAGATAATCGTCGACCACCTGTGGTGCGGCGGTGAGGACGACATGCCCACTGAGTCCTTCTCCGGGGCGGAAATGCAGGCGCGCCAACTCCTCTGTCAGGGTGCCGCTGGACGCCTGGAACGCAAAGCTCTGGCCTTCTCCTCGGCGCAGGGCCAGGAGGCAGCGCTCGGCCTGCAACAGGCTGCAGGCCCGCTCGACGATGAGCTGGAGGGTGGGCCCAAGCACGACTTGGGCGGTAATCTCCTGACCGATCTCATAGAGGGCTTGGGTCTCGGCGATTTTGCCATGGAGCATGGCCTGGCCTTGCTCTAGACCGGCCGCCATGCCGTTGATGGCCTCGGCCAACCGGCCCAACTCATCCCGTCGTTGGAGATGTACCCGTGTTGTCAAATCGCCAGCGCCAATCGCACGAGCGGCATGCACCATGGCCGCAATCGGGCGGCTCACCCGCGTCGACACCCAGAACGCGAGACACGCGCCGATCCCCAGGCACGTGAGGGTCAGATACAGGCTCGCGTGCGTCGCCTCGTGCACCAGGCGGTTGACGCGGTCGAGCGAAAACCCCACCACCAGCGAGCCGATCCGGTGGCCATCCGATAGCCATAGAGGACCACCGACCGTGAGACCCCCCGCATCAATTCTGGAAAGCCAGACCTCTCTTTGCAGAAGGTCCGCACCCAAGGCCGCTGGTAACCGCTGATCGCGGAGGATATTGGCTTGGGTGCCGTCGGCCAGCACCACCCCGTCCGCATCCATGATGTAGGTATAGCGGATAGTGGGGTTAATGCGCATATTGGCGAGCCGGTTGCGCAGCGACAGGAGATTGAGGACATAGACATCGTTCGCCACGAGCTCGGCCATCATCGCGGCCGTATCGTGACACTCGCCTTGAAAGGTCGTCAGCACATAGTGGCGTCCTTGCGCGATGGCATACAGCGAAATGGCCCCCCCGACCATGAGGATGACGCAAAAGGTATAGCTCAGGAGTTTGATGCGCAGGGTCATGGTGCTCGGAGTCCTAACTCCGCCTCGATAAAGGGTATGAGTTGCACCAGTACGGCCATGGTGGGCTCTGGGAGCGCATCGAACTTGGTGGTCTGCTCGAAGGCGTCTAGAGCTCTTCTCCCCTCCTCCTCCTGATCCATCTGCGTTAAGATGGCCAGGAGGCGCGCGACCAACGACGGCGCGAGCGTGGCGCGCGTGCTGACGAGCTGACGGGGCAGCGTAAAGGTCTCATAGAGGATCTGCAAGTGGGGCAGGCTGCTCTTCGCCTCGGCCAGAAACCGCTGATCATCCATCGCCCCGGCCGCCACTTTACCCCGCAACACCCAGACCATGGTACTGCTATCATGGGCGCTAAAGACATAGCCTACTTCGTCAGGGCCCACCGGATCCATCGCGTCTCCCTTCGGCACCACCTGCAAGCCCTCCTGCACGAGCACCATTTTGGGCAGGAAATACCCTGACGAGGAAAACGGTTTTTCAAACGCCACCATGTGGCCCTTGAGATCCTCCAGGCGACGGAGGCCGCGATCCTGCCGCGTGAAGAACACCGTATGATAGTCGCTCACCCCCTTCTTCCACCGCCGCAGGAGTACTTGGCTCCCGGACAGGCGTCTGACCGCCATGGCTGGAAAGGTGCTGTCGACATAGAGATCAACCTTGCCCTCGCGCAGCCACGCAGCCATCTGGGGGATGCTGTCTGCCACGACCACATGGCCCTGGTCAACCCCCTCAGGC
>Ga0137407_10002523_pt1 | contig 12054 bp, 11 predicted proteins | sample CZOMad2_2_16fung_FD_108410 | JGI IMG/M metagenome (GOLD analysis project Ga0137407, IMG submission 108410) | Vadose zone soil fungal communities from Angelo Coast Range Reserve, California, USA - CZOMad2_2_16fungal (Illumina Assembly) | ecosystem: Environmental > Terrestrial > Soil > Vadose...
CGGTGCCGCAACACGTCCAGGGCGATGGTCTTGACGTCCTGCGGGGTCACGTAGTGGCGGCCATTGAGAAACGCGATGGCGCGCGCGGCGAGCGTCAGATTGATCGTGGCCCGCGGCGAGGCGCCGGTTTGGATATATCCCTCGAGGTTCAAGGATTTCGCAGTGGGCGGGCGCGTCGCGAGCACGAGATCCACGATGTAGTTCCTGATCTTGTCGTCCACGTAGAGGTTGTTCACAACATGGCGGGCGTTCAGGATCTGCTGGGCGGACACCACGGGACGAACGCTCGGCAAGGCTTCCGAGGTTGCCATCGCGTCCAAGATGGCGCGTTCTTCCGCACGGTTGGGGTAGTTGACCAGCACCTTCATCATGAACCGGTCGATCTGCGCTTCGGGCAGCGGATAGGTGCCTTCCTGTTCCAGCGGATTCTGCGTCGCCAGCACCAGAAACGGATTGGGCAAGGGATAGGTCTCATCGCCGATGGTGACTTGGCGCTCCTGCATGGCCTCCAGGAGCGCGCTCTGCACTTTCGCCGGCGCCCGATTGATCTCATCGGCGAGAATGAGATTGCTGAAGATCGGGCCCTGCTTGGTGCGGAAGGCGCCGTCCTGAGGGTTGTAGATCATGGTGCCGACAATATCGGCCGGCAGCATGTCGGGCGTGAACTGCAGGCGCTTGAACCGCACGGCGACCGCACTGGCCAAGGTTTTCAGCGCCAGAGTCTTGGCCAATCCGGGCACGCCTTCCAGGAGAACGTGCCCGTTGGTGAGCAGCGCGACCAACAGCCTGTCCAGGAGATGCTTCTGACCGACGATGACGCGCGCCATCTCCGCCTGCAGCGGCCCAACCCAGCCTGAATTGTCCAGCACGGTCTCGCGCGCGGCGCGCAGGGCAGCATCGGATTCGACCGGCATCGGGCGCGATTCCTGGATGGCCGCAGGTTTTTGATTCATTAGCCTTTTATCCTCTCTGACAGAAGTGTTCCGTAATGGACGATGCTTGGAACTTAAGGGTTACCGGAGGTTCCCTTTCGGGCTGCGGTGCGCCAATCGCGAAAAACCCGCGAGCGAGGCGAGACTTTACATATCTTCCAGCTACTTGTTCAAACCCTTGTTCGGGTTAATCAGGTACTTATGCCCAGTCGCGGCTTGGCCGTAAATCGCGACGGACTTAAGGTCGAGGGCTTCGACCAAGGATACCTCGCCGGCGTAGGCGCTGGCGAAGGTGGATTTCAGTTCCGTTGCAACGCGCTGCTTGAGTTTTTGCGTGGCGGCGGGCCCGATCTTCTGCAGGAAGGGGGTGATCAACCAGCCGCCGACTCCCCATGCCATGCCGAAATTGCGATTGAGTTCGATCGGACCCAGCCCCAGACCCCCATAGATATAGACCTGCTTGTGAGTCGCGGAGCCGTATCGGCTGTATTGCGTGGCCTTTTTGAGGAGGGCCGCCTCCATGCACATCAGAATCTGACCGGCGAGCTTGCCGCCGCCGATGGCATCGAACGCGAGCGTCGCGCCGGTGACGGACAATGCCTCGATAAGTTCCTGCACGAAGGTGGGTGAGTTCGAGTTGCACACGTGAGCCGCTCCCATCGCCCGCAATAGATCGACTTGGGCCTGATTGCGGACGATGTTCACGAGGGAGATCCCGTCCTTGAGGCAAATCCGATTGAGCATCTGCCCCAAGTTGGAAGCGGCCGCGGTGTGCACCAAGGCCTTGTGGCCTTCGCTGCGCATGGTCTCTACCATGCCGAGCGCGGTGAGCGGGTTGACGAAGGACGAGGCGCCCTCGGCGGGCGTCGTTCCCGCCGGCAGCAGCAGACATTGCTCGACCGGCACGCAGCGATATTGCGAGTACATCGCGCCGCCGAGCGCGGCGACGGTCTTGCCGAGCAAAGCTTGCGCCGCCTCCGACGAACCCGCCTCGACGACGACACCCGCGCCCTCGTTGCCGACGGGCATGGACACGTCGAATCGGGCGGCCATGCTTTTCAGCGCCGCGTCCGGAACGTGGGCCGCCACCAGAGGTTGATCTTTCGTGCCGCGCTGGCCGGCCTTGGTCATGTCCGCCCCGGCGAAGAGCAAGCCGAGATCCGACGGATTGATCGGCGCCGCTTCGACGCGCACGACCACCTCGCTGGCCGCCGGAACTGGGGTGGGCACGCTGGTCAGCGATAGTTCCAGATCCCCGTTGTTCTTGACCAGCGAGCGAAGTTGAAGTCCGGTGCGAGCGCCGTTTTGCATGTCGTTCCCCTTGAAGTCCGCTACGTTGCGCGAAACGACATGCTACACCTGGGGTCAGCCGCGCGGCGAGCCGTCTCCCGAGCGCCGCCATTACCTTGCTGTTTTTTGCTCGAGCCTACTTGAAGGGAATATCTTGGTGATCACAGTGCTAAAGACTCGCCGGCGGATGACAAGAAGACCCCCACCCTCTGAATCGAAGACGCCGCGTCACGGGGTGGCCAGGATCATCTCGAAGTTAGGGTGGGGCTCGCGCACCCAGGCTGCCCAATGGGTGCGCGACGGAAGAGTTCGCGTCAACGGCCGCGTGGTACTCGACGCGGAATTTCCGGTGCGGCGGGGCCTTGACCGCATCCATATCGACGGCCATGAGCACGCAGCGGCGAGGCGCGTCGCTCTCATGTTGAACAAACCCAGCGGCTTGGTCACGACAGTCAAGGACGAGCGGGGCCGCGCGACCGTGTACAGCTGCTTTGCGGGGGTGGCACTTCCGTGGTTGGCGCCGATCGGCCGACTCGACAAAGCCAGCGAGGGCCTGCTGTTGTTCAGCAATGACCCCGCATGGGCCGCCCGCATCACGGGCCCCAGCACCGGCCCGCCGAAAACCTACCATGTGCAGATCGATCGTCTACCGGATGCCGCCTTGTTGGCGGCTCTCGAGCGCGGGGCGCTCTCGAATGGCGAGCGCCTGAAGGCTCGGTCCGCGCGCTGCCTGCGCACCGGGGACAAGAATGCGTGGCTCGAGATCGTGCTCGACGAGGGCCGCAACCGCCAGATACGTCGATTGCTGGAAGCTCTCGATGTGTCGGTACTGCGGCTGGTCCGCGTGGCCATAGGCTCGCTGTCGCTGGGCACGCTTGCGAAGGGTCAGTGGCGCATGCTCACTCAGAAGGAAATGGATTCGTTGTGAGCGACAAAATCGCTACGTTCTCCGGTCCCGCCGGCCGCCGCCGTTTTCCAGGGGATTCCGTGCTCGCGGGCGGCGGTGCATTGCCCGGGGTCGGGCGGTGTCAATCTGACCTCGCCGTGGATCTGGGCGCGAACCGTTGCAAATCGATCCGAATCGGCCGGGCGCTCGATGGTTCCCGAATCCGTTTCGTACCCGCCGATCAGCTGCCACGGGATGGGCGGGGCTGGGCCAGAGCACGCTGGATGCGAAGTGCAGGGGCAGCGAGCCGAGGAGCGTGAAGCGTTGCGGGTATCGAAAACCTGACTAGGAGATTTCGCAAGGATCGGCCGTAGTGGGTACAATGCGCCATCCAGGGACAGGGATCTGGGGCAAAAAAGCAGGGATCATTCAGAGGCTCATATGCTCCGCAATCGTCACCGAATTAATAGTTAGACGCATGGAGGTAGCACGATGATTAAGCTCGCCGTGAATCTCGCATTGCCGGCACTGGGTATTGTGGTCGCCGCCTTGACTCAGCTGGCATTGACGACGCTTTGGCCTGGGATACAAGCAGTTCCATTTACCGTTGTGTCGCTTGATAGTTATGTCGTGGTCTTGCTAGCGTTAGGCCTGTGTTTTCTCGCCGGTGGCTGGACGCACCACAATGTTCCTACGATCGCCGGCGCAGTTTGCGCCGTGATTGCGCCCTTGGCGTGGTTTGGCCTGATTCTCAGGGGCACTCTGATGATTGGCGGCTCCATTGCGTGGTTCCGCCCTCTGACCGTCTTCATAATATTTACGGCGATTGCGCCGCTCATTGGCGTAGCCTTAGGCTGGAGCTTGTCGTCGTCGAAGCTCCGGCGCGCGCAGCAGGGCGTCTAACAATCGGTTCGATCGATCGCGGGGGCGTCTTCGGTGAGCCAAGGAGGGAGTCGATGATCTGGATAAATCAGCTTCGTTTGGCGTCGGCGCAGCCCCGCGTCGCTCAACCGCATTCGTTAGGCAGCACAAGGATTGTTACCACATGCCATTCGGACCTGAGCCTCTCGGACTTGTCTACTTTGCGGGTACGAAGTTCCTTGGATATACGGCGGCGGCGTTCTACATAAAGCGGCGCATTCCAGAGTCCTCCGCATCTCCGTGGCTAATCGGAGGCGTGCGCACGGCCATCGGCCTGTGCGCAGGGATGGGGGCGGTATTTGCGGCTAATCAACTCCACATCCCAAAGTCGGAGTTAGGTTGGTATTCGTTGCTCGCACCCATACGTATTTGCGAGTGGCTTATCCTGCTTGGACTATTCTTTCGCAAACCCACTTGGGACTGGCCGCGCTCGGTGAAGCTAGCCGTGCTTGGGACAATTTGGTCCTACGTCTTGGACATTCCGGCAATCATGGCTGTGTTTGTGATTCCCGGAGGCGCATGGATTTGCTAGAAGTAGTCCTATTGAGGGGATCGATGATTGGGATAAATCAGCTTCGTTTTGCGTCACATTTAGGGGTAAATGGGACGCTGTACGGTTTACTACTAACTTCCTACTAATTCATTAAAAATTGGTAGTTTGCGAAGTTCGCTGCTACTATCTTTCTACTAATTCATACCAAATTAGTACATAGGCATGAAAGTCCCGCAAAAACCACCCCAACTAGCTGAACTACTCACTGAGCTTACGAAAGAAGAGCCAAGCAAATTCGTCGAGCTAGTGGGTTCAGAGCTAGATAGACAGCCCGAAGGGAAATATGTCCATTGGGACGAGTTGCGTCATTTGCCCCTGCCCAAAGGATTCACCCATCGGCAGTGGTGGCTTGCGATCAAGATGTCTAGGCGCGCTATTCATCGTCTTCCCTTCGCTGACAGCAAGCAAATGGGATTCACCTACTCCGTCCCTGACAACCTCTTTAAGCTCCTCCACGAGATAGACCGTGACGCGAGCGGCAGAATCGAGGTCGCGGAACTCGTCACGAGTTCCCAGACACGCGATCGCTACTTGGTTAACTCCCTGATCGAGGAGTCCATTACATCTAGTCAGCTAGAAGGCGCCGCCACTACGCATAAAGTGGCGAAGGAGATGTTGCGTCAAGGGCGCAAACCTCGCAACCACAGCGAACAGATGATCTACAACAACTACGCTGCAATGCAATTCATTCGGAGCCACAAGCATCTTCCATTCACGCCGGAGCTAATATTGCAGCTGCAGTCGATCATGACTGATATAACACTACAGGATCCGACCGCAGCCGGACGCTGGCGGCGTCCCGAAGAAAACGTCCGTGTAGTCGATGAGCGAAACCATGAGATCCTTTACGTCCCTCCGCCAGCCGAGGACATTACCAACCGCATAATCGAGCTATGCCACTTTGCGAACGGTTCAAACGAGAATCCCTTCATACATCCTTTGATTAAAGCCATAGCGATCCATTTCATGATGGGGTGGATACATCCGTTCGTGGATGGAAACGGGCGAACCGCGCGAGCGCTCTTCTACTGGTCAATGGCAAAGAGTGGTTATTGGCTGATTGAATTCACGTCCATCTCTCGTGTAATAAAAAAGGCTCCGGCCCAATACGCCAGAGCTTACCTATATGCCGAAACGGATGATAACGATCTAACCTACTTCATCGAACATCAGCTCAATGTTATTTGCGAAGCCATTGAAGCGCTTCACACTTACCTTGCAGATAAGACAAGAGAAATCGCTGACACCCGCCGCTTGATTGCTTCTTCTCCGAAGTTGAAGGGTAAGCTAAATCATAGGCAACTGGCGGCAATGGATCACTTCATAAAGCACTCGCACGTCATCTATCGCATCCAGGAGCATCAGAACGCTAATCAGGTAACGTATGAAACCGCGCGGACGGATCTTTTGGATCTCGTCGATTTGGGGCTCCTTGAAAAGCACCGCGAAGGAAAATCCTTCGTCTTCCACGTGCCTCAGAAACTCCGCAAAAAATTGGCCGGCAGGTCCGCCGCCTAACGACCGCATGAAACGCTCGCGATCCGCAGCTTCGTTGAGGGAAAAAGGAGGTCGATAATGTGGATTGGCCAAGCGCTGTTGGTCGAACTTACCTTAATCTCTTGAAGATTCACCAGAGCCATAGCACTCCTCGGGCCCCTCCTCGCGCCAGATGCCAGCTACTGAGTCCTGTATGTGACATAGCGTGCTGCAGCCTGCGATACACGACAAGCTTTTCGACATGCAGCGTTGCCACGAATCGAAGAGGGCAGGACCATTACTGTACTGAGGGCAAGGTGGTGGAGGTGACCGTATGAAGTCCATGCTGTTCATCCTGGTGGCTCAGCTACACGCGGGCGGGATTCAGACCGTGGGTGCCTATGCAAGCCTGGAGCAATGCAGGGATGCGCTCAATGTGGCAGCCACGAACGTCGCAGCGAACTACACGTGCGAGGCGACGCCAGTGCAGGGGACGTGGTTGCGAAAGGATTCGCGCTACGTGATGGCGCGGGATTGAGCCGCGCCTAGAAGTTGGCGTCTGCCGTTGACCGAGAGTTCGGATTGGTGCAAGGCTCAAAAAGCTGCCGGATACGCTCCGCCGTCGAGCAGAATGTTCTGACCGGTGATGTACGCGGCATGGACGCTGCATAGAAAAGCACAGGTCTGGCCGAGCTCGGCGGGAGTGCCGAAACGCTTGGCGGGTATCTCCCCCATGGCCTGCGCCGCCAGGGCTGATTCGGGCTTCCCGGTTTGCTTGGAGGCGGCGGCGAAGCCGTTGCGCAAGCGCTGGGTGTCGAAACTGCCGGGCAGAAGATTGTTGATGGTGATGTTCTTGTCGGCGAATTGGCGGGCGACTCCGGCTACGAAGGCGGTGAGGCCGGCGCGGGCGGCGCTCGAGAGATCAAGCCCGGGCAAGGGCATCTTGACGGTGATAGAGGTGATGTTCACGATTCGGCCGAATCCGCGCGCTGCCATGGCGCCGATGACTTTTTGAATGAGCTCGATGGGGGTCACCATGTTCATGTTGACGCCGGCGAGCATGGCTTGCCGGTCCAGTTCGCGAAAGTCGCGATAGGGCGGTCCGCCGTTGTTGTTGATCAGAATGTCGGGGGCCGGGCAGGCTGCGAGCAGCGCTGCTTGTCCTTCCGCGGTCGACACGTCGGCAACGACCGGCGTCACCTCCGCGCCCGTGGCTTGCCGAATTTCCTCGGCCGTCTGGCCGAGCAGAGTGCGGTGGCGTCCGTTGATGACCAATGAGACCCCGGCCTCGGCGAGTGCGCGGGCGCAGGCCTTGCCGAGTCCCTGACTCGATGCACAGACGATCGCCGTCCGCCCGCGAATTCCTAGATCCATGTGCTTCCTCCCCGATGGCATTGTCAGATTTACAAACGCGCCAAAGCGCTTGCAATGATCGTGAATCGATCGTATAGCCGGTATACGCTGGAAGCATAACTGCAACCCAGGGGGTTCACCATGATGATCAAGCGCATTCAAAGCGGTCCGCGCATGTCGCAGGCCGTAATACACAATAAAACCGTATACTTGGCGGGACAGGTTGCCCCGGGCGCCAGTGTTGCCATTCAAACGCGGGAAATCCTCGCTTCGATCGACGCTCTGCTGGCGGAGGCAAACACCGACAAGAGCCGGTTGTTGATGGCGACCATCTGGCTCAGGGACATGGCTACTTTCTCGGAAATGAACGGCGTTTGGCAGTCGTGGGTGGTTCCGGGCGAAACCCCCGCGCGTGCCACGGTCGTGAGCTCTCATTTGGCATCCCCGGAATTCAAGATTGAAATCGCCGTCGTGGCGGCTCAACCCTAGACTTGAGAACCGGCCGATCTCGCATCGTAGGTTTCGTCTACCGTATCGTCATGCTCGAGCTGCAGAATATCCATAAAACCTTCGAGGACAGGTCAGTCCTCGCCGACGTGAACTTGATGGTTCCGAAAGGCGCTACTCATGCGTTGATCGGTTCGAGCGGTTCCGGAAAGACCACGCTGTTGCGGATCACGCTGGGATTGATTCCTTTCGACAAGGGTTACGTCAAGATCAACGATCAAGCGCTGCTCTCGTTCACGCCGGTCGAATGGGCCGACCGCATCGGCTACGTGCCTCAAGACGGCGGGCTCTTTCCCCATATCTCGGGCAGGAACAACGTCGCTTTGATCGCGAAGATGCGCGGTTGGCGCAAGACCAGAATCGACGACCGGGTAGAGGAATTGCGCAAGGTCGTGGACTTGGATGCGGAGATTCTCAAGCGCTTTCCGCGCGAGATGAGCGGCGGCCAGAAACAGAGGGTTTCCATCATGCGTGCGGCGATGATGGATCCGGCCGTGATGCTGCTGGACGAACCGATGGCCGCATTGGATCCGCTCATTCGGCGGAGTTTGCAGCAGGAATTGAAATCGATTTTTCAACGACTGGGGAAAACGGTGCTGCTCGTGACCCACGATCTCGGTGAAGCCGTCTTTCTCGCGGAACAGATCACGATGCTGCACGAAGGAAGAATCGTGCAGACCGGGACCTACCGTGACCTGCTGCTTCACCCGGCCAGTGCCTTCGTGAGTCAGTTCATCAATGCGCAGCGTACGCTTCCCGACGCGGGAGAACTGCAATGAGGCGCGGATCGTTCGTCGCAATCGCTATCGCAACTCTGTGGTCAGGTGCTACGTTCGCGGCGGACAGCATCGTGATCGGCGGCAAAATTTTCACCGAGAGCTACATATTGGGAGAGATGGCGGCGCAGACCATCGAGTCCTCGTCGCAGGTCCCGGTCACCCGCAAGCTCGGGATGGGGAGCACGGGGATTTTATTCGAGGGTTTGAGGAGCGGTGCCATCGACCTGTACCCGGATTACACCGGAACGCTGGCGGAGGCCATTCTCAAGAGGCCGGAATTGAAATCGCTGGATGAGATTCGGCAGGCACTGTCGGACATGGGTCTGACCATGTCGGGGTCGCTGGGTTTCAACGATACTTACGCGCTTGCGGTAAAAGAAGAGTTTGCGGAAAAGCACGGCCTGCACTCGATCGGCGATTTGATTCCCATACAGTCGGCAGTCAGGGCGGCCTTCAGCTACGAGTTCATGGATCGAAAGGACGGGTACCCGGGACTGGTCGACAACTATCATCTCGCATTCAATCCTCAAAAGATCAATCGCATGGAGCACACCCTCAGCTTCCAGGCCATCGATCAGAATGCCGTCGACTTGATCGACGTGTATTCGACCGATGCGAAAATAAAAAAACTGCGGTTGCGATTGCTCAAGGATGATCACAATTATTTTCCGGTGTATCAGGCGGTTTGGGTGGCGAGAAAATCCTTCGTGGAGAAGCATCCGCGCGAGTGGCAGGCACTCCTCGGGCTCGAAGGCAAGATCAGCGAAGAGGCCATGCTCGACATGAACGCGGAGGCGGACATTCAAAAAATCGACTTCGGCAAGATAGCCGCGCAATTTCTCGGGGCCTCAGCTCCGGATGCGCATGGATGGCTGCACGAGGTGGCACGCCGCACCAAGGAACATTTATGGCTGGTCGGAGTGTCGCTGTTATTTTCAGTGCTCGTCGGCATTCCTTTGGGAGTGACGGCGGTGCGTTTCCACGCCGCTGGGCAGGCAATCCTGCTGTCGAGCGCGGTGATACAGACGGTGCCCTCGCTCGCGCTATTGTGCTTTCTCATTCCGGTATTCGGCGTAGGCACGAGGCCCGCCTTGGCGGCGCTGTGTTTGTACAGTTTGTTGCCGGTGGTGCTCAATACCTTCACCGGCATTCGGGCCGTGAACCCGATACATGTGGAAAATGCGCGCGCATTTGGTTTGAACCGCCGGCAGGTTTTGTTCCGGGTGGTGTTGCCGCTGGCGAGCCCGACTTTGCTGGCCGGGATCAAGACCGCGACCATCGTCAGCATCGGCACGGCAACGCTGGCCGCGTTGGTGGGGGCGGGAGGCTATGGCGCGCCCATCGTCTCCGGACTCTCGTTGAACGATGTTCCCACCATACTGACCGGCGCCATTCCCGCCGCCCTGATGGCCTTGGTCGCGCACGGACTTTTTGAAGTGCTGGGGATCATGTTGATTCCCGCGGGACTGCGCAGGCGCCCGTAGACGTGGACGGCGGCTGCGGCAGCTGAACGGAATTTGCGCTATTCTTTGCGCGCTCAATTCCATACGTCAACCGCTCAATTCCAAAACATCAACCAAGAGGGATTCGATCAATGAGTCAGCGTACGATGGCGGCGGCCGGCTGGGTGCTCGGGTTTGCGGCAATCATTCTCACGCAATCGAGCCTCGCAGATGCGGTTCCTGCGGCGCCTCGTCCCATCGTGCTCAAGGCCGCGCGCCTGTTCGATGCCGTGTCCGGCAAGCTCACGGAGCATGGCGTGGTGGTGGTTTCCGGTACCAAGATCCAGGTGGTGGGCAGCGACGTCAAGATTCCCGACGACGCGGAGGTGATCGATCTCGGCGACGCTACCCTGTTGCCCGGGTTCATCGACGCCCACGTGCATTTGTCGCAAGAGGCGAGCCGCAACTGGTATCACGATTGGTTCGACGGCATCATGCGTTTCCCCGCGGAGCAGGCGATGTACGGCGCGCACTATGCCAAGGCCACGCTCGAGGCAGGCGTCACGACGGTGCGCGACGTGGGCTCTTCGGACTATATTTCGCTGGGGTTGCGCAATGGCATCAACGCGGGAGTGATCCCGGGGCCGCGCATGCTCGTTGCCAATTATGCGATTGGAGCGACGGGCGGCCATGCGGATCAGGACCCGGTACCGCCGCAACGCATCGCCGTGGCGGGGCCCATCCAGGGCGTGTGCAACGGTCCCGACGACTGCCGGGCCGCGGTGCGCTATCAGATCAAGTATGGCGCCGACGTGATCAAGTTCATGCCCTCCGGCGGGGTGCTGTCGCTGTCCGATCCGGTGGATAATCCCCAGCTGACACAGGAAGAAATGAACGCCATCGTGTCCGAAGCGCACGCCTGGAAACGCAAGGTGGCTGCCCATTGTCACGGCGACCGCGCCGCGAAGATGGCCATCGCGGCGGGTGTGGACTCGATAGAACACGGCACCTTCCTCAAGGACGATACGCTGCTGGAGATGAAGAAAAAGCACGTGTACTTGGTGGCGACGCTGTTCGCCGGCGCGTGGGTGGGCGAACACCTGGACACGTTTCCTCCGGCCATCGCGGTGAAGGCCCGTGCCGCGGCGGCGCAAGCTCAGCAGATGTTCCAGCACGCCGTGAAACTCGGCGTGCCGATTGCCATGGGCACGGATGCCGGGGTCGAGCCGCATGGCTTGAACGCGCGCGAATTTTCACTGATGACCAAGAATGGTATGGGTCCCGCGGAGGTGCTGATGGCGGGTACGGCGGGCGGCGCCGACTTGCTTGGGCTCGCGGATCAGACCGGCACGCTGGCGCCGGGGAAAATGGCGGATATCGTCGCGGTCGCCGGCAATCCCCTCGCCGACATGCATGTCACCGAACATCCGGTCTTCGTCATGAAGGAAGGCGCGATTTACGTGGGCGACGCCGGTGCCCGTGCGGGCCGATGACCTAGGCGCGTAGTCGCCATAGCAGGAACGCGTAGGTATCGGCGGCCTCGCGGTCCTGTTGCGTGCGAGTCGATCCAAATCCGTGCCCGGCGTCATAGTCGACGCGGAGCAGGATGGGTTTGCCGGAACTCGTCGCCGCCTGCAGCCGGGCGGCCATCTTTGCGACGTGGAAAGGCGCGACGCGCGGGTCGGTGACGCCGGTGGTCAGCAGAACCGCCGGATACGGGGTGCCGTCCTTCACGGCTTGATAGCTGTCGATGCTCTTGAGCGCGCGATAACCCGCGGGATCGTTGACGGCGCCCCATTCGGGTTCCTCGCCATAACCGTTCTGCTCGACCACATAACGCAGCGGGTTCGACCAGCCGACGCCGTCGACGACCGCGGCGAACAGATCCGGCCGTTCGGTCATGGCCCGTCCCACG
>Ga0137407_10002524_pt1 | contig 12053 bp, 12 predicted proteins | sample CZOMad2_2_16fung_FD_108410 | JGI IMG/M metagenome (GOLD analysis project Ga0137407, IMG submission 108410) | Vadose zone soil fungal communities from Angelo Coast Range Reserve, California, USA - CZOMad2_2_16fungal (Illumina Assembly) | ecosystem: Environmental > Terrestrial > Soil > Vadose...
AGACCTCACCGGCAAGGCCTGCTCCACCAACACCATTCACTGGACGTACGACAACTGGGCTCTGGCCAACAGCACCGGTAAAACACTCGTCAAGTCGGGCGCACGCACCTGGTTCTTCCTCACCGTGGATGACGCGTTCGGCCACGGCCTCGAGCGCGCGGTCGAGCGCGTGGTGCAGGAGAATGGCGGTACGGTGCTGGGCAAGATCCGTCACCCACTCTCGACGTCAGACTTTTCCTCATTCTTGCTCCAGGCACAGGCCTCTCAGGCCAGCATCATCGGCCTCGCCAGTGCCGGCACCAATGCGACCAACGCCATCGAACAGGGCACCAGGTTGGGCATCGTCCAGCACGGGCAGCACCTTGCTCCCCTGCTGACGTGGCTTACCGACGTGCACCGGCTGGGACTGAACAAGGCCCAAGGGCTGATGCTCAGCGAATCCTTCTACTGGGATCTGAACGACCAGACCCGGGCCTGGTCCATCCGTTTCGCCCGACGTCACTGGGGCGCCATGCCGACCATGGCCCAGGCTGGCGTCTACTCGGCGGTCCTCCACTACCTCAAGGCGGTGGAGGCGCTGAAGAGCGACGACGGCACCAGGGTGATCGCGAAGATGAAAGCGCTGCCCACCGACGACCCTCTCTTCGGGAAGGGCACCATCCGACAGGACGGCCGCAAGATCCACCCCATGTACCTCTTCGAGGTGAAGAAGCCGTCCGAGTCCAATGGGCCCTGGGACTTATACAAGTTGCGGGCGACCATCCCGGCGGCCGAAGCGTTCCGGCCCCTGGACCAGGGTGACTGCCCGCTGGTCAAGAAGTAGTCAATGCGCTCGATGCATCGGAGCCTCGCCCCGGTCGCTCTCGGACTCGGTCTCTTCGCGCTGGCCGGGATGTTCCCGTTCGTGGCCAACGCCCAACGCACTCCTACACCCTACCGCGTCGGCGTGCTGAACGATGCGAGAGGAGCGAATCACCCTGCCGTCGACGGTCTCAAGGCCGGGCTCCGTGACCTCGGATTCGAAGAAGGTCGCGACGTGATCTTCGACGACAGGCTTACCGATGGGGACCCCGAACGCATCACCCCGGCCGCCGCCGCCCTCGTCAAGGCGGGGGTGAACGTGATCTTCACGAGCGGCGAGGCGGCGACCCTCGCGGCCGGAGCGGCCACCCCGGCGATTCCCATCGTGTTCACGCTCGTCGGCGATCCCGTGGCCGCGGGCGTCGTGAAGTCTCTCGCGCAGCCGGCGGGGAACGTCACCGGGATCTCGAGTCTCGCGACGGAGCTCGTACCGAAGCGTCTGGAGGCGCTCAAGGCCCTCGCGCCACAGGTGCGTCGGGCGTGGGCGATCCAGCATGCTGCGGACCCGGCGTCCGGCGCGGCGCTCGCCAGAGCCCTCGCCTTTGCCTCGCGCTTCGGCATCGAGATCGTGCCGCGGATCGTCCGCACGCCGGCCGATCTCGATGAGATCGTCGAGGGTCTGCGCCCGGGCGACGCCCTCCTCGTGCCGGACATCGCCACCATGGACATCTCGGCCATGCTGCTCGAGGCCTCCCTGGCCCGTCGCGTCCCCGCGGTGTTTTCCTCCGCGCTCTGGGTGAGCCACGGGGGGCTCGTCTCCTACGGCGCGGACTACCGCGCGCAGGGCGTCCAGGCCGCGCGACTCGTGGCGAAGATCCTCCGTGGGGCGCGACCGCGGGACCTTCCCGTCGAGGGCGCCGACCGCATCATCCTCGCCGTCAACCTCAAGACGGCCGCCTCCCTCGGTCTCACGGCTCCACGGCAGGTTCTCTTCCGGGCGGACATCATCCGCCGATGAGGCCCTCGACCACGCACGGCCGGCTCTTCCGCAAGTACGCGGCCGTCCTGATCCTGCTCGTGGGCGGGGTGCTGCTCCTGAGCAGCCTCGTCAACCTCTACTTCTCCTACCGGCAGACGAAGGCGGCGCTCGTCCGGCTCCAGCGCCAGCAGGCCCTGGCGGCCGCCACGCGCATCGAGCAGTTCGTGAAGGGAATCGAGGAGCAGGTGCGGGCGGCGATGGAGGTGCCCTTCACCGATCCTGCGCTGGCGCGGGAGCAGCGCGAGATCGACTTCCTGCGCCTGCTCCGCGACGTGCCCGCCATCACCGAGCTCGTCCAGCTCGATGCGACGGGCAAGGTGCAGCTGCTGGTGTCCCGCTTCGCGCCGAACGAGGTCGGCAGCCGGCGCGACCTCTCGCAAGATCCCCGCTTCGTGAAGACGCGAATCGGACGCACGTACTTCGGGCCGGTGTACTTTCGCAACGAGTCCGAGCCGTACCTCACCATCGCCGTGCCCTGGGGGGAGGGCGCTCCGGAGGTCGCGGCGGCGGAGGTCGACCTCAGGGTCGTCTGGCACGTCATCTCTCAGATCCACGTCGGCGTCACGGGCTACGTGTACGTGGTCGACCAGCGCGGCATTCTCGTCGCCCATCCCGACATGAGCCTGGTCCTCCAGCACCGCGACCTCTCGGGGCTGCCGCAGATCGGCGCGGCGCGGGCGGCGCCCGCCGCGCGCGACGTCGTGAGCGAGACGGCCGGCGTCCAGGGGGGGCGGGTGCTCACGAGCCACGCCGCCATCGAGCCGCTCGGCTGGCTGGTGTTCGCCGAGCAGCCGCTCGCGGAGGCCTTCGCTCCCCTGCAGGGCGCGATCGTGCTGAGCGGCATCTTCTTCGTGGCCGGCCTCGGGCTCTCGATCCTGGCGAGCGTCGTGCTGGCCCGGCGGATGGTGACGCCTATCCGTGTGTTGCAGGATGGCGCGGCGAGGATCGGCGCGGGCGACCTCGGCCACCGGATCGAGGTCCGGACGGGCGACGAGCTGGAAACCCTCGGACAGGAGTTCAACCGGACGGCCGCCCAGCTGGAGGAGTCCTACGCGAGCCTCGAACAGAAAGTCGAGTCGCGCACGCGCGAGCTCGCGGCAGCCAACGCGGACCTGAGCGAGGCGCTGGAGCAGCAGACGGCAACCAGCGAGGTGCTGAAACTCATCAGCCGCTCGACGTTCGAGCTGGAGCCCGTGCTCGAGACGCTCGTGGAGAATGCCACCAAGCTGTGCGACGCTGCCCACGGACTCATCTATCGCTTCGATGGTGAGATGTTTCACGTGGGGGCTTTCTACGGCGCCTCCGCCCAGCTGAGGCACTTCTGGGAAACACAGGAGCGACGGCCCGGGCGCGGGTCTTGCGTGGCGCGGGTGGGGCTCGGTCACCGGACGGTGCAGATACCCGATGTCCTCGCCGATGCCGAGTACGAGGAGTCCGACTTCCAGAAGATCAGCGGCTTCCGGACGATGCTGGGCGTTCCCATGCTGCGAGAGGGGGAGCTGGTCGGCGCCATCGTCCTGTGGCGGACCGAGGTGCGGGAATTCACGGACAGGCAGATCGAGCTGGTGACCACCTTCGCGGACCAGGCCGTGATCGCCATCGAAAACGTCCGTCTGCTGCAGGAGCTCCAGTCCCGGACGAGCGACCTGGCGCGCTCGGTCGAGGAGCTGCGGGCGCTCGGCGAAGTCGGCCAGGCCGTCAGCTCGACCCTCGACCTGGAGACCCGTCCTCAACACGATCGTGACGCGGGCCGTGCAGCTGTCCAACGCCAAGGCGGGGGTCATCTACGAATACGACGAGGACGCGCAACGGTTCGCCCGTATCAGTGGCGCCTACGGTCTCGACGAGGATCTCCGGGCGGTGCTCAGCGCAGCTCCCCTGCGTCTCGGGGAGGGCGCGGCGGGGCAAGCGGCGGCCCAGCAGGCCCCCGTGCAAGTCGCCGACGTGCTGGCCGAGGGGACCTACGACGTGACACGGGTCCGTACCATTTTCGAGCAACACGGCTACCGGTCTCTGTTGGCCGTTCCCCTCCTCTTCGAGCGGCAGATCGTCGGCGTGCTCGTTGTGTGGGGGCGCGAGCCGGCGAGGTTCGCACAGGACATCGTGGACCTCCTCCAGACCCTGGCCACGCAGTCCGTCCTCGCCATCCAGAACGCGCGGCTCTTCCGGGAGATCGCAGACAAGAGCCGGCAGCTCGAGGTGGCCAGCCAGCACAAGTCGGAATTCCTCGCCAGCATGTCGCACGAGCTCCGAACGCCTCTGAACGCGATTCTCGGGTTCAACGAGATGATTCTCGGCCAGATCTACGGCGAGGTGCCGCCGGGTCTGCAGGAACCGCTCGCCGATATCCAGAGCAGCGGCAGGCACCTCTTGCGCCTCATCAACAACGTCCTCGACCTCTCCAAGATCGAGGCCGGGCGCATGGAGCTGGCCCTCGCGGACTACTCGGTCCAGGACACGGTGGGGAGCGTGCGGGTCTCGCTCCGTTCCCTGGCGGAGGACAAGGGGCTGGAATTCGTGGCGGCGGTCCCCGAGGACATCCCCCTCGCCCATGGCGACGGCGGGCGCATCGTGCAATGCCTCACGAATCTCGCCGGCAACGCCTTGAAGTTCACCCGCCGGGGGCGCGTGGAGATCGCGGTCGAGCTCCGGGGCGACCTCCTCGTCTATCGCGTCGCGGACACGGGGATCGGGATCGCCGCCGACAAGATCGGCGCGCTCTTCGCCGAGTTCCGGCAGGGCGACGCGACCATCAGCCACGAGTTCGGGGGGACGGGGCTCGGCCTCAGCATCACCAAGAAGTTCGTGGAGCTGCACGGGGGTCGGATCTGGGTAGAAAGCGAGCTGGGTCGCGGATCGACCTTCCTTATCGAGATCCCCCTTCGCCTGGACGGAGGAACGAAGGCATGAGCGCGAAGACCATCCTCTACGTCGAGGACAACGAGCTGAACCGGAAGATGCTCCGCCATCTGCTGCGCGGCACCTCCTACCGCCTGATCGAGGCGCCCGACGGGGAAACCGGCATGACGATGGCTCGAGAGCAGCACCCCGATCTGATTCTCATGGATGTCCAGCTCCCGAAGATCTCCGGCATCGAGGCGACCCGCGCCCTTCGCGCGGAGCCGTCGACCGCTCACACGCCGATCATCGCCATCACGTCTTTTGCCCTGAGCGGGGACGAGCAGCGCGCCAAGGAGGCCGGAGCGTCCGCCTATCTCGCGAAGCCGTACAGTCCGTTTGCCCTCCTCGGCATGATTCAAAAGCTCGTCCCGGAGTGAGGAGACCCTACTCCGCGTCGAGCGCATGCCTTGACAGTCCCGCGGGCCCGGTCCAGGGCCTGGTCGTACACGGCGCATCGCGTGAGCAATCCCGCGGACGTTACGCCTACGTGACAGTCGTCGACGGCATGCCGCTCGGGGCGGGCGTCGACATCAAAACGCCTCGCGCGAGCTTCGCCGAGCTGCCGCGACGGGAGATCCACCTCTATGCGAGCGTCGTCGATTGGCGTACGGGGCATTCCGGCCCGACGGTGTACTATCTTGGCGTGCCGGAGACCACCCCGGAGTTCACGACCGAGGCCGCGCTCGAAACGTACCTGGCGCGCCCACGATCCCCGGGCCGCTGACGGGCGAGGAGACAGCGATCATGGCGGTGCGCATCGAGACGCAGGGAGCCGTCGCCACCGTCGTCATCGACCGTCCGGAGCGAAAGAACGCCGTGGACGCGCAGACGTCGCGAGACCTGGCCGACGCCTTCCGTGCCGTGGACGGCGATGGGGACGTCCGGGCCGCTGTCCTGTGGGGCGCCGGCGGAACGTTTTGCGCGGGCGCGGATCTAAAGGCCCTTGGCAGCGAGGGGAGCCGGGTCAAGCCGACAGGTGACGGGCCCATGGGTCCGACACGCATGCTCCTGTCCAAGCCGGTGATCGCGGCGGTGTCGGGCTATGCCGTGGCCGGAGGCATCGAGCTGGCGCTCTGGTGTGACCTGCGCGTGATGGAGGAGACGGCGACCTTTGGCGTGTTCTGCCGCCGCTGGGGCGTGCCCCTGGTAGACGGGGGAACGATCCGGCTCGCGCGGCTCATCGGCATGAGCCGGGCCCTCGACCTGATCCTGACGGGCAGGCCGGTGGGCGCGACGGAAGCCGAGCGCATCGGCCTCGCCAACCGGGTGGTGCCCGCAGGACAGGCGCGCGCGGCCGCCGAGGCGCTGGCGCGAGAGATCGCGGCCTTCCCACCCCACTGCGTCAGGAGCGACCGGCGCTCCGTCTACGAGACGTGGGGAATGGAGTTGGGTGACGCCCTCGCCCGCGAGTACGAGCTGGGCAGGGCGACCATCGATTCGGGAGAGAGCTTCGAGGGCGCGGCGCGCTTTGCCGGAGGGGCGGGCCGTCACGGCGCGCCCGCTTCGTGACAGGAGACAGAGCCATGCCGCAACGGCTGCTCAAATACCGGACGACGTCCTTCATCGGCTTCGTCGGGATCTTCCTCTTCGCGATGGTCGGGCTCGCCCGCCTGCCCGCGCTGGGGGCAGCGGAAAGCGTGGCGCACGGTCTCGCCTGGGTCGGCGTGGTGGCGGCCGCCGTGATCATGGGCCGCGCCTGGTGGAACCTCGCCCCGGAGATCTTCGGCGGCCGCATGCCGCTCTTCGGCTTCGTCCTCCTCGTCTTCTTCGTGGCGTGGGTGTGGGTGTGGTTCGCCATCGTGCTCGTGAAGTGCGAGGGCAATCTGAGAACCTGCGGGCCGTGGCGGCTCGCCCTCGATATCGGAGGCCTCGTGATGTGGACTACCCTGGCCTGGGTGGTCTGGTGGCGCACGCGTGGCTGGGTGATCTCGCTGCTCCTCATCGTCGGCAGCCTCTGCACCCGCCTGCCCATCTACATGCCGAGTCTGCCCCTCGGAACACGGGCCCTCGGCATCATCATCCTGTCCGTGGGCCTCATCGTCGCGCTCATCTCGCTCTTCAGCTCGGCGGAAAGAAGGCCTGCCGTGGGCCCCAGCACCCACACCCTCTTCGCGGCCGGCTGGTTCCGGCTGCTCCTCGTCATCGCGGTCATCGGCACGTTTCTCGTGGTGAGCGTGCCCTACCTGTTGAGCCTGCGCGCGCGGTAGTCGGCTAGCGGCCGAGAAGGCGGCGGAACTCCTCGAGCTCCGGGCGCGAAACCTCGGGACGGCGGGCGAGCTCGGCGAGCACCTCGTCGGCGCGCAGCGCGAGGTGGTTGGACAGACGCGAGAAAACCTTGAGGGCGTGCCGCGCCTCGCTGGTCGCCTTCGCCTTCGCCACCGAGCCGGCGAGGCTGGCGATCATTCCGCTGTCGAGCCACGCGAAGACTTCCATGGAGGTCACGAGGGCGGGCCGGCCCGTGGTGGCGCCGCTCTCCCCGTAGCGCACGAAGATGATGGCCTGACCGCGAATGTCCGGCAGCACGCTTTGCTCGTAGGCCCCCCGCGCGTAGACGACGCGCAGCCCCTTGTCCCCGTAGAACGGCGTGATCAGTCCCTTGACCCCCCACCCGTCATCCAGGTTGAGACCGTCGGCGCTGGTCCAGATGCGGTAGCGCGCGAGCTTGAGCGCGCGCGTCACCTGCGTGGCGAAGTCCGGGTGATTCAGCAGGTAGTCGAAGACGTCGAGGCGCAGCGGGTAGGGCTCGATCTCCACGCGCGTCGAGATGGTGGCGTGGGCGAGCACGTTCTCGATGCGCGCCCGCTCATCCGCGGGCACGCCGGAGGGCAGGGCGGGTGCGGCGTCGCCTCCGGCCCACGCGACGGGCCAGAGCAGCATGCTCAGCAGGACAGCGCAGGCGAGCGCGCGGGCCACGTGACGGCTCCTATCGGTCAACACCGAGAACACCGAACCCGCCTCCGGGCGCCTCCGCATTGCTGCTGCCCCACGCGAGCACGACCTCAAAGGTGGTGGAGCTGGGCCCCTGCTCCACGATGATGTAGGCGAGATCCGGCAGCACCGCATCGCTATTCGTGCCTACGGCCACGCCCACGCCGTGGCGCAGATCGAGGCTCTTGGCGACGTACTTGTCCCAGATATCGCCACGCCGCTCCTGAAATGCCATCAACGGAATCGGCATCTTCAGGACGGGCACCCGGATCTTTCCGCAGTCGACCGAATACGGCTGCTCGATCGTCAACGGCGTGGTACCGGCGAGCACGACGCGCTTGATGGACTGCGGCCGCAGGCGGCCGTCGGACTTCACGATCCACATGCTGCGCTCGCCGGGCTTGCCGTCCCAGCGCACCTCGTCCCAATACGAGACGACACCACCGCGCGCGATCGGCGCGGTGACGGACACACCACCCCAGGCCCGGGCGATGCTGTCGGGCACGGCGGCGAGCGGGCGCTGGGTCACGATCATCCCGCGATCACCGCTGCCTTCGTTCAGAAACGCGCCGAGCCGCTGGAAGCCCGGCCCGGTGGCGCCGTCGTTGAGCTCCCCGTAACCGAGGAAGGAGGTCAATGCCTGGTCGAAGACGCTGGCGACCTTGAGTCGGTACTCCATGGCGTCGGCCGATGCGTGGAGCGCCAGCCCGGCCCCTATGCCCACCGCAACAGCCGCAAGCCTCGATCGGAGCGTGACCATCGAACCTCCTGACTTCGGGATAGTCGCAGTCCCGAAAGTATGCCATCGGGAGGTTCGGGGAGCGAGGAATCAGGCTATCGCATCACGCGTACAGGTCCTCGCGCGTCGCGGGCTCGGTCCAGCCGACCCGGTCCCATTGCTTGCGCAGCAGGAACTGGTAGAGACCGATCGAGCCACCCGAAAACGCCATCGACGAGCAGGCAAGGTAGAGGAGCCATGTCCGATACGTCCGCTCGCCTACGATGGCGCGCGCCTCCTCGGCGCGTGCCTGCAGGCGCTCGACCCACTGGCGGCAGGTGCGCGCGTAGTGCAGGCGGAGGTTCTCGACGTCGAGGACTTCCCAGCCCGCGCGCTCCATCTCCGTCATGGTCTCGGACACACCGGAGAGATCGCCGTTGGGAAAGACGTGCTCGTAGAGGAAGTCGGTCTGGCTCGTCCGCTTCCAGTGGAAGTCGTGATGGATGCCGTGGTTGAGGTAGAGCCCGCCGTCGTTCAACATTTCCCGGACGCGCCCGAAGAAAGCCGGATAGTTCGGCACCCCCACGTGCTCGATGACCCCGATAGCCGCGATCTTGTCGTAGCGGGCATCGGGAGGCAGGTCGCGGTGGTCGCGGTATTCGACAAGGCACCGCCCCTCCAGGCCCTCCCGCTTGATGCGCGCCGATGCCCAGTCCGCCTGGGCGCGCGAGAGCGTCACCCCGTGCGCGATCACGCCGTAATGCTGGGCGGCCCAGATGGAGAGACCACCCCAGCCGCAGCCGACGTCGAGGAGCGTCTCGTCCGGCTTGAGCCGGAGCTTGCGACAGACGAGGTCCACCTTGTCTTCCTGCGCCTGCTCGAGCTTGCCGTCCGGCTCGCGGTAGTAGGCGCAGGTATAGAGCATGAGCGGGTCGAGGAAGAGCGCGTAGAAGTCGTTCGACACGTCGTAGTGGTGGGAAATGGCCTGGGCGTCCCGCCGCTTCGAGCGCTGCTTCATGACTCGGCCTCCTTCATCCCGAAGATTCCATCGAATACGATCCGTCGCCTCGCCAGTCCCAAGCGCAGCACGAGCCGCACCACGAGCCTCGCCACGGCCGCAGGTAATCGATCGAGCTGGCGCTCGAGCCAGCCGGGCTCGCCGCGGCCGAAGAGCATCTCGATCTCGCGCGCATAGCCCTCGAGGGGCACGCTCCTCCGCACGAAGGCTTCCGCGGCGGAGGCGGCGAGGAGCCCGCTCCGGATAGCGGGGCCGATGCCCTCGCCCGAAAGGTCACGCGCGAGTCCTGCCGCGTCCCCGACCAGCATGAAGCGCGGGCCGGCGAGCCGGCGGGGCGCCCGACGGCGCACCACGTAGGCGTGCCCCTTGAAGGGCTCGATGGGCATGTCCGCGGGCAGGCGCCCGGAGGCGCGCAGCGATTGGATGAGGGCCTCGCGACGACGCGGCAGGCTGCCGTCACTCCCCCCAGTGCACCCGATCCCGATATTCACGAAGTCCTGCTTGGGGAAGTACCAGCCGTAGCCGCGAAGGTCCGCCTCGACGTAGAGCTCGGGTGCCTGCATGAAGCCGCCGAGACGCTCCACCCATTCCGGGGGCAGCCGCGTCTCGCTCTCCTGCGCCGCCACGACCTCCTCGCGCTCCGACACTTCGCCCAGGGCCTTGGCCACGGGGCACCGGTGGCCGCCCGCCCCGATGACCAGCGGCGCCTCGAAGCGCCCGCGATCGGTCACCACGGCCACGCCGTCCGGTCGCTGCTCGATCTCCGTGACGCGGATGCCCCAGCGCACGTCGGCCCCGGCGGTGGCCGCCCGCTCGAGCAGGTAGTGATCGAACTCGCGGCGGATGATGCCGTAGCTGGCCGGGCCCCGCCACGCCGTCAGGTGGCGCGCCCCCTCGAACTCGAGCATGCACGCGTCAAAGGGCTTGATGGTGAGCGGATACTTGTCGGGATCGATCTCGAGGTCCGCGAGCGCTTCGGGCGTCACCCACCCCGCGCAGATCTTGACGCGGGGAAAGACCGCCGCGTCGAGCACGAGCGTCCGGAACCCCGATTGGGCGAGCCGCCACGCGGCCGTGCTGCCACCCGGCCCTCCCCCCACCACGATGACCTCGAACGGAGAGGGCTCTTTGGTCATGCCCTCATCCCTTCCACAGGGAGAGCAGGAGCCGGAGCTTCTGGTGGGTGGGGACGTGCAGCTCTTCCATCTCGTTGGCCACGGGCATGACCGCGAAGATGTCCCCCTCGAAATCCACCGCGCCGCTCACGTAGGCCTCGGCGAAATTGTACGGCGTGGGGTCCCGGATCAGGTCGAGGAAGGTCTCGGGAGACTTGATGACCACGGTATTGAGCGCCTTGTCCTCGGACAGCCGCACCTCGCTGCCATCCCAGAGCCTGAAGGCCACGGGCGCCTTGATCCGGCCAAAGATCTCCCGCAGGACGGCCGCCGCGCGGGCCGGGGTAGGGCTGGGAAGAAGCCGCGCCGACATGGGTGGTTTCTCTCCGGCGATGTTCTAGCGGGCCTGCCCGCCGTTGTCAAGAGAACCTTGAGCGCCTGATTTCAGCCGCAAATCGCCTTCGTAACCCCTTGGTGCAAACACTGTACCAGTGACGATCAGTGCCCACGCGTTGCTATCCACGTGATTACAAGGTGAATGGGTGGTGGGTAGACCCGGAGCCGAGTTGTCAGAACGGGTCGGATCAACAGAGTACCAACAGAGTTTCCGAGAGAGATTTGGATGGGTCCATTTGGCTCGATGAACCCGATGAAGCCGATGCTCGTCGTCAACTGGCCGGAGGCTCATGGCTGCTGGACGCTGGTGCCCGTCTGGGAGGGATATGCTGCACGATTCTGGCCCCGCACTCGCATACCATCCAGACCCAGCGGTCGTCGATGCCACTCTCCAGCTGCTCGCAGCGGCGATGCTCCTGAAAAAAGGCGACAAGGTCGTCCAGTGGTCGCGACATGGCGCGGCATCATAGCAAAGCGCCCGGCTGGTCGCTCACGAAAATATGTCCGTTGCAACAGAGATTGCTGCTACCCCCTGATGGTCTTCATGACCTCCTGGTTCTCGAACGCGCGGGCCGGAGGCCCCTCAAAAATTATCTCGCCCCGGTCTATGGCGTAGAGCCGATCGGCCACCCGGGAGGCGGTCATGAGATTCGACTCCGCGATGAGGAGCGAGACGCCCATGGCCTTGATGCGCTTGGCCGCTTCGATGAAGCGGCTGACGATCACGGGGGCGAGGCCCTCGAAGGGCTCATCGAGGAGCAGGATGGACGGGCCGAGGGTGAGCGCTCGGGCGATGGCGACCATCTTCTTCTGCCCGCCCGAGAGGAAGAGCCCCCGCCGACCGGTGAAGCCGCGCACCTCGGGGAAGAGCTCGAAGACGCGAGGATCGATGCCCTCCCCGGCCTTTCGCGCGCCTTTGGCCACCGACTGGCCGATCTGGAAGTTCTCGGCCACGGTCAAGTCAGGGAAGATGCCGGCATCCTCCGGGGAGTAGCCGATTCCGCTCAGGGCCCGCTCGTGGGCGGGCAGCTTGGTGATGTCGCGTCCGTTCAAGGTCACGGTGCCGCTCTTGATCGGGAGGAGCCCCATGATGCTGTCGATGGTCGTGGTCTTTCCCGCCCCGTTGCGTCCGACCAG
>Ga0137407_10002526_pt1 | contig 12052 bp, 9 predicted proteins | sample CZOMad2_2_16fung_FD_108410 | JGI IMG/M metagenome (GOLD analysis project Ga0137407, IMG submission 108410) | Vadose zone soil fungal communities from Angelo Coast Range Reserve, California, USA - CZOMad2_2_16fungal (Illumina Assembly) | ecosystem: Environmental > Terrestrial > Soil > Vadose zone...
CAGAATTTTGTAATAGCCGACCACTGCGTCCGCGACGTAACAGAATGTCCTGGTCGGGGAGCCATTGGAGAGCATGATGACGTCGCGGCCTGCTAGGATCTCGCGTGCAAAATCGGGGAGCACGCGTCTGTCCGATATTTTCAACCCAGGCCCATAGTTATTGAACGGGCGGGCGACTTTAATCGGTAGGCCGTAGTGACGGGCAAAATTGACACAAAGCGTCTCGCCATAGCGCTTTGCTTCATCGTAACAGGCCCGTGGTCCCGTACATGAAACGCTTCCCCGATACTCTTCAGGAGTCGGAATATTTTCGGGGGATGGATCCCCATAGATCTCACTGCTCGACAGAAACAGGAAACCTCCAATGGGTTTGTTGGCGTCAGCGCGCGCGCGAAAGTAATCGAGAAGGATTCGCAGGCCATTGACGTTTGCGTCCATGGTTTCGATAGGGTGTTTACGGTAATACGTTGGGGAAGCGATGGAAGCTGCGTGGATAATGTATTCGAAATCTGGGATATGCGAAGGTAGGGGCTTAGTAATATCGTGCTCCACTAAAATCAGCCCTTGCAATTTCGTCAACCAGCGTGGTACCCCACGACTATAGTTGTCGTACACGGTCAGCTTGATCCGTTGTCGCGACTCCTGGCCCTCGTTCCAGCGAAGAATCGCCTGGACGAGATAATAGCCGAGAAAACCCGCCCCGCCTGTCAGCAGAAGATGCGCACCGGCAAGGCACGCGAACTCCTCTTGCAGGTTGCTGCTGATATATTCCAGGTCCGTGTCCACGACGGTTTCGGCGCTCGTCATCATGCCGCTATCAACGTTTGGCATTGTCCTTCCCATCTGGTGGGCGGATAACTGTCTCACGGGTAAACTGTCACCTCGGGAATTGCGACGACAAATTGCGCACCCCACTGGCGAATGCAGGCCATCTGCGCCATGATCTCCTCCTTGAGGTTCCATGGCAGAATGAGTAAGTAGTCGGGTGTCGTCTCCTTTATCTTGTCCGGATGCCAGATCGGGATGTGACTTCCCGGGGTGAACTTCCCCTGTTTGTAAGGGTTGCGATCTACCGTGTAGTCGATAAAGTCTGTTCGAATTCCACAGTAATTCAAAAGAGTATTTCCTTTACCGGGCGCACCATAGCCGACAATGGACTTACCGGATCGTTTGGCGTCGATGAGGAACTCTAAGAGCCTACGCTTAGTCTCTTTAACTTTTTCAGTGAATGAGAAGTAGTGTTCCAGTCGTGTAAAGCCGGCGGCCTCTTCTCTGGCTCTGAGTTCCGTGACCCGATCGCTGACAGCCCTCGAGGCGTCGTCGACATGGCGCGCATAGATCCTGAGAGAGCCACCGTGAGTGGGTACCTCCTCGACATCATAAAGAGTAAGGCCGTGAGCACTGAACACCTTCTCTACTGTGATGAATGAAAAGTATGAGAAATGTTCATGGTAGATTGTGTCAAACTGGTTGCCGGCCATGAGTCGCATGAGGTGCGGAAACTCCATGGTGACCACCCCATGGGGTTTGAGGAGGACCTTCATCCCAGCGACAAAATCGTTGAGTTCCGGGACATGAGCCAGCACGTTGTTCCCGATAATGAGATCAGCTGGCCCATGTTCTGCACAAAGTTTCTGCGCCGTTGTCTCACTGAAGAAGGCAACGACGGTCGGGATCCCCTTTGAGATGGCGGCTTGAGCCACATTGGCGGCGGGCTCGACACCCAAGGCAGGGATACCTCGCTGGACGAAATATTGTAACAAGTATCCATCGTTGCTCGCGATCTCGACAATATGGCTAGTGCACCCGAGGTCGAGGCGCCCCACGATCATGTCCGTATAGGCCTTTGCATGTTGCAGCCACGTGTCGGAATAAGAGGAAAAATAGGCATACTCGGTGAAGATATCAGCTGGGCTGACATACGTTTCGAGTTGAACTAGAAAACAGTTCTGACAGACGTAAGTGTGCAGTGGATAGAAACACTCCATGTCATTAAGCTGATGCGGTTCTATATGGCTCTGACAAAGCGGTGACGAGCCGAGGTCGACGAAAGTGTAACGGAGTGGGGCTTGGCAAAAACGGCAGGAGGCCATCGTCGTCGGTTGCTCCTCAATCGGGGTTCAAGACTTCGGTTGAGACGAACTCGGGGATGTGAAGTGGCGGACGAAGTACATAGCGGCCAGCTTCAGCTCCCGCAAAAACTGTACCTGTTGCCAGTGCATCCGGCGCAGGAGAGACACGAGAAGAGATAGCTTGAGCCGTGGCCGCAATCGCGATCGCATGATCGTGATGAAATTGTCGAGCGTGCGCTGCCAAGTCGGCATGCTGAGATGATGGCTTGTTCCGCTATAGAAGGCGACTGTCCACTCAAGGCTATCGGTATGCTGGCTCGAGGCGTCACGATGGAAGCGTCGTAAGAAGAAATAGTGCGGAAGCTCGACGAATTTCCCGAGCAGAGCTAGTTCACCGAGCACACGATAATCGCCGCCTGGATAACTGCCCACAAGGCGTGTCCTCGTCAGGGTTTTGGCTCGGATCAGCCCAAAGATGATGTTCACCCAGTGGCCCGAGAACATTACGTAGCGCAGGCGTTCAGCAGCGTCCGCAGATCGCAAGTCCCAGCCGGGATCAGTGATGTCGAGCGGTCTCCTCTGTTCATCGATAAACCTCGTCTTTGTATGCGCGACTGCGATCGTTGAATCGGCATCCAGTGCCTCTACGCAACAGGCCAGATATTCTGGCTCGCAAACATCGTCCGCAGCGGCCCACTTGAAATACTCGCCGGTCGAGAGCTCGAAGACGCGGCGATAATTATAGGCTGCGCCATGATTCTGCGCATTACGGTAGTAGCGTATGCGCTGGTCGCTGGCTCCATATAACATGCAAATCTCTTGCGTGGCGTCGGTAGAAGCATTATCCGAGATAATAAGTTCGAAGTCGTTGAAGGTCTGGGATAAAATCGATTCTAATGCCTCTTTGAGGAATCGTTCACCATTGTAGACAGGCAGGCCTATACTCACGCGAGGTTTATGGTTGCTCATTTGATCAGAGATTCGGCGGCCCGCGCTTCTTTCTCAGAAAGAAGCTTGAGGATGACCGGGCGCAGGCAGTTAGCAACCGCGATGTTGGCTTTGGGCGCGTAGTGGCGGCCAGTTTCACTGACAAAACGTTGAGAGGGGCTGACCTCCAGGAGGCAGGAAGTCAAGTCTGTATAGGCCAAGCCTACGCTGCGTAATACTTCCTGAGCAAAACCGACCCCATTCTCCGGACCCGATTGAACACCGCGCAAGTCAATGCGTGCAGGAAGATAGACGACCATCGGAATTGAACTCTCGGCGGTTGCATGTTGAACAAAGGAACGCAAAATGTGACCGTTGACCGACTTCATCGCTTCATCGGAGTTCTGACCAACTGGTGCTTGCCAGAGGGGATATTTGGAAATCCACAAGCGGAGCAGATGTAGCTGATGATAAAAGTGCCACTGCCAGTGAGCTCGGTTGTAACCCCAGTCATAGTCGAGGAATGGCAAGTCTTCGATCGAGTTTTTCGAAAAGATTGCCTCGGGGGCAAGAGGAGACACGCTTAGAGGTACAAGCTTATCTTCAGCTACTACGAAACGAGGCTTGGCGAACGGGTATCCCCACTCTGGAAAGCTGATAAACGGATAAACATTCATCGTGCGGACCAAGTCGTGGGGGAAAACGCCAAAGATTACGATATCCGGCTTCCACGGGCGCACATCTCGGTGATATCTAAGATATGCCTGATCTAAGCCATAACCTGAGACGCCAAAGTTGAGCACCTGAAAATCTGGGCCCAGCTGACGTTCGAGCTGATATCCCCAAGATTCTTCGTAGGCAACGTCCAAACAGAAGGTGTAGGAATCGCCGACAAGCGCAATGCGATGGGCGGTGGGAAGATCGGCAAAGGCCATATCTAGGCGAGGGCTACGTATGCCTTCGGTGCTGCTAAAGTTGAGGCCGTCGGCGCTCCGTCGATTCAACCCGACTGTCCAGCCTGTCAGGTTATCGTACACAAGATAGGAACTGGTGATAGGGGCTTTCTGCAGGATCTCGCGATTGCGGGCCACCTCGTCAGACCAGCTGCGGGGCAGCAGAGGTGTCCCCATGAAAATCAGTCCTTCTGCGGTTCGAGATGAGAAAAGGCGAATAACCATTTCACCTATCGTCAACAGGCTCACCAAGGTGGCAAGGTTCATCACGACCGTCATTGTGAACTGCTTCAGCCCACCGCGTCGGCTCTTATGATAGTGCTGAGCTATGACTACACTTGAAGCCACGAAAATCGGCACTGCCATAAGGCAGAGAAGACCGGGGCGACTGCCCAAAAAAGTCAGAATCGGTCTATTACCCATGCGAGGCAAGGTTATCAACAGCAACAAGGCCGACACCTCAAATAGATAAAGAGAGAGCAAAAGGATCACGTCGGCCCTTGAAGTGCCGCTAGGAGCTGGGCTGCTTCTCATGAGTGGCTTCAGTTGGGCTAGGTTCCGGGGGCATTCCACTACTTGTCACCTTCCTATCAGGTCATCGTAGACGAGGTGCGACCCGTTGAAGGAGGATTTCTGAAGGATTGCGTGATTATGAGCGACAGTTGTGTCCCAATCTCGCGGGAGCAAATGGATCGATGATTCTCCAGAGCTGGGTTGTCTAGCCATAACAATTCAGGAATACGATATAAATAAAATACTTCTGTGTCTAAATAATGGAGTCTTAACCATTAAGAAGACCCCGTTCTCGTAAGACTGTCGTCGTGCTTCCAAACCTAAAATCCTCTAAAAGCCGAATAAGCCGGCTTTCTGTTTTCTCAAGATTGTGATACTGCCGAAATCGGGCCAGCATGCTGGCATGAATTCGAGGCTGTTCCGGGTCGATCTCCCAGGGATGAAGATACACCAATGCCGGTTGACACTCTGTCTCGTTGATATGCTTAATGCTCCAGCGGATAAAGGCGTAGGGGAAGAGCCGGAAATACCCTCCGCCGGCAATAGGGATGTTGACTCCCGCAAGTCGTAATGTGGAGATTGGAAACTCAATCAACCCGCGTCCTGCATGCCCGTTCAGCATATGGCAAAACCGTTGGTAATCTGGTATGCCATAGCGATCATGGCGAATCGGGAAAATGCTTGAGTCATAGGCAAAGCCTGTCTCCTGGAGAATATCCAGCGCCCAGAGGCTTTTCGCTGTAATCGAATAGCTCGCCGCGCGGTACCCGAAAATGGGATGACCGAGGGTATCCTCAATGATGTGTTTGGATCGCCGCGTTTCTTCATGGAACTGTTCTGGAGGCTGGGTATAAATTCGCTGGTGGGCGTAACCGTGAGATGCTACTTCGTGGCCACGGTTATCGATGGCCCGAATCAATTGCGCTTGACGTTCGGCAATCCACCCCAATACAAAGAAGGTTGCCTTCGTCTGATACTCGTCCAGGAGATCCAGAATACGGTATGTGTTGCGCTCCACGCGGCTCTCGTACCGATCCCAATCCTCGAATCGAACGATCGATTCAAAGCCCGAGACATGGTAATAATCCTCTACATCGATGGTCAGCGCATTGAGCACGGAAGAGCCTCTTGACACGATTAAAATCATCCTCATTGCCATGGCCCTCTCATAGGCATGCTAGCTAAGGGCCAATCCGATACCGCGCCGGAACCGATCCCCTACTGAGTCGCTTTCAACCAGCGCCCGAGAGCAGCTTTTTGATTTTCTCGTTCCACTAGGGTCAGCATCTCATCCTCGCGGCGGACCAGTCGCCACGCCGAACGGCCATACTGGAACAGAAGGTCTTTCCAACGGAGTGGATAATAAAGATAAAACCATTTGCTGTTGCAGGATGAAGGGTACATTCGAGCCATGATGGCCGGCGCAGGGAATACGGATTTCAGAAAGAGCGCTAACTTATCTTGAAACAGTCTGACTCCCCATAGCTGTGCGAGGTTGGAGGATAGGGATGTGATAGCTGTTTCATCAGAGAAGATTTGCGTTCTCGCCCAGACCATTACCCGCGGGTCAAAACCCTGCGGCTTGAGAGAGTCTAATACTACCTCGGGTACATCAGCCCTCACCAGTTCACGGGCGAGATAGAGTGTAAGGTAGACATACTTCTGAATCCCCCATCGGCGGGCACGATGCTGGACCTGCTGCCAATCGATCTCACCTTGGAAATGCCGTATGATCTCCAAAATGTCACAGAAAGGTCTGAGCCCAAAAAGAAACTTATGGTGAAAGGAGGCATGCAGACATATGTGCAAGAGCAGATCTTCAGGGTCGAATACCAGGACTTGAACACCGGCTATGGTGGCTGATCGTGCTCTGTTCCAGAGTTCATCAACCTCTATGTCGAAGGGGCTGTTCGGATGTTCGATGGTCCAATGTATCTCGATTGGCACCGCGCCTGGCTTGATCAATGGCCGTAGATGCCGGTGGATTGTATAATCGACTTTGATGCGCGGATCTTCTAATGGACCATAGCCCAGCGCTCGCATTCTTGCCTCAGCCTTCGACAGGTCGGTTTCTCTGACCAGAAGGTCCACGTCATGCATCGGCCGGAGAGTTGTATTACCATAGATTACCTCGGCCAAATAGGCTCCTTTAAGAACGATAACGCTAATGCTATCATTTTGTAATTCCCTTAACACTTGCGAGAGTTCGCGATAAAGCAGCAGATTTCTTAGCGCATGATCGAGAGCCATTGCTCGCAATTTCTGTAGAACTGGGATTGGGATTTGGACACTTGGACTGATGATCTTTAAATACTGGTAGAGCAATGGGGTGACGCCGTGCCTAGTGGATTGATGAATGACATCATCCCAATCCTGGTCTGAGAGCTGTGCAAATCTACTGGTGCTGGCGCTGTCAGCCCCTTGATGGAGGCAAGATAGCAGCAATTCGCCTTCAGTATTTTTGTCCATATAGCCCGGTAGTTAGCTTATTGCTGGGGCGATGCCGGAACCGACTGAGCACCTAACGTCAAGTGCTGGGCGATGAACCGATCATTGGTCAGTTCGTCAGATATTTCCGAATATGAGGACCGAGCCAGGTTGTGATTGATAATGGCAGATGCTGCCATAGTGTTAGGATCATACGATATTTAGGGTTGTCGGGAGATACAGCCATATGCCGCGTGCCATTCTTGCTTAGCGTTTGCCAGTGAAGTTGGATCGGTTTCGCTCCCCATTGCCGCTTGAAGTTATATGTTCCAGAACCAACCGATGAGCGGCCGAAGTCGAACCACTTACAGCCACGTTCGCAGCCGTACTGGATGGCTTTCCAATATAAGAGGTTATTGGGGCACTTCGTAAAATATTGGCGCAAGGATGAAGCCCAGGGAACGATCACCCTATCTTTAAAAAATAGGCATACGAGGCCACCCACCGTGTCTCCCTCGTGGCGCACCAGCACCACTCTCGCTTCTGCGCCGAACGCGGCAAACATGTGGGCAAAGAATGCCTGATGATGTACAGGCGAGCCCAAATCCCTCATGTTCACAGCAAAGACAGCATAAAACTCATCGAGGAATTCCGCGCCACCGATACTGGCAATCAACCCCGATCCTTCCGCCTTGCGCACCTGATTGCGCACCTTGGCGGGAAACGATCGCCACACTGCCTCAGCACCAGCGGACAGATCCAGGATCATGCTGAATTTCTCCAGGCGCACGATATCGAGCTGAGGCAGAGGCTCCAAGTGCCGCAATTCGACGTAGTCGGCACCACACTCCTGCAGCAAATGCCGGGCATGGTCCAACAAGAGATTTGCAAAGGTTTCATCATCAGCACAGATCCCACCGTAATCGAGAAATGGCATAGAGGTGAGCGTATTGCCAAAGAGCCGACTCTTCACCAAAAAGAGCGGTAGGATGCCATGCACGCCATTGGCGCTTCGTGCTAGTAGGTAGAGTGAGCGATGTCCGTATGCGCGTTCGATGACGGGCTGCCAGAGAAACTGATGGCAGATCGTCGCGCTTGGCGAACTCCGCACATAAGCGTCCCAGGCCTTCTGTTCCTCGGGACTGCATACTGTGATCTGCACGCCCGGCCCCATATTTTAGGACTCCAGCGGGCAGTGTTGTCCGTGCTGCCGCAGATTCACGGACTGATTTCCGCTAACGCTTAACGCGCCGTTATGCATGGAAAAGCCTCTTGACAGAACCGAAAACATCCTGGAGTTGGACAAGCTGATAAAGCCAAACAAACGAGACAATTCCAGCGGTGTCAAACAGAAAATCCAGGATTGACGAGACTCTTCCGGGAACACAAACCTGGTAGAGTTCGGTTATACCACCAAAGGCTAAAGCCAGGGGAAGGGCTACATACAGGCTCCGACGTTCAGCCATCCCATGAGTCCTCAGTACAGATAGCCACAAGAGGACTAAAAGGCCATATGCAGGGATGTGGAGTAGATTCTGGACTGTTGGAGGAACCAATGCCAGCAGATGATCGAGGGTGGTTGTGGTATCCCCGGTGTCTGGAATTGAAGCCAGGATAAACAGGACTCCCATATAGCTCAGCGGTATAACAATTGGCATAGTTGCCTGGCTCCTCGGCTCGGGATGATGACAGAGCCGCCGGCCATGGAACTGAAAAATAGGTTGCGCAAGGTCATGCCTGCTTGTGGTCATAGCGATAGTAGCGTCCCAATGGCTGCTTTACGTCGTTCAGGATGATCCCGAGCAGCTTATCAGTCGCCAATGAATCGAGGGCCATGACCAGGGCATCTTTTGGGGTGCTCTCTGCCCTCACGACGAGGACAATGCTATCGACCAGCTCTTCAAAGATATGCATATCCGGTAGGGGGAGAATTGGAGGTGAATCAATGAGGATGATATCGTAGATCTCTTTTAACGTTCCCAAGAGCTCTTTCAACCGCGGAGAGTTTAAGAGAGTCAATGAATTTTGGATGCTTGTGCCCGCCGGAAGAACCGAGAGCTTGCCATGGCCAGAGACCAGCAGGGTCGAATGAAGATCACTTTTATCGAGAAGAATATCGCTTAGGCCGACATGCAACTTAGCGTTGATGGAGCGGGATAGCCGCGGATTTTTGAAGTCTCCTTCGATCAACAGCGTCTTCTTGCCAAAGTCCCGAGCCGCCACGATCGCCAGATTGAGAGCAGTCACAGTCTTGCCTTCGCCCTGAATCGGGCTAGAGATAGCGATAATGGGATGCTCCTCTCCCTTGGTCAACTGATTGATCTTGGCGAACAGGATGCGATATTGTTCGGTCATTATGGAAGCCGGCTCATGCAGCGCTCTGAGCTGAGGCACGCTTATTCTGTCACGCCTGTGTCTTGGGATTGTCACGAGGGTCGGGACATCAACGATGCCATCTAAATCTTCTGGCTTTCGGAAAGAGGAGTGGCGGTATTCTCTCAGGAGCACGAGCCCCGCACCGAGACCTACGCCGCACACAGTTCCGATGAGAATTATCTTCATGCGGTCGGGTTTATAGGGTGTCCCTGGTAGGTTTGCCGGATCTAATACCTTGAAGCGCTCAGCTTTCCACAACCTCTCCAAAGTTTCGGAGCTCTTGGCATTGAGGGTTTTTTCAAGCAGTTTTGAGTAACTTCCCCGCGCCATGTCGTAATCTCTGGTCAGGCTCGACAACATTTGCTCATTGGCAAAGGTTGCCTCAACTCTTCTTTCGTATTCTTTGATCTGCGCTATGGTTTCCTTTTGTTTAGCCCTTAATGCTTCGATTTCCGATTTAATAACCTGTACCCGTGGCTGAAGTTTTTGAAGGGGAAGGTTCTCCGAATGTCCTGTGGGCTCCAGTGATGTCAAGCCTGCCTTGAGGGCAAGTTCAAGATCACGGATCTGTTTCTGCAGAACTACAATATCTGGATAATTATCATTATACTCAGCTTGAAGTTTAGATAGCTCATCAATCAATGCTTCACGTTTAGCTATCAATGAATTTGACTTTACCTCTGATTTCACTTCAGTTGTTTTTCCTTCTATAACTTGCCTTCTAATATATGGACTCCCACTTTCTATATCTTCTAATAACTCGTTACCATTCTTTAATGAGTCACTAATTGATTTTGAATCACTGTGGAGACGATCTAATGTTTTAAGATTTACCTCAAGTTGCTGAGGCAATGCTCCCATATTTTTCGTTTTGAACTCCTTCAAATATCTCTCACGTTTTTCTAATTCTACTTCTGCCTGCTTTAATTCCCCCTCCATAAAACGCGAGGTTTCTTGTGCCTGCTCTTCTCTAGACTTGAGATTTTGATCAATAAAAAGTGAGGCTAGCATATTGGTAATGTTCATTGCAGCGGTCGGATTCCTCCCAGTGTAGGCTATGGTAAATGCATCCTTACCGATCACTTTGATCTCTATATTTTTGCCCATATAGCTGAGGATTTCTTCATCCCCTACTGGTAAAGGATCCTTAGTGGTCAGAGTATGTTTGCTGTCAAAAAAATTGAGATGAGATACTATCGCTTCTAAGTTTAGAAGACCGGTAAGCTTTTGACTAAACGTACTCAGCATACGATCCATAGTTCCTCCTTGAGGTGTGGCTATAAACTCTTCTTTTAATAGATCTATCTGCCTGATGATTTTCTCTAAGTTCGTTCGGCTCAAGATTTGCTGGCTAATTGTATTCAAACGTTCTTGGATTGTTGATGTAACAGTCTCCTGAACATAACCCTCAGGAACCTTCTGGCGTTCAAGCATTATTAGAGTCGAAGAGCGATAGAGAGAGGGTAATGAATAGCCATACACAGTCGCGATGAACGTTCCAGCAATAAGGGGGAGGAGTATCCACCATTTTCCGCGGATAAGAATTTCAATGTAGTCTCGAGCTGTCAAGCTCCTGTGGCCTAATGACATCAGCTTAACCTCTTCGGAGGATGCTACGATGCTTAATGCAGTGGGATCTAACTATAGTGTCTGTGAGAGAGATCTAGTAATCTAAAGATTTTGATTGGACGCGCTTCAGGGTGTCTCGGACCTGTAGAAAGGCTATTATTTTCGCTTGTTGAGTAGAGGCGGCAGACGCCAGTTTCCGGAGACTCATGAAGCCTGGAGTCTACCACACTAGTTAACAATAATAGTATCCCCGGTTTTCACGAGAAAATTGGTCTTTAAATCTTTGCCTGACGTAATGTCCTTGTAACGAATCTTCATGACCAGTTCCTTATTCCCATCGTTGTCACTGCTACCTTTTCGCAGGAGTAGAATATTATTGGGAGATGCATACTGGGTTAACCCTCCCGACGACGCAATCGCCTGAATGACTGTAGTCCCACTCTTCACGACCTGCTTGCCGGGCCTCTGTACCTCTCCAAGCACATAGATGTAGCTGTTCACCTGTTGAACGATGACAGACACCTCAGGAGACTCTTTATAATATGGCTTAAGCTTTTCGCTAATGTCGTCTTTGAGCTGGACAGCAGTCAGGTCTGCTGCCTGTATATCTCCGATCAACGGCAGGGAAATTCTCCCATCGGGACGGACGGTCACTATTTTTGAAAGGGTTGAGTTTTTCCAGACTACAATCTCCAAGACATCTTCAGGCCCAAGTAGGTAAGCCTCGGGGACGTCTCCGTCCTGTCCGAGGTCGGGCGTTAGCTGTGCAACTTTGCCCGAGCACGCCACCAGGAAAGAGAAGAAAATTCCACACCCCACAAGGAACTTAGCAACGTTGAGCTTTTCAACTAAAGATAATCTTCGCATCGTACTCACTACCTCTGACTGCCTCTTGCGAGTCGACTCTCGCAGTCATCACGCGCCGTGGTGCAGAGGGGGCGATTTGATCCCTATGTCAGCGATGCCCTCGCCCGTTCGTGCCACTTCTGGGCCCAGGGAGCAACCGCTGTCTCCAGCCTATGCAACATGCCCGAGTAAATACCCGTCCGGTAGATTTGCAGGTGCACCGTCTCATGGTGTCCAGTAGCCCACCAGAGACAATCGCCCCTGACCGCTGGCCCCACACTGTACTCATAAACGCGGCCGCCTTCGAATAGCGACTGGAGAATGGCCAAATGTAGTGCACGCCCGGGCAAGAAATCGCGATTCACTGCG
>Ga0137407_10002527_pt1 | contig 12048 bp, 11 predicted proteins | sample CZOMad2_2_16fung_FD_108410 | JGI IMG/M metagenome (GOLD analysis project Ga0137407, IMG submission 108410) | Vadose zone soil fungal communities from Angelo Coast Range Reserve, California, USA - CZOMad2_2_16fungal (Illumina Assembly) | ecosystem: Environmental > Terrestrial > Soil > Vadose...
ACCATCTGCGGCTTCCTGGGCTAGGCGAAGCACCTCGTGCGGGGGTCCGTCCACGAACCGGAAGCTCGTCCCATTGGGAAAGGCAATCGTCGGGTGCGGGTGATGACTCAGGACGAACACCGGTGTCTGGAATGGTGGTTCGTCGCCCCACCAGCCCCGCCACCCGTCGTCGGGCCAATCGCCAGCCTGCGGGCCGAACTTGCGACGTCCCATGATCTCGGCGCCGATTCCCTGGCCCCACATGCTGGTCAGGGCGCGGTCTAGCGTGAAGGGGGCATCCACCTTGTCGATCCCGTGGATGGCGCGACCATCGAACCAGGTGAAGAGCCGCTCGGCACCGCCGATCGGGGCATCGAACGTCACGTGCTCGCCGGCCGCGTAGCCGTCGAGGGAGATGTTCAGGTTGTGGACCCGGGTGCGAGGCATGGCGACTCCCTCATGATCGGATGGACCGCGGAGCACATGGAACTGACCGACGGGGATGGCCGGACTAATCGCTTACGGTACCGCCGGAATCGTCTCCGCCGGGCGAACCCCAATGGGCACGGCCAAGCCGGACGAGCACGACTGGAGTCCGCCCGCGGCCCGGCACTCCCCCGGCGGGCAGACTCGTACCGGGCACAGGTGCGGGCACCACGGCCCGTTCGGGAAAAGATTTTTGGATGATTCCGAACGGGCGGTGGTGTCACGGGCCGAGCGATGCCTCGACAGCCCGCCGCCCGCCGCGGGCCGATCGGGTCCGGGGTGGCAGGGCCTAGCTGCAGCTGGCCGCGGGTCCGTATCCTTTAGTCAGGTTGACGGAGCAGCCAGTGGTTGGAGGGCCCGGCTGGCACCCTCGTCGGCTGGCTTTACGTTTGCGCCTTCGGTGAATGGCCGAGTGCGGTCCGGCCGCATGGAACGACCGGCCGTTTCGGATCACCTGGCCAGGTGCGGAGCGGCCGGTCAGCCGCCCGCAGTGCAGCTCAGGGTTTGGGGATGCCGAGGTCGGCGGCCGACTCGACGGCGTGCCGAAGCTCCTCGTATTCGCTAGTGGACAGCATGAGGCTGGCCAGCTCCAGGACTTCGCGGGAGGGGAGTCTTTCGGGGATGGCCAGGGTGCGTAGCCCGCGGGCCCTGACTAGGACGACTGCCGGAAGGTCGGACGAGCGGATGATCCGCATGTCGTGCTCCTGGGCCTAGATGGTTAACGGAGGACCAGGTTTCCAACCTAGGACGGATGACCGCGCCAGGCTAGGGTACGCGGGCCGCGATGCGACACCGTTTCGTTACCTTAAGGAGACTTCCTGGGCTCCTGCATTTCCGGCTGGCGGCCCTCGAGCATCGACCGGACCAGGGCGCTGACATGCCTGCGTTCCTCTGGGCCCAGCCTGGCGAGAGAGGCTACCAGCACCTCGATCTCGGGGTCGTCGGCAGCCTGCTGGTCGAGCACGAATCCGGCGGCCGCCGCGGCCGCGGCTCGCACGACATGCTCCGGAACCTCAAGGCCGGCGGCGAGCCGCTCGAGCGTGCGCGGGTTGGGCACCCGCACCGGCCGGTGGTTGGACGCGAGGTGGTACACGGTTGAGCGAGGCAAGCCGCTCCGGCGGGCGACTTCCCCGTAGGAGCGGTTCAACTCGGTCATCCGCGTTTTTATGAGCTGCTGCAGCGCGTTCATCGGCCGTCATCCGCCTCCATAAGGAGGTTAGCCGAACCATTCCCCGCGGCCGGTCGTCTTCTTGCGGCGCCTTGCACCGGAGCGCCGATCCGGCTAGTGTCCAATTTTATCGGACGAAAAGTCCGGAGTTACCGGACAGTCGTCGATGTCCGATCCGAGGAGGACGCTTATGACCACCCCAGTAACCGCCCAGGGTCCTGCGGTCCAGGGCATGTCCACGCAGCAGCAGGGCTACGCGCCCGGCTTCCCGCCCCCGCTCGGCATCGAGCAGTACCTCGGCCAGCCGCAGCAGTACGGCGGGTCCCCGCAGTCCTGGGGCTCCCCGCAGTCCTGGGGCTCCCCGAACATGCTGTCCCAGTTCCCGGGACAGCAGCAGTTCCCCGGACCGCAGCAGCTCCCGATCCAGCAGGTCGTCCAGGCGCTGGTAAGCCAGCTCCTGCCGATCGCCCAGCAGGTCATCTTGCCGCAGGTGGTGGCCATCGCCACTCAGCAGATCCCGCAGCACCTGCAGCAGCTCGTGGCCCAGCAGCTCAGCCAGCAGGCGGGCTGGCAGCAGCCGCAGTTCGGCCTGCCGGGCCAGAACCCGTTCGGCCGCCCCTATCAGGGGAGTTTCTGAACGGCCGGCACCATGACAGTGAACACGTACCCGTCACCGGGTGGTGAAGTCATGCGGTACCAGACGGCGGGCCTGCTGCAGCACACCTATCACTGGGTGCGCGCGGCCAGCGAGGTCACGCCGACGGTCAGCCGGGCCGCGCCCGCGCTGACCGTGGCGGTGCAGCTCTACCACGCGGAGCAGTACCCGGCCGCGCTGCGCCAGCTATCGGGCGTGGTGGCCGTGCTGCACCAGGCGCGCCGGGCGTACCCAGCGCTGCCCCCCCTGTAAACCGGGACCTGCGAGCCCTGACGAGAGGTACGAAATGCCCCGCCCCAGCCGCCCCGGCGCGGCTGGGGCGGGCAAGTGAGAAGGGTCGAGACCATGACCGATGAAACACCGCAGGACCGCGGCACTGCTGCATCACGCAAGGACCGCGCTGCCGGGGCCAAGGCAGGCAAAGGCGCCCAGCCGCGAGCCGGGACGAACCGCCCTGACCGCCCCCTGGTGCGCACCCGGCCGGATCGATTCCTGCTCGCGGCGGTGCCGCCCGCCGACGTGCGGGCGATCACCTCACAGCTCGAGCACGACCGGTCCTGCCGTGTCCTTCGCACCCTGAGCGGGTCCGGCTCGCCAGGCGGTTCACCCGGCGTCGCGGTCATCGAGACGACACCGGAACACGCCGGCATGCTGGCGGCCTACCCGGGCATCCACATCGAACCCGACCACACCGCCGGTCTTCGGGTGCAGACCCATGCGGTGCCGCCTCCGGTGGTGACGCAACGCGTGACGTTCGAGGTCCTGGACGACGGCATGCGTCCTATCGAGGGCGCGGCCGTCGCCGTCACTGGCTCCGGCCTCCCGGCGACGGGATTCACCGGGCCAGACGGCCGTGCCGAGATCATCGTCGCAGCCGAGACGTTGCCCGCCGCGACCGTGATGGAGATCCACCCGTCCCGTGGCTGCTGGCCGGTACGGGTGCGCCGGCCGCTCCTTGGCCAGGACGGCCCGGTGCGGGTCATCTGCACCCGGATCACCACGACCCACCCGGAATTCCCGGAACGGGCGCTGGATTCCTGGGGCGCGCGCGTCATGGGCTTCGGGTGGCTGCCGCCTACCTACCGCGGTAGCGGCGTCCGGATCGCGCTGATCGACTCGGGTGTCGCCACCGGTCATCCCGACCTTTCCGGCCGGATCGAACACAGCCGTGACCTGATCGGCCGGGATGAGGAGAAGGGCTGGCAGGAAGACCTGATCGGAACCGGCACGCATCACGCGACCCTGATCGCGGGACGAGACGACGGCACCGGAATCGTCGGGCTCGCGCCCGAGGCGCAGATCCACGTCTGCCGGGTATCGCCGGGAGGTTCGGCCGCCGACCTGATCGAAGCGCTCGACTACTGCGTTGAGCAGCAAATGGACGTGGTTATGTTCGGAGTCGGCATTCCCGAGCAGTCGGCGCTCCTGACCGCCAAGGTAGAGCAGGCCCGGCAGAACGGGATTGCATGCATCGCCGCCGGGGACTCCGCCGCCGGCCTGTGCTGGCCGGCCGCATTGCCGCAGGTGCTGGCGGTCGGGGCGATCGGGCAGCTCGGCACGTTCCCGCCGGGGGAGACCGACACGGCGACCCTGACTTCGCAGCTGACCCCTGAGGGCTTTTTTGTCCCCGCGTTCAGCAGCGGCGGCGGCCCGGGCTTCTCAGCCGTGGACTGCTGCGCCCCGGGAGTTGCCGTCATCTCCGGCCTCCCGCCGTCCAGCTACGGGCCGCTCAGCGGCACCGGGACCGCGGCCGCCCACGTCACCGCGCTCGCGGCGCTGATCCTGGCGCACCATCCGCTGTTCCGGCGAGAACCGGGCCGACCCGACATGACCCGGGACTCCGCCCGGCCTGCCAGGCTGCTGGAGGTGATCAAGGGTTCGTGCCGCCCGCTCCCCGAGCTTGACCCGGCAGGGACGGGCGCGGGGATACCCGACGCGGCCGTCGCGCTCAGCGTCGCGCCGTGGGCCAGCCACCCGCCATTGTCCATGCCATACCCGGCCCCGGCACCAATCCCAGACGGGCGGACGCTGCTTGAACCGCTCACTGCGGCGATGTGGGCCGCGGGCCTGATCGCGAGCGACAACGACAAGCCCCCCGGTTCGCAAGGCTTGTGACCGCGCTGGCCTGGCCACCCTTCCCTGGTCGCCGCGTGCAGGGCCTGGCGGCACCGGCGCGGCGCAGCAGGTTCCGGCGGGTCACCGCCGGGCGCTCGGGCCGGGCATCGGTCATGACAGCACTCCTTCGGGATCGGTGGCGGGGGCGTGCTCCCCGGCCTCGACGGCCAGGCGGGGCAGCAGCCGGTCCAGCCAGCCGGGCAGCGCCCAGTTGGCCGGGCCGAGCAGGTGCATCAGGGCAGGTACCAGCAGACCCCGGATGACCAGCGCGTCGACCAGGACCGAGAAGCCGAGCGCGAAGCCGAACTCGGCCAGGATCCGGTGGCCGCCGAGCAGGAACGACCCGAAGACCAAGATCATGATGCTGGCGGCGCCCGCGATGATCCGGCCGCTGCCGGCCAGGCCGGCCGTGATCGCCTGGTGATTGCGCCGGACGCCCCGACCACCTGGCGCGACCAGGCCGGGGAACGCCGTGTGATGCAGCTGGTGCCACTCCTCCTGGATCCGGCTGACCAGGAACACCAGGTAGTCCATGGACAGCCCGAACAGCACGGAGAACATGACCACCGGGACGAACGAGTCGACCGGCCCGGACCCGGACAGGCCGAGGGCCGACGTGCCCCAGCCCCAGTGGAAGACCGCGTTCAGCGCGCCCAGGCCGGCGCCGACGGACAGCAGGTTCATGACCGAGGCGACCAGCGGGATCAGCAGGCTGCGGAACACCACCAGCAGCAAGATGAACGCCAGGATCACCACCACCGCGATGAACACGGGCAGCTTGCCGGTCAGCACGTGGGCGAAGTCGATGTTGGTGGCGGTCACCCCGCCGACGTAGACGACCAGGCCGGTGCCGTCAGCGGCCCGCGGGATCAGGTCGTGCCGGATGTGGTTCACCAGGTCGACGGTCGGGCCGTCCTGCGGGCCGGTCGACGGGTACACGGTGGCCAGCCGCACCTGCCCGTCCGGCGAGGTCACCGCGGGCGTCACCGCGGCCACCCCCGGCGTCCGGGCGACGGCGGCTTCCAGACGGCCGAAGGCGGCGGCCCCGGCCGCCGAGCCGGGCCTGGCGGCCAGCTCGAGCGGGCCATTGAACCCGGGGCCGAACCCCTCGGCCAGCGTCGCGTAGGCCTGGTGGGTGGTCCAGCCAGCCGGGTCGGTGCTGGCGTCAGAGGTCCCCAGGCTGAGGCCGAGGACCGGCAGGGCCACCGCGACCACCGCGGCCAGCGCGCCCACGGCCACGGCGACCCGGCGGCGTTCCACCAGCCGGGCCCAGCGCAGCCAGAAGCCGGCCGGCTCGGCGCTGACCGGGCCGTCCGCAGCCAGGGCCCGCCGCTCCCGCCGGGACAGCACCTTCGGCCCGAGGAAGCCGAGCATGGCAGGCAGGAAGGTGAGCGAGGAGGCCATGGTCAGGGCCACCGCCAGGGCGGCAGCGGCCGACACGCCGTCCAGGAAGCCGACGCCGAGCGCGAACTGGCCCAGCAGCGCGATGACCACCGTGCTGCCGGCCAGCAGGACGGTGCGGCCCGAGGTCCGCACGGCCAGCGCGGCCGCGTCCGCCAGCGGCATCCCGGCCCGCACCGCGGTCCGGTGCCGCCCGATGATGAACAGGCCGTAGTTGACCCCGACCCCGAGGCCGATCAGGATGGCGAGCTGGGTCGCCGCGCTCGATAGGCCGAACGCGTGGCTGAGCAGCCCGGTCAGCGACACTCCGATGCCCAGCGCGAGCAGCGCGGTGACCAGCGGCAGCAGCGCGGCGACCAGCGCCCCGCCGAACACGACCAGCAGCACGGCCAGCGCGGCGGCGATGCCGACCCCGACCGAGCGGCCCAGGCCGACCCGCTCGGAGTTGGTGATGGCCGGCCCGCCCAGGGACACGCGAACGTCCGGCCCGTCGGCGGTCTCCGCCGCGCTGATCAGCTTCCTCGCGTCGGCCGAGGTGATCTGGTCCGGCGGCTCGGCCCAGGTCACCCGGGCGAACGCGATGGTGCCGGACCGGCTGATCTGGGCTTGCCCTCCCGGCCCGTAGGGGCTGGCCACGCTCTCCACCCCCGGCACCGCCGCCGCCCGGGCCAGCGCCGCGGTTACCGCGGACCGCACCGCGGCAGACCGGATGGTGGCGCCGTTCCTCGCTTGGATCACCACCTGGTCGCCTTCCCCCGCCGCGGCGGGGAAGTTCGCGGTCAGCAGGGCGGCCGCGGCCTGCGAGTCGGTAGCCGGCAGGGCGAGGTTGGTGGTGAAGTCGGTGCCGGCGGTCTTGCTGATCCCGGCGATGGCGACCAGGGCCAGCAGCCAGGCGGCCACCACCCTCCAGCGATGCACGAAACACCAGCGGGCCAGTCTGGTCATGGGAAGGAACCTCCATGCTCGACGCGTGGGGCGCGGGTCGCGCCCGGAGCCCCATGGTTCCGGTGGTCACCCCCCGGCGTCGTGGGCCTGCGGGCTCGATTTGCGGTCCGCCGTACGGGGTAGCAGCGGGTCGGCGGCGGCCCCGGTACACCCGGGGATGTACCGGCGGAATCACCTTCGGGGCGTATGACGGCCGGCATCGCCTTCGGTACCGTCGGAACATGTACAGCGATGCCCTGGAAGCCGGCCTGGACCCGCCGCTGACGCGCCGGCTGGCGGCCCATCGCTTCACCCCGGCCCAGCTCGTCGTCATCGACGCGGTGGCCGTGGCGCTGGTGGTCCTCGTCGTGGACGTCTTCATGACGCGCCGGACGCCCCGGGTGTCCGGGACCGGATGGGAGACGGCCGGCTGGGCCGCGTACCTGGTGGCCGCGGCGGCCACCTTGTCCCGCCGGCGGGCACCCCGGCTCGCCCTGGCGGTCGTCGTTCCCATCGCGGTGGTGACCCTGTGCCTGCGAGCCGGGGGACCGACCGTCTTCCTGGTCGCCATGACCCTGTACTCAATGGCGGCCGCCTCTTCCCGCCGGACGGCATCCGTCGTGACCGGCCTGGTCTCGAGCGCGATCCTGGCGGCCACCCTGACCGGGGGCGGCCCGCAGGTCACCCAGGCCGCCATCGGCGGCGTCACGCTGGCCCTGCTCGGCTGGCTGGCCGGGGAGAACACCCGGGCCAGCCGGGTCTACGCCGGCCAGCAGGCCGAACGGGCCGCGGAGAAGGCGTCGGCCGCCGCCACCGAGCAGGCCGAGCAGGTCAGCCGGGCCCTCGCCGACGAACGAGCGCAGATCGCCCGGGACCTGCACGACATCGTGGCCCACGCGATGAGCGTCATCGCGGTCCGCTCCGGCGTGGCCCGGATGGTCATCGACTCCGACCCCGACCAGGCCCGGGACGCCCTGGCCATCATCGAGATCACCACCCGGCGGGCCCTGCACGAGATGCGGCTGCTGGTCGGGATGCTGCGCGACCCCGGCGACCGGGCCGCCGAGCTGAGCCCGGTCCCCGGCCTGGCCGACCTGGACCGGCTGATCGCCGACACCGCGGTGGCCGGGGTCCTCGCCGAGGTGGACATCGAGGGCGAGGCCCACCCGCTGCCCCCGGCCGCCGACCTGTCCGCCTACCGCATCGTGCAAGAGGCGCTGACCAACGTGGTCAGGCACGCAGGCCCGACCCACGCCCGGGTCCTGATCGGCTACCGGCCCGGCGAGCTGAGCATCGAGGTGACCGACGACGGTCCCCGCAGCCCCGGTCTTGGTGGCCGGGCACCGCGGCCGATCGCCCGCGCGGGCAGCGGCCACGGCCTGATCGGGATGCGGGAACGAGCCGCGCTATTCGGCGGCACGCTGGAAGCCGGGCCGTATGCGGGCGGCTTCCGGGTCCGGGCCACGCTGCCTGTCGATGAGTTCGACCGGGGCCTGCCGGATGGGACCCGATGACCATCCGGGTGGTGATCGCCGACGACCAGGCCCTGGTGCGCGGCGGCTTCACGGTCATGGTGCGGGCGGCACCCGGCATGGAAGTGGTGGGCGAGGCCGGCGACGGCGCCCAGGCCGTGGACCTGGTCCGCGAGCATCACCCCGACGTGGTCCTGATGGACGTGCGGATGCCGGTCCTTGACGGCATCGAGGCCACCCGGGTCATCACCACGGACCCCGGCACGTCCGGCGCCCGGATCCTCATCCTGACCACCTTCGACCTCGACGACTACGTGTACCGCGCGCTGCGCGCCGGCGCCAGCGGGTTCCTGCTCAAAGACACTGCCCCCGAGGACATGCTGGCGGCCATCCGCGTGCTGGCCGCCGGGGACGCCCTGCTGGCCCCGAGCGTGACCAGGAGGCTGATCCGCGAGTTCGCCGCCCGTCCCGAACCGGAGGAGCGCCCCACCCCCGAGCTGCTCGAGCCGCTGTCGGCCCGGGAACTCGAGGTGCTGGCCGAGGTGGCCGGCGGCTGGTCCAACGCCGAGATCGGCGAGCGCCTGCACATCTCGGCCGCCACCGCCAAGACCCACGTCAGCCGCCTGCTGATGAAGCTAGCCGCCCACGACCGCGCCCAGCTCGTCATGATCGCCTACGAAACCCGCCTCGTCACCCCCGGTTGATACATCAGCAGGGTGACTGGGGAGTTCCCCGTGGGCAGTCCGGCCAGCCAGGCAAGCAGTGGTGGCGAGGCAGAGGCGAGATCCGTTCGGTCCCTTCGTGATCTGTACCTGTTCCGGTGCGGCTTCTCGGCCCTGTGGGTCGCCCTGGTGTTCACGCTGACCGCCCCCGGGACCGGGAGCGGCGCGGTGAGTTTTCTCGGCCAGGTCTTGCTCGTGGCCTATCCCGCCTCGGACGCGGCCGACGCGGTCGTGGACCTGCGCTGGGCCGCGGCCGGGTGGCCGCAGCTCGACCCGCGTGCAAGCCGCACATGCGCTCGGCGTCCGCGCGCGAGGGCTTGCACCCGGCGGCCGCAACGAATACCCTCTTTCACTAATCGATTAGTGAAATGAGGTGCATGATCGAGTTCCAGCTCGACACCGGCTCCGGTGTCGCCACCTACCTCCAGCTGGTCCAGCAGGTCCGTGACGCCCTGCGGCTGGGCCTGCTGGAGCCGGGCGACCAGCTGCCGACCGCGCAGCAGGTCGTCGCGAAGCTGGCGATCAACCCGAACACGGTGCTGAAGGCCTACCGCGACCTGGAGCGGGAGGGCCTGGTGCGCGGCCGGCCGGGCCAGGGAACGTTCGTCCTCCGGTCGCTGCCCGGCACCGACCCCGCCGCGCAGCGACGGTTCCTCGCCGCGATGACCGACCTGCTGCGGTCGGCGCGGTCTGCGGGCCTGAGGCCCGACGACATCGAGTCGATCTACCGGACCGCGGTCCGCAACTGCTTCACAGAGGGAGTCGCATGAAAGCCGTCATCGAGGCCAGCGGCCTCGGCAAGCGCTACGGGCGGCGGTGGGCGCTGGCCGACTGCACCCTGGCGGTGCCCGCCGGGCGGGTGACCGGCCTCGTCGGACCCAACGGCGCGGGCAAGACCACCCTGCTGCAGCTAGCCGCCGGGCTCCTCACACCGACCTCGGGCACGATCACGGTGCTGGGCGAGCGCCCGGGCGGCATCCCGGCGCAGCTCACCCGGGTCGGCTTCGTCGCCCAGGACGCGCCGGTCTACCCGGGGCTCTCCGTCGCCGGCCACCTGCGGATGGGCGCGTGGCTCAACCCCACCTGGGACGGCGAACTCGCCGAACGCCGCATCGGGCAGCTCGGCCTTGACCTGCGGCAGCGGGCCGGGTCGCTGTCCGGCGGCCAGCGGGCCCAGCTCGCCCTCACCCTGGCGGCCGCCAAGCGGCCGGAGCTGCTGCTGCTCGACGAGCCGGTCGCGAGCCTGGACCCCCTGGCCCGGCGGGAGTTCCTGCAGGGCCTGATGGAGACCGTCGCCGAGCACGGGGCCAGCGTCGTGCTGTCCTCGCACCTGATCGCCGACATCGAGCGGGTCTGCGACTACCTCATCGTGCTCACCGGCTCCCGGGTGCGGATAGCCGGGGAGACCGAGGCACTGCTGGCGTCGCACCACCGGCTGTCCGGGCCGCGCCGCGATGACCGCGCGCTCCCGGCGAGCTGGGACGTCATCGAGGAAAGCCACGCCGGCAAGCAGAGCACACTGCTGGTCCGCACCCAGGAGCCGATCCTGGACCCGGCCTGGACCGCCAGGCCGGTCAGCCTGGAGGACCTGGTCCTCGCCTACATGAGCCGGCCGGGCGACGCGGTGCGCGCCCGGCCGGCCGGACTGGAGGTCGCGTCATGATCCGCTTCGCCTGGCACCGGTTCCGCGCCCAGGCCCTGGCAGCCCTCGGCGCGCTGGCCGTCCTCGCCGTCGCCCTGGCGATAACCGGAATCCAGCTCGCCCACGCCCACGACGCAGCCGTCGCCGCCTGCAGGCCGCGGGGCGACTGCGCGAGCGGGCTCGGCAACGCCCTCAACTTCCCCTCCAGCTCCGAGCTCGCCCTGGCGGGCCTGCTCAGCGCACTCGTGGTGGCCGTCCCCGCCCTGACCGGGATGTTCTGGGGGGCGCCGCTGATCGCCCGCGAGCTCGAGACCGGCAGCTTCCGCCTGGCCTGGACCCAGGGCGTCACCCGCACCCGCTGGCTGGCCGTCAAGCTCGGCGTCGCCGGCGCGGCGAGCATGAGCGCCGCCGGGCTGCTCAGCCTCATGGTGACCTGGTGGTCCGGCCCCATCGCGGCGGTGGACGGCGGCCGGCTCAGCTCTTTCCACAGCAGCGGCGTCGCGCCTGTCGGGTACGCCGCGTTCGCGTTCGCCCTCGGGGCCGCCGCCGGGCTGCTCATCCGCCGCACCGTGCCCGCGATGGCCGTCACCCTCGCCATCTTCGCCGCCGTCACCTTCGCCTTCCCCGGGTGGGTGCGGCCCCACCTCATCCCGCCCGTCCAGGCCACCGTGACGCTCAGCGCCGCATCCATCAACGGCTTCACGTTCTCCCCTGACGGCCGCACCCTGTACGTGCAGACGGCACCGCCGGACATCCCCGGCGCCTGGATCCTCTCCAGCCAGCTCACCACCCCGGACGGCCGTCCCGCATCCGCCGAGCCGGCCACCGGGACCTGCGAGCTGCACGCGCCGGGCGGCGGGTCCTGCGAGGCCTACATCGAGAGCCTGCACCTGCGGCAGACAGTGACCTACCAGCCCGCGAGCCGCTACTGGCCGCTGCAATGGTACGAGACCGGGATCTACCTCGCCCTCGCCCTCGCCCTGGCCGGCTTCTGCCTCTGGCGGATCCGCCCCGGCCGCCCCGCGGAACCAGGCATCCACCGCCCCCGCGCCAGCCGGCCGGCCCCCGTGCTCGAAAGGTCCCCGTGACCTTCGACGATCCCAAAGAACCGGCGAGCCGCCGAAGGTAGCCACGCAGCCAACCCCCGCAACGGAACAACAGCTAGCCGAACTCTGGCAGCCACTCAGCGTCCGCGAGATCGGTCTTGCGGCCCGGGACGTTCTTAACACTCCCGGCGTTGCAGCCAGCACCTGGGCGAAGTCCCCGTGCCCGGCCAGCGCATGATAAACCGGCATGCTGCAGATCCCGGTAGCCTCCATCGCCAGATGAGTGACCCCCAGCGAGGCCAGCCACCGGGCCGCCTCCCGCAGCACCCCGTAGAACGTCTTGAACGTCCGCTTGACCGTCTGCCTGCCACCGGGCCCGCCCCCGGGGGTTCCTGAGCGCACGCCGCCCGCAGAGTTCCGAAATGATCTAAGACACCG
>Ga0137407_10002529_pt1 | contig 12037 bp, 12 predicted proteins | sample CZOMad2_2_16fung_FD_108410 | JGI IMG/M metagenome (GOLD analysis project Ga0137407, IMG submission 108410) | Vadose zone soil fungal communities from Angelo Coast Range Reserve, California, USA - CZOMad2_2_16fungal (Illumina Assembly) | ecosystem: Environmental > Terrestrial > Soil > Vadose...
CCGTCACCCCCATCACCAGCATCCCTGGTATCCTCGAGACTGCTCCGCGGACACCGATCGGAACCCGAGCAGCGTGTCTCATAACCCCTTAACCGCGGTGTCTACCAAACCGGGGCAAGTCCAAACTGCCTCAAGGGCCGCAAGGGTCCATCGGGCGCTGGGATCTATGAGAGGCTGATGGCACTCCGTCTTGCACCAGGGTTACAAGGAAACTGAGCTCCTTGCCGGGGAAACCGGCGGCAATGATCTCCCAAGCGACCTGGATGAGCGTCATCTCGATCAGCCGTTGCTTGAACTCGCTGGCGGGACCGAAGGGAAACGCGCAAGTACGTGTGAAATCTCGCGATGTCCCTACCGGCTTGTAGACCTCTTGTAGCACCTTCTCGTAGCGTGGCACAAGACGACCGACAAGCTCACTGCTCCGCTCTGCTACACTCCCGCCCAGCCTGTAAGGAGGGCTCCTACATGGACCCGATCTGACGGCCTCACGCCCCGCATCCCTTCGTGCCTGACTCGCAGACCACCTGCTGGAAGACCCAATGATGGAGCGGCGTACCTTCATAGCGATGCTCACTGGCGGCCTGCTCGCCGCACCGCTCGCCATCGAGGCGCAGCAGGGGGGCAAGGTGTATCGCGTCGGCTGGGTGACTTCGGGGCATCTTCCGTTCCTGGCGAACTTCCGTGAGGGCATGCGAGATCTTGGCTATGTCGAGGGCGAGAATCTCCTCATCTTTGAGCGCTACACGGACGGGAAGGCTGAACGTCTGCCCGGGCTTCTGGCCGAGTTGCTGCACCTCAACTCGGACATTCTCGTAACATCAGGGAGCGCGGCTACGCGTGCGGCGCGCGAGGCGTCGACGTCGGTCCCCAGTGGTTTTCGTCACCGGTGATCCCGTGGGGGGACGGTTTCGTGTCGAGCCTCTCCGGCCCCGGAGGTACGCTAACGGGGCTGGCCTTGGTCAACACCGAGGTCAGCCAGAAATGGATCGAACTGCTCAGGGAGACGCTGCCCCACCTCTCGCGTGTCGCCGCTTTGCTCGACCCGAATGCGACTCGGGCGCAGGCGCAGGCTGTGATGGATGCCGCTCGGTCCTTGAAGCTCGAACTGCTGGTAGTCGAGGCGCGGGACGCGGACGGCATTGGCCGGGCCTTTCAGCGCGTGGTCAGAGAACGCGTCAGGGCCATCGCACTGCTCTCATCGGCGATGTTCTCCGCCCAGAAGCAGCAAATTGTCAGCCTCGCTGCGAGGCACCGCCTCGTCGCCGTCTATGAGAGCCGAGATTTTGTCGAGGCTGGGGGCCTCATGTCGTATGGACCGGATTACCGCGACGTGTATCGTCATGCTGCGGGTATCGTCCACAGGATCCTGCGCGGGACCAAGCCTGCCGATCTCCCCGTCGAGCAGCCGACCAAGTACGAGTTCGTCATCAACCTCAAGACCGCCAAGGCCCTCGGGCTGACGATCCCGCCGTCGCTGCTGGCGCGGGCGGATGAGGTCATCCAGTAATGGAGCGTCGCGCGTTTCTTGCTGGCACGGGTGCGGTGCTCCTCGCCGCGCCGCTCGCCGCCGAGGCCCAGCAGGCGGGGAAGGTCTACCGGATCGGTCTCATCGGGTCCGGGACGCCGCCTCCGCCCCCGACCGACCAAGGGTCTTTGTTGTCCGAGCGGTTGCGGGAGCTTGGTTGGGTCTACGGGCGGGACTTCGTCGTTGAGCAGCGGGCGTTCGGTGATCGGATCGAGCGTATCCCCGACCTGGCTGCCGAGTTGATCCACACGGGCGTGGACATCTTTGTCGTCGAAGGTGCCACCGACGCGGCCCTCGTGCAACGGGTGACACACACCATTCCGATCGTCACGTTGCGGGCTGGAGACATCGTGAAGGCGGGCCTCGCCGCCAGCCTGGCAAGACCCGGCGGCAACGTCACCGGAATCCAGACTCTCCAACCCGAGCTGGCCGCCAAGCAGTTGTCGCTGCTGAAGGAGGCCATCCCCCGCCTTTCCCGATCGGGCGTTCTCTTCGCAGGCACTTACCCGGCCGTCCTTCGCGAGGTCGAGGCTGCTGGGAAGACACTGGGCATTGCCCTTCAGGTCGAATCTATTCGTGGCGGCGACGAACTCGAGAGGGCTTTTTCTGCCTTCCAAGCCAAGCGGGCCCAAGCGGTCGTCGTCGTCCGCAGCCAATACTTGGCCACCCACATGAACACTTTGGTGGACCTCGCCTTGAAGCACCGACTCCCAACCATCTCCGACACTACGGCCCTCGTGTTCCACGGCATCGCGGCATCTCTCGGTGCGGCATACGCGCTCGCGAATCGGCCCGCGGAAGCCATTCCCCTGCTGCGCAAAGTGGCGGAGCAGGCCGCCTCGATGAAGTTGGTCTCTGACCATCTTCTCGGAGCCATTCCGCTCGGGCATGTTTGGCTCTCAACTGGACGAATAGAGGACGCGGCGCGGCTCGGGAGACAGGCGCTCGATCTAGCTTGCAAGCACAAGCAACGCGGTCACGAGGTCTACGCCCTTCATCTCCTCGGCGAGGTGGCCGCACGTCGCGATCCTTCCGACGTGGGAGAAGCGGTGGCCCACTACCGGGGCGCTTTGGGGCTGGCTCACGAGCTCGGCATGCGTCCGCTCGTCGCTCACTGCCATCTCGGCCTCGGGAAGGTCTACTGGCGCACGGGAATCCGCGAGCAGGCTCACGAGCACCTCACCACCGCAACGACGATGTATCGTGAGATGGACATGCGCTTCTGGCTGGAACAGGCGGAGGTGGAAATGGGTGGGCTGGCCTGATGACCATAGAGCGCTTATTCAGCCGCCAAGCGCCCCGGTCAAAATCCTCATTTCCAGCCGTAACGGAAGCTCGTGATTCTACGTGGACTGACCTCCTTCGTAGGAGATTGCTCAAAAGGAAATGATTGTGGACGGGGCCAACGCTCGCGCTCAGCAGCCGGGGTGCGAGCAGTGAGAGCCGAGCGTCTCCAGGCAGTCCCTATCGAGGCGTGGGAGGCCTAGGCAAGCGCAGTAAGGACAGGAATCGCCTTGACACCCGCCTCACAGCCACCTAGGTTGATCGCGCTAGTTCCCACAGTCTAACCGTCCGGCGCGCGGGAGCATTGGAGGCCTCCGGGTTGGGGTCCCGTTCGACAGTCTCCTAGCCGCTCCCGAAGGTGTCGGCCGGCAGGACTCCGGGCCTATCCGAGCGACTCGCGTGGCATCCGATCCTGATCGCGTTCTCACCATTGTTAGAGGGAGGCAGACAGAGCCATGACAGCGATTACAGGGATTGCGGGGAAATTCTTTGAGGCTTGCGAAGCGGGGAAAGGATGGGAGGGATGCAAAGCGTACTGTACGACGGGTGCGACGTTTTCTGCGCAAGCCGAGCCGCTTGCGGACACACGGACCTTGCAACAGTACACGGACTGGATGAAGGGGTTGCTGACGTTTATTCCTGATGGACGATACGAACTAAAGTCGTTCGCTACAGATGAAGAGCGGAAGAGCGTCTGTGCGTACGGCATCTTTTCGGGTACGCATACAGGCGAGGGTGGGCCCTGTCCACCGACTGGCAAGAGTCTGAACACAGACTACGTGTACGTGATGGAATTTGACGGTGACAAGATCCGGCATATGACGAAGATCTGGCATGCGGGGCTAGCCATGAAGGAGCTCGGGTGCGTCTAGTCCAGTCTACTTTATCGTGGGCTCAAGTCGCCGCGGCGTCCGGCGTAACGCTGCCCTGAGGGGAATAGCGATTCACCGAAAGCCTGAGGAGGGGACGATGAACGAGGCAAAACTGCACGAGTTCATGGGCAAGGTCGTGACGGACATGGGCGGCGCCTGGATGATGGCGATGGTGCTGATCGGCGACGAGCTGGGGCTCTACAAGGGGATGGCCGACGGGAAGCCGATGACTGCGGAGGCTCTCGCCACGCAGTGCGGTTGCCATCCGCGTCTCGTGCGCGAGTGGCTCGACGCCAACGCCGCCTCGGGGTACCTCGAGGTCGCCGACGGCGCCTACCGACTGCCGCCGGAGCAAGCGATGGCCCTCGCGAACGAAGACTCTCCAGTGTTCGTGGCGCCCGGACAGAGCGTCGTCGCTTCATGCTTCATCGATCTCGACAAGGTGCTCGAGGCGTTCAGGGGCAGCGGCGCATTTCCCTGGGGCGCGCATCATCACCGGATGTTCCACGGCGTCGAGAAGTTCTTCCGCCCGGGCTACCAGGCGAATCTCACGACGGCATGGCTGCCAGCCCTCGACGGAGTGGTCGACAAGCTCCAGCATGGCGCCAAGGTGGCGGACATCGGTTGCGGCCACGGCGCATCCTCCATCGTTATGGCGAAGGCCTATCCAAACTCGCGGTTCGTGGGCATCGACTTCCACGGGCCCTCGGTCGAGACCGCGCGCAAGCGCGCTGGCGACGCCGCGCTCGGCGATCGCGTCAGCTTCACCACGGCGACAGCGCAGGCGTACACGGAGCGGGACTTCGATCTGATCTGCTTCTTCGATTGCCTGCACGACATGGGTGATCCCGTCGGAGCAGTCCGCCACGCGCGACAAGCGTTGAAGGATGACGGCACCGTGCTCCTGGTGGAGCCATTCGCCGGGAACAATCTCGTCGAGAACTCGACGCCGGTCGGGCGCTTGTACTATGCAGCGTCCACCATGGTCTGCACGCCGAACTCACTTTCGCAAGACGTTGGTCTCGCGCTCGGGGCCCAGGCCGGCGAAGCGCGGCTCGCGCGGGTGTTCGCGGAGGGAGGCTTCACACGGTTCCGGCGGGCGACGGAGACGCCGTTCAATCTGATATTGGAGGCGAGGAAATAAGTCATCGAGCGAACTTGGCCGCCCGGATCGCGTGCCGCTTGGGCGGCCTTTCCCGTCGGGTCAGGTAGTAACCTCAAAGCGAAACTTGACCGATCCGGCAAGTAGCTGCGAGCCGCCGCAACCTCCTGCCAGCAACCAGGCCCATCGACTTTCGGCTTCAGCGTTCGAGCTGACCTGAGGCGCTGTGAGCCTGGCGCCTCCGATGGACGGTGCCGGCCTACCCTCGAGACTCCCGTTTGACTTGTCGTGCACGCTCTGACAGGATCGGCGCGCGATGCGACGGCCAACCACGCTGTGACATGTCCGCGTAGGCCACCGAGTCCGAGAACGGGGGCGACGTTACTTACGCGCTGTCCTTGGATCGGGTCCATGGCAAGACAACCCCTTGCGCTCTCGTAGGGCACCCAGTTGGTCGGCAGGGGCGTTCGTGGGTCTGTCGGAGCGAGGAGACGAGGGTGCTGATGGCTGTTGTGCTCGTCATCACGTTTGCACTCGGCCTTCTCGCAGCGCCGGTCGTAGTAGAAGCGCAGCAGCCCGCGAAGGTCCCTCGGATAGGGTTTCTCGGCACCTGGCCGATGAACTCCCATTACGAGGCATTGCGGCACGGCCTCCACGAGTTGGGCTACGTGGAGGGCCAAAACGTCGCGATCGAGCGCCGATATTCCGAGGGAAGGGCTGAGCGGCTCCCCGACCTCGCTACCCAGCTGGTCCACCTCAAGGTCGACGTCATTGTGGTTGACGCCTGTGGGGCACCGTTCAATGCCGCCAGTCAGGCAACGAGCACGATCCCCATCGTGGTAGCGGCCTGTAACGATGACCTTGTTGCAGCCGGGTTTATCTCCAGCCTCGCTCGACCGGGAGGCAACATCACGGGGCTGTCCGAGCTCACTCCGGAGCTCGGGGCCAAACGTCTTGAGCTGCTGAAAGAGGCCGTCCCCAAGGTGAGGCGCGTGGCTGTCCTTTGGAATCCTGCCTATTCTGAGCGGTCCAGCGCCAACTTTCGCTTCTGGTCATCCGATTGGAAAGAGATGCGAGCCGCGGCTCAGGTGCTTGGCATGACGCTTCAATCCGTGGAGATCCGCAGCCCCGATGATTTCGATACGGCGTTCTCGGCCATGACCAGAGAGCGAGCCGACGCCCTGATTGCATTTTCGGATTCCTTAGTCGTTTTCCAGGGAAGACGGATTGCCGATCTCGCGGCGAAGAGCCGGCGGCCGGCAATGTACCCATCCAGAGAAGTTGTGGATGCAGGAGGCTTGATGTCCTACGGGCCGAGCATCTCAGACATGTTCCGGCGTGCCGCCGTTTACGTCGGCAAGATTTTGAAAGGGGCCAAGCCCGCGGATCTCCCGATGGAGCAGCCCACGAAGTTCGAGCTAGTCATCAACCTCAAGACCGCGAAGGCCCTCGGGCTTACGCTCCCGGAGTCGCTCCTTCGCCGGGCGGACGAGGTGATCCGATGAATCCTTGGGATCATCGAGCCGAGCCCGCTCTTTACCCCGAGATGATCAATGAGGGGCTGGGGGTGATGATCGACCTGGTCAAGGGGGGTGTCCGATGAAGCGATGTGTCGCTGTGTGGCTAGCTGGAGTCCTGCTGCTCGGCTCGGCCGCGCCGGTCCTAGCCGAGACCGTCCTGGAGAAGATCAAGCGGACGGGGGTTCTTACCGCGGGGACGCGAGCCACCTCCATCCCCTTCTCATTCATCACCGAGAAGAACGAGTGGACAGGCTTCTGCATTGACCTGCTCGAGGCCATCCGGGCCCGTCTCCAGAAGAGGCTAGGCAAGCCCATCAAGCTCGAAAAGAAGGAGGTCGACACGGTTACCCGGTTCCAGCTGGTGGCTAACCGGACCATCGACGTGGAGTGCGGATCCACTACCTACACCCGGGATCGCGACGAGAGGATGATGATGGATTTCTCCATCATCATCTTCTTCACCGGCAGCCAGCTCCTCGTGAAGAAGGGGAGCGGAATCAAGAGCCTTGCGGACGTGGCCGGCAAGCGGGTGGGGGTCATCCCGGGGACGACGAACGAGAGGGCTCTGCGCGCCTCCCAGCCGAAGGCCGACGTGGTGACCTTCCAGGACTACGCGCCCGCCCTCCTGGCCCTGGAGCAAGGGAGGATCGTCGCCTACGTCTCCGATGGCATCCTCTTGGCCGGGCTGGCCGCCAGGGCCACGAATCCCAAAGACTACGAGGTGGTTGGTGGCTTCTTCTCGAAGGACCCCTACGCCTGCCTGGTCCCGGAGAACGACTCCAAGTGGCGTGACTTCGTGAACCACACCTTCATGGAGCTCATTGACAACGGAAAGTACTTCGAGCTCTACGACAAGTGGTTCGGTGAACGGAGCGTGGTCCCCTATCCGATGTCGGACCAGGTCCGGAACTTCATGATCATGCAGTCCATGCCGGAGTAGGGGCGAGGCAGGTCTCGAGAGGGACCTTCGGGCGCGGCGGGCCATGTCTGAGAACGGGGGTCCATTCCCTACATCAGATTCCCAACGAACCTTAAGACACTGAAGGCTGCGAGGGAGTACTGGCGTCGGCGTGAAGCCTGTCACGTGAGATCAACCTTGAAGAGCTGGCAGTTCGAGTTCCGTGGTCGCGAGCACCGGCAATGCGTCTAAATCAAATCGATCTCGAAACTGAGCAGCTTTGATATCGGTGGCTGCGGGCCCGTGATTTGAACCAGCGGCACAGCCCACTCCAGCGCTCGGTGCAGGGGACTGAAAGTCGCGTTTCAGTCCCGGGCCTCTCATTTCCCGGCGAGACGGGTCACAAGCGGCGCAGCAGCGTTCTCCATGAGCTGGTCGAAGAGCACGTAGTAAGAGATGCCGTATCGCTCACGGCGACCCTGCATTTCGTCGACAATGTGGTCCACGGGTCCGATGAACACCGAGGGCATTGTGAGCACCTCGTCGGCGGCAATATCACCCCATCCTCGATCACGAGCGAATTGCTCCGCTGCCTCCCGACGATGGTCGGTAATGATCACCGACGCCACCGTGCTCAGTTCGATCTCGTCGAATCGCTCACTCGCCGCTTGACGGACCTGCTCGATCTTCTCGCTGACGGTTCTCGCCGACCGAAGCCTTGGGTCGTGCGACAGCACTCCCCTCGTCGTCGAGACCGTTTGTAAGCCGATGATGTTGGCTTGTCGGGCGGCGATGGAGAGCATCCGGCTGCCGGCCGCGCCGACAAGGATGGGAGGGTGGGGCCGCTGGAGCGGCTTGGGAAAGCTGTTGAGACTGGACACCGAGTAGTGCTTGCCGGCGAACGTGAACGGCGCGTCGGAAAAGAGGCCCTTCAACACTTGCAGGGCCTCCTCCAAGCGCTCCACGCGAACGTGCGGCGGATCAAACGCGATCCCGGCTTGCTCGTACTCTGCCCGCGACAACCCCGCTCCCAAACCGAGCTCGAAACGCCCTTCCGACAAGACATCGAGCGTGGCGACCTCCTTGGCCAGCACGACAGGGTGTCGGTAATCGTTCGCGAACACCAGGCTGCCGATCCGCAGCATCCTCGTCACCCCGGCAACTGTCGCGAGCGCAGTCAACGGGGCCAGCTGATGGCCGAAGGGCTCGGCAATGAAGTGGTCCCGGATGAGGAAGGTGGCAAACCCTCCGTCCTCGGCCCGCCGCGCTGTGTCCAGCAGGGCCTCTCGCGATCGGACACCCTCAGCTAACACTCCGAAACGAAAGGGGCGTAGATGGGCCATGATCCGTGTCCTCCATTGGTGTGAGCGGTGTGCCATGAGAAGTCGAATGAGGACATGAGAAAGGGCCTCTGCTCCGTGTACGCACGAGAGGGCAGAAACGGGTGGAATCCGTTGCGTCAACCAAGCCAGCTCGGCCTCCGGGGAGGCCCCATCCTGCGACAAGAGTGCCGGGGCGGCGCTCGCGATACCCCGGAGCACCCCGCTCGGCGGCAAGCGCTCCAGTTAGAGTCGGAACGACGCCAAGCTGGAGATGGAAAATTATTGGTGCCGAAGGGGGGCTCGAACCCCCACGCGATGCCGAGGCGACAGACTACGTCCACCTCGAACGTCAGGCGAGCCGATTTTGGTGGTTGCGGGCCCTGGCAACCGAACAAAGGGTGTCGGAGATTCTAAGCGGTAGCGAGGGTCACGGCCTCGAAGCTGAGGACGAGCAGGTCAACAACCTTTCGAGCGTATCCAGTTGGGGCCACCACGGTGATTCTGTGGTGGGGTTCCTGCCCCGAAGCTTGGTTCCCCTCGGGAAAGGTCAGCACGCAGCAGGGCAACCGTACCGTCCTTCACGGATCCGGCTGAAGCGAGCCGAGAATGGTGTTGACTGGGTTCCGCGGGCTCGCACATACTCCCGGCACTTCCACGAAGTAAACCACCCGATCCTGCAGGGGGTACGATGTCCCTGGTTCGGTCTCTCGGACGACCTTTCCTCGCCCACCCTGACCACACGAAGTGGCCGCCGCAGGCGTTTGCCTTTTCATCCCCGACCGCCGCAGCGACCATCACCCGGACAGGCAGCTAGGAGTCCGACCTGCCAATGGGCTGGCAGGATCAGGCATGGTCCAAAGACCTCTGGTATAGCGGCAAGGTTGCCCGCCGACGCTTCCTGGGTCTGGGCGCCGCCGCGGCGGGAGCGATTGGCGCCTCGATGCTCGTGCCTGCGCCGTGGCACGGGGCGTTCGGGCAAGCTAGGCCGTACCGGATAGGATCACTCCAGTCGCTGACGGGCGTCGGCGCGATCGCCGGCCGCGCTTCACTGATCGGCACAGAACTGGCCGTGCGCCGGATTAACGCGTCGCGAGGTATCAACGGACGCCCGGTCGAGCTAGTCGTGGAGGACGATCAGTCGAGGGCCGACACAGGCCGACGGAAGGCCGAGAAGCTTGCGACCCAGGACCAAATCGACGCCCACCAGGGCGGATTTCTCTCGGACGTCTGCTTGGCGTGTATGAGTGTCTGGGAGCAACACAGGATCGTTAACATGATCGGCGGGTGCCTGGACCAGAGGATCACGACGTCGAGGTGTAGTCGGTATTCCTTCCGACCCTTCGACTACGCGCCCGCTCAAGCGGTCGCCTTCGCGCCGTCCCTCATCAAGATGGCGAAGCGATGGCACATCGTCTATGCCGACTACACGTGGGGTCAGTCGACCCGGGATGCCTACGCGAACGAGATCAAGTGGCTGGGGGGCGGGATCGTCGGGGCCACGGGCATTCCAGTGGGAACGGCCGACATGAGGCCGCTCCTGTCGACGATCGGCGGATCGTTCGACGGGCTCTTAGGCATCTTCTTTGGCAATGACGGGGTGACCGTCGCGACCCAAGCCTACGATCTGGGCCTGACAAAGAAGTACCGCTGGGCAGGTGACGGCGCGATCGCGACCCAGACGAATCTATTGGCGCTCGGCGCAAAGATCGAAGGGTTTGTCGGCATCGACCGCTACCTGCCGGTCTTCGAGGGCACCCTCGACACGCCGTACCACCGGAAGTGGTTCGGGGAGGTCATTGAGCTGACGAAGCGGTTCGACCCGAACGGGCTCACGCCGGACCGCTATGTCCAGGGGAACTACGAAGGCATGAATTTCCTCCGGCTCGGAATACAGAAGTCCGGTTTCAGCGGTCGTGATGACACGCCAAAGCTCATCGCTGCACTCGAGGGCATGGAGGTTCAAGCGGGGGATGACTTCCCGCAGGGGGACAAGAAGCTCCGCAAGGAAGACCACCAGGCATTCACGAACGAGTTCATTTTCGACATCCGAAACGGTCGGCATCGGATTCTCACGATGGTCCCGTGGCAGAAGACCGAGCAGCCGCCGGTCTGCTCGATGTCGTGACGGCCGTGCCCCCCCCACAGTGCGCCGGCCGCCGGTGAACCGCGATTCCCACATTCCCGCGGTATTCCCAGCTAATTCCCATGGATTGACGTCTACGGGAGGCCTCTTGGAGGAGTTGAGATAGGATCGGCGATTCAGACGACGTCTACCTCGAGGGTGAAGCGAGGCGATTTCGGTGGTTGCGGGCCCCCGCAACGCGTCTGGATCAAATCGACCTCGAAGGTGAGCATCTTTGATGTCGGTCGTTGCGGGCCCGTGATTTGAACCAGTCGTGTCGGCTCACGCCAGCGCTCGGCGCAGGGGACTAAAAGTCGCGTTTCAGTCCCCCGGGAGGCGGCTCCGGGACCATCACACCCCCGCCTCAGCAGACTGGCCTCATAGGTATCCACTGGCTCTCGTCGCGGCATTGTCGTCCAGGACACCCGCGACTCACACCGCCAGCTCCGCCTGGATCCGCTGCCGGCCGAGAGCGCTGGCGCGCTCCTGGCGGGTCTCCTGGGCAACCATCCGTCCCTGGAGCCGCTCAAGCGGCTGCTTGTTGAGCGCACCGAGGGTAACCCGTTCTTCCTCGAGGAGAGCGTGCGGTCGCTGGTCGAGAACGGCGTGCTCGCCGGCGAGCACGGCGCGCATCGCCTGGCCCGACCGCTCGCGGCGGCGCAGGTGCCGCCCACGGTCCAGGCGGTCCTGGCGGCGCGCATCGATCGCCTTCCTGTGTCGGACAAGCATCTGCTGCAGGCGGCTGCCGCCATCGGAAAGGACGTGCCGTTGCCACTCCTCGAGGCCATCGGCGGCCTCGATCCGGACGTACTCCGCGCCGGGCTCGTCCGGCTGCAGACCGGCGAGTTCCTCTACGAGGCGAGCCTCTTTCCCGAGGTCGAGTACACCTTCAAGCACGCGCTGACTCACGAGGTCGCGTATGGGGCGCTCCTCCACGAGCGCCGCCGCGATCTCCACGTACATATCCTCGGAGCGATTGCGCGTGGTGACGAGTGGCGTAGTCGATGCCATAGAGATGGAAGAGGCAACTTGATGCGCCAGGGAAGGGTAGGGGCCTGCACGGGCTGGCAGTGGGAGGGAGAGCCGCACCACCGGGGCACCCGGGGGGAATCGGAGGTCAGGGCGATAAGCGCCCCCACCTCGGATTTTTCCTTCATTTTTTTTGAGCCGTCTTACTGGATCACTTCATCCGCCCGCCCCAGTAATGACGGCGGGATCGTCAGGCCAAGGGCCTTGGCGGTCTTGAGGTTGATGACAAAATCGAACTTCGTCGGCCGCTCGATGGGCAGGTCGCCGGGCTTGGCGCCCTTCAGGATCTTGTCCACGTAGGTGGCGGCGCGCCGCAGCAAATCAGCCAGGTTCGGTCCATAGCTCATCAGGCCCCCGGCATCG
>Ga0137407_10002531_pt1 | contig 12037 bp, 8 predicted proteins | sample CZOMad2_2_16fung_FD_108410 | JGI IMG/M metagenome (GOLD analysis project Ga0137407, IMG submission 108410) | Vadose zone soil fungal communities from Angelo Coast Range Reserve, California, USA - CZOMad2_2_16fungal (Illumina Assembly) | ecosystem: Environmental > Terrestrial > Soil > Vadose zone...
GAAGAGACGACCTACGCATCCCGGCGAGTTATTGCGCGAAGAAACTCTTCCGGCTGTCGGATTATCCCAAGCCGAGTTGGCGGATCGACTGGGCGTATCTCGTCGCACCGTTAATGATCTCGTTCATGAGCGCCGTTCGGTAAATCCTGATCTTGCGCATCGGCTGGCCCGCGTGCTCGATACGACTCCCGAGTTCTGGCTCCGACTTCAAGAAGCTGTCAACGTTTGGGAGACTCTTCAAGCCAACCGCGACGAATACGATCGGCTCAAGCCCCTCCGCTACAGGGCGGCTTAGGGACTCAGGTGATCGATGGATCTTTGGTCATGGACCTTTCAAATACTGAACTACATCCAAGCCCGCAATACACTAGTGCATGTCGATGAGCCCGCCGAGCATATGATTGGACCGAATGATAGAGTCAAAATTGAAGACAATAAGATCACTGCCGTATACCCGTTTGAACCCAACCCATGGGGAATGGTGAGCTTGAAAAAAGCAAAGGCTCTCGAAATAGCTGTCGAAGTTTATTTTACAGAGGTTCTGTTTCCAGCCTCAGGTGAAATCACGGAAGGAACGATAGTGATTTCGACCAAGATACTTACGCGTTGATGCCTACGCGTTGATTCTGTCTAACTGTCATTTGATTTATTACGCCCAATCCATTTTCGGATGCATGGTGTGCCATTGCGTGGCGCGCTCATATGCCAGCGCCACTCGCAGCGGCGCCCCTTCGTCGTAGAGTCCGCCAGTGAACATTATTGATTGCGGCAGGCCTTTGGGAAATCCGCAGGGGACCGCGACCGCCGGATGACCGGTGAGGTTTGTGACCAGCAAACTAAGACTGCCTGGCGCCGGCGAAACAAACACATCCCACTTCGACATCAGCACGTCCATCTCCTGCATTAGTAAGCGACGCGCGCGTTGGGCCCTGATGTATTCCACCGCGGGAATGAAACGTGAGCTGCGAAACGTGTTGGGCCAATCGCCTGGCTCTTGCCCGGAAAGCTGATTGACGCGTCCATCGCGAGTGATGTCGTCGAATGCAGTTGCGGCTTCAGCAACGAGGATGATGCGCAATGCGGCAACGGAAAACTTCGGCACTTCGATCGGCTCCAGATTTGCGCCGGCCGACTTCAACGCGTCGAGCGCTTGCTGGTAGATGGCTTTTCGCTCCGCATCCGGTTGTTGGTCAAACTCGGTTTTGAGGTAGCCAATCCTCATGCTCGCGAGCGGCTTGCTCGGCTCCCAGTTGAAAGGAACGTCTCCCACAGTCAGATCGCGGCCGTCGGGTCCGTACATACCGTTGAGGGCCGCAGCGCAGTCTTCCACGCCCCGGCAGATCGGACCGATCTTGTCCATTGTCCAACTCAAACCCATCGCGCCATAACGGCTGACGCGTCCATATGTTGGTCGTAACCCGATAACGCCACAGCGTGACGATGGCGAAATGATCGAGCCAAGCGTTTCGGTGCCAATTGAAAAACCCACAAGCCCGGCAGCGGTCGCAGACGCCGGGCCGGCTGACGATCCACTCGAGCCCGTCTTGTCTTCCTCTACCTGCCAGGGGTTCCGCGTCATGCCGGCAAACCAGCGGCCACCTTGCGCCAGCGCTCCCATGGAAAGCTTCGCAACCAGAACCGCGCCCGCAGCACGCAAACGTTCCACGACTGTCGCATCGTAGTCAATGACCTGATCACGATAGGGCTCAGCGCCCCAGGTGGTGCGAATTCCTTTCGTAGCGAAAAGGTCTTTGGCGCCCCAGGGAATGCCGTGCAGTGGTCCGCGATACTTGCCGGCTTTAATTTCGCGCTCGGCTTCAGTCGCCTGCGTCAGGGCAAGATCTTCGGTGAGCGTCACTACGCAGTTGAGTTTCGGTCCATACTTCTTCAAACGCCCCAGGTACATTTTAGTCAGCTCGACTGGCGAAACTTTGCGCATGCGGATCAAGTCAGCGAGCTGTGGTAGGGTCGCAAAGGCCAGATCTTCAATTGAACCAAACTTGGGAGTTTCTACTTTGGTCAGCTTAAATTTCGCTGACTTGACGCTAGCATCCCGGCGGGGCTGTCCCGCTGGAGACCCCGCAGTGAATTTTTTGCCGGGGAGCGATGGGTGAAACAGAGTGGCCGGCTCAGTGTCGAGTGGGATGTCGATCTTTCGGAGAGTTTCATACCTGTCTAGATTGGTGCTTACGTTCTGAAGTGCCATGGCCTCCTGGGCGTCGGTGAGTTCAATCCCAATGAGTTTCTCGGCCTGGCGCAACATTTCTTTCGTCACGCGCAAAGGCGCCGGGGTTGGTGAAGGCGAAGGGAGAGGCGTCGGTGAGGAAGCAGGCGATGGACTCTGGGCCAGACCGGACGCGATGTTGAGATGCGGGGTCGCAATCGCAGCGGCCCCAAGTGCCGGAACGAGCTTTACGAAGGTGCGCCGGTTTAAGCACCTGGTTTCAGACCCAGCCATTGCCTTCTCAGTTCGCTTCTTTTTCGACTCATGATTCTGCATCGTACCGTCCTGTCTCCTGCTGCTCCTGCCTCGTGCTCCTCCTGCCCACCGCTTACGGCTGCTTCGTCATTTCCTGTCGGGTCGCTGGTATCGGGCTACCATATTTCATTTTTAGGAGTTTTGCAGAGCCGTCGCTCTGAATGGTCAGAATATAAAGGTTGTCAAACTCCGCTTCAGGAATGATTGGTAGTTGTGGCCCACCCAACGCGGCGATTATTTCCGGAACAGTATTGTTGTGACCCGCGATCAAGATCACCTGGCCCGCATTCCGAGAACGAATCTGCTTCACCAGCTCAGGCGTCTTTTTTGCGTCGACTTGTGTAACCGGAAGGCCAAGCTTATCTGCTAAAGGCTTCACGGTTTGCTGCGTTCGTTTGTACTGCGTGGCGTAAATCGCCGCGATGCCGGTACTACCAAACATTTTCGCCAGCTCCTGCGCGCGCGCTAGCCCAGCCGGACTAAGATCAGGATCCTTGTTTTCGGGTGGAACAATCTTCTTTTCCGCGTGACGTACGAGAATGACCGTGATGGAGGGCTGATCGATAGCACTAGAGCCGGCCGGAAGTGCATTGGCGCTCAGCAGAACGATCGGCACGAGACAAGCAATAGCGATTAGAGCTATTTTTCGCGGACGTGTTTTTTGCTTTTTCATGATTTGCCATGCTGGCTGACTGAAGTGGCCGCCTAAGATACCACTTGACGGTCGGCAAGTTGAAGGGTGCTGAGTCGCTTGCGTTAACACCCCGCAGCCTCAGAGTGCCGGATGCAAAGCGCTGTCGAAGGTGATAATCTATTACAAAAACCACGCCATACAGGGCCTCGGGTCGCCTATCGTGTTTTTACCTGGAAGAGGTGCAGAGTTGGGTCAACCAGTGAGAACTGATTTATCTGAAATTATCGCCGAAAGTTTTGGCGCCAACGCAACTTACGTCGAAGGGCTGCTCAGCCGCTTTCGCAGCAATCCGGACCTGGTTGACGAATCATGGCGCGCATACTTCACGGAGTTGTTGGGAAACGGGGAGGGCGCGCCGGTGCCACAAGCCACGAGCGTCCCGGCTGTGACTACTCGTGTGGAAGATGCGCGCTCCGCCGAGAACGGGCGAAGTGACGCCCCCATGGGTGACGCGCAAACAGGGGCGGCTAAGGCTGCGGCGAGAACGAAGGCTGCCACTGCACCCGCTCCGGAAACAAAGCAAATTGCTCCTGCTACCGCTGAACAGATCGAGGCAATTCCCATCCGCGGCGCCGCCCTCAAAATTGTCGAGAACATGGAGGCGAGCCTTTCCGTTCCGACCGCCACTTCGCAGCGACGTATACCGGTGAAACTGCTGGACGAGAACCGCCGGATTATCAACAAACATCTTCAGGAAAACGACCGCGGCAAAGCTTCTTACACCCATTTGATCGCCTGGGCATTGCTTCGCGCGCTGGATGAATTTCCGCAACTCAATGACGGCTTTGACGTCGTAGATGGTAATCCGGTACGCCTGCGGCGACCAGGTGTCAATCTGGGCGTCGCTATCGACACGACAAAAAAGGACGGCACGCGCACGCTGCTGGTTCCAAATATCAAGCACGCGAATAAGCTTCGCTTCCCGGAGTTTCTCAAGGCCTATGACGATGTCGTAAAGCGTGCCCGCGAAGGGAAACTCCAGATCGCCGACTTCCAGGGAACAACAATCTCACTTACAAACCCGGGGACGATCGGAACCGTGTCGTCGACGCCGCGCTTGATGGCCGGGCAGTCGGTAATCATCGCCACCGGCGCAATTGAATATCCGGCCGAGTATCAGGCGATGGCGCCCGAAACTTTGTCGCAACTCGGGATTAGCAAGGCCATCACCATCAGCAGCACTTACGATCATCGCATCATCCAGGGCGCCGAATCAGGCGCATTTCTGGCGCGCGTGCATGAACTGCTTATCGGCAAGTCCAGCTTTTACGATGATGCCTTTGTCGATCTTGGCATAACTCATGTTCCCTTCCGCTGGAATATCGATCACAACCGTGCGTTGTTGTCGGCCGATCAGATGCGCGACCAGGCGGCGAAGGAGGCCGGTGTAATTGAGCTGATCAATTCTTATCGCGTGCGCGGTCACTTGATTGCCGACATCGATCCGCTGCATGCAATGCCGGTGCTCTATCACCCGGAACTTGATATTGAAACTTACGGCCTGACGATCTGGGACCTTGATCGCGAATTCATCACCGGCGGGCTGGCAGGCACCAAAGTCGCTACCCTGCGAACGATACTCGACATTCTGCAACGCGCTTATTGTGGCAAAGTCGGCATCGAGTATCGCCACATCCAGAGCAAGGAAGAAAAACTTTGGATTCGGGAACAAATACGGCGTCAGTTTGTTGATCCCGAACTGATTCCCGCGGAGGTCAAGAAGCAACTCTTATGGAAACTGATCTCGGCCGAACAATTCGAACGCTTTCTGCACACGAAGTACCTGGGCCAGAAAAGATTTTCGCTTGAAGGCTGCGAGACGATCATACCGTTGCTCGATCAACTGATTGAAGGTGGCGCAACTCGCGGCGTTGAAGACATCACGATGGGTATGGCGCATCGTGGCCGGCTGAACGTGCTCGCGAATGTCGTTGGACATTTTTGTGAACGGATCTTCTCGTCGTTTGAGGGCTCCGTCCACCCTTCGTTTCCTGCCGATGAAGGTGATGTCAAATACCATCAAGGCGCAGTCGGCGAACGCGAAACAGCCAGTGGGAAGAAAGTTAAGTTGACACTGTCGCCTAATCCCAGTCACCTCGAAGCTGTCGATCCGGTGGTTGAGGGAATGGTGCGCGCCATACAGGACGATCTGAAGGACCGGGTTGGCATGCCGCGGGAAGAGGTTATCGACCGGGCCCTGCCGGTCCTCCTTCACGGAGATGCCGCATTCGCCGGTCAGGGCATTGTGATGGAGACGCTGAATCTCGCAAATCTGAAAGGCTATCGTACGGGCGGAACCATTCACATCATCATCAACAATCAGATCGGATTTACAACTTCGCCTGAAGCAGGACGTTCATCCATCTACTCGACTGACGTGGCCCGGATGACACAGTTGCCGATCTTTCACATCAATGGTGACGATCCGGAAGCTGCCTATCGCGCGCTCCAAATCGCGCTGGATTACCGCCAGGATTTCAATAAAGACGTCGTGCTCGACGTGGTGGGTTTTAGAAAGCTTGGCCACAACGAAACGGATGAGCCCAGCTACACGCAGCCGCTGATGTACGCGCGCGTGAAAGCGCACCCCGGCGTCCGCACGATCTATTCGCAGCGGTTGATCAAGGAAGGCGTCATTAGCGAGGCGGAGTTGGATGAACTAATCGCGGAGCGCGTCCGGCGTTATGAAGATGCACTCGCGCGAGCCAAGCAGGTTGCTTCCAAAAAAGACCCGACATTGATTGAGCCGCCCGTAGAAGAACTCGACGGATCTACGGTCGTGGAGACCCCGGTCTCTGCTGAGACAATCAAGACTATTGCTGAGAAGATCGCCATTGTGCCCGAAGGCTTCAACATAAATCCGAAGATGGTTGGCCAGCTCGCACGCCGAGCGAAGATGGGTTCCGGAGAGTTGCCCATCGATTGGGCTTTTGCGGAAGCGATTGCGTTCGGATCCCTGGTCATCGAAGGCAGTCGCGTTCGCTTGAGCGGACAGGATTCAGGACGCGGCACCTTTAGCCAGCGGCATGCAGTTTTGTACGATACGCAGACTGGTAAATCGTGGGCGCCGCTGTCGGAACTGCGATCGCAGTCGGCGCCGGAAGCGCGTTTCGAAGTTTTTGACAGCTCTCTTTCTGAGGAAGGTGTGCTCGGTTTCGAGTATGGCTATACAGTTGTTGCGCGCCAGGCGCTGGTGTTGTGGGAAGCTCAGTTTGGCGACTTCGTCAACGGCGCACAGACCATCATCGATCAATACATCGCCGCGTCTGAAGATAAGTGGCGGCAAACTTCCCGCCTCACGTTACTGTTGCCACACGCGTATGAAGGCCAGGGGCCGGAACATTCGAGTGCGCGCCTGGAACGTTTCCTCCAACTCTGCGCCGAGAACAATCTCCAGGTGTGCTATCCGACTACGCCGGCGCAGTACTTTCATCTTTTGCGCCGGCAAGTCAGGCCTGGCCTGGAACGTCCGCTGGTTGTGATTACGCCGAAGAGCTTGCTGCGACTTCCCGCCGCCGCATCCACGCTTACTGACTTTACCAGTGGCGGCTTCCAACCCTTGCTTGACGACCCTGTAATGAAGAGTTCCGAGGCCGTGAACCGTGTCGTTCTTTGCAGCGGCAAGATCTATTACGACCTGGCTGAAGCGCGGAAGAAGGCGCCCAATTCTGGCAGCGAACACGTTGCCATAGTCCGGATGGAGCAGTTTTATCCGTTTCCGCTAAAGCGGCTGCGCGAAGTGTTGGCTAAATACCCGGCGGCGAGACAGCTTGTATGGGCGCAGGAAGAACCAAAGAATATGGGCGGCTGGACGTTTGTTGAACCGCGACTGGAAAACCTCTTACCTGCTTGCGAACGACCGATCTATGTCGGCCGCGCGCCATCGGCAAGTCCGGCAACAGGCTCCTATGCGATTCACCAGGCGGAGCAGGCGCGACTGGTAGCGGAAGCATTGAACATAACGGCATAGTTTTAGTACAGCCTCAGGTGAATCATAAGATTCAACCAAGCGCCAAGGGCGCGAAATGCAAATCAAATCAGTCAACATTCTCTTACTAACGCTATTCGCGTGTTCTCTTGTCCTGGGGTTTGGCTCAACCGAAAGATCTTTTCGTTCCAGTCTCTCAGAACAACTCTTGAGGATGCCGGAGGAGAAACATCTCAAAAACATCAAACAACTTTCCTTCGGCGGGGAGAATGCGGAAGCCTACTTCTCGGGTGATGGCAAACAACTAATCTTTCAATCGACGCGTGACGGTCGGCAGTGTGATCAGATCTATACGATGAATGTCGACGGCGGAAATGTACGGCTGATCTCGACCGGAAATGGCCGCACCACCTGTTCCTACTTTTTTCCTCATGATCGCCGGGTTCTGTATTCCTCGACACATCTGGGCGCGAAAGAATGCCCACCCCGTCCGGACTTTTCGCAAGGTTACGTCTGGGCTGTCTATCCCACGTTTGATATTTTCACCGCGCGGCCCGACGGCTCCGATTTGAAACAGTTAACCAACACGCCCGGTTACGATGCGGAAACAACAATCTCAAGAGACGGGAAGTTGGTATTCACTTCAATGCGCGATGGCGACCTGGACATTTACACGATGGACGCAAACGGCAAACACGTCCGTCGCCTAACAAACGAACTCGGATATGACGGCGGGCCTTTCTGGTCTTACGACGGCAAGCAAATAGTCTATCGCGCTTACCATCCACAGACGGAAAAGGAGAAGTCCGCCTATCTGGGTCTGCTCAAACAAAACCTGATTCGCCCGACAACGCTGGAAATCTGGGTGATGAATGCCGACGGATCTCACAAGCGGCAAGTGACCCACAACGGCAAGGCCAACTTCGGTCCCTATTTTTTCCCTGACGGCAAACGCGTAATCTTCGCATCCAACATGGACGATCCCAAAGGCCGCAACTTCGACCTTTACAAGATCAATGTGGACGGCAGCGGCCTCGAGCGCATTACGTTCAACGAAACCTTCGACGGCTTTCCCATGTTCTCGCCGGATGGGAAGAAACTGGTCTTCGCCTCCAACCGTAACGCGAAGACCCGTGGGGACACGAACGTGTTCATCGCGGATTGGGTTGAGTAAATTCCGCCTTCTCCTGGGCCCATAACTCTGGGAATAACGACTTCTCACGAGAAAGAAAACTATATGGAAACCTCTCGCATCAATAAGCCCATCCCAGCAGCGACTTTTAAGAATATTCGCCCACCAAATAAGAACTACAAATTCTTCGAGGACAGAAAAAACCACCCGTTCCTGCCGCTGGCCACCACCTTTGAACTGGTGAACGCCGGCTGGATGGCCGATTTCGCCCTGCTCGCCTACGACAAAAAGCGAACCATCCAAAAGACGTTCGATGATGCGGGGCTCACTGCCGACGGTTTTGTCATGGAATTCTTCAGCCGCGGCATCACACAGTGTTTCGTCGCCCACAATAATGACTTCGTCGTGGTCTCCGTGCGCGGCACGGAAATCGATAACCTCTGGGGCGCCATTGTGGATTGGACTCGCAACTTTCAAATGAGGCCCAAGCCGGACGACTCAGGTGGTCTCGTCCACGAGGGGTTTATGAAGGACGTAGCCGAAGTGTGGAATGACACCGGCGGCGAGCGAGGCCTTAAGAGCTACCTGCAACCGCTGTTGGCAGGCAGCAGGCGAACGCTCTGGATCACGGGCCACAGTTTGGGTGCGGCTGTAGCCACCCTCGTCGCAGAACGGGCGGTGCGCGACGCCGGGTTTGCCGTCCGCGGTGTTTACACCTTCGGCTCACCTCGCGTTGGGGATGTTAAGTTCAAACAATCCTACGAGGCGCGCGGCCTGAACGCGAAAACGAATCGGGTAGTATATGACATCGACGTGGCGCAGAGACTTTTCCCCGACGCTGCCTACACGCACGTAGGCCAGTTCGTGTTCATCGACGCTGCCGGCCATCTGCACACAGACTTACCCGAGCCGCCTACGGAAGCCTTTGAGATCCCCAGGGGGCTGGTGGCAAATGCCGATCGGCTGATCATCCCCGCACTAATCGCCGATCACGCTCCTATCTATTATGCTAGCCACATTTGGAACAACCAATGAGCGAGGGGCAAAATCAAGCTAAGGCAGCACCCGGAGCACTTTTTTCCGTTGGCTTCTGAGTAGTCTGATCATCTTCTTACTTCGAGGTTTTTATGAGAGACAAATCGCTTCTGCGCATTTCGGTTTTGGTTGCCCTGGTCGTTGCAATTTCGATCGCTGCAGGCGGCCAACAAACTCAAACGCAGATTGCACCAAGCGTCGAGCGTCTGCGCGCTCACATCGAATATCTGGCTTCCGACAAATTGGAGGGGCGCCGAACGGGTAGCTCCGGGGCTAACCTCGCCGCCGAATATGTGGCGCGTGAGTTTTCGCGCTACGGCTTGCGGCGCAGCATCGGCTACGACACGCCCGGCATGTCTATTTTGGAAGCTGATTCACCCAACCGGTACCTCCAAAAGTTTCCATACGTCGCGGGCGTTGAGCTGGGTAGAGCTAATGAGCTGATGGTCAAAATCGTCGGGCTACCCGCATCGACGGTGCCGCAGGCAAGTCTTTCCTTCCCAATGACTGTGAGTAAAGATTGGTTGCCGCTCGGTTTGTCAGGGCAGGGACGTATCGAAAACACGCCTGCTGTCCTGGTCGGGTACGGTCTTACGGTTAGCGAATTGAAGTATGACGATTATGCGGACGCCAAAGCGACGGGCAAAGTTGCCATTGCTTTTTCCGGCACACCCGATGGCGACAACCCGCACGGACAGTTTGCACGTTATGAGGAGGTTCGCTGGAAAGCCATCGCTGCTCGCAACGCAGGAGCGAAAGCGCTCATCGTCATCGCTAGTGAGAACAACTTCAAGGACGATCGGCTTTCGCGTTTGCGTTACGACAACAGCGCCGGAGACGCAGGGCTTCCGGTCATTGCGATTTCCAGACAGGCAGGAGCGCAACTGTTATCCGCGGATTCCTCCCTGTTAGCGGATGTCGAACAACGATTACGCGCCAAACAGCCAGCGAGTAATGAGAATCAGGCTATCGCCTTGCCCGTACACACGGTCTTGATAACACTTTCGACTGACCTGGTCCGCCGCGAAGTCGAAGCTGCGAACGTCGTCGGCATTCTCGATGGGTCTGATCCAACGCTTAAGAACGAAGTGATCGTTATTGGCGCTCACTACGATCACCTGGGACGCGGTGGCGAAGGAAGTCTCGCAGCGCGTGAGGGTGAAATACATCACGGCGCTGACGACAACGCCTCAGGCGTAGCCGGCATGCTCGAACTGGCGCGTTTGTTTAGATCGCAAGAATCCAGGCCGAGACGAACGATTGTGTTCCTGGCCTTTAGTGGCGAAGAAGAAGGGTTGCTCGGTTCGAATTATTACGTCAACCATCCAATCATGCCGCTCGCGAACACCGTAGCCATGATCAACATGGACATGATTGGCAGGATGAAAGAAAACAAGCTGATTGTTGGCGGAGTGGGCACGGCTAGCGGCTGGCGCACAATGATCGAAGCTCAGAATTTGGTTCAGAGCATGACCGTCACCGCTAAGGCAGGCACCGCCTCGCAATCGAAGGGCTTTCCAATGGTAGTCGCCGCTAATGGTCGAGCAATCGTCACGAGCGATGCCGCAAAGCAATTTCAGTTGACCCTCAACGAAGACGGCTTCGGCCCCAGCGATCACTCATCGTTCTATGCCAAACAGATTCCAGTACTCTTCTTCTGGACCGGCACCCATGAGGACTATCACAAACCCTCCGATACGGCTGACAAGATCAATTACGAGGACGAAGCACGCATACTCAGCCTCGTGTGGCGCGTAGTCCACGACATCGATAGCAATGACAAACGGCCTGGGTACACGGTGGCGAAGTCGGAATCGACTGGCCGCTCGACCGGCTTTCGTGTTTACCTCGGCACCATTCCCAACTACGCGGATTCAAGTGATGGACTACTGCTCGATGGTGTGCGCGACGATTCGCCGGCGTCAAAAGCCGGGATCAAAGCGGGAGACAAGATCGTAAAGCTGGCCGGCCGCGAGGTGCACAACGTTTACGATTACACGTATGCGCTCGGAGAGATGAAGGCCGGGCAGGAATATGAAGTTGAACTATTGCGCGGCGGCGAGCGACTAAAACTCAAAATCACGCCGGCCGCACGCAAGTAAAAAGGGCACAAGGGGGAGTGGTAAAGGGGAATCAGAACCTTCCTTTTCCCCTTGACCCTTTCCCCCCAAGCGTTTTACCAGCGCGGTTCGCGCTCATAACCGCCGCGATCTCCGCCGCTGTCGCGGTCGCCGCCGCCATAACCGCCGCGACCACCGCCGCCACCGTAACCGCCACCGCGTCCGCCACGATCAGTTCTCGGCTTGGCCTCGTTGACCGTTAGATTGCGACCCCCAAGGTCCTTGCCGTTAAACTGCTCAATCGCCGCCGCCGCCTCTTCCGGAGTTGCCATTTCGACAAAAGCAAAACCGCGTGAGCGTCCGGTATCGCGATCTTCAATCACGGAAGCCGACTCCACTGTACCAACCGCCGCGAATGCCTCGCGCAGCTCCTCGCTCGTTGTGCGAAACGAGAGGTTTCCCACATAAAGTTTCGTACCCATCTTTTTCTATCCTTTGAATCGATTGAAGCGCGGGCAGGAATAAAATCGCAAGACTCAAGCGGGGAGTTACTTGACCTCTTCAGGCGAAACGCGACGAGCCCGGTGCTCTTAAATTGCGAGAGCGGCTTCCAACAGGTTGACAACTGCCTAACTCTCTCCTCAGCCGAACGCGGGTCGCTTCACGATCACGGACAGGCGCAGTCACCACTGATGCGCGAGAGCAGGGA
>Ga0137407_10002532_pt1 | contig 12035 bp, 8 predicted proteins | sample CZOMad2_2_16fung_FD_108410 | JGI IMG/M metagenome (GOLD analysis project Ga0137407, IMG submission 108410) | Vadose zone soil fungal communities from Angelo Coast Range Reserve, California, USA - CZOMad2_2_16fungal (Illumina Assembly) | ecosystem: Environmental > Terrestrial > Soil > Vadose zone...
ATATCAATATGACAAGCTTGCGGGCGCCATCAACATTCCCCTGTCGGAGATCCGCAATGCATTCGGTGTGCTGGACAAAGGGAAAGAGTACGTGCTCTATTGCCAGAGCGGGCGACGCAGCGCTGCCGCGGCGTTTCTCCTCGCTCAGCGCGGGTACCGCGCGTTCGTGCTTGCGGGCGGACTCTGGGGGGAGACGAAGGGTGGAGCGTGAGGAGACGGGGAGAAGCCTCGCGCGCCGAGCTTCGCCCGGGGAGCGCAGTCGGATCCGTGGCGGCAGGCGCGATTTTCGCTTGACTGCGAGCGTGTGGACGTGCAGCCTGCGGGCGTTTTCGGGGCCGGTGTGTGGAAAACGCCCTGGCCGGGGTCAGCCGCGAGGGCTGAACAGTGGTAAAGTAATTGATTATCGGGATATTTCGTGGTGATGAACCTTAAGGTGGATTGCCTATGAGCGCGGTTTTGCAAACGCATCCGGGCGCTGCTTCTGACGTCAACAGCAGGCTGACGTTTCAGAAGAATCTCCAGACCGTCACCAACAAGATCCACGCCACGAGCAACGTGGACGAAATCATGCTGGAAGTCAGCGCCGACATTTGTACCCTCTTCAACGCCGACCGGCTGACGATCTATACCGTGGGCGAGGACAAACAGACCATCGTCTCCAAGGTCAAGACCGGCCTCAACTCTTTCAAGGATCTGAAGCTGCCGATAGCCGAACACTCGATCGCGGGCTACGTCGGATTGTCGAAGAGGATGCTCAATCTGAAGGACGTGTACGACGAAGGCGAGCTCAAGTCGCACAACCCGAACCTGCGCTTCCTGCAGGAAGTCGACAAGCGCACCGGTTATCGCACCAAGCAGATGCTGGTCGCGCCCGTCGCGGAGCCGGGGAGCAGCGAACTCGTGGGCGTCGTCCAGTTGATCAACAACAGAGCCGGCGCGCCGTTCGGACAGCTGGCCGAGGAGGGGGTCGCGGAACTCTGCCAGACGCTGGCCATTGCGCTCAAGCAGCGCCAGAAGCCGCAGGTCCTTAAGACGAAGTACGACTTTCTGGTGAGCGACGCCGTGATCTCCGCCGCGGAGTTCGAGCTCGCGGCCCGGTCGGCGCGCAAGAAAGCTGTCGACGTCGAAACGGTGCTCATCGAGGAGTTTCAGGTCAAGATTCCCGCGATCGGCGCGGCGCTTGCGAAGTTTTTCGGGGTGCCGTACGAACCGTTCAAGCCCGACCGCATCAAACCGATGGATCTGCTGAAAAACCTGAAGCGCGATTACGTCGAATCCAACCAGTGGGTGCCGATCGAGGAAGCGAAGGAAGGTCTGGTCATCCTTTGTCTCGATCCCGAGAGGGTGAAGAGCTCCAGAATCGTCCAGAATGTCTTTGCGGCGCGCAAGCTCGCGTATCGAGTCACGACTCTCAAAGAGTTCAAGGAAACGCTCAAGGCGTTCTACGGGGCGGAGGCCGCCGACACCGGCGACATCGGCGATATGCTGTCGGGCCTCGAAGAGGACGAGGCCCCAGTCGAGGCGGGCGACGACGATGTGTCCGCGGCGGCGGACAACGAGCTGGTCAAGCTGGTCAACAAGATCATCATCGATGCGTACAACCAGGGAGCGTCGGATATCCACATCGAGCCCTACCCCGGCAAAGGCAAGACCGAGATCCGGCTGAGGAAGGACGGAACGCTGGTTCCGTACATCGAGGTCCCGGGTTCCTACCGAAACGCGATGGTGGCGCGCATCAAGATCATGTGCGACCTCGACATTTCGGAGAAGCGCAAGCCGCAGGACGGGAAAATCAAATTCAAGAAATTCGGACCGCTCGATATCGAGCTGCGTGTGGCGACGATCCCGTCCCAAGGCGGGGTCGAGGACATCGTCATGCGTATTCTTGCGGCCGGGGAGCCCATCCCGCTGGACAAGCTCGGCCTTTCGCCTTCCAATCTGCCAAAGCTCAAGGAAACGGTGAGCAAGCCTTATGGGCTGTTCTTTTGCTGCGGTCCGACGGGCTCGGGGAAGACGACGACGCTCCACTCGGTACTGGGTTTTCTCAACACGCCCGATACCAAGATCTGGACGGCGGAGGATCCGGTCGAAATCACGCAGAAGGGCCTGCGGCAGGTCCAGGTCAACAAGAAGGCCGGCCTCGATTTCGCAGTCGTGATGAAATCGTTTCTGCGGGCGGATCCGGACATCATCATGGTCGGCGAGATGCGCGACAAGGAAACCACGTCCACGGGTATAGAAGCGTCGCTGACAGGCCACCTCGTGTTCGCCACCTTGCACACGAACAGCGCGCCGGAGTCGATCACGCGGTTGCTCGACATGGGCATGGACCCCTTCAACTTTGCCGACGCGCTGCTCGGGATCCTGGCGCAGCGGCTGGCCAAGCGTCTGTGCGGCAAATGCAAGCAAGCTTACTCGCCGGGCGCGGACGAAATGAAGCACATGCTCCAGGAATACTGCTCTGAGCTACTCAACACCGGACCGTTCAAGAGGGACGCCAAGTCTGCCTACGAGAACGTCTACAGGGATTTGGCGAGAAGCTACGCCGGCGACAAAGGTCACTTTACCCTCTATAGAGCCAAGGGCTGCGAGGCCTGCGGCAATTCCGGCTACAAAGGCCGGGTCGGCCTTCATGAGCTGCTGATCGCTTCCGACACTCTCAAGAAGCTTATCCAGGAGCACGCGCGTGTCGCGGAAATCCTCGCTGTCAGTCTCGAGGAAGGCATGCGAACCCTGAAGATGGATGGGATCGAAAAGGTACTTCAGGGAATTACCGATATGCCGCAGGTGCGCGCGGTCTGCATCAAGTAGCGGCTCGCTCCACGCCGGCTGCCGCTCGGACCGGGGGATTGCTCTTGGAGACCGTTGAAGATCTGTTTCGCCGCCTCGAGCAGCTCAACGAGGTAGGCGCTGCGCTGTCCCAGGAAAGGGACATCGACCATCTGCTCGAGAAAATCCTCCTCGCGGCGAAGGCGATCACGCGCGCGGCCGGCGGCACCTTGTACGTCCTGGAACCCTCCGACGAGGGACCACGACTCAGATTTGCGATCATGCGAAACGAGGCTATGGGCATCGCGATGGGCGGCACCACCGGCAACCCGATACCGTTCTACCCGGTGCACCTCTACGGAAAGGACGGAACGCCCAACAACCAGATGGTCGCCGCTTACACCGCCTTGACAGGCAAGACGGTGAATATCGCCGATGCATATTCGGGAGAGGGTTTCGATTTCTCCGGGACGCGCAATTTCGACAAGAAGACCGGGTACCGCTCGAAGGCATTCCTTACGGTGCCGATGAAGAACCACGAGGGCGAGATAATCGGCGTGCTTCAGCTTATCAACAGCGTGGATCCCGCGACGAACGAGATCGGACCTTTCTCGCATTCCGATCAGCGCCTGGCGGAATCGCTCGCGTCCCAGGCCGCCATCGCACTCACCAATCGGAGCCTCATCAATCAACTGGAGGAGCTGTTCGAGTCCTTCATAGAACTCATCAACACCGCGATCGACGAGAAGTCCAAGTATACCGGCGGACACTGCCAGCGTGTCCCGGTGCTCACCATGATGCTTGCCGAAGCCGTCAATGAAACGACTGAAGGGCCGCTCGGAAAATTCAACATGAGCGAGAAGGACCGATACGAACTCAAGATCGCGGGCATGCTGCATGACTGCGGGAAAGTTACGACGCCGGTCCACGTCGTGGACAAAGCGACCAAGCTGGAAACGATCTTCGACCGCATCAATCTCGTCGACACGCGGTTCGAGGTGCTGAAACGCGATCTAGAGATCGCCGCGTTGAAGGAGAAGCTCAAGCTCCTTGGCGAATCGACGCTGGGTGAGGTAGCTGCGCGCAAGCGTTTGCCCCAAATCGATGAGACGTTGCGGGACACGTTGCGCAAGGTCGAGGACGATCGCGAATTTCTGCGTCGCGCCAATGTCGGCGGTGAGGCCATGGCCCCTGAAGAACGGGAAAGAGTGAACCGGATCGGCACCGGGTACAAGTGGATCGACGTTTCAGGAGTGACGGCGGATTTCCTCACCGTTGATGAAATCAAGAATCTTACGATCTCCCGGGGTACGCTCAACAACGAGGAGCGCGAGAAGATCAATCACCATATCGTTGCGACCATCAAGATGCTGGAAGCGCTGCCGTGGCCGAAGCATCTGAGTCACGTACCGGAGTACGCCGGGGGTCACCACGAGCGCATGGACGGGAAGGGTTATCCTCGTGGACTGAAGCGGGAGCAGATGTCGGTGCAGGCAAGGGTCATGGGGATCGCGGATATTTTCGAGGCGCTGACCGCCAAGGACAGACCTTACAAGCGCGGCAAGACGCTTTCCGAGTCGCTGAAGATCCTCGGGAACTTCAGGGTGGACGGACATATCGACCCGGACTTGTTCGACATATTTGTCCGCAAGAAGATCTATCTGCGCTACGCCGAGCAATTTCTCGATCCCGATCAGATCGACGAGGTCGACGAAAGCAAGATACCCGGATTTGCTTCTTGATCCCGCTTGACCTGACATCGGTCGCCGAGGTTGGCGCCTATTTTGGAATCCATCGATGATGGCAATTTTTCAGTGGTTCGATACGGAGGAGATCGACGAGTTTGCGCAGTCGATTGCCGCCGAACTCGTCAAGCGCGCACCCCCCGCGGGTCTGGAGGCGCACGACGAGAGGACCTCCAAGCGACTGAGAAATACGCATCACGCCGTCTTCTCCCGTGCCGAGCAATTCGCGCGTACCCACAGGCTCAACATCTACAAGAAAGCGCGCCTCGGCAATCAATTCCGATGGGCGCTGAAGGAAGCCGGATACCCCAAGGCGTTCGTCGAGACGTGGACTTACGAGCTGATCACTCTGGTTGCGCTCAAGTCGGCGCCGCCTCGCACACCGGGTCGTTGAACGTATGCTCGGACGGCTGTTCGGGTCCGGTAAGGGGGCAGCGGAAAAGCGCCCGACTCCGGGCCCTTCGGGCGCGGGCGAAGATCTCCTCGTTTCCGTTTCGCGCAAGCTGGACGCAGCCCTGCAACACCATCAGGCAGGGCGTCTGCCCGAGGCAGAGGCGGCCTACCGAGAAATGCTGGCAGTCGATCCGGAAAACATCGATGCGCTGCACTTCTTGGGCGTCATCTCCCATCAGCGGGGCGAACATGGACGGGCCGCCGAGCTGATATCGCGGGCGCTCTCGCGCAATCCCTCGAATGCGCCCGCCCACAACAATCTCGGCAATGCGCTGGGAGCGCAAGGAAAGCGCAACGAGGCCGTCGTCGCTTACCTGAACGCTCTCGCGCTCGACCCGGATTACGTCGACGCACTCGTCAATCTGGGTGCGGCGCTCAGGGCCCAAGGCAGGCCGGATCGCGCCCTCGCTTGCTACCGGCGGGCCCTCGCTCTCGCACCCGATGCTGCTGCCGTGCGCGCGGGGCTGCAGGACGTCCTCAGGGATCAGAGCAATGTCGGTAAAGCCGCATTCCGGCCTGACAAGGCACCGACGCTTGAGCCCGAATCCTGCGAATGGCACTTCGCTCAGGGAAATTCCTACAAAGACCAGGCGCTGTGGGATGAAGCCGTCGCCAGTTACGAAAAAGCGTTGTCTCTGGCTCCCGATCTTTCCCCGGCATATGTCAATTTGGGGAACGTGCTCAATGCCCAGGGCAAGCCCGACCAGGCAATCATATGCTACCGGAAGGCGCTCGCGCTCGATCCTGATCTGCTGGAAGCGCATTACAACCTCGCGGACGTCCTGCGGGATCAAAACAGGCTGAATGAAGCAATTCCTTGTTACGAGAAGGTCCTCGCGCTGCGGCCCGACCTGCCCGAAGCGCATTACGGCCTGGGCCACGTTTTCAGAAACCAGGGCCGAATGAACGAAGGGCTGGACTGCAACAAGAAGGCGCTTTCACTCGATCCCGAGTACGTCGAGGCGCGCTGGGCGCTTGCGATGTCGCAGATACCCAAGATGTATGGAACGGACGCCGATCCCGTGAGCTGCAGAACCGCTTTCGCCGGGCAGCTGGATGAGTTGGAACGCTGGTTTGACGGGACTCGGAGCGCAGAGGGTTTCAAGGCGGTGGGCATCCAGCAACCGTTTCCTCTGGCGTACCAGGAAGAAAACAACCGCAGTTTGCTCAAGCGCTACGGAGATCTCTGCGCGCGGCTGATGGGCGAGTGGTTCGGGCGGCAGGGCTTTGTCGTTCCCGGAAAGCGCAGCTCCGACGGTGTGATCCGTGTCGGGATCGCCTCACAATACTTTTGGAACCACTCGGTTTGGAGGGCTATCGTGAAGGGCTGGTTCGAGAAAATCGGCCGCGAGCGCTTCGCCCTCTATGCGTTCTATTTCGGGGTGCGTCAAGACCGGGAGACCCTGATTGCGGAGTCTACCGCGGCGCATTTCGAGCAGGGAGCAAAACCCCTGCGACAGTGGGTGCAGGGCATTATCGACCAGCAACTGGACGTGCTGATCTATCCGGAGATCGGGATGGATCCAATGTCCATAAAGCTCGCCAGCTTGCGCCTTGCGCCGGTCCAGGTAGCGACGTGGGGACATCCCGAGACGACTGGGCTTCCGACGATCGATTACTACTTGTCCGCGGAAGAGATGGAGCCGCCCGGAGCGCAGGAGAATTACACGGAGCGGCTGATTACCTTGCCCAATCTGGGGTGTTTCTATCGACCTTGGGGAGGTGAAGCGATCCGTCCCGACCTGGGCAAACTGGGCATCGACCCGCGGTCTCCGCTTTTTCTTTGCCCCGGCATGCCGTTCAAATACGCACCTCAACACGATTGGGTGATTGCCGAAATCGCCCGCAGGTTGGGCCGGTGCCAGTTCGTTTTCTTCATACCCGAGGTGAGCAATCTGGCGGAAAAGTTGCGGCAACGACTCGAAGCCATTTTCACCCGATACGGTCTGAATATCGATGAACATGTGATCTTCATTCCTTGGCTCAACGGCCCGGCGTTCGACGGACTGCTCGATCGTGCCGATGTTTTCCTCGACACCGTCGGTTTCTCCGGCTTCAACACTGCAATGCAGGCGGTTGAGCGTGGGATCCCGGTCGTAACTCGGGAAGGGCGGTTTCTGCGCGGCAGGCTTGCGAGCGGCATCCTGAAGCGGATGGGATTGCAGGAGCTGGTAGCCGGGTCGGAGGAAGAATACATCTCGCTCGCGGTCGAACTCATCCGGGACGGTGAATACCGCGAGTACGCCCGCAAGCGCATCGAAGCGGAACGCCACGTTCTTTTTGAAGATATGGCTCCGATACGCGCCTTGGAGAACTTCCTGGCCGAGGTGGCGAAGTGACGCTGCGACGGCCCAATGCGGCGGGGCGCCGCGGTGACGTTCAGCGTCAGACTGTGCCGCAATTTAGATCAAAGCCACGTTTTTCCATGGCTGAATCAGGCTCAGAAATGCCATAAAAGATAGAGACAACAATGCAATACGTTTATCGATCCTAAGGCGGCACGCGACTTGCTCCTACCCACCCAAGCGCCATACCGGCGTGTTAAGAAGGAGTATCCATGAGAGCGATTCAGAAGGGCTTTACCTTGATCGAGTTGATGATCGTGGTTGCGATCATCGGCATTCTGGCCGCAGTAGCACTCCCGGCGTACCAGGACTACAGCAACCGGGCGAAGATATCCGAAGTGATCTTGGCTGCGAGCGCATGCCGCACCTCGATCACCGAGGTCTTCCAGAGTGCCACCACCGCGCCTGCGGCCAACTTCTGGGGCTGCGAAGTCACTAGCACCGCGACGGGCGGGGCCTCGAAGTACGTGCAATTGATTCAAACCGACGCCAACGGCAAGGTCATAGTGACGATACAGGGCTTCGCCACCACCATTACCCCGGCCATCAACGGTACAGTGGTCACCCTGGTTCCACTGAAGGGCACCGCCGGCGCGCCCGTGGCGATGACCTCTGCCGATGTGGGTGGAAACACGGTCTTCGGCTGGCGTTGTGGCAACACTGGTGACGGCACGAACTTGAACCAGAAGTTCTTGCCTGGCTCCTGCCGCGGCTAAGCGCAGCTTCGTAGTGAAAAAAGGTACCCTTCGGGGTACCTTTTTTTTTCCCTATGCTCCCAAGCATCATCGGGCGGTTCCGGCACTGGATCTCCGCAAGCCTCGTCGCGGGGCTCGCCTGCGCCCTTTACTGGCCCTTTCTGGGGAGCCCGCGGGTCTTCGACGACTGGGTGTTCTTCTCGGGACAGAATTTTTCCTACTATGCCACGCATCCGTTCGGCCTTGAGCTGAGGCTTCCTCCGTACTTCTCGCTCGCCGTTACAGAAGTGGAAATCGGGGGCATGTTCGCCCACCGGATCGTGAGCCTCGCCATCCATATCGCTTGCGCGCTGACGATTTACAAGCTCATCTACGATCTGCTGCGGGTGCCTGCGAACCGGCCGGAATCCGCGTCGGGGGCGAACGCCGCCGCGTGGGCGTTCATCGGCGCAGCCCTGTTCGCGATCCATCCGCTAGCCGTGTATGGAGCGGGCTATTTGGTCCAGCGCACCATCCTCTTCGCCACGCTGTTTTCACTGTTGTCGATCGTGTTGTTCGTGAGAGGGCTCGCGCGCGGCAGCCATGCCGACGCGATCACGGCGGGGCTCATGTATTCGATAGCCGTGCTCTCCAAGGAGCACAGCGTGATGTTGCCAGCCGTCGCGGTGCTGACGGTGGCGTTGGTCCGGACCGAACGGCGCTTCGCCGTTCGTCACGCCGCCCTCTATCTGGCGACCTGTGCGCCCGCCGCGATTTTTGTGACGCTCGTCAATAGGTGGTTGATCGGCAAGGCATATGAGCCCGACTACGGGGTCGTCGCTACGCAGCTCGAGGGCGTCTTCGGGCATGCGATGTCGGATTTCTCATGGTCGCTGAGCGCAGTCACTCAGGCGGGGCTCTTCTTCAAGTATCTCGTCTTGTGGCTATGGCCCGATATCCGAACGATGTCGATCGACGTCCGCGTGGATTTTTTCCAGACATGGTCGACGGCTTGGGTCGTTCTCAAGGTGTCGGCTTTCGTCGGGTTCGGCGTGCTCGGCCTGGTGCTTTTGCGTCGGGGCGGAAGGATCGGAATGGCGGGGTTCGGGATGCTCTTTAGCTGGATTCTGTTTCTGGCGGAGTTCAGCACGGCTCGATTCCAGGAACCCTTTGTCCTCTACCGGAGCTACCTGTGGGCGCCCGGAGTGATGATCGCATTGGCAGCGACGCTGAGCGCGCTTCCTTTCCGGGCAGCGATGGCAGCGTCGATACTGGCCATTCCCGTGCTTCTTTACCAGGCCCATGACCGCCTGGTCACGTTCTCCAGCTCCCTTCTTCTCTGGGAGGATGCAGTTGCAAAACTTCCGGAGAAGCCCGTTCCCTGGGGTTCGCGGACCCTGTACATGATGGCCAGGGAATATGCGTACGGAGGTCAGCCGCAGAAAGCCCTCGAGATTGCCGAAAGGTGCATGGCCCAGTATCCAGATACCATTCACTGTCATTACTCCCGCGGAGTGATTCATCTCCTTCAGGGGCAATACGAATTGGCGCTTCGCTATCTGGCTCGAGCAGTCGAGCTGCAGCCCGAAAGCGGGATTGCCCACCACCGCCTCGGACTCGTCTTGGAGCGACTCGGCAGGACCCAGGAGGCGAAGGCGGAGTACGCGCGCGCGTCCGATTTGGGCTTCAAAGGAGCAGACTTGGAGATCAGGCGCCTGGAGTCCTCTGGCGCCGGCGTTCCGGTGCGGAAAGGTACGGCCCAGGCGCGCGAAGAGTGAGCAGTGATTAGGTCGCGTGAATTCTCGGCGACGGTGACTACGCTTGCGCTCTGCGAAAGTGCCCGGAGCGGCCGCCGGATTTTTCAAGCAACTTGATGTCCTCGATGATCATCGCGCGGTCCACCGCCTTGCACATATCATAGATCGTGAGCAGTCCTACGCTCACCGCAGCCAGTGCCTCCATCTCCACTCCCGTGCGGCCGATCGTTTCGACGGTCACCACGAGGCGAATCGCAGACCGGCGCTTCTCGGCCGTGAACTCCGCCGCGACCCGTGTAAGCCCGAGGGAATGGCACAAGGGGATCAGGTCCGCCGTTCGCTTGGCCGCCTGAATCGCGGCGACCCGAGCCACGCCGAGGACGTCGCCTTTCTTGGCGCCGCCCGCGAGGATAAGCTTCAGGGTCGAGGACGCCATGCGGAGCGTGCCGCCGGCGCGCGCGACGCGGCGCGTTTCGGGCTTGTCTCCGACGTTTACCATATGGGCCTGCCCGGACCCGTCGAAATGGCTCAATTTTCTTGACCGTTTCATTTCCCCGCCTTCGGGCGATACGTGGATTCGCATAAAGCGACGCGTCCGGGAACCCAACCCGGAGAGCGGTATCATATTATCCATGAGAATCCCTACCGTCTGCCTGGGTCTGGCGTTGTTGGCCCCGCAAGCGCAGGCGCAGACCCTGCCGGAGTTGGGTGACACATCCGCTGCGCTGCTGTCGCCTTACCTCGAACGCAAGATCGGCGAGCAGGCGATGCGGGAAATTCGCTTGCGCGAACCGAGCTTCCTCGACGATCCGGAGCTTACCGAGTACGTGAACGAGGTCGGCGGGCGCATTGTGGCCGCGAGCGCCGAGGCGCGTCAGGACTTCGAGTTCTTCGTCGTGCGTGACAACACCATCAACGCTTTTGCGATGCCTGGAGGATTCGTCGGGGTGCATACCGGCCTGCTGCTCGCGGCACAGACGGAGTCCGAGCTCGCGGGCGTGCTGGCGCACGAGGTGGCTCACGTGACCCAGCACCACATCGCCCGTCTTCTGGGAAAACAGGAACAGACCTCGATTCCCACTCTTGTGGCGGTGGTTCTGGGCATTCTGGCCGCGCGCTCCCGTCCGGACTTGGCGCAGGCAGTCATAGCCGGTGCAGGAGCAAGCAGCATTCAATCGCAGCTCAACTACACTCGTGATTTCGAACGCGAGGCCGACAGAATCGGCTTTCAGTTTCTCCAGCAGGCGGGTTTCGACGTCGGCGGCATGGGCTCGTTCTTCGAACGGATGCAGAAAGCGACCCGGCTGTATGAGAACAACGCGCCGGCCTACCTGCGTACGCACCCTCTTACCAGCGAGCGCATCGCCGATATGCAGAATCGCGCCCAGACGGCGATGTACAAGCAGGCGCCCGATAGCATCGAGTTTCATCTTGCGCGAGCAAAGGTCCGCGCCGAACAAGGACTGCCGCGCGAAGCCGTCGCGCATTTCGATGAGCTGGTGAGGGAGCACCGTTATGCCGAGGAGGCCGGCGCCCGCTACGGCCTGGCCAGCGCCCTGGCAAGGGCACGCGATTTTTCCCGAGCCGCGTCCGAAATCGAAACGGTACGCAAGCTGCTCGGGACTCACCCCATGGTGGAGCTTCTGATGGCACGGGTGCGGCTCGGCGCCGGCGATCCGGCGGGAGCTCGCGACTTGTTGCGTGAGGCCCTCGCTCGCACCCCCAACTATCGGCCGCTTCACTACGCCTATGTGGATGTACTGCAAGGGATGGGACAGCACCAGGCGGCGCTCGCGTGGCTTGCAGAGCTGGTGAAAAGCTACCCACGCGATGCCCGGATGTACGGCCTGCAGGCCAAATCCTACGCCGCATCCGGCAAGCGCCTGCTGCACCATCAGGCGCTTGCCGAAACCTACGTTCTGCAGGGAACGCTGCCGGCCGCGATCGAGCAGCTCCAGTTCGCGCAGAAGAGCGGCGACGGAGATTTCTACCAACTTTCCGCCGTCGAGGCGCGCTTACGGGATTTGCGCTCGCTGCAGGCCGAGGAGAAGAAAACCGCCAGGGGAAATTGAAAAACGCGCCCCGTGTTCCGGGATCAGTACCGGGGAACGGGGTCTTTGCCCGGCGCGTCGAAGTAGGCTTCGTACAGGAGATCGAACGTTTTCTCGCTCTCGGTGAACAGCTCCTCGTCGCTGTTGCAGCGACGGCGCGCCCCCTCGAGCAGCGTTTCCACTCCCGCCGCCTCGGCGACAGGCGCACCACCCGACTCGAGATAAGGCACGAGCGTCCCGA
>Ga0137407_10002533_pt1 | contig 12035 bp, 12 predicted proteins | sample CZOMad2_2_16fung_FD_108410 | JGI IMG/M metagenome (GOLD analysis project Ga0137407, IMG submission 108410) | Vadose zone soil fungal communities from Angelo Coast Range Reserve, California, USA - CZOMad2_2_16fungal (Illumina Assembly) | ecosystem: Environmental > Terrestrial > Soil > Vadose...
CTTGCGTGGCTTCAACAGCGATCGCAGAACATCCTGCTGATTCCTGGAACATCTTCCCTCGAACATCTTCGTGAGAATCTTAAGGCAGTGATGCTGCAAATTCCCGCTGCATTGCTTGCCGATCTCGACGCAATCGGTAGCGAGCCTGGACATTGATAACGCCGGAGAGTCTCATCGTCCACGCAATGACAACTTGGACTTGTGCCGGGAGACACGCGTCTGGGCCTTCGTGCGGTTTCGCTTGAAGGTGTCTTCTTCCTGACACAGAAGCTGCCTCCTTTGTTGAACGATGTTAGGCTGCATTTTACTTTCCTTTCAAATCACATTTCGCGAAGGACGGAATCGGCGAGGAAAAAGGCGTGGCGCATTGCCTCCGAGAATAGCGCGCCTTTCCGAATCGTTCAACTCAGTGCTCTGCAAGATCCGTTGCTTGGAGCTAACGGCCAGGTCTCGGCGCAGGTACGGAAAATCCGTGCCATACAGAACTTGATCAATTCCCGCACGTCGCGTAGCATGCGGAGCACAGGATCGCTTGCAGCAAGAGCCGTGTCCCAATAAATCCGGCGGAACATATCAGCCGCGGCGCCTCGCTGCTCGCCGCCCGCGATGAAACCCATCTCATCGATGATCGCGAAACGCGCGGCTAGGTAGGGAATCGAGCCTCCAGCGTGAGAGAAGATGTACTTCACGTTTGGCGTGCGTGCAAATCTGTTCGTGTAGTGCATCTGAGCAACAGCGCGATTGGTGCCTGTCGGGAAGTCAAGCAGATTGTCGGGCAGCCCTAACGAATGGGCAACCGCGTCCGGTGAAGGATTCGGATGCACATAGACAACAGTTTTGCGGCACTCAAGTTCTTCGCGTAGACGACTTGCTCATCATTTGCAAAAAGTCAAAGCCAATTGAGGAGAACAATGGCAATCCCGCCACTACTTCGCCTGTGAGGAAGTCAGGAAGTCCGGCTTCGGCGGCGAAGATACAGATTCAAACCACCGGCTGATGTAAACCTGAGCATGAGCCTCTCCGCAGTAGTGCCGTGCCCCAGCCGCATTGGCCGCCTCCGAGTTCCATTTGATAACAGTGAGGTCCGAGCTTCCGCATTGAATCACGAACCAGTGAATGGGATTGGTGGTTACCCTTCCGCAGACTTCACAACGGAATTCGCGTATCGACGTCATAGCTTTCTATTGTAAAGCCAGCGACTGGAATCGGGATGGCTGTCCCGGAGTTCGAGCAGCGGCCAAAGTCGCACCCATCTCGTCGTGAAGCAGGCGCAGCCAGCGCCTCAGTTCTCTGCGCACATTGGCGTCCAAGGCCCCGAAGGGCTCATCCAGTAGAAGCACCTCAAGCTCAAACTTTTCTGAGACAAACTGAAACGCTTGGGGTGTTCCGATAATAGTCCCGTTGGAGGAAAACAACTGATCGCCGCAAATCGCATTCAAGCTTTTGCTACCTGCAGATGGGGAGAACGGGTTAACCGTTCCCCCTATCCCAATCCTAATCTCCTCTCGCACGATGAACGCTTCCTTAGAAGGTTTCACCGCCAAGGGCACCCGGGGACCTGGAATATCGCGTCATCGAGCGTGCTCAACGTGCTCTGACGAGAGGGCAGGGATTGAATCGCAGCCTGCCAAAGCCCACGCCGCGGCGAGATTAGCAACCCCTGGAACAATTCCGGGAACAACCGTCTCATGGCCGTTGATTCCAGGCGATGCCTAGACGATTGACCGGGCTTACCACAAAGACGCGCTCCCGGAGGCTTTCGAAGCCTGCACCGCACGACTCGAGACCATCCGTGCGGAAACAAAAGCGTTACAGTTAGCCGTGCGTTCGCGGTTCTTGCGTTACCCAGCACCGAAATCACCTTTGGCGCGCACTCAGCTTGTCGAGAGTACGCTTCAATTGTTCAAGTTTCTGCCCAGCGTCACCGAGCTTTCCTTCCGCTGTCAGCCGCTGGTAGTCAGCGAGGTTTTTGGCAGCTTCCGCGATGAGCGCATGGATATCCGCTGCAGGCTGGGAGAGCGCGGATGCCGCTGCGCGCTGCGCCGGCTCCGCGGATGCAGCCCCGAGGCTCATCGACGACACACCTCCACCAAAAAGGGCCGTCATCGCCGACTCGAACGTTGGTCCATAAGCGAGCCGATCTTGTAGCGCGAGTACGACCAGGCGCAACTCCGGCATGGGGCTGCGTTCAGCCTGCAGGTAGATCGGCTCCGCATATAACAACGCGCGCCCGGATGGAATCACGAGCAGGGCTCCGCGCCGCACGGCGATCCCTGCTGATTCCACAGGGTTAATTGTCCCGCGAGCTGCGCGTTCTGGTCGATTCTCGCCTCAATCTGCTGCGGTCCGTCGACAAGTTTGGTTTTCGGAAAGTCGTAGACCACCGATGTGCCATAGTGCGCGCCGTCGCTCCGTCCGGCAATCCAGCCAATCAGATTGTTCCGGTTGGCCGGGGTGAACGGCAGAATCTCTACGAACTCCATGCCGCTTTCGCCGGGAAGCTTCATCAGCACGAAATTCGGCTCCATCGGCGTTGTTATTTGTGCGCCACCGGCGTCCACGCCCGCTTCGGTGGCAACCGTCCACAAGTCCTCACGGTTGTAGAACATCGCCGGATCCGTCATGTGATACAGCCCGTACACGGCTGCCTGCAACTTGAGCAGCAACTCGGGATAGCGCACGTGCTTGCGCAACTCCGGTGGCATTTCCGCCGCGTCCTTGAAAAGACTGGGGAAGATGCGGCGGTAAGCCGCGATGATCGGGTCTTCCGTATCGAACACGTAAAACGTCGTCGTTCCATCATAGGCGTCGACGACGACCTTAACGCTGTTCCGCATGTAATTGATGGGATCGCGGTCGAGACGATAATGGCGCGAATACGGGTAGCTATCTGAACTTGTGAACGCATCCATGATCCAAGACAACCGGCCATCGTTACCGATCACGACATACGGATCCGGATCGTAGGTGAGGAACGGCGCCAACGCCGACACGCGATCACGCACATTGCGACGCATCAGCAGCCGACTATCCCTGCTAACGTCATCGCTGAACGGCAACTTAGCGAGGTCGCCGCGGTCGAGCGCGATGATGACTCGGCGCAAGAAACCGCCGAGGACAATGCCGCCATTGCCTTGGTACGACGTGAGACTGTTGGTCTGACCTTGTGGGTAGTTGAACTCCTTCTGCCGTGTGTTAACGTACACGTCCGTGTTCGTCAGCTCGCCGAAATAAACCTCTGGGCGCGTTACGCTGAGAGTGCGGACTGTGCTCTGGACGGGCATGTTGCTCAGAATCAGCGTCGGCAGCCCTTCCGGCGTAAAGCCGTTGACAGGGTTCATCGTGATCCCGTAGCCGTGTGTGTAGATTAGCTTCTCGTTGATCCAATTACGGCTACTTTCCGGGAGCTTCTCAACGTTTAACTCCCGCGTCGCGAGCATCACCTGGCGAATCGCTCCGTCGATTTCATAGCGATCAATGTCGATGTCGGGAAAATCATAGTAAGTGCGGATTTCCTGAATCTGGCGGAGGGTGTCTTGCAGCGCCCGCCAGTCCCAGAGTCGAATGTTCTGCAGAGTAGCCTGGTTGTTCGCCGGATCGGCAGCCTCGACGGTCGTCTCCGCCGGGAACTCACGCTGTAAGACCTGGTTTAACCCATAGGCCTGCCGGGTCATTTCGATGTTGTGGGCAATGAAAGGTTGCTCGCGCACAAGCTCGTTCGGTTTGACAATAAAGCTGCTGACATACCAGCCGTACATCTGGAAGACGAGATAGCACGCCGCGGCCGGAAGGACTCCCGCGACAAGCCAGCGCACACGCCCCGCTGAGAAAGCATTGGTGGCTGCTATCACCGCGCCGATCACCAGCCCCACAGAGATGACGAGCATACCTGGAACCCAGACATGGGCATCCGTGTAAGTCACACCGGCGAAGATTGTGTGATCATCGAACAATCGCTCGAACCGGCTGATATAGACACGCATAGCGAGCGTGAGCAACAGAAACGCAAACGTAATGGAGACACCGCGCCAGGGTAACGGGCCGTAGCTGCCCCGGTGTCCGGCAAAGGCACGTGCGCCTCCGGTGATGAGGATGAAAACAACGGCGACCACGCAGGTAATCACTGCTAGCGTCATCAGCCAGCCGGCAATGAGCTGCCACCCGGGAAGAGTAAACAGATAGAAGTTGAGCGGCTTGCCGAAGATAGGATCCACAACGCCACCAGTGGCGTGCGGCGCGTGCCAATAGAGCGCGAGCGTCGGCCAGTCTGCCATCATGTTGGCGCCGGTTCCTACGGCGATGGCGAGCGAGATACCCAGTGCGATGAGGCGCATGACAGGCTCGACCGGCAACTTAACGGCTTGTTCGCCGATGAAGATCGTCGGACTGCTCCCCAACTCGGCGACATGTGCCCTTTTCAGAGCCAGGAACGTTCCATACAGAATCAGAAATGTAGCTGCAGCAAATGCGGCAAGGACCACACACTGAACGCCCTGTTTTTTCCAAAACACGGCTCCATAGCCGAGTGATCCAAACCAGAGAGCGTCTACGTAGTACGAGGACGTTATCCGGCAGACGAAAGCGACGCTCACGAGGACGACGAGAATGAGGAGGAAGCGGCGGCGCCGGCGACGACGTGGCGGACGCGGACTTGGCCAATCAATGGACTCAGGCAATGCTCTCTACCCCGTTTTCATTAACTTCACTAGCCATCACGATAATACTCCCTCCGCCATCGCAAGCATTTGGGACACTTCATGGTACATCTGTTACAAAACGCGACAATGGGCAACACGCCCGGCGGTAGAATCGTGCCCGGGATCCAGTGGCGGCAAGAGGCGGGTTGCTTCGGGGCAGTCCCGATAGGATCTATTGCTTCTCGGCGCTAATCTGACCAGCCCCTCTCGACCCCTCTGCCACGGAAGCTCTGCGTGATTAGGTCTTACAACAAACTTACAAGACACGCTGGGCGTGCCAACGCAGCGCAAATCATAGAAGACATCGCATTTGGTGGGTCTGTTTAGGTCCGTGAAGTTTCAAACAGGAACCATATGCGGCGTTGTGCTTGATCAATCCAATTTTCGAGAAGACTGGCGGTGGCAACGTCGCCGGTGCTATCGCACAGAGCGTGAACCGCACGCATTCTTTGTACTAAAGCTTTTTCATCTTCCTTAAGCTCGCTCAACATGTCCTGCGGAGTCACGAACTCGGCATCGTTGTCCGGTATGCGCTGCAGACGAGCGATGTGTCCTATGGAACGCAGAGTTGTTCCGCCGATCTTTCGAACGCGTTCGGCGATGTCGTCCGTCATCGCGAAAATCTGGTCTGCGTGTTCGTCAAGAAGCAAGTGATAGTCACGAAAATGCAGGCCAGTCATGTGCCAGTGAAAGTTCTTGGTCTTGAGATAGAGCGAGAACACGTCGGCGAGTAAAGCGTTGAGTCCTCCGGTTATCTCTTTGACGTCTTGAGGATCGATGTCTGAGGGAGTGTGTAAAGGCGCTTTCCGACGTTCTGTTAGTTCATTTGTGTTCGACATAGTTGTTCCTTTCTAATCTTCTTGCGTCAGCAAGAGAGTGTGCCTTGACAGAATCGACTTTCGATAGAGCTGAGCCCGCGACAAGAGGCTCTGGTCCAGCCTTTACATCAGAGCGAAGGCCGGACTAGCCGGCTACTATATCTTTAACCCTTGGATGCTGCTGGTGCGGGTAGATTCAATTATTCCGGCACCTTTCCAAACGCTAACCTGCAACGCTGTCTGATTTGCGCAAACCTGCGTCCTGCCGCACGGCCTTAACGTCTGACTGGTTCACACAAGTCAGGATCATGCTTTTGGAACACTCACCGCAGAGCCAGAAGTGTTCCGTCCGTTTGCCGCCAGTCTTCGTGGACACTTCAAAGAGATACATCTTTCCGTTGCGCAAATAGTGAAGTTTCCGCCTGCATGCCGGATTGGCGCATTGGCTGATCATCGCAGATCCTGTGTCCGATTGCCGGTCCTGATACTGCATAACGGGCCTTCTTTGGCCTGCTTCATGCCTTTGGTGGCCATGCCGGTCCAGGGTCCAGGCGCCATTGCTTTCGATTCTCGAGCGGGTCTGGAGCCGGCTCCAACGCAGCGACTTGGCTCCTGTGATTCCCATGACCTTGCCTGCAATTTGCTCCAATTTTCTATTTCTCCTTGCCAGGCTCGCGAGCGCTTCTGCTGTGGTTTGCGCTCCACTGAATCACCGATCCGGCGATTTCGGAGACTTCCTCAACCAATGAGCTCAAGAAAGCCGATACATCGGTGCAAGTCGAAAGATTGGCGCTTTGCCCGGCCCACATAGGCACAAGATCTGCCCGGCCCGTAGCCTCCGCTGCGATTGCGAGATTTCTGACGAGTTCTCGTTGCAGCGGATATGGCAAGATCTCGGTTCCGTTTCGGTTCAGGTCCTCCATCACGCGGTTGTGGATTGCCCGTGCGAGTCTACCCGTGAACCCTTTTGTCAAGGCAGTATGTCCGGCATTGCGTCGTCGCAAAGTTTCGCGATGAAGGCGGCTGGCGCCGGATTCCTCGCACGCCAGGAATACCGTTCCCATCTGGACGGCCTCTGCGCCGAGAGCCAGGGCGGCGATTACACCTCGTGCATCTCCTATTCCCCCCGCGGCAATCACCGGCACATCGACGATGTCGACGACCTGTGGGACTAGCGACAGCGTGCCGGTGAGCGAATCCTCCGCCGGCCGGAGAAATGAACCGCGATGCCCCCCTGCTTCGAAGCCGGAAGCGGCAATGGCATTCACGCCGGCTTCCTGAAGTGCTGCAGCCTCGTCGGGGGTTGTCGCCGCGCCAATGGTGACGATGCCTTTCGCCTGGCACTCCTCCAAGATTTCTCTTGCCGGAATTTCGTAGATGAAGCTGAATGCCGGTACGTTCGCGTCCAGTAGCACGCGGGCCTGATCTTCAAATCGCTTCGGCGAATATGGCTTGTACGTTGGACGGGGCGCCCCCAAGGCAGCAAGATCAGCGACTAACGGAGCCAGGCTCCTGTTGAATCCCTTTTCATCTGCTGTTCGCGCACCTTCATCCTCCATTGACACCCACAAGTTCATCGCGAACGGTTTGGATGTAAGAGAGCGAATCTCCGCGATCACGTCTTTGATGGCTTCGGGCGGCAAGCTGTGTGCGCCAAACGATCCGAGCCCGCCAAAGTTGGACACTGCGGCCGTCAATCTTTGCGATGACAATCCGCCAAGCGGACCTTGAATGATGGGATACTCGATTCCGAGCTTTGCTGTGAGCCGGTTCTGGTTCCAGGAAGCAGGCATTAACCGCCGCTCGGAGTTGGCCGTTCGAGAGTCTTGGCGGGTTACCATTTGATCTTCCCCCTTTCCGATTGTATTCATGATGAGTACCTGTTATGAAAGCTCTTTCATGCGCATGTCCGATCATCTGATGCGGTAAAGTCATCGTACCTAAAATTTGGCTAGCGCCGATACGCTGGTATCAGTCGGCGCGTCCTGATCGACCCTGAACGGTCACTGAATGCCAGGGTGAGTTCTCGGAAAGACAGCGGTGCACCGGACCTGGGCGAGCAGGTCCATAAGATCCGAGATCGGCCGCGCATCGAGGTGCCGCACAACGTCGATGATCTTGTCTCGAAGATCTTCATCGGCGAAAGCTTCGCTCAGCCAGTGGAACTTCTCGACCGTGCGGTCCCACGACATCGGGTTGTTCAGCCCTCCTTCGTAGCCGTGCTGCTCCTTCACAAAGACACGATTGTCTTTGGTGCGAATCGTAATAGCGGCACTGAGTTCTCGAGGATAGCGAACACTGAAACGCTCGTCGGGATGAACTTCGACGCACGCGAGCAGCGCCTGAGCATCCGGCGCCTGAATGCGCAGCTCTTCCAATTGGGCGGGTCCAACTTGATCGTCGAGCAGCGCGGCAGCGACAAGGTATTTGAGATTATAGTCGCCTTGCTCCTTGATCTCTGGATGGTCCTTTGGACCAAAGCTCCCGCCCCCGGCGAAATCGAACGCCGGTTTGAAAACATCGCAACGAACGTGCTCAATCTCGTCAGCGGTAAGACTGTTACGACGCTTCAGATCCAGGACCGCTTCCAGCACAGGCTGGCCGTGAATGAGCGAGCAGTATTTCTTCATGATCGTCTGTTTCACAATATCCACCGAGGGGTCTTCCCAATTAACCGGGATCGGCTGGGCAAACATCTGTTCGAGACCATAAGGGCCTTCGAAGAGACCTTTTGGACCGGTGAAACCGCGCTTGGCCAGTGAGGCAGCGTAAACAGCGCGCATCCCTGTGATCCCGGGCGAGAAGCCCTTCCAATGCGATACCGGTTCGGCGTGCACGCAAGTGAGCGAGATGTTGTCGACGGTTGCAATCGCGATCGCATTCGCGAGTTCGTTAACGGAGAGTCCGAAAAGTCTACCCGCGCCCGCGGCGGCCGAGATCGCAAGTTGAATGGCATGGTTGAAGCCCTTCGCCATTACGGGAACGCAGGCTGTGAATCTGCATTGGATTTCATAGGCTGCTGCGAGCGCCAGCATGAATTCCTCGCCAGATGCCGCTACGTATTCGGCCGCTGCAAGGATGGTCCCGAAGTTGTCACTCGGATGGCAGAGCCCGCCCGGTGCCATGTAGCTATCGAGAAGATCCACATAGCGCACAAGCGCGGAGTTGAAGAGTGCCGCCTGATCGGGAGAGGTCTTGCCGCCGCCGATCAAAGTGCAATGACCCGGGGCTCGATATTCTTCGATCTGGTCGCGTAGCGGCCGGAGCGACGGACCCGCGACAGCGGCGATCGCGCACCCGATGCTGTCCAGGATGTTGCGTTTGAAAAGCTGCCGGATCTCCGGCGTCAGGTGTTCCGGTCGGGCGGCAGCTGCAAAGGCGCCGATCCGTTCAACGGCTGAGCGCGTTTCTGACTGCTGCTTAGGTGCAATGATTTTAGTGATACCAGACATCTGAATCTCTCCTTGTATCTTCAGTATGTTGAAAGGCGTTAGATTCCGTCGTAGCGGGAATACCCACGTTCGGCCCAATAGTCTCTTGGCTCCTCCGCGACATAGGTAATCCTGGTAATGGCCTTCACATTCTTCAAACCAAGTTTCACGGGCACCAACAGACGGAGTGGTGCTCCATGGTCTACGGTAAGGGGCTGACTGTTGAGGTGTGTGGCGAGCAGCGTCTGTGGATGGCGAATTGTCGCCAGGTCGAGCGACATAAAGTAAGGGTCAGAATTCCCCGAGGCATCGAGATTGACCGAAGACTCCACACGCGCCCATTTAGCTTGCGACATCGGTGGGTAGGCGCGAAGCAGATCATCGAATCTCAGACCAGCCCACCACGCGATCGCACTCCAGCCTTCGACGCAAACCAGCCTCGTAATCTGCTCATGCACCGAGAAGCGAGTCAGGAGATTCCGAATATCGAGAGAGATGCTCAGGCCAGAAACGAGGCCATCCAGAGTCAGATTCCATCCAGAAATATAGCCGGGATCGGGAGTAGTTCCGTTGTAATTGTTCTTGAGCGGGGTAATCTGCGATTTGGCGTAGGTGGGCACTCTACGATTTTTCGAGTAAAGTGCTTCCGCCACGTCATCATCGATACGTAGTGCTTTGTTCAGAAACCACTCCTTCCCAGGGGAGTTCATATTTCGACGTACACCCATGCGACTGAGCGTATCTTGTGGCAGGAAAAATCCACCGCCTGCCAGCGCTGCCACCGCGCCAATCCCAAACAGCAGAACGTCACGCCGGGTCCGATAACGCAGGCTCCGGGGAGCCACCTCAATTGCCGGGAGAGTTCGCTCTCCAAAGAAGCTTTGGACTCTTTCATCTGTTGGTTGTAATGAATTGCCCTTTTCCTCATTGCCCATTTGCGATGGCCTCCGACCGCTTCACTCTTGTTGACCAACCCACGATCATGCTGCGCAGTGTGTCCCACCCATCGGCGAAAACCAAAATCACATGCGGCAGGGCGAAGAGGATGTAGACCAACATTAGCCAGAAATGCCAGACACGCGCTGCGTTGTACCCTCCAAAGAGCGCTACCAGCCAAGGGAGCTGCATGGGCTTGTGAATCGCCCAGCCCGTAGCGACCGAAAGCAACCCGGCTACTGGAACAGAGAAGTATGCCGCGCGCTGGAGCGCGTTGTACTTTGTGTTGAAAAGGGGATGCAGCCATTTGCGGCGCATCAGTTTAGCGAAGGGAAACCCCAGGTAGTATCGAAACATCCTGAGTGCGTCAAGCAAATCGGCCCGGCGAGGCAGCAAGGAGCGCCAGCCTCCTCCCATGACCAGCCCCGCAACGTACACCATGCCATTCAGCATGAATGAGTACGCGCACAGCCAATGCAAACGCAGAGCCAAGGCTAACATGCCCGGCCCGAGGCTCATGTGGTTGTAGATCCAGTCGGGTGGACTGCTGTAATGATGCTGTCCGGGGACATGAGCGCATATCCAGATTCCAATATCCGCTGCCACATCGAAGTTTCCCGTATTCGGATCTGGCTTGTGCTGATAGATCGGCGAAGCCCAGTAAATGGATATGCCACTCAGAATCAGGCCAAGAAGGATCGGCACATTCAGCCAGTGACTCCAGCGCACCAAGAAATGGTGTTTCCTGACGACGAGCACGCCCGGCGGTTTCGGCAACATGCTCGTAAAGTTCGGCTCACAATCAGCGGGTGTTGAATGGCTCATCGCCCAGAACCATTCTGCATGGTATTGCTCGACGCCGCTGGAATGATAAGGAGTACCTTGTCCGTCACAAGTGTTCCGTTTGGTAGCTTCTCCGTCGCCGCATAGACGATATCGCCATCAGCGAATGTGACTTGTGCAGGTGCGACTTCCGTCACGGGGACATTTGCAGGAACGGAGATCGTCTTAGAGCCGTCCTGATACTGGACCACCAGCGTGGTGCCGCTGCCTTTCTGTACCGTGCCGTTCGTCATGCGTGAGGGTGATACGGCAGGGCGAGAGACGGAGCCATTGGTCATTCTGCTGTGAGTAGTTGCACCCGGCGGGTCTGTCAGAACACTACCTTCTGCCGCTCCACGCAGTTCCGCTGGAAATATGATGATCTGCTTCGCTACTTCTTTTCCATCCGCCTGCTCAGTCGATGCAACGCCCACATAAGACGCGGACGTAACATGATTCAAATCCGACGGTATCTGCTTATAGGTTGTGAGGGGCTGCTTAACATCAACGTGGACCACGCCTGAAGGTGTCTGAACGTCGAGTGAACTGCCCGTAAATGACTGGATCTTTCCAATAACGCCGGGGATTGGAGGGGCCGCTTGCTGCGCTTCGGTCGCACCGATAGTGAGCATACAGGCGAGAACGGCTAAGCCGAGACGTTGCATCAGCCTTCGGATCGTTGACTTGGGATCCTGGGACGCGGAATCACCTCGGTACGTTTGCGAAATTTTCATTTCTTTCTCCTTAAGGATCATTTGATTTTCCTTTGCTCGTGATTAGTCTCGCGAGCCTATGCGGCTCATAGGGTTCCTCGAACCTCGAAGTCAGCCTTTCAAGGGTGTGCTTGCCAGGACTTCTACTTTTTCCACCTGTGGGGGAACCGCGAATAATTCGCTGGCCCGCGCCCTCGGGTCAGATTGTCCGAAGCCCAAGCCTGCTTGGCGAGGAAATCAGTAACCAACTTGATGGTGGCCTGTGGATTCTCCTCCATGATCCAGTGCCCGGAGTTGGGCACGATGCCGCCTGTGACGTCGGTGGCGGCGAACCCCATCTCATCGGCCATGCCCTGGCCGAAAAACTTCTCGGCACCGATGGCAAACACCGGCATGGTGATCTTGCCGCCCTTGGCGAGCAAGGCCTTGTTGTCGGCGGCGTCCTGGCTGAATGCTCCAAACTGCTCGAAGGCATCGTGCATCGCATGCGGCCGCGCGTACAGGGCAGCATAGTGCTGCCGCGTATCTTCATCGATCCCCTTGGGGTCTCCGGACAACTCGTTCCAGAAGCGATCGAGGTAGATGCGCTCCCGGCCCTGCACCAGACGCTCCTCGTCA
>Ga0137407_10002536_pt1 | contig 12029 bp, 4 predicted proteins | sample CZOMad2_2_16fung_FD_108410 | JGI IMG/M metagenome (GOLD analysis project Ga0137407, IMG submission 108410) | Vadose zone soil fungal communities from Angelo Coast Range Reserve, California, USA - CZOMad2_2_16fungal (Illumina Assembly) | ecosystem: Environmental > Terrestrial > Soil > Vadose zone...
ACGATGGGGGCGTATAGACATGCGCCCTCGTGGCTATCATCTCTCGATTTCCCACATTCCATCGGATTTCGTGGGAACGCTGTCCATCCCGAAAACTCGAAGACGTTATAATTCTTGGTTCTCTCCATTCACGTCCTCATCCTGGCTGTCGTTCCCGAAAATCCGAAACGCGCATTGATCTACACGTTTGGAGTCGACTCTCTCATGCCGTCCGCCACTCAGCATGGTGATGGAGACGAACGACCTCGTCCCCCGCAATCAGCTTGCCATGCATGGGATGCTGGGAGGTGGTACAGACTGTCCACCGTCCGCGATAACGGCGTGCGAAAACGGTGGCAGTCAATCACGTATGTTGTGAGTCGTCGCTTGAGATGCTGTTTACCCGCGCGCGTCCAGCACAAAGCTCTGGGTCTGGAGCGTGGTGTGGCGACGCAGGTGTTCGAAATGATCATCCATATGCCACAGCGTCAGATCACCGGTGATAGCGGCCTGTGCAATCACCAGATCAGGCAGGGGGATGGTAATCCCCCGCCGACGCACAGTATATCCCAGGCGAGCTGCCGCTTCCCAGACTTGGTCCGTGACGGGAATCTCCGGCAGGGCGCTCAGCGTTTCGAAGAGCTGGGTAAACCCCCGCTCATCCCGCGCACCGATGAGAAGCTCCGCCATGACGACCCAGCAGGTATACACCTGTTCCACTGTGAGCACCTGCTGCACCGCCCGCTTGAGGTCATCCCACCCGTGCGGTCGCAGATAACAGATCCAAATGGATGTGTCGAGCAAGATGCCACAGGCCATCTAAGGCTGCTCAAGACTGGATTGGCGCCAGCGTCGCAGCTCCTCGAGTTCCATGTCGACGATCCCTGAGCCCGCCAGTCCTTGCAGCTCTTGGAGCCGATGCTGACGCACGAATTCCTGCAAAGCCCGTTCGATCGCTTCGCGTTTTGTTCGCACCTTCGCCAGCTGTCGGACCTCCTCGAGCAGCTCCGGATCGACCGAGATCGAAAGCCTTATCATGGTGCACCTCCTATGCACCATAAGTATACATCAAAAGGAGGAGACCATCAAAAAGCTTGTAATCCGCAGAAACGTTATCCCTGTCCTTACCAGAAACTCTTCCGCCCATCTTCTCAGGCGGCGACTGGCCGTGAGACACCTCTCGCCTGCCGTGTGGTGGGGCGGTCTCCCTGTCGGTGCAGGAATGGATGCACGCCCCACCATCCTATTGGTGGCGAGGCCAGACACACGTGAGGGTTGTGTTGCAAAAACTGCCGGGGATCTGATACAAGGGGTCGCGCAGTGTTCAATCAGACCACCGGAGACCTCCTATGACCAGCTCATCCCCATTCAAATGGCGTCACTTTCAACCTGAGATCATCCTGTGCGGGGTCCGCTGGTATCTGCGCTATTCGCTGAGCTATCGTGATGTGGAGGACCTCATCCTGGAGCGTGGGCTCCACGTCGATCATACCACGGTATTTCGCTGGGTGCAGCGCTATGCACCGGCACTGGACAAGCGGTGTCGGCCGCATCTACGGGCAACCAACGATTCGTACCGCGTGGATGAGACCTACATCAAGATCAACAAGCACTGGTACTATCTCTACCGGGCTGTCGACTCGATGGGGGCGACGTTGGATTTCATGCTGAGCGCCACCCGTGATGCCGATGCGGCGGAGCGCTTCTTCCGCCAGGTGCTCCAGGCCTCCCATACGCGCATGCCCCGCGTCATCACGGTCGACAAGCACGCGGCCTACCCATTGGCGTTCGAGGCCCTCCAGCACGACGGCACTCTCCCAGAGACGTGTCTACTGCGACAGTGTACATATTTGAATAACACAGTAGAACAGGATCACCGGTTTGTGAAACACCGCGTGAATGCTGGGTTGGGGTTTGGGGCATTTCATACGGCACAGCGGACGATCCAGGGTTATGAAGCCATGCATAGGCTTCGCAAAGGTCAGCTGGAGGGGGTCGCCAAAGGGGATGTCCTGGCCCAGAACCACGTCATCAATCAGCTGTTCGGGTTGGCTGCATAACAAGTACTCACCAGCCTCTCCTCACACGCCCATCAGTTTTTGCAACACAACCGTAAAATTGTCCTTGTGGTTGGTTATCTCCACCCTTCGTGTGCCCTTCTCTGTTTGCCGTATGACGCCGGTATAGGTTGGTTTATGCCAGTGCGTGCGCTCGTAAAGGGGGTAAGATAGTGCCAAATCTCAGGCCCGGATATTGGGACAAGCCTAAGATCGAGATCAGTGGAACTAGTCTGATGCTGATTCCCGCCTGTAGAAGTGCTTTTAGTCTCGGTATAAGAAACAGAGCCGCTACTTGAAATAACTGAGCCGCCTTCAATACCAAAAGTTCCCTGAACACTCTTACCCTTAGTAATAACGTCATCAATATTGACTTCAGTGTTACCAACGGCACTCCCCATGATCATCGATCCATATTCAGGTGAATGGGTAGTGGACAAAGCGGTTATTCTGAATGATTTTCATCGATCCTTGGATGCGTCCATTCTCGTCACAATATCTTCCCCCTTCACCGAGACGAGGTCAACATCTTTATCTATTTCGGTAAAGTCAATATAACCTGAGTTTCTATCCGTGCTCGTTTTGGTTGTCACTTTCTCGGTGACAACGTCGATCCACCTTATTGCGAGAGTACCTGCCGTTGGGATGTTACCGATCGTAAAAGATGACTCATCGCCTAATTCTGCCGTAAAAGTCCTCTCCCGACCACCTACATTCAGTCCTATCCGAGCCCAGCGGCGCCAAGATGTCGTTGTGGTCAATTCTTGTTGGCCTTGAGTAACCGAGGTTTTCGTAGGAAGCCGCAAGGGATCAAAACGATTGTCGTTAGCAAGCGACTTCACGAAGTCTATACGTAGTTCGCCTGTTGGTTTGAGGGTGGGCTTCGGAGGCTCACAAGGCGTACAAGGCTCGCAAGGTTCAGCTTGCTTTTTGTTGCTTTCCGTATCGGGCTCTGTGCCGTTAGAGTCCCGGAAATTGAGGGGATTCACCCGCGCATACTCGAACAGGTTTAGGCCACCTTGTATACCAATTGGATCGGCATTCAACCATTTTCCTAACCACATGGCATAATATCGTGCAGTGTGATAATTGAGCCCACTCTCCTCATCTCGCTCTTTACCCGTAAACCGATACCGCTTCCTCGCAAAGCTCCCGAAACTCGTCTCCCCATAAGGCGTGAATTCCTCGCGACTGGTCACGGTACCACTCGCGTCAACGACCACATTGCTGCTGCCCAGGTGATCACCCAGATGGAGTTGCACCGCAGAGCCACGATCCTCCGGATGTGCGTTTCCAAACCGCACGAGAGCAACGCGCTGCTGGTCGTCCATCACGTGCACATAGTTATTCTCGCCGACCTGCAACTGCCCGCCCCAACGGTGGTGCTCGAACACGCCATTGATGTAATGGGTGACCTCGATTTGGCCACCCTGCTTGCGCACCAGCTTTTTCACCCGCTGCCCTATGGGATCGTACAGGTAATGCGCATGGACCGAGGGCTCGGCGCCTTCGGCCTGGGTGCGGAAGGCCTTCATCCGGTCGGCGTGATTCCAGTCGAAGTGGCGAGAAGCCGTCTCCGAGCGCATGTTGCCGTTGGCGTCGACGGTGTAGTCGTAACCGTTAACGCCGATCTGCATACGGCGCAGACGATTGTTAGAGGGACGGTTGTTGGCCGTCTCCACTGTGAACTCGCGGGTGAAGCCGCCAGTGCCGTTGCGGTGTTCCAGGCGCAGCATGTTGCCCATGGGGTCATATTCGTAGCGCTCGGTGTAGGCGCGGGTCTTGGTGAGATCAGTGCAACGCGGTTGGTCCTCCCACGGCGGCCCCTCGGGCAGGCGATCACACTCGCGGCCGGTGGCGGAGTACAGGCGGTAGAGAGGGTCGTAGTCGAAGTGGCGGTTGAGCGCATTGCCGCTCACCAGCAATTGTGCCAAGGCCGAATCACCTATGGTTAAGGCCTCTGGATTATTGAGAATGCCGCTGCTCGGCGTCCGGTCGCGGATGCCGAGCAGGTTCCCCACTAGGTCGTAGTCGTAGCTGTAGTCTTGGAGGGCCTCACCATTCGGCCGGTAAGTGGCGGTATCCGCTTTGGTGTAGCGCTCACTGCGCAGCCGCTTCAGGCGGAAGGTCTCTGGGTCGTAGGCATAGCGGGTCATCACGCCGTTGCCGTAGGCGATGAGCGTGCGCTGGCCCTTGGCGTCGTAGGCGATGCGCTCGACATAGAGCATGTTGTCCAGCCACACTTGGTCGAGGCTGCCGGCGCGGTTGTATGCTGGCCGCAGCTCGCGGCGCTTGCCTTCCACATCCTGCGGGAACTGAAGATGCTTGATGCGGTTGAGAGCATCAACGCTCACAGTGGTCTGGTAGGCAGTCCCCTCCAGCAGCTCACTCTCGCGGTCGGTGAGAGTCTGCTGCGGCCTCGGCTGCCAATCGACCTGGAAAGGCGTGACCTGCCATGCGTGGGCGGGTGCCTGGTCAAAGACCGCCAGGATCGGCGCATCGGCGATGACACGGCGGGATGTGTCGAGCACATTGCCCTTGAAGTCCACCGCCGCCACCGTGCTAAGCCCGGCCTCGTCGTGGTGGCGATGGAGGTGCCCCAACAGGTTTGTGGCGCGCATCGCCGCGCGCTCCGGCTCGGCCTGGACTGGATTGCCGGCGTCGCCATACTCCATCCGCTGCCGCAGGGTGAGCGGACTGCTGGCCTCATCACGTGCCCAGAGGAGGCTCGGGCGCTGCAGGCGATCGTAGACCTGAAGGATGAGCGCCCCTTTGCTGTCCCGCCGCTCGATTTCGTTGCCCAGCGCGTTGAATATTATGCAGCGCAGACCGGCATCGATGCTGTCGCTGCGCCAGGGACGGTTCGCGAGGTCATACATATAGCGAAAGGCGACGCGGTTCAGCGCGTCTGTCACCGACAGCACATTGCCGCGTATGTCATAGGTGGATTGGGTGCGAATCTCCTGCATCGGTGGCAATGGGTCCCCTGGGTGTGCCGGTGCGTCGCGGTTACGCGCAACCGCGAGGACCGTGCGCCCGAGAGCGTCGATCACGATGCTCGACGGGGTGAAGTGATGGGTCGCCGGTGCACGGTCGGTTAGGGTTTTGGGTGAGCCGTCCGGGAGTCGGTCGGTTGGATGGACACTCACGGGCACCAGGTCATTCGCATCATAGGTGTAGGCTTCCCACGGTGTGGGTGCGAACTGCACGGGGTTGGTGAGATCTGCCGGGATCCCATAGATCACCCGCTGCTCTGACCCATCGGGGTTGACAGTGCGGATCACCTGCCCGCGCGGGTCGTAAAATGTCGTGACCTTTTGTCCTAGCTGGGCGTCGCTCGGCGCTGCATAGTCCCAGCCCACCGCAAAAAACGGTTCGTACCTCTCAACGACTTGGCCTTTGTTGTCGTAGACCTGCCACCCACTGACGATCACATGCGGCGGATCGCCGCCCGCCCATCGCTGCCCGACCGCATCGCCCGTGACGATGGATTGATCGGGCGACAGGACGCCTCCGCCGAAGGTCGGGTCGCCGAACACGACATCCTCGGCTTGCGTGCGCGTTTGCAGCAGTCGGCCAAAGCCATTGGAATACTCGACGGTTTCGATGGTCTCCTCCCGCTGCGGCAACGGGACGTCGGTCTCGGTGACGTGATGCTGACGGACGATACTGCGGACAAAGATGGGCTGACGCTTGTCAGGTGGACTCTTCTCGAAGGCGAGGAAGTCGTACTCCATGCGGCGGCCCGGTGCTTCCAGCGTATCGCCGACCGGCTCGCCTTCTTTCCCCATCACGGCGATGGCCGTCACCAATCCCAAGGGACTGAAGCTCACCGCCCGGCGGTTGCCATTGGCATCCGTGACCATACGAGGTTGCAGGACGCGGTAGTCATACTCCGCACTGGTCGTGAGCCCGACGGCATCCGTTACCTGTACCGGCAGCAAATGGTAGGGGCGATCGTAGGTCATCGTGGTATCGTTGCCGAGCGGGTCACGGAGCGTCACGGGGAGCCCGTGGTGCGGCACGTCTTGGCTGTGAAAATCAAATGCGACGCGCGCGGTGTGGGCGAAGTAGCCCCGGGCCCGGTGGTCCGCGCCATCGGCGGAAGTATAGCCGGCCAAGGCGGGCGTGCGGTCACGGAACTCCTGCGGATAGTCTGCCGGCCAGCTTGGGACGCCTTCAGGACGGAGATAGGGCGGTATGTCTGGCGTAGCGGGATGTGCCGGGTCACGAGACGCGGCCCCGAGGATCTCCTCCGTCAGGACCAGCGATTCGCTGCGCACCAATGCGCCAAAGTCCCCGAGCTGGCGGAAGGGGAGCCCCACGTAGGCGTCGCCGTCGTAGTAGTGCAAGGTCTGGGCGAACAACGGCAGCGTTGTCGCGCGATTGTTGACGTCCTGCACTAGGTCAACGAGGGCCTTGGTGCCGTCGTTGATGATCTCGAAGGAGGTCGCGCTGGCGACGCGGTCGACCATATAATGCGCCGGATCATCCCTCTGGGCGTAGGTCGTCACGGTCTGGGTGCCCAGATAGGCCTCCGCAGCCGGCGAGGCCCGGCGAAAGTCGCGCTGCCGCGGCACCGCCAGCATCATCTGCGTGCCCGGCAGGCCATATGGGTCGTAGTCGCCGGTGAAGCTGAAGCTGGTCATCGGCTCGTTGCCCCGCTCCCATTGGGTGGTGCGTTGGGCCACTAAATGGGGAAAGAAGATCCGCGGCCGATGGCTGTCCGCTGCTGCTGGCCGGTTCTCCTCTCGGACGCCATATTGGAACTCGGTCACGGTGTAGGGCCGCTTTTCCCGGTCACTGCCGTCGAGCGCATACAGTTCCGTTCGCAGGATAGACCCGCGCAGCGCACGTAGGGCGTCAGCCCGTGGGCGGCCTGCAAGGCCTTGTAGCAGTGCACTCGTCTGTGGGGGCCGCTCCAGCACCGCAGGATCGTCAGGGAAGTACTCGCCCGAGAAATCCGCCTCCTGCCGTTCCCGAAACTCCTCGCCGATGGCACCCAAGTGAAACCAGGTTTTCGTTAAGGTGGGCGGCGAAAAGTGGGCACTGCCGACCCGGTTGAAGTCCATCGTGTCGCCGTGAAGCCCATTGTGATTGAAGGTGTCGAATGTCTCTGAACTGCGTTGCTCCACCATGCCAAAGCCGCGGAATTCCCGTTCGGCACCGTCCCAGTAGCCGTGGTGGTAGTGGTAGTGAGTGGTCAACTTACCTTTGGAGAGGGCATCAATCACCTCCACCTGCTCGACGACTTGGACGGGGAAGGGCAGCGGTGTGTGCCAGCGGGTCTGCGGCTGCGCAACGTCTGCCAGATAGAACTGCGTGGATGGGGCATAGTGGACGCGCGTGACCGCGCCCCGATAGTTGTCCATCTGCTCCAACAAATAGGGTTTGAGGCTGCCGGTCAGGTCCAGGAACTGGAAATTGCTCCCGGTCCCGGCCATCTGATCGAAGGTCCACAACACGCCGGACATCCCCGTGCCGAGCATGTCCGCCAGGCGCACAGCGTCCACATCGGTGAGGGGGGGAGTGCCCGTGATGGTGATGGGATCGCTCCAGCGCTCGCCTCCCTGATTGATCCAGAACGTCAGCCGGGTCGGTTCGACATACACAATATCGTCCAGGCCATCCCCGTCCAGGTCGCCCAATAGCACGCGCTTCGGATCAAAACTCCCGTCCGGTAAGGGCAAAACGTCGCGGAACACCGGGCTGTTGTGCATGGTAATGCGCCGGCCCCATTGGCCGTAGCCCAGATACGGCCAGTACGCAATGCGCCCCTGCTCCACGAACACGATGTCCTGGAGGTTGTCGCCGGACAGATCCGCCAGCTTCACCCGCGGGTCCGCAAAACTCACATCCGGAAACTCTTCCAGCGGTCGGCGCTGGCGCGTCTCCACGGTCTCCCACCCCTTCCGGGGGTCGTTGAAGAAGAGCTCGAAGCTCACCCCGGTGCGCAGTGCATCGATGACGCCGTCGCCATCCAGATCCACCAGGCGAAGCGTGTTGTCGTCAAAGTTCACACTGGGAGCCGTCGCATACTGGACAAAGCCTTGCGCGCTCCACCGCCCCTGGAAGCTGAGCGGAAAATACCCTTGCTGGGGCAAGACCAACAGGTCGGCGCGCCCGTCGCCATTCATGTCGGCGAACTGCACACCGGGATCGCGCAGGTGGACCCCCGCAGGGACTTCGGGCATCGTACGGGGGAGATCGAACACTCCCCCTCCCAAGTTGCGCCAGAACTGTACCGACTCGTTCATCTGGACGGTATCGGGCAGGCCATTGCCGAAGAGGCCCACCAGCTCGAAGTCACCGTCCGCCAGTGAGCGCGGGGGCATGGCGTTGTGCACCGCTGTGAGCACCTGAAAGCGCTGCTGCTCGGGTGCAAAGCGCGTGTAGCCGAATTCGAGCGGAGGCAAAGCCTCCGTCACGTCACCGTCGTGGCCCACCACCCTGACCTGGCTCAGCAGCGATACCCCATTCCGCGGCAGGCTCTCCGAGGGCAGTTCGCCGACATGCACCCGTTCATCCACGTACACCAGGTCGTAGGTGCGGGCCAGCCGGTCCTGCTCCGCATGGGTCCGGATCTCGATGTGCTTGCAGCGCAGGCGGGTGCGGATCTCAAACCCGGCGCGATACTCCGAAAACGGGTCGGGGCGTGGCTCGTAGACACAGGTGACCGAGACCAGGAAGCGCGTGTCCCCATGCGTGTCGTAGTTCACGTACTGCACAGTGTGCAGATAGAGCTGATCCCAGACATGTGGCCCTTCGGCGCCGCGATCCCGCAGGTACTGGTAGTCAATGCGGTTGCCGAAGGGGTCAGCCGTCTGCGCGAGCTTCCAGCAGAAGATCTTAGTGCGCACCGCCGGGTCCGCCACCACCGCCGGGTCGCCCCCTGCGGCGACGGGCGTGCCATACAGGCTGACCAGGCCGTCTTTACTGCGCACCCGCCAGAAGTCATCGCCTGCCGACTGGACGCGCTCGATGCGGGCGAAGAGCCCTTCCGTACGCGGTTGAAAGCGCGTCACGCCCGGTTCCGGTACAGCGACAGGCACCAAGTCTTCCGCCCCAGAGAGGATAAACGTATCCTGCTCGGTGGGGTCAGCGCCATGGTCACGATAGCGAGGGATCCCGTGCGACGTCTTGCGACTGACGCCAGGGACCGAGAGGCTCCACCCGAGCCCGAAGGGACCGTTGCCGGTGCCAGTGCTGTAGCCCAGACTCAACTGCGGCTGAACACCGTGGCGGCCAGGGGGCAGCGCGAGAGGGACCGTCACGTTGCCGGTGCCGGTAAACAGGTCGGGGGAGAACGTTTCGCCAATGCCTTGCACAGCGCCACCACCGCTCGGCAGGGTGAGAGCCTGGGGGGACGTGCCGGATTTGTTGCTCATTGAGGGGCCTCCTGACCGCGTAGCCGGTCTACACTTCCTCGAACGCGTACATGAAGAACAGGCGCAGGTCATCAAGCTGGGCGAACTGGGCCACATTGGCGAGGCGCACGTGCCACGTGCCAACGACAGGGAAGCGGTGCTCACGAGGCAGTGGCTGGGGGGAGGCCTCCAAATCCTCACTGAAGCCGTCTGTCCGCGTCACACGCACCTGGGTGAACCCAACGTCGGGTCTGGCAATCTCCAGCGTCACGCCAGGGACGGGTTTCTCGTGTTGATCGAGTGCCTGGGCGATCACCAGCTTGCACTGCAGGTTGGTCAACCCGATCGGAAAGTTGTCGGGCCCCAGACTGAGGCTCGCTGGGCCGGCCTGTAAGGCGAGGAAGGTATCGGGGAAGTTCTGGCGCAGGGAGAAGACGGAGAGACTGTCAAGTGCGTCGCCGCCAGCCAGTTCGGCCTCGAACTTACGGATCAGGTCTTGTACCTTGGGCTCCAGCTCATCGATATCCGACTCGTGCGAAACAATGGCAAAGTGCAGCAGAATATCAGAGATGACAAGCCGTTCGTGCTCCTGAATCTCCAGGTGCCAGAGCCCGGTCGGCCCATGTCCCTCGAACACGGTGAGCGTGTCTTGGTTCGGGGGATCCTGCGACACAAACTGCGTATCCAGGCTCAGTTCCTTAGTGTCAGAATCCAGGTCGTACACTAGCACCCCCCCGACGGCCGCCACCGGCAAGCCTTGCTGGCGTTGCTCCTCCAACGCCCGGGCTAGCTGGTCAGCGGTTGGCACCAGTCGCGTGGCTCCTGGATCACTCAGGGTCGCGGTCCTGTCGCGCACCAGGAAGCGACCGCGGTGCGTGAGCGTGCCGCTGAAGCCCGTGGTGGGAATGAGGCCCTTGATCTCCACTCCCACCTCACGCAACCGGCATTGGTGGCTGGCTGGCCGGCGCTTGCTCAACTGATACAGAGAGTAGTCAAAATCCATCTCTCCCGTCTGCAAGAAACGGCTGAACTGGAGCGGATACGAGTCGCGCAACGAGATTCTCTCTTTGAAAAAGTCGAACTTTACTTTATTGGCCTTGTCTCGCTCAAGCAGAACGAGGATAAAGTCATTTTCCAAATATTTAGCGGCCTGGATAATGCCTCCTGCCCGGTCAAGATAATCGAACTGGATGTGCCTGATATTCGGCTCTCCCAGGAAGAAGGCCAGCGCGCGCTCAAAGAGATAAGCGAGGTAAATGGCCTCCTCAAGCAGACGTTCAGCACGCTGCTCGTTGAGTTCTGCCAGGGTGTAGAGGAAATCGGCATTGAGGCGCCTGGTGCCTAGCAAGACACGCTTTTGGGCGAAAAACGCAAGCCGCTGTTGAGCCATGTCGCGCTCCATATGAGCGATGTCGACACCGTTCGCAGCGATCTCCCTCTCTATCTCCGCCATGCGCCTCTGATGGGCGAGTTCGTCGTCCTGCGCGGAGGCATTGACCACGGCTCCCAGAATGCCAACCCCCGCGCTTGCAAAACCGAGTGTAGGGTCTGGTCGCTTCCCCGTCGCTCCCATCGCTACCCCTTCCACAATCGCCTTCAATCCGCCTACAGCCATTCCAGGGAGGAGAGAATCTCGTTGGTCATCAATGGCACTCAGCTGTTCGTCGATCTTCTCGACGCTCAGGGTGGTATCTTGCTGCCGAAGGTCAAGGATATCCAGATTGCTCTCCTCTTGGGTTTGTTGAAACTTCACCTCCATCTGCTGCAAAGCTTCAGTTTCTGCATCTTGCAGGAATTTGGCAAAGTCTCCCGCTGCTTCTTTGGCCTTATCGATGAGGGAAGTAGCGTCCTGCTCTAATTGAGAGTAATGCTGGACCGGCACGAATGCGTCCCAGAGGCCCAGGTAATTTAGACGACTTTGCAATGTGGCTTTCTGCTGGGTGGCATAGCTTTCAATCTCCTGGCGGCGCGGGTTGTCGGGTGAGATGCCACTCCCCTGCACCAGCCGCACGGCGGTATCATACACACGAGTGATGTCCTGGCGCTGCTCATCGCTCAGCGCGCGCTGCTTACGGAAGCATTGATCACCTAGGGCCAGGTGGGCAAAGGCAGAGCGAATGACAACAAATTTCTGGCGTGATGTAAGAATGTCCGCGGAGATAAAATTAGTAAAGAGGTTCAATCGCACACCGAACATGTCGATTGGGGTAAGCTGCGCCTCGGGTAGTAGCTTGGCATACCCCTGAATGGCCTGTACGAGACTCTGGCCATCACGCTTCCCGAAGTTAATTTCGGCTTTCAGGAGGCCGAGTTGAAAGTCTCGTTCCGCGCCGCCCGTTACTATTTGATATGCGGTAATGAGCTGGTGCGCATCATACTTGGGACCACTGTAACCCTTTAAATCATGAAATAATTGTTGGAATCCAAATCCAGTAGGCCTGCGAACAATATCAACATAGGGTACATCATTTCCAGAGAAAGCTGTCCGTATATGCTCAACGGTTATATCCGGGACCGAGATTGGAGATGATATCCTTGATTGTTCGTCTGCTGAATCAAATTCATGTTGGCTCCAGGATCTATAGGCATCATATAGTGAGTCTAGGGTAGGCTCCAGACTTCCGAG
>Ga0137407_10002537_pt1 | contig 12028 bp, 6 predicted proteins | sample CZOMad2_2_16fung_FD_108410 | JGI IMG/M metagenome (GOLD analysis project Ga0137407, IMG submission 108410) | Vadose zone soil fungal communities from Angelo Coast Range Reserve, California, USA - CZOMad2_2_16fungal (Illumina Assembly) | ecosystem: Environmental > Terrestrial > Soil > Vadose zone...
CGATCGCTCCAACCATTTTAATTGCGCATACAGAACTACACGATGGAGCTTTCCATCTAACTGGAACGGCGACCATCATGAATTCGCCTTACATCAGTTCTCTTACCTTGTCGGGAGAAGCGGCTGGCGACGCGCTCAAGCTGACCGATGGGGTCAACAAAGCACACATCCTGATCGTCTGGGGCGTTAGAGATTACATTTTCAGCTATAGCTTCGAACCGGGTGCGCCTAGTTGCGCCGGAGACTTTGGGACCGGAATGACGGACACGTCGGCATGGGATTACCTGCAGCCTCGGCGATGAGCGGCTCCGCATCAGACAGCGCTGCCATTCGGCGAGCCAAGTCCTGGTAAGTCGCATTACCGGACATTGAGACCAGTTATCTGATTTGCGCGCTAGTAGGATTAACCAAGAGTCGGGCTGTGTTTTAGAAATTTAGCGACGCTCACTTGAATAGGTCATCCGATTTGGGGCCGCCAAGCCACCTGCGGAACCAGACGCTGCCCGCCCAGCCATTGTCGAGTCCTTTCTCAATCTTCTCGAACTGCTCCGCGGTGTACTGCGACCTATGACACTCAAAAGCCTGGTGATACCGTAATTGGTCGGCATTGCTGAAGGGCACGCGCACCGTAAGGTAAGCCGGGTCGGTAGTATGCCAGGGAAGTTCAGCCGGCCACGCGCTATTCAGGAGCTTGGCTTGTTCGGTCGTGAGGGCTCCATACACAAGCGTGATGGATGTCTTCTTCGACTGCATCACCTGTGTAACGGCGTCAGAAACCAGCCGGTGGTCGGGATGACCGTATCCTCCCTCCGGCCCCCAGGTGACAACCACATCGGGATTTAACTTTGCGATCAGTTTCTCGACATTGTCGGCAACCGTCTGAATATTTTGGCCCAAGGGTGAAGTCATCGCGCCTAGTTCACCATCGTTCAAGTCAAAAAAAATCGGCGGCTCCATACCCAGTTGGCGGCAAGCACAAGCGGCTTCCTCGTGCCGCACTTTCGCCAACGGATCGCCCCGCAGGTTGGGGTCCGATGTCCCCTTCTCGCCCTTGGTTGCGATCGCCAGGTAAACCTTGACGCCTTCGCGGGCGTAGCGAGCTAATACCGGTCCAACAAACGTTTCGTCATCCGGATGGGCAAATACTGCAAGGATCACTCGCGGGCGTCGCTCCGCTCCGGCATTGAGTGTCGTGACTAGCAGTAGAGTAAGGATCGCCAAACGCATCATTTTGTCCCTCCGCAGGACTTAGCGAGCTCAATATTCGTAAAGTCACCATCTCTAAGACATCGACAGCTTCACCTAAATAATATAGACGGATATCTCTCCGCAATGGCACACGGTATCCGTAGAAGCGGTTGCACTCGACATCTCAACCGGGCGTCTTCACTACTAGTACCCAACCCGATGCCTAATCAATCGCGTAGGCGGAGAAGTGGTCAGTTGCTTAGCGGTGGCCCGTAGTCCCAAATTGGTCCTTGACAATAGGTTACCAATATGTTATCCTCCTTTGTGTTGCCTCAAATAGTAATTCGAACGCTTGCCACACGCCTTCGCATCTTCAAGGTCCCAGCGCCAAGCGCGAGTCCAGCCCTAAAGCCTTTAGAATCCGCACTTCCGCAAAATGGTCGCGTAACCCGTTTAGAATCCGCAGATCCAAAAACACTAGACTTAAAGTCCTTTAGAATCCGCACTTACAAAAAAAGGAGGGGAGGGGGATCAAACTGTTAACCAGAAAATGCCCCTACCGGGTCGGTGCAAACATCTCGCGGGGCCAGTTTCCTACTGCGCTCGGGATGTCGCCGCGGCATGGTAGCGCCGGCATCCTGCCGGCTCTTTTCTCCGTCCGCTGCCTTTGCTACCAGCCAGTGCGAGGTTGGCGTTGGAGAAAATCGTTGGCGGCGACGACGTTGGTGACGCGCATCGCCGCGCCATCGTATTCGATCTTTTTGCCGGCGCGCAGGGCCACTACGCCGAGCAACATCACTTCGGTGAGCCGCGCCGCGTACTCGAATGGGCTGGAGGCGGCGGTGGTGCCTTTAGCGGCGGCTACCCAGTTCATTTCGTGCTCTTCGCCCGGAATGCGCGGAAGTTTTTGGGCTGGCTTGCCAACGGAGTCCTGCAACGACTTGGGCAGCAGCCGCGGCCGCATTCCGTAAGTGTCGTGCAGCAGTTTTCCCTTGCTGCCGACCAGCAGCGCGCCGCCGCCTTTGTTCAGCTCTTCGTCGCCCATTTGGACTGGCTTCGGCGGCAACAAGCCGCCGTCGTACCAGGTGAGCTTCACCGGTGGCATGGATCCACGCGCCGGAAAGTCGTAGAACGTCTGCGTGGCCAGCGGATACGAGGCCGAGTTGAAGGGCGTGGAAATGGTCTCGATGGTGGTCGGGAAGCCGAGGTCCAGCGCCCACATCGAGTGATCGATCAGGTGCGCGCCCATGTCGCCGATCGCGCCAACGCCCCAGTCGACCCACCCGCGCCAGTTGAATGGGTGATAGATCGGGTGATAGGGCACCACCGGCGCGACGCCCAAAAAGAGATTCCAGTTCAGCCCGTCCGGCGCGGGAGTCGCCTCGGCGGCAAGCGCAGCGCCCACGCGAGTGTTGACGTCGCGGCCGCTCCAGCCCAGCGGGTGCGCCGGATCCTTGGAGGGATCGGGCAGCGGCTCAGGACGGGGGACGCCTTGCGGCCAGAAGCCTAGCGGGCGATTCGTCCAGATGTGGACTTCGCGGACTTCGCCGATCGCGCCCGATTGCACGTACTCGACGGCGGTGCGTGCATCGTCGAGCGAGTGCCCCTGGTTGCCCATTTGCGTGGCAACTTTGGTTTCTTTCGCGCGCTGCGAAAGCTGCCGAGCTTCGGCGATCGACCAGCATAGGGGCTTTTGCACGTAAACGTGCTTCTTCAGGTCCATCGCGGCTAGGGCGATGGTCGCGTGCATGTGGTCGGGCGTCGCGACGAAAACCGCGTCGATGTCTTTTTGCTTGTCGAGCATGTCGCGAAAGTCCTGGTAGCGTTTGGCTTTCGGCAACAGGTCGTTCTTCAGGCGGATCATGCGCTCGAGCCGAATCTTTGCCTTCGCGGGATCGAACGGCGGCACACCCGCGGCGATTTGTTGCGGCGTCAGCACCGGCTGCGGCTCGTCGATGCGCTTTTGCAGCGCCGGAATTTCGGTGTCTAGGCGCGCGAATCCCTTGTCGGCGTAGCCCCAATCCACGTCGCAAAGCGCGACGACATTTTGCGACGAAAGATTGATCAGGTTCTGGCGGCCCATGCCACCCACGCCGATACCGGCGATATTGAGCTTGTCACTCGGCGGCACGAAGCCGCGGCCAAGCACATGGCGCGGGACGATGCTGACAGCCGCCGCCGTGGTGGCGGCCTTCGCGAGAAATTTGCGGCGCGAGATCGATTCGATCGGGATCATCCGGGTCTCCATGGGGTTGGGCACGGTCATTAAGTAATGGGCATTGGGCGGCGCCGCCCATTATCGCGCGCCACGGGCCATTTTTGGAAATTTTAGCGGCCCAGTCACCCCGCGGGCCAACGCGCGTGCTGCGCACTTTGAGACGGAGGTGATGCTTAACAGGTTTCGCTACAGCGGATTGAGCGCGAGGGAGGCTCGCGATCCGGACTATAATCTCGGGCCATGTGTGCCGGCCCTCGTCATCTTGCTGTTGCGCTGATCGTCGCGCTTTTGGTTTCCATCGTTCCGGCGGCTTACAGTGCGCCTGGGGCATCATGGCGCGGCGTTTTGCGCGACGCATCAGGTCGCGGCGTTACCGATGCCACTATCGCACTCCGTGCGACGTCGGGCGATCGGGAGTATACGGCGCAGACGTCCGCTGACGGAGGATTCGCGTTCGCGGAAATTGCTACCGGGACGTATGAGGTGCGGGTTACGCGCCGTGGCGACGCAAAGGCAAATGCGCCCGCCACGGTCGGCGGCCGCTACACGGAGAGTTGGACTGCGGCTCGTCCCGTGGTGATTGGCGACGGCGCGGCTCTGAGTGCTTCGTTGGAGTTGGCCGCGGAGCATCACGTTGTCCGCGTGACGCAGGAACCAGCAAGCGGAAGGGGTCAGGCGAGCGGGGGCGAACATCTTTCCAGCGGCGAAGTGTCCAGCTTGCCGTTGAACCAGCGGGACTTCAGCAAGTTGCTTTTGCTGGCTGCGGGAACGATGACCGACACGAACGGTGCGGCGAATTTCACGCAGCAGTTTGCGGCAAATGGACAGCGTGGTGTCACTTCGGTTTTTGCGATGGATGGCGTCGACACCACCGACCCGGAACTTGGTGGCGCGACGTTTGCGAATTTCAACGTGGACGCGATTCAGGAGGTGCAGTCGAGTTCCGGTGTGATGCCCGCGGACATTGGGCACGGAGCCGCCGGCTTCACCAACGTGGTAACGAAATCGGGCACCGATCAGGTCCATGGTAGCGCTTTTGAATTTGTGCGGAACGCGGCGTTCGACGCGCGAAACTTTTTCGATCATAGTAGCGACATCGATCCGCGGCGCATTCCTCCGTTTGCGCGGAATGAATTCGGCGTAACCAACGGCGGACCGGTGGTGTTGCCGCGAATTTACGACGGGCGCGGAAAAACATTTTATTTCGGCGAGTATCAGGGATTTCGCCAAGTGCTGGGAACGACGCAGGTGTTTCCGGTACCGACGGCTGCGGAGCGGCAGGGAATCGACACCACCACGTTTCCCGGCGACACATTGACGGTGCCGGTGAATCCGGCCATTGCGCCGGCGTTGGCGCACTATCCGCTGCCGAACGAACCACAGGGACCGTACGGTGCGCGGACGTATGCGGCGGCCTCGAAAGTGGTGACGAATACCGATCAGTTTTCGGTGCGCGTCGATCACAAGCTTTCGGACAAGGCGACGCTGTTTACGCGTTTCAGCTTGAACCAGGTGAACGGGCCGACGACAAATCCGGATCAGACGGCGATCGATTCGGATTTCGGCATCAAGTTTTTCGATCACCAGCGCAACGCGGCGCTGCGTTACACCCGAACGATTTCTCCGCACCTGAGCTTTACAACAGCATTCGGATACATTCGCAGCACGCCATTTTTTCCCACGACGAATCACACGCAGCCGGCCATTGTTTACGGCGACGGACTTTTCCAAGGATTCAATACGGCAGATGGTTCAATCTACGGATCGTTTGGAAACGTCTACCAGTTCAAGCACGACATGATTTACGCGCACAGCACGCACACGTTTAAGTGGGGCGTAGAAATTCGATTGAATAAGGATGCCACGATTTTCGGCACTAATCCGAATGGGCAGTACACATTCGGCGGCGGGACAGCATATTCGCCGGTGGCGATTACGTCCGCGAGCGGCCAGCACAATATCGCCGTGGGCGATCCGTTGCCGGACGCGCTGACCGGTTTGCTGACGGCGACGCCTTATTCGTTCACGGTGAGCGCGCCGATCGGACTCACTCCTGGCGGCAAACGATTTGACGAGGCGTCGGTTCGCCGAGAGGCTTACAATTTTTATTTCCTGGACAGCTGGAAGGCGACTTCGCGGCTAAGCGTCACCTACGGCCTACGGTACGAAGTGAACAGCCGCATCAAGGAATCGCAGCACCGGACATCGATCGCCGAACCGATGGGACCCGACGGAAAACCGACGTCGTTTATCACGCCCGGAGCAACCGAACGTTATCTCTACAATCCTCAGCCGATTTATCCGACGGATTGGCGTGGTTGGGGACCGCGCGCTTCAGTGGACTTCGCTGTGACTTCGCACACAACTCTACACGCCGGCGGCGCGATCACCACAATTCTGCCGAATTTATGGCAGGACAATTTCGTTACGGGGGCTTTTCCGCTGACCTTTCAACCCGTGATTACGGCGCTGCCGGATGTGGCTGTGGCATTCCAGAACACGGTTGCTCCGGTGTCGTTGCCGACCGCGTACAACACGCAGGGCCAGCCGCTGTTTCCTGGCGGTGACAGTTCCAAAGTCGCGGCGAATACACCTGTAGATTTACAGCGATTTCAGAACGATCTGGCGGCGATTACTCCTGGGCACGAGGTTCAGCTATTTTCGACAGGAATTATTTCTCGCAATTTCCGCAATGGATACATTGGCACGTGGACGGCGGGCGTCGAGCATGACCTCCACGGCGTGAAGCTGAGCGCAGCGTATGTGGCGACGGCGGGAATTCACCTGGCCAACGTCTTCTCTCCGAATGGCTACGGCGGAGCCGATCCAGCGTTTGCGCCGTTCACGCAATTCAATGCCGCGGGGCACGCGATCGGCGGATTTGGGCCAGAGTCGGTGATGACGACCGGGTCGCATTCGAGCTATCACGCGTTGCAAACAGGTGTCACCGAGAACTATTCACGCATTGGCTTGAGTTTGCAGGCAAGTTATACATATTCGAAATCGATTGACGACACCAGCGCGGTGCTGGGCGGCCTGCCCGCGAACGCGGGAACCATTCTGCAAACGCTGCCGCAGAACCCGTTTAATCCCGAAGCTGATAAGGGGCCTTCGACATTCGATGTCACGCACGTTTTTTCTTTGAGCCTGATTCAGTCGCTACCATTCGATCGGGTGAGTTTTCTTCAGGCGTTGGGACGGCGCGTCACAACCGGCTGGCAATTGCTGAATATTACGAGCATTACGAGCGGGCCGCCGTTCACAGTGTATTCCGGCATCCAGCAAACGGGCGCCGGGCTTGCCGGAACCGACCGACCTGATCTTGCGGCGATGCCACATTTTTCCACGAGCCGTGCCATACGCGAGGATTATTTCGGACTAGTTGCTGACAACAGCTCGTTTTTCACGATACCCATCAACGTTGCTGGAGGCACGGGTCCGAACTCGGGGCGATTCGGAACCTTGGGCCGCAACACATTTCGCGGCCCCGGCTTTCGCGATTTCGATATGGCGCTGATCAAAGACACATCTTTCGGCCATCGCGGCAAAGGCGAGTTGGGCATTCTGGAATTTCGCGCGGAATTCTTCAACATTTTCAACATTGTCGATTTCGGATTGCCTTCGAACACCGTGCGGGGAACGGGATTCGGCATCATCAGTCATACTGCTGGACCTTCGCGGCAGATTCAGTTTTCTTTGAAGTTGATCTATTAAGAGACTCTTTCAGAGAGCTAGCGCTTTTGTGATACTCGCACCGAGAAAGACGGGTATTCGATAGGTGCTTTTTTAGGCGGTGGTTGAGATTCTTCGGGCACCCTCGTCGGATGCCCTGAATGATAGATTTGCTTTTTTGAAGCTAGTTGCTGACGGCTCTAAAGACTCGCCATTACAATGCCGCCTCAAGTTTGCTTGTTGATCGTTAGAGAATGGCGCTCATGTCGCTGGAGGTGCCGCCAGCGGCGGGGACGTAGCACTTCAGCGTGTAGTCCATGACCATGCGATCGGCGTTGAAGCGCCAGCCGAGGGTGCGGATGGTGCGCTTCATGAGCTTGATCCAGCCGCGGGGGAGGCCGTCGCGATCACGCTGGTAATAGAGCGGGATCACTTCCTCGCGAAGGACGCGGTACAAGTCCTCGCCGTCGCGAGTGTCGTGAACGTTCATGTTGGAGTGTGTTCTGCCAGTACCAATGGCGAAACCATTGCGGCCGTCGTACGCCTCCGCCCACCAACCGTCGAGGACGGAAAGATTCAAGCCGCCGTTCAAGACTACTTTTTGGCCGCTGGTGCCGGAGGCTTCGAGCGGGCGTCGCGGATTATTGAGCCACACATCGACGCCCTGCACGAAGTGGCGCCCCACATTGATGTCATAGTCTTCCACGAAAACAAATTTGTCCGCGAACTGCGAGTCGCGCATCATCTGCGCAATCTGCTGCAGCACTTTCTTACCGGGTTCGTCCAGCGGATGCGCTTTCCCCGCGAAGACGAACTGCACCGGACGCTTGGGATCGTTCACCATGGACGCTAGCTTTTCGATGTCGGCCAGGATCAAATTGGCGCGCTTGTAAGTGGCAAAACGCCGCGCAAATCCGATGGTCAGCGCGTCGGGACTCAGGACGTTGCCGAGCCGGGTACGTTCCTCGGACGAATCGTCGCGGATTTCGGCCTGCTTCATGGCGCGAGCACGCACGAATTCAAGCAGCTGTAATTTCAAACTGAGATGGGTCTCCCACAACTCGCCGTCGTCCACGTTTTCGATGCCTTCCCAAATGCGGGCCTCGGCGCTGTGTTGTTGCCAGGCGGCGCCGAGATGGCGGTCGTACAAACGGGACATTTGTGGGGCCAGCCACGACGGGACGTGCACGCCGTTGGTGATGTGACCGATGGGCACGCGATCTTCGGGCTTGCCGCTCAGGCCCTTCCACATCGCGCGCGAGACCTCGCCATGAAGCGCGGAAACGGCGTTGGCGCGGCGCGCGACGCGCAGCCCTAGTACCGTCATGCAGAAATCCTCGTCCTTGTTGCCGGGATTCTCGCGGCCCATGTCCATCAGGCGATCGCGGGAAAGACCCAGCCTTTCGCGCAAAGGACCGAGATGCTCCTCGATCAGATCGGAATTGAAACGATCGTGCCCCGCGGGAACGGGAGTGTGCGTGGTGAAAATCACTTCGCGGGAAACGTCAGGAACCGCAGCGTCGAAATTCACGCCTTCTTCCTGCATGCGATTGAGAATGGCTTCGAGCACCACGAAGCCGCTGTGTCCTTCGTTTAAATGCAGAACGCCGGGCGTAATGCCCATAGCTTTGAGCGCGCGGAAACCGCCGACACCGAGCAGCAACTCCTGGCGAATGCGAATGCGGCGGTCGCCGCCATAGAGGCGCGAGGTCAGCTCGCGATCTTCTGGCGCATTCCCTTCGACGTTGGAATCGAGCAAGAGCAGGTCGCAGCGGCCAACTTTCAGACGCCAGACGCGGGCGCGAATGCAGCCAGTTCGCGTTTCGATCTGGACGGCGACGGGTTCGCCGTTGGCGCCGATCGCCGGCTCCATCGGCAGATGATTCACATCGGTCTGAATGTATTCTTCCTGCTGCCAGCCGTGGCGATCGAGACGTTGCCGGAAATATCCTTGACCGTAGAACAAGCCGATGCCGACGAGCGGAATATCCAGATCGGAAGCGCTCTTGATGTGATCGCCTGCCAGGATGCCCAGGCCGCCTGAATAGATCGGGACGGACTCGTGCAAACCAAACTCCGCGGAAAAGTACGCCACCGGACGCGGCCGCAACACACCCGCGTGCCGCGCGCCCCAGGTGCGATCGGCTTCCAAATATTCGCGCTGCCGACGGAACGCATAGTTGATGCGGCTGTGCAGCACCAGCTCCGCTGCGCGCCGTTCGATTCCGGCCAGCGGAATTTCACCAAGCAGAGAGATCGGATTGTGGTTGACCTGCCGCCACGGCACCGGATCGAGATCGCGGAATAGCGCAACTGAATCGTGATCCCAGCTCCACCACAAGTTGCGCGCCAGGGACCACAACTTCTCGAGTACCGGCTCGATGAATTGATCGAGACTTCGGGCCTCGCTGACTACCGGGGCGACTTGCGCCGCCGCTTCCACCAGCGTGCGAATCTCATCTTCGCGAAAGGTGCGTGAGGCGGTGGTTTGGACGACGAGGACACCTTGCAAAACGCCTCGATCGATCAGCGGTACTCCGAGAAATCCTCGATACTCGTCTTCACCTGCTTCGTGAAAATACTTGAAACGCGGATGCTTTTTAGCGTGATCCACGGCGAGGGGTCGCACTTGCTCCGCCACGAGACCGGTCAGGCCCTCGCTTAGCGCCATGCGTAGGGTGCCCACGCATTGCGGGCGAAGCCCCAGCGTGGCGGCGAGCACAAGGTTGGCGCGATCGGGCTCCAGCAGATACACCGAACACACATCGGTTTTGAAGCGGCCAGCAATCAACGCCACGACGTTCATCAGGGTCTCGGCGGGTTTTCCGGAATCTTTGGCAAGATTGCGAATTTCTTCCAACGTCAGGACGTCACCTGCATCGCGCATATTCGTGGTCTGGCTCACACCCGGTGTTCCCTCAGCTACTGGCGGTTTCGATTTTCGTTCCGACATGATCAATTGCGCACACGTATCCGCGCGCGCACCTGCAAAACATCTTAAGTCGGCGCACCACCACGCGATCAAATTTTAAATTCCGATTGTGTTCATTTAAAACTATGCTGGCGTTTCGTTACTTCTTTCGTTACGTCGCTCTAAAGCTGACGAAGTGCGGCTTGCTCAGGCTTCCGTGAGAGCCATTGCGCTGAATTCCTCCACGCGCTCGCGGGGAAGCGCCACGAGATTCGCATCGTAGGAAGGCAGATCGCTCGACACCGGCTGCAGTTCGCCATTTCCCGCCAGTGCAAACCATCGATAGCCCGCCGATGAAAGGAACTTGATAATTTCACGTGCAGGGTAGCCCCAGGGCCGCGTGCGAATATCCTGCACCTCCGCAAGAATCGCCGGCCGCGAATTGCTCTGCAAAAGCTTGGAAGCGCCGTGCAAGAAACTAAGCTCCGCTCCCTCGACATCCAGCTTGATGAAATCGACGCGCGAAATGCCCAGCACCCGGAGGACATCGTCAAGCGGCCGAACTTCCACACGCACCCTGGAAGTGCGCTCGTCCACTTCTGGCGGGCGCAAACTGTTGCACCAATCCTGCCGGCCCTCGACGAGAAACAAATCCGCCTCACCGGCCAGGTCACCGAGCGCCAGTGGCTCCACGGAAACATTCCAGCAGCCATTAATGCTGATATGCCGCAACAGCCGCCGCCTTTCCCGAGGCGATGGTTCGAACGCAATTACCCGCCCCTCGCGTCCCACGCGCTTCGACGCCAACAGAGTGTACAACCCGTGGTGCGCCCCAATATCGAGCACGGTCATCCCCGGCCGCAGCAGTCTTCCGACGAAGTCGGTCTCGACACCTTCGAACACGCTGTGGACGAGCTCGTGATCGAGCGCTCCCTTTTCCGCCAGCCACCAGGCTCCAAAAGGCAAACGGAGAGGAATCGGTATTTCCGGAAACATCGACCGCGCGTGCTGCGCCAACGAAATATATTTCGTCCGCGCCGGCTTCCGCAAAAACATCTGAATTCTGCGCGGTAGTCCAACCGAAATCCCTGCCTGATGCTCCCGCGCCCAAGGATCGCCGTGATCGCGCGGTTCCGCAATCTGCTCCAGGCACGAGGCACGCACAGGCGCTTCGGCCGCGGCGAACAGCACCGTCCTCCGTCGCGCGTGCCGAGACGTTTCGCGAAAATCGTCGTGGTCCGGCACCGCTGTGACTCGATAGACCGCCGCGAATCCCGCGCGGTACAACATTTTGACTAGGCAGCCCTCGCTCGGATACAACGCGATGTCGGTCAGGCTTTGGTCCTCTTGCGACGGCTCCTCGCGCATCATCATCCCGGGCTCGGCCCCTGGCAGGCACATGCTCTCCAGCAGTAGGCCCTTGCCGGTGAGTGCGCGTAAGTGCCGGATCGCTAACATCGGGTTTTCCAGGTGATACAACAGCCCAAAACACAGCACCAGGTCGAACACGCCGAGCCGGGCGATGTCGGGATCCTCAAGGTTTCCTTGGCCAAAGGGAATCCGCGGAAACCGCCGGCGCGCCTCGACCACGTTCTCCAGCCGCCCGTCGAACCCGCGCACGTACAAACCACAATCGTGCAGGGCCTCCGCGAAGAACCCAACGCCGCATCCCGCATCCAGCGCATTCGCAAGGTTCAGTGCGGGCTTGAGCTCTTCCACCACCTGGCGGATGGTGTCGCCGCGCGCACGGATCAACTCTAGATAGGGTTTCTTGTCGAAGGCAGTCAGCGTCAGCGACAGGGTGTTGTCGCTACCCACCAGTTATAGCCAGACACCGACGACGGCGAAGATGAGGACGACAATGACGACGGCGAAGACACAGACGCGTTCATCGGAATCATGCTGGGGAACCTCCGCACAAGTTTGTATTTAGTCGCGACCACCGCCACGTTCGCAGCGGCTGCAGGTCAGAGGGGCGGAATACTACTCAATGCCAAGTGAATTGGCAAGTACATTTATTATTTAGTTATGTCAGGCAG
>Ga0137407_10002540_pt1 | contig 12013 bp, 11 predicted proteins | sample CZOMad2_2_16fung_FD_108410 | JGI IMG/M metagenome (GOLD analysis project Ga0137407, IMG submission 108410) | Vadose zone soil fungal communities from Angelo Coast Range Reserve, California, USA - CZOMad2_2_16fungal (Illumina Assembly) | ecosystem: Environmental > Terrestrial > Soil > Vadose...
CGTCAGCCAGCGGTCGCCGGAGGCGCGGTGCGTGCGGTAGTCCACCGGGATCTCGGTGCCCTGCTTGGTGACGAGCCGCGTGCGCACGGTGGCCTGATCACCGTCGATGGTGTCGCCGAGGAACTGGATCTTCTCGCCGCTGTACATCTCGATCTTGCCGATGTAGGAGCGCTCGAGCAGGTCGGCGAACAGCCGCGTGACCTCCTCGCGCTCCTGCCGCGTGCGGACCTGCCAGTGGGTGCCCAACGAGCGGCGCGTGGTCTCGGTGAAGTCGAAGATCTCGTTGGCGATGCGGCGAATGACGACACGGCGCTCGATCATGCGACTCTCTCTCGTCATCTCGGGGTCCTCGAGCACCTTGATCGCGCGATCGATCTGCGTGCGCAACTGCTCCGTCGGCGCTCCCGCCCACACGTCACGTTCCGCGACCAGCGTCACCACGAGCGCCGCCACGATCCCGAACGCCGTCGTACGCACCGTCATTCGCGCCTCCCCTGTCCTCGAGTACGCCGCTCCCCGGCGGCACCGCGGCCCCGTCGTGTGACGGGCTCACGCGTCGGGGACGGGCGCGCGACCCCGACGACGCGGAGAGCCCAGTCTATGCGAACGGCCACGCGGTTGTCACGTCGGCCCTCGGCTATACTTGACCGGCCGCCGACATGACGCCAACCAGCGCTCGTCTGGATGACCTGCGGCAGCGACTCGAGGCCCTGCGCACCCGGTTCGCGGAGGTCGGAGCGCTCGCCGCCACCGCCGCCGTCGAGGTCAGAGCCAGCGCGGCCCCCGCCGAGGCTCTCCTCGACGACCTTCGGGGGACCTCCGCTGACTTCGACGAGCTCCGCCTGGCCATCCTCGAGGAAGCCAGCGTGTTCCCGGGCGCGCCCGATCCCGCCAAGATCCGCACCCTCAAGGCCCTCGGCGCGCTCGTCACCGCGCTCGAACGGGTGGAGGCCGATCGCGTGCGCCGCGCGGCGTGGGAGGCGGCGCTTGAGAACGCGCTCGGCGTGCTCGACCGTGTCATGACGCTCATCCATCGCGAGGACAAGGACTCCTCGGCGCTGACCGACTGTCAGGCCAAAGCCCGCGAGCTGCACGCCGCCCTGTCGGCGGCGCAGCCCGCCGACGTCGAGCGCGAGACGACGATGGTGAGCGGACACATCCGTCCGTTCGTCGAGCTCATCACGCTCGCCGAGGGATGGAACCGGCTCGACGATGAGCGGTGCGCGTTGCTGCAAGACACGATCACCCAGAGCTTTGGCCGCCCGCTCGCGCTCGCGGCGGTGCGCGGCAAGCTCGGTCAGGAGGGCGAGATCCTCAGCGCGCCTGAGCCGACGCAATTCGTGCCGGCCGCGGGTTACGCCCCTGCCGCCCCGGCCCAGGCGGCGCCGGCGGGACCAGCCGCCGTGGCGCCGCCCGACGTCGTCGTCACCACGCCGAGCGCGGTCGTGGCCGGCGGCAGTCTGCAGGTCGTCGCGGGGGGCGGTGTCGCCCCGCCGGGCGCGCCGCTCGTGGTCGAGATCCGACTCACCGGCGACCGCGTGCAGGTCGAGACTCCGCAGGAGCGGCGGGAGCGCGAGGAGCTGCTCGAACGTCTGGCCGAGGAGACCGCGCAGTGGTGGCTCGGCGCGCGCCGCGGCTGGGAGTCGCTCGTGCAGCGCCGCGTGCCGCCCGCCGAGGCGGCGCGCGAGACGCTCGAGCGGTTCCCGTACGTGCTCTCGGTGCCGCTGGCGAAGAGCGACGAGTTCGAGGACGGACGGCTGGCCGAGGGCTACGCGATCCTGCTGCAGCGCCTCGAGAAGGAGGAGCCCGGATTCGTGAGGGAGGCGCTCACGCGCCTCAATCCCCAGTTCACGACGCGCGCGAAGGGCGAGACCTATCCGCTCGGCCAGGAGCTCTACCTCTACGTCGTGGCCGAGGGCCGTCTCTACAAGACCTATCCGGACTTTCTCAAGGACGTCCTCGGCCACGCGCTGCCCAAGCCCGGCGTGTGGTTGCAGGGTGCCATCACGGAGGCGGCAGCGTCGACGACGATCGTGACGCGGCCCGAGCAGCCGGGTGGTCGCCCGGAGCAGTCGCGCACGCTGACGACGCCGGCGGAGCGGTTCACCACGCACACGTTCAGCGTGACCACGGGACCGCTCACCACGCGGTTCTTCAGCGTACAGGCCGGCGAGCTTTCGGACCCGACCGATGTCGAGATCCATCTCAAGGAAAACGACGCCGCGACCGACCACGCGTGGGTCGTGGTGGCGCCGATGGAGGGAAAGCCCGAGCCGCCGCGCAAGCACCGCGTGGGGGGCACGAAGATCGAGCAGCTCGGCAAGCAGCATCGCGCGGTGTGGATCGCCGCGTTCAATTCCGATCCGAGCGCCGACAAGCGCTACGAGCTGACGGTTGCGCTCAAGCGCAAGGCGCCGTCACCACTGGTGAAGCCCGAGCCGCCACGAGCCGCGCCCTCCACGTTCGCCAAAGCCTCCCCCTTCAAGAAGCCCTGACCACCGCGACACCGTCGGCCGGGCGCCGCGCGCGGCCGGGGTCGTGTGAGAGCCGTGTCTTCTGGGTATTGCGTCGGTTCCGGCGGCATCATCGTGGCACCGTGACAGGCGCATCGTTGCGTCGATTTGCGTGCTCGAACACGACCCCGGTCGCGCGCGGCGCCCGGCCGGCGGTGTCGCGGACGACGCGTGCCTCGGGGCGTCAGCGGGTGGCGCGGCGCCAGACGAGGCGCGCCTTGGCCATCAGGCGAATGCCGAGCCCGCGCCGCGGACCGAACTCGAGCGCCCACGCCAGACGCGGCGTGCCGGTCCGGTTGGGCCCGGTGTAGTGGACCGTGCGCGGGAAGTGCACGGTCGCGTCGCCCGCACGGATCGGACACGGCACCGCGTGCGACGTGTCCAGGCCGACCAGCTCCAGCGCGTGCGCGTCGCGCACGCGATCGCGCCGGTGATGATGCCCGAGCGCGCCGCGGTGGCTGCCGGGGATGAACTCCATGCACCCCATGTCGCGGGTGACGTCCTGGAGGGGCACCCAGAAGTGCGCGCTGAGGATCTTCCGCTCCAGCGCGTACGCCTCGTCCTGGTGCCAGGAGGTGGCCGCGCCGTTGAAGGGCGGCTTGTAGATGGCGTGATCGAAGCGATGCTCGACGGGGCGCCCGAGCAGGCGCTCGGCGACCGCCGCGCAGCGGTTGTACGTCAGAGTCTCCGCCAGCTGCGGCTCGAGGTCCACGGTTTGATTGATCTCGAGGATGGGCCGCGCGCTGTGCTCCTCACTGCCGAGGTCGTGAGCGCGGCGGGCGCCCACGAGCACGTGGAAGCGCCGGTACAGTCCGGCCAGCAGACGTGAGACGACCTCGAGGTCCTCCCGAGGGGTGAGACCCGTCACGACCATGAAGCCGACTCGGTGAAACCGCGCGACCGCCTCGTCGGTCAGGGCCGCATGCGACGTGACGTTGGCGGCTGCGTCCATCACGCGCCATATGTTGCAACGCACGGGCCGACACCGTCGAACCCCACGCCGCGCGCGAAATCACGGACGCGCGTGCCGCTACCGCGCGTCGACGCGTCGGTCGCGCGCACGCGCGCGGCGCCGGCGCGCGCCGCCGGCGGAGTCGTCGGACGACGGGATCGAGCGGCCACGGGCGCGCGAGGACCCGGCCCGCGTCAATCCGTCACGTTCTGATACGCGCGCTGCGCACCGCCGTCCCGAACCCTGCAGTCGCGGACGGCAACGCGACAATCGGCGCGTCAATCCGTCACCGGCGTGGGCAAGAGGTTGCGCACTCCATCGCGCGCCGGGGAGCGAGCTCACGACGGTGACGGCAGCGCGCGGTCGAGGCGCCGTTGTCGTCGAGGCCTTCCGTCGGAGGGCGAGCCGTGTGGCCGGTCGTTCAGCGAGTGTGGCCGGTGGTGCAGGTTGACGACGGATGTTCACAGAGCACGCAAACACCGTCATGCCGGGGAGGTGAAACGCTCAGCGCTTGCCGACTTCCGTCAACATCTCCCTGAAGACGCGGTAGAACTCGTCGTTGTCCTCGAGGCCCTTCCGGATGATCGCGGGCAGGTGCGGCAGGTCGTTGAGGTTGACGACGACGTTCACCGAGCGGGCGAAGGCCATCATGTTGTCGAACGTCTTGAACTCGCGGCCGAGGAGGACGACGAACACGTGCCGCCGCGCACCGATCGGCATCGTGTTGAGGATCTTCAGCACCACGTTGTCGAGGACGCCGCTCGACTCGAACCGCTCGTCCACGATCACGATCTCGAACGCATGGCGGCGCAGCCGCTCGGACGCTTCCTCCGCCGTGCCCGCGGGGAGCATCGTGTAGCCGAGCTGCTCGATGGCGGCCCTGATGACGGCCTGCCGCTCGGACGCGTTCTCGCACACGAGCACGAGCCGCTGCGCCCCGAACTGTCCCTGGCCGCCTGCCTCGTTGGCCATCGCCCTATCGCTTCCCGACCTTGCGGTTGTAGTCGGTGTCGAGCCGCAGGCCCTCCACGTCGCTCGTCTTCTGGCCGCGCTTCTGCTTGATCTGGTCGATGCCCCGCTGCACGATGCTCTTGCGCGTCGAGTAGGCGACCGCCGTCTCCTCGGTGACGATGCCCTGCTCGTACGACTTGAGCAGCGCCTGATCGAAGGTCATCATCAGATAGGGCTCGCCGACGTCCTGGATGTCGTAGAAGGTCTTGCCCTCCATCTCGCCGTTGGTGATCAGCTCGTTGGTGCGGATCGTGTTGGCCAGGATGTCGTGCACGGCCCAGCGTCCCCCGCCGACCTTCGGCACCAGCCGCTGGCCGACGATCCAGCGGATCGTCTCCGCGAGGCGCTGGCGGATCTGCTTCTCCTCCTCCTGGTCGAACATGCCGACGATACGGGCGATGGCCTGGCCGGCGTTGACGGTGTGCAGCGTCGAGAGCACGAGGTGGCCCGTTTCCGAGGCCTTGAGCGCCAGCTCCGCCGTCTCACGGTCGCGCATCTCACCGACGAGGATGATCTTGGGCGCCTGGCGCAGCGCCGCCCGCAGGCCGCTCGCGAACGAATCGTAGTCCAGCCCTAGCTCGCGCTGGTTGAACGTCGACTTGCGATTGGGGTGCACGTACTCGACGGGATCCTCGAGGGTCACCACGTGCACGGACTTCGTGCCGTTGATCTCGTTGAGGAGCGCGGCGAGCGACGTCGTCTTGCCGGAGCCGGTGGCGCCGGTGAGCAGGATGAGTCCGTTCTTCTCGCCGGGCATCTTCTTGAAGGCCTCGGGGAGCTTGAGCTCCTCGATGGTCGGAATATTCGTCTCCAGCTTCCGGAGGACGACCGAGAAGCTGCCGCGCTGGGAGAAGATGTTGACGCGGAAGCGCGCCTTGCCGGGCAGCGAATACGACGAGTCGCACGAGCCCTGGCGCAGCAGGTGCTCGGTGAGGCGCCGGTCGTTGTTGATGAGGTTCAGCGCGAAGATCTCGGTCTGGAACGGCGTCAGGTTCTCGATCGAGGGCTCGACGGGCACGGGCACCAGCTCGCCGGCGGCCTCCACCTGCAGCGGACGCTCACACGTGATGTTGAGGTCCGACACGTTGTCGTGCGACTCCAGCATCACGCCGAGCAGGTCGTCGATCTCGGATTTCCTCATGGCCCGCTCCTTACTGGTTCAGCTCGTCGGGCGGTGTCTTCAGCATCGGCTTGAACTTCGACTTGTCGATGCACTTGTCGTAGGCCTCCTCGGGGCTGATCCAGCCCTTCGTGAGGTTCGCCATGATCGCGTCGTCGAGCGTCTGCATGCCGAACTGCTTGCCCGTCTGGATGGCCGAGGGAATCTGGACGGTCTTGCCCTCGCGGATCAGGTTGCCCACGGCGGCGGTGCACACGAGGATCTCCAGCGCCGCGCAGCGGCCCTTCTTGTCCACGCGCTTGAAGAGGTTCTGCGCCACCACGAGCTTGAGGCCGGTGGAGAGGCCGTTGCGCACCTGCGCCTGCTCCTCGGCCGGGAACACCTCGATGATGCGGTCGATCGTCTTGGCGGCGTTCGTGGTGTGCAGGGTGGCGAGCACGAGGTGACCGGTGTTCGCCGCCTCCAGCGCCAGGCGGATCGTTTCCAGGTCGCGCATTTCGCCGACGAGGATGATGTCCGGGTCCTCGCGGAGGGCGCCGCGCAGCGCCGCCGAGAACGACTTCGTGTGCGAGCCCACCTCGCGGTGATTCACCAGGCAGCCCTGGCTGGCGTGCACGAACTCGATCGGATCCTCGATCGTGACGATGTGATCCTTCCGGTGTTTGTTGGCGTGGTCGACGATCGCGGCCAGCGTCGTCGACTTGCCGGAGCCGGTGGGGCCGGTGGCGAGCACGAGACCCTTGGGGAGCAGCGCGCACTTCTTGAGGATCGGCGGCAGCCCGAGGTCGTCGGCGGTCAGGACCTTGCTCGGGATCTGGCGGAAGACGGCGCCGCAGCCGTATTTCTGCATGAAGTAGTTGGCGCGGAAGCGCGCCACGCCCGGGATCTCGTAGCCGAAGTCGATGTCGCCCGTCTCTTCGAACGTCTTGATCTTCTGCTCGGGGGCGATCTCGTAGAGCATCGTGCGCAGCGTCTCGTCGTCCATGGGGTCGTACTTCACGCGCTCGAGCTCGCCGTGCACGCGCAGGATCGGCGGCTGCCCAGACGTGATGTGCAGGTCGGAGGCGCCCGAGTCGAACATCAACTTGAAAAAGGCGTCGAGCCTGGCCATGGTCCGCTCCTTGTGACGGTCCACCGGGGGCGCCCGGGCGCAAATAGGGGACTTCACGAGCCTAAGGCGTCGGCGCGAGCGGCGTCAAGGCATTTCCCCTATTTACAGCGCAGAAGAGGTCGACCTTCGCGTGCGAAATCGACCTGTTAGGGGCGCTCGGGCTCCAGAACCGCCCCCCGCACGAAGGCGGGGTCCTGGAAGAGCCGGTCGGCCATCACGGTGAGCACCGGGCTCAGCGTGAACACGTCGGCGAAGCGGGCGTGGAGCACGAAGCGCTGCTCGATCAGCCGCACGGCATCCCGCACGTCCCCCCCGCTCACCGCGCGGCGGCCGCGGCGCAACGCGGTCAGCTTGGCCGCCCACTTCGTGAAGGCGTAGAGGGCGAGCATGGTCTGGTAGCCGCGGAAGACGCCGTGCAGCGGCGTGAGCGTCTTGCGGAACACGACGTGGCGCCAGTACTCGCGCAGGAACGGGCCGATCTCGGCGGCGGCGGCATCGAAGGCGATCGCCTGCACCTCCGCGATGTCGAAGGGGGGGCCGCCGGTGATGAAGTCCGGCAGCCGGCCGCGCCCGCGGCGGAAGCGGAAGAAATTCCGGTAGAGCGCCCACACGAGGCCGAGCCGCGACGGGCGCCGGCGCGAGAACTCGAGCCACGTGTAGAGCGGCGCCAGCGGCGTCAGCCGCGGCTGCCGCGGGTAGCGCGCCTGCGCGGCGACCGCGATCACCTTGCGATAGCGATCGGCCTCGAGCTGAGCGAGGCCGCCCACCAGCGTCTCGGTCGGCGCGCGGCCCTCCCGCCGCGCCTTCGCCTCGACCTGTGAGAGCCCCACACACAGGCTGATCAGCATGCTGCCGGCCAGGAGCGCCGTCGGCAGCGTGCACTCGTCGTGGGCGAGCAGCGCGAGCACGGCGGACTCGATGGGACGGTACTGCGCCCACGTGATGTCCACGGACGAATAGAGGACGAGCGGGTCGGGGAGCCGGCGTACGCGGGTGCTGCCCGCGAGCACCTCGCGCACCTCGGCCTCCTGCTCGGGCAGCGTGCGGCCCTGGTGGGCGCGCACGGCCGTGCACGCGAAGGACAACCCCACCGCCACCCCGTCGGGCGTCTCGACGAACGAGTACGGGAACTCGCGGCACACCTGCGGCTTGGCGCGCGCGCCCAGGCGCGTGTGGATGCCGCAGCGCTCGTCTGGCTCCAGGAACACGCAGGCGCCGTCGGGCCGTCGTGCGAACGTCACGCGCTCGCCGCCGGACAGCACGAACGGCAGCGGCCGAAACTTCGGGCCGGGCGGCAGCGGAGGATCGAGCCGCGTCCAGTCCACCGCCTCGAGGCGCGCGCGCGCCGATTCCTCGACCCCGATGAGCCACTCGTTGCGACAGCACGCGCCCGACTGCTGGCAGGTGAAGACGACGTCGTCGGGTAGAAGGAGCCGCGTCATTCCGTAACTCTGGGGGGTGGCGCCATCGAGGTCAAGTGACGAGCGGGGTAAGATGAGCGCGATGAGCCGATGGTTGATCGCGTACGCGCTGGCGTTGCTGGCGCTGGCCGGGGCGCCGGTGACGGGCGCGCCCTCGGCGATCCCGTCGGAGCTGGTGAGCACCGCGCGCGAGTACCGCGCGAGCCTCGTCGATCTCCTGCCCTTCCGCGAGGACGCGGTGGCCCACGCGCGCGAGACCCTGGCCACGCGCCGGCGGCTGGCGGAGGACGGCCTGATCGCCCGCCGCGAAGCGGACGTCGCCGCGCAGACGCTGTCGGCGGCCGAGGCGGCGCTCGCGGCGACCCACGCCGAGATCGCGCAGGCCGAGCGGATGGTGGCGGAGGCGGCGGCGGCCGCCGTGCTGGCGTCCCTGCCGCCGCCCAAGCCGGGGGCGCTCACGGTCACGCCGACGCTGCTGCGCTTCCACGGTCCGCACGACTGGTCGCTCGCGCAGGTCACGAGCGTCGAGCGCTTCTTCGCCGAGCGCTTCCACCGCGCGCTGCCGGTCAGCGCACTCGGGCAGACGCCGGCGCACGACCGCCTCGGCTTCGACCACCGCAACGCGCTCGACGTGGCCGTCCATCCGGACAGCCCGGAAGGCCAGGCGCTCATGACCTGGCTGCGCGCGCGCGGTGTGTCGTTCCTCGCCTTCCGCGGCGCCGTCGCGGGCGAGGCCACCGGCGCGCACGTGCACATCGGCGAGCCGTCACCGCGCCGCGCGTCCCCGCGCGCGGGGTAGTACCATGCCTGCCCGATGATCGACTTCAGCGCCGTTGGCACGGAGACCGTGGATCTACTCCGCGCCTACCTTCAGATCGACACCACCAACCCGCCCGGCAACGAGATCGCCGGCGCGCGCTTTCTGGCCGAGGTGCTCCAGCGCGCCGGCATCGAGAGCCGGACGGTGGAGTCGGCGCCGGGCCGCGCCAACCTCGTCGCGCGAGTGCGCGGCGACGGCTCGCTCGGCGCCATCGTGCTGCACCATCACATCGACGTCGTCTACGCCGACCGCCGCTTCTGGACGGTGGATCCGTTCGGCGGCGAGATCAAGGACGGCTTCCTCTATGGCCGCGGCGCCATCGACATGAAGTCCACCGGCATCCTGCAGCTCGCCGCCGTGCTGGCGCTCAAGCGCGCCGGCGCGCGGCTCACGCGCGACCTCGTCTTCCTCGCCACCGCGGACGAGGAGGCGGGCAGCGCGTTCGGCGCCCAGTTCATCGCGGCCACGCATCCCGACTGGCTGGCCGGCGCGGAGTACGCGCTGTCGGAGCTGGGCGGCATCGAGATCGATCCGCACAAGCGCGCGCCGTTCGCGCACATCGTCATCTCCGAGAAGACGGGCCTGCCCCTCTGCCTCACCGCGGTCGACACGCCCGGGCACGGCTCGATGCCCTGGCCCCACACCGCGCCCCACCGCCTCATCAAGGCGCTCGCCCGCCTGCTGGCCGCCGAGCGCCCGCCGCGCGTCCTGCCCGAGGTGCAGGAGTACTTCCGGGCGCTCGCGCGCGTGCTGCCGCCGGAGGAGGGCCGCGGCTTCGACGACCTCGCGACCTCGCTGCGCGATCCGGCCTTCCACGCGCGCTTCTTCGCGCGCCGTGACTGGGCGGCGATGGTACGCACGACCTTCGCGGTCAACATGCTGCGCGCCAGCCAGAAGCTCAACGTCATCCCGCCGGAGGCGGTGGCGGACATCGACTGCCGCGTGCTGGCCGGCGACGATCCGGCGGAGATCCGCGAGTGGGTGACGCGCGCGGTGGACGACGACCACGTGCGGGTCGAGCTCGCGCGCGAGCCGAAGGTGCCGAACCTCTCGCCGCCCGACACCGAGATGTACAAGGCGCTGGTCGACACGCTGACCCGACGCGCGCCCGGCGTGGTCGTCGCGCCCGAGATCCTCGTCGCCTTCACCGACAGCTGGGTGTTCCGGCGCATGGGGCTCGCCGCCTACGGCTGGAGCCCGTTCATCCTCGACGACGAGGAGTGGCGCCGTGTGCACGGCAACGACGAGCGCATCTCGCTGGAGAACCTTCGCGAAGGCGCGCGCGCGTACACGGAGTTGCTGCTGCAGATCGCCGGGGCCTGAGGGTGGCCGCCGCCCGGCGGCGCCGCGGCGCCCTTGTCCGACCGAAGGTCGGGCTGAGCATCCGCCGCGGCACGACGCGCGACGCCGCCGTCATCTGCGACCTCATCCGCGGCCTCGCGCGCTACGAGCGGCTCGAGCGCCAGTGCGTCATCGCCCCCCCCGCCATCCGGCGCCACGGCTTCGGCCGGCGTCCGTACTTCGAGACGCTGATCTGCCGTCGCGACGGCCGCGCCATCGGTCTGGCCCTCTACTTCTTCACCTACTCGACGTTCCTGGGCCAGCCGACGCTCTACCTCGAAGACCTCTTCGTGCTGCCCGAGGCGCGGGGCGCCGGCGCCGGCCGCGCGCTGCTGCGCGCGCTGGCGCGGATCGCGGTGCGGCGCGGCTGCGGGCGCATGGAGTGGGCGGTGCTCGACTGGAACACGCCGTCGATCCGCTTCTACCGCCGGCTCGGCGCGGGGCTCCGGAAGGAGTGGATCCTCACGCGCCTCACCGGCGCGCCGCTGCGCCGGCTCGCGCACGGCCGGTCGTAGCTACGGCTCGGGGCCCTCGATCTCGGCGACGACCCAGCCGCCGCGGGTGGCGCGCGTGTGCACGGTCATGACCTTCGAGAATCGATCCTCGCCCTGCTGGACGGTCGCCCGGAATTCGTGCCAGGTCTCATTCGTGGCGACGGGCGCCAGCCGCTCCCAGCAGCCGGAGTCGATCAGCCGGTAGTCGAGCAGCCTCAGCTTTCCCACGTGCGCCTTCCATGCGTCGGCGACGGCCGCGGCCCCCCAGACCTCCGCCGGCGGTGGCTCGCCCTTGCGCCACGCGTCGAGCATCTGCATGGACACCTGGATGCCGCGGTCCACCCCCATCCGCTCCGGACACGAGCGCTGGCCGATGACGTGGATCATCGGCAGCGCGACCAGCCCCGCCGCGAGCAGGGCGCTGCCGCCGCCGGCGAGCGCGCGGGCGAGCGAGCTCGGCGCGCTCGTGCGCACGGCCACCGCGACCAAAGCCAGGAACAACACGACCATCACGAATAGCACCGGCCGCAGGAGGACGGCGACGCTCGTGTCGTCGATGAGCCGCAGCAGGAGCAGCGCGACCGGCGTGAGGAAGACCGCGATCCAGACGGGGATCCACGCGTGGCGCCGCCACCACACGAACGGTCGCTCGTACCACGGAACGCGCCGGCGAACCGGCCGACGCGCCGGCGGCGGCGGTTGCCAGCGGCGCACCTCGCGGGGCGGGACGCTCAGTCGAGACCCCAGGTGAAGACGTGCGTCGGCGTGACCTCCACGATCACCGAGTCGGCGACGGACAGCGCGGCCTCGCGCGAATACTGCGGGTACTTCGCGTAGAGGCGCTTGCGGGCGCGTGCGAAGGTGGGACCGCGCCGCACGAGCTTCGCCGTGCCCTGCACCATCACGCCCTTGATCTGCGACCAGTCCTCGGCGTAGAGGTCGACGGTGACGGCGACGCGCGGGTTGTGCTGGAGGTTGAGCACTTTGCGCGCGTCGTCGCCGGAGCCGAAATAGACGCGGTCGCCGACCAGCGCGTGGCACACCGGCACCAGGTGCGGTGTGCCCGCCTCGCCGACGCTGGCCACGCGACACACGCGCTCGGCGCCGAGGAGCTTCGCGACACGCTTGGAGAGGCGCGCTCGTTTGACCGGCATGTGACGCTTACTGTAGATTGCGCGCCATGAAAAAACCAGCACGCACGAAGAAGCCGGCGAAGGCGAAGGCCGCCGC
>Ga0137407_10002545_pt1 | contig 11997 bp, 10 predicted proteins | sample CZOMad2_2_16fung_FD_108410 | JGI IMG/M metagenome (GOLD analysis project Ga0137407, IMG submission 108410) | Vadose zone soil fungal communities from Angelo Coast Range Reserve, California, USA - CZOMad2_2_16fungal (Illumina Assembly) | ecosystem: Environmental > Terrestrial > Soil > Vadose...
CGGCGTGCCGAACCGCCGCCAGGAGGTCCTCGGCGTCACGGACGAGGGCTGGCGCGGCGTCGACTCGCTGACCGAGGAGATCACCGCGGCCGGCGGGCAGGCGATCAGCGTGCTGGGCGACATCTCCGCGGCGGCTGACGCCCGGCGGATCGTGGACGCGGCGGCGGCGTGGCAGGACCGGCTGGACATCCTGGTGAACGTCGCCGCCGCCCCGCAGGGCCTAGACCGCCGCGACATCGCGGAGGTGCCCGTCGAGCTGTTCGACCTGCAGATCGCGGTCGCGCTGCGCGGCACGTTCTTGCTGTCGCGGTTCGCGGTGCCGCACATGCGCGCTAACCGGTGGGGCCGGATCATCAACATCTCCTCGATGGCCGGCGTGGTCGCCGCCCCCTGGTCGACGGCGTACTCGGCCGCCAAGGCAGGCGTCCTGGGCCTGACCCGGGCGCTGTCGGCCGACGTCGCGCCGTGGGGGATCACCGTCAACGCGATCGCCCCCGGCATGGTCGCCACCAGCCGGGCGATCCTGTCCCTGGACCCGGATATCGACTACGACGCCGAGATCAAGGCGCGCGGCTCCGGGCTGGCCGTGGGCCGCTCTGGCTACCCGGAGGACATCGCGGCGGCGGTGGCGTACCTGGCGTCGGACGGCAGCTCCTTCATGACCGGCCAGACCCTGCAGCTCGACGGCGGTGGCAGGGCAGCTCCCTTTGTCCCGCGCCCGCCCGCCGCGTGAGCCAACGGTCCCGTTACCGCCACTCGTTCTTGTGATCCGCGGCTCTGGTGGCGTGCCCGCTTATCCCGGTACGATAACGTCGGATCGTATACGATCAGGCTTCGCCGGGAGGATCCATGTCGCTGAGGGCTGCTCCGCCGTTTCGCGCCGACCACGTGGGGAGCCTGCTGCGGCCCGCGCGGCTCCTGGCCGCTCGCGCGGACGCGGCGGCCGGCACGATCACGGCCGCCGAGCTGCGCGCCGCCGAGGATGAGGCGATCGCCGAGGTCGTCGCGTTCCAGCAGCGGGTCGGACTGCGCGCGGTGACCGACGGGGAGTTCCGCCGCGGGTCCTGGCACATGGACTTCATCTACCAGATCGGCGGCATCGAGAAGGTTCCGGGCAACCTGCTGTCGGTCTTCCACAACGAGCAGGGCGACATCACGTTCACCCCGGACGCGATCCGGGTCGGCCGCAAGCTGACCATGGACAAGACGATCTTCGGCGACCACTTCGCGTTCCTGAGGTCCGTAGCGGGCCAGTCGGTGGCGAAGCAGACCATCCCGGCGCCGTCCATGGTGCACTACCGCTCGGGCGTCCGCGCCGTGGTGGATGAGGCCGTTTACCCGGATGCCGAGGAGTTCTGGAGCGACGTGTCGGCCGCCTACGCCGAGGAGATCCGCGGGATGGCCGAGCTGGGCTGCACGTACCTGCAGATCGACGACATCTCGCTGGCCTACCTCAACGACCCGGACCAGCGCGCCTACATCGCCGCGCGCGGCGAGGACCCGGCCGCGATGCACCTGCGCTACATCGGGCTGACCAACGGCGCGGTCAAGGACAGGCCGCCCGGCATGGCGATCACCACCCACCTGTGCCGGGGTAACCACCGGTCCTCGTGGGTCGCCTCGGGTGGCTACGACTACGTGGCCGAGGCGCTGTTCAACGAGCTGGACGTGGACGGGTTCTTCCTGGAATACGACGACGAGCGCTCCGGCGGCTTCGAGCCGCTGCGGTTCGTGCCCAAGGGCAAGTACGTCGTCCTTGGCCTGGTCACCACCAAGCGCCCGGAGCTGGAGGCCAAGGACGACCTCAAGCGCCGGATCGACCAGGCCGCCAAGTACGTGCCGCTGGACCAGCTGTGCCTGTCCGGCCAGTGCGGCTTCGCGTCCACCGAGCTGGGCAATGCGCTGACCCACGCCGACCAGGAGGCCAAGCTGCGGCTCATCGTCGAGACCGCCCGAGAGGTCTGGGGGTAATACCTCCCGCCAGCCGGCCGGCCTTCGGGCGGACCACGCGGCGCCGGCGGCGGTGAGCAGGAGCAAGCCCGTGGCGATGGCCAGCGCGGCGACCACGCTGACGTGAAGGACCAGCCACGCGCCCAGCGCGCCGCCGGCCAGCATCGTGGCGACCACGAGCACCCGGCGGGCGAGCGTCACGTGGCCCCGCTGGCCGGACCGGGGGTCGGCGCCGATCCCGGTCAGCGTCATGGTCAGCACCGTCGTGGTGAGGTCGGGCACGGCGAGCTTGCGGGCCGCCGAGTTCTGGATCCCCATCGCCATCGCCAGCAGCAGGGCCAGCGCGTCGGCGATGAGGGCGCTGAACGGGGTATCGGTCGCGGCGGCGATGACCAGGGCCACCCCGACCAGGGCCAGTTCCGCCGCGGTCGCGGCGCGCAGGTGGACCGCGCGGTCGCCGCCCACCCGGCTGGTGAGCACCCCGCCGAGCGCGGCGCCGATCAGGCAGCCGGCCAGCGCGAACAGCGAGGAGCTCAGCGAGAACCCGGGCGCCCCGACGAGGGCGAACCCGGCGAACACCACGTTGCCGGTCATGTTGGCCACGAAGACCCGGCCAAGCGCCAGGATGGACACCGCGTCGACCAGGCCGGTGACCAGCGTGAGCGCCAGCAGCAGCTCCGGCAGCGGTCCCCATCCCGGTCCCGTGGCCGTCCGCCAGAGCCGCCCCGGCCGCCCGGCCGCCATCGCCCGGCCGGCCGCACCGCCGGCCGCACTGCCGGGCCGCGGCTCCGCGCCCTGCTCCCCGCCCTCGGCCGCCGCTGGCATCCGCCACCTCCCGGTGCTCATACTCCTTTACTTACCGCGGTCTTACCGCCCGCCATCATCGCACCTATCCGTCTCAGCGGTGCTGTAGCGGGTACTAGCATGCCCGGGACTGTCCGGTTGCGCCGGTAAGCGCACTGTTACGTGGGTTTGTGTCATGACACAAGGGCGGTGCGCGGCCGGGCGTGCCAGGATACAAGGAGATCGGGACGCTCTCGGACCTGGAAAATCCGCTCTTGCAGCATCATCGGGCGGGTGAGAGTATCCAAGACAAATCTCTGGACGCTCGGCTGAATTTATGTCACATACCAGCGTACGAATTATCACGAGTAGGTGAATGCCGTGAGATTCCGGCTAAAGTCAGTGCGGACGGCCTGCATCGGTATCGCAGTGGCAGCTGTGGCCGCCGCGTGCAGCAGCTCGTCAACAGGCAGCGCATCCTCAACCCCCACAGCAGTAACGAGCAACGGCGGCTCCATCGCCAGCGGCGCCGCCGTCTCGGGCGGGTCGATCACCGTCCTTGAGGGCAAGGGCTTCGCCGGAGACTGGCCGGCCGGCCTCGACCCCGCGACCAACACCGACGGCGCCGCCAACCAGGACCTCATGACCGCCGTCTACGGCCAGCTCCTCGAGCTGCAGCCGGACGGGACGGTCCGCAAGGACCTGGCCAGCGACTACAGCATCAGCACCGACGGCAAGACCGTCACGATCAACCTCCGCCAGGGCGTGAAGTTCTCCGACAACACGCCGCTCGACGCCACCGCCGTGGTGTGGAACTGGAAGCGGGACTTCGCCTCCGGCTGCACCTGCTCCCCGGCGTGGCCGGTGACCCGCACCGGCAAGGTCGGCCCGACCGGCCCGTCGGGCCCGCTCGGCAACGACGTGCTCACCACGCCCGATGACCACACCGTGGTGGTCCACCTGCTGACCCCGGACGGCGCGTTCATCAACCAGATGTTCGACTCGACCCCGAACTGGATCGCCTCGCCGACCGCCTTCAACAAGGCGGGCGAGCAGAAGTTCAAGCAGTTCCCGGTCGGCGCCGGCCCGTTCACCGTGGTCAGCGACACCTTCAGCACCCAGCTGGTGGCCAAGAAGAACCCGCTGTACTGGGACACCGGCAAGCCGTACCTGGACCAGATCACCTTCAAGTCGGTGCCCAGCGACGAGGCGGCCTATGAGGCGCTGCTCGCCGGGCAGGGCCAGGTGTACGAGAACATGTCCACCTCCCAGCTGCTGGACCAGTCCACCACGCACGGCTTCCAGGTGCTGACCCAGCTCGGCACGTCCCCGTACGACCTGCAGCTCAACACCTCGATCCCGCCGTTCAACAACCCCAAGGCGCGGCAGGCGATCTACGCGGCGACCAACTTCGCGCCGATCCTGTCGCACATCTTCGCGAACAAGTACCCGCCGGTTGAGGGCTTCACCGGCCCCGGCGGCATCTGCTACCAGCAGAACGTCCCCGGCTACCAGCAGTACAACCCGACCCTGGCCAAGCAGCTGGTCAAGGAGGCCGGCCTGGACAAGCAGACCTTCCAGCTCGGCACCATCCAGAACCAGGTCGCCCAGGAGACCACCGAGGCGCTGCAGTCCGAATGGCAGCAGGTCGGGATCAAGACCACCCTCGCCAGCTGGAACCTGACCGGCCTGATCCAGGCGTTCACGGCCAAGGGCGGCAAGCAGTGGACCGCGATGATCCAGACCGCGGGCGCGTTCGACCCGGCCGGCGGCGTCGGCGTCGGCTTCCGGTTCAGGTCCACGTCGCCGTTCAGCGGCGTGCATGACCCGAAGCTGGACACGATGCTGACCAGCGCCGCGAGCAGCACGGACGTGGCCACCCGGTGCAAGATCTACAACCAGGCCGCGGCGTACATCGCGGCGAACTGGTACGGGCCGTTCTACTTCTCCTTCGCCCCGGCCAACGTGTCGGTGAAGGGGGTCTTCGGCCCCGGCCTGACCCAGGCGCTGCCCGCGGTCGTGCTCGCGCCGACCATCCCGTGGGAGGAAGTCTGGTACAACCCGCCGAAGTAGCGCACGCGGCCTCGGTTAACGACAACGCAATCTAGGAAGGCAACAGATACATGGCGCTGGCTGACGCAGCCCAGCACCACCGGGAGCCCGGCGCGGGAGCAGACCTCGCGCGCCGGGTCCTCGGCTCGCCAGCCCTGCGGCTGGCGGGCCGTCGGCTGCTGACGGCTATCCCGGTGCTGTGGGGCGTCACGTTCCTCACCTACGCGATCATGAGCTCCCTGCCCGGTGACACGGCCCAGATCATCCTCGGCATCAACGCCACGCAGGGGGATATCGATAAGCTCAACCACAAGCTCGGCCTGGACCAGCCGTTCTGGGAGCGGTACTGGCACTGGTTCAGCAACCTGCTGCACGGCAACCTCGGCACCTCGGTCATCAACAACGCGTCGGTCAACTCCGACCTTGGCCAGCGGCTGCCCACCACCGCCGTGCTGGTGGGGTACTCGCTGCTGGTCACGCTGATCTTGTCGGTCGCGGTCGCGGTGCTCGCGGCCCGCCGGCCCAACGGCATCTTCGACCGGCTCAGCCTCGGCGTCAGCACGCTCGGGCTGTCGATCTCCCCGTTCGTGCTGGCGCTGCTGCTGCAGTACATCTTCGGGTCGCAGCTGCGCTGGCTGCCGGTCATCTCCGGCAGCATCGGCAACAACCCGGGAACCTGGTTCAAGACGCTGACCCTGCCCGCCATGGCGCTGGGCTTCGGGCTCTTCTCGGTCTACACCCGGCTGCTGCGCGCGGACATCGTCGAGCAGATGCAGCGCGAGGACTACATCGTGACCGCCAAGGCCAAGGGAGTCGCACCGCACCGGGTCCTGCTGCGGCACGCGACCCGCAACTCGCTGTTCGGCCTGATCACGCTGGTCGGGCTGAACCTCGGCACCCTGATCGGCGCGGTCGCGATCATCGAGCCGCTGTTTTCCGTGCCGGGCATCGGCGCGGCACTCATCGACGCCATTAACGTGCACGACGTGCCCCTCGTCGAGGGCATCGTGGTGGTCTTCGCCCTGGTGACAGTGCTCGGCAACCTGCTCGCGGACCTGTCCTACGCGGTACTCGACCCAAGGATCCGGTATGGCCGCTCAACTTCCTAGCGCCGCGATGATCCCGGGGGCGCCGCCGCTGCTGCCGCCCCTGGTGAGCAGCCGCCGGCTGCGCGCGCAGAGCCTCAGCCGGACGCTGCGGCTGTGGGTGCCGGCCGGCCTGCTCATCCTGCTGGCCGGGATGTGCTTCCTGCTGCCGATCATCATCACCATCCCGCCGCCCACCGGCGGGAGCATCCTGGACGCCAACGCGCCGCTGTTCTCCCCGGGGCACATCCTGGGGGCCGACCCGGTCGGCAACGACGTCTTCTCCCGCATCTGCTACGGCGGCCGGATCGCCTTCGAGGTCAGCCTGGCCGTCACCGCGATCGGCATGGCCAGCGGCTGCCTCATCGGCATCACGGCCGGGTACTTCGGCGGCTGGGTGGACACGATCTTGTCCCGGGTGCTCGACGTGCTGATCGCGTTCCCCGCCCTGGTGCTCACCATCGCCATCGCCGAGGGGCTGCAGCCCAGCGAGTTCCACACCATCCTGGCGCTGCTGGTCTTCAGCGTGCCCGCCTTCGGCCGGATCTCCCGTGCCGCGACCCTGGCGGTGCGGGAACTGCCGTTCATCCTCGCCGCCCGGCTGTCGGGCACCGGCGGGTGGCGGGTGATGGTCCGGCACGTGGTACCCAACATCGTGCCCAGCATCGCCACGTTCAGCCTGCTCGGCATCGGCATCGTCATCATCATCGAGGGCGCCCTGGACTTCCTCGGCTACGGAATCCAGCCCCCGGCCCCGAGCTGGGGGAACATGATCGCCCAGGGGCAGACCGTGATGGACGTCCAGCCGCAGTACGTGCTCGTCCCGAGCCTGTTCCTGCTGGCCATGGTGGTCGCGGTCAACGCCCTGGGCGACGCGCTGCGCGAGAGGTGGGGAGTGCGATGAGCGACACGCTGCTGGACACCGGCACCCTGCTGAAGGTCGCCGGCCTGCGGGTGGCGTTCGCGCTGGGCGGCCGGCAGATCCACGCGGTCAACGGCGTCAGCTACTCCGTCGCCCAGCGCCAGACGCTCGCCATCATCGGCGAGTCCGGCTCCGGCAAGACCGTCAGCTGCCGCGCCCTGCTGGGCCTGCTGCCGTCGACCGCGACCGTGGCCGGATCGGCGCAGTTTCGCGGCACCGAGCTGATCGGGCTGTCCGACGCCCAGCTGCGCAAGCACCGCGGCACCGACATCGCGATGGTCTTCCAGGACCCGGCCCGCTCGCTCAACCCGACGATGCGCGTCGGCGCCCAGATCACCGAGGCGATCAGGACGCACCGCCAGCTGAGCAAGGCCGAGGCGCGCGAGCAGGCCATCGAGCTGCTGCGGCTGGTGCGGATGCCCGCCGCAGAGCGCCGGTTCCACGAGTACCCGCACCAGCTGTCGGGCGGCATGCGGCAGCGCGTCATGATCGCGATCGCGCTCGCCTGCCGGCCCAGGCTGCTCATCGCCGACGAGGCGACCACCGCCCTGGACGTGACCACCCAGGCGCAGATCATGGAGCTCCTCCTTGACCTGCAAGACCAGCTCGGCATGTCACTGATCATGATCAGCCACGACCTGGGCCTGGCCGCGTCCTACGCCGACGAGGTCATCGTCATGTACGGCGGCAAGGTCGTCGAGCAGGCGCCGTCGGCGAAGCTGTTCGGGGTCGGCGGCGCCGTCCGCATGCGCTACACCCGGGCGCTGCTGGACGCGATCCCGCACCTGGAGCGCCCCGCGCACACCCTCCTCCCGGTGGTCGGCGGCCGTCCGCCGGACCTGTCCGCGCTGCCCGAGGGGTGCTCGTTCGCGCCCCGCTGCGCGCACGCGCGGGACGACTGCCGGCAAGCCGAGCCCGAACTGGCCGAGCACGTGCCCGGTCACCGGTGGGCCTGCTGGCATCCATGCGAGAACGGAGCAGCTCCCCATGACTGAGCAAGCAGGGCCGGGGGGGTACTCCGTTCGTCCCCCGGGGGAAACACTGCTGTCGGCGCGCGGCGTGGTCCAGGAGTTCGTGGTCCGCGAGCGTGGCGGCGTCAAGGCGGGCATCGTGCACGCGGTGTCCGGGGTGTCCTTCGACATCATGGCGGGGGAGACCCTCGGCATCGTCGGCGAGACCGGCTCCGGCAAGTCCACCCTGGCCCGCGCGCTGCTGCAGGCGCCCAGGCCCAAGGCCGGCTCGGTCACCTTCCGCGGCGTCGACCTGACGAAGCTGCGCGGCCGCAAGCTGCTGCAAGCGCGCCGCCACATGCAGTTCGTGTTCCAGGACCCGTTCGGCTCGCTCGATCCCAAGTGGCAGGTGCGCAGCATCGTCGAGGAGCCGCTGATCGCCTACCACGAGGGCACCCGGGACGCCCGCCGCAAGCGCGTGGCGGAGATGCTGGACCTGGTCGGGCTGGACCCGGCGCGCTTCGGCAAGCGCTACCCCAGGGAGCTGTCCGGCGGCCAGGCGCAGCGCGTCGCGATCGCCCGCGCGGTCGCGTTGAACCCGTCGCTCATCATCTGCGATGAGGCGGTCTCCTCCCTGGACGTGCTCATCCAGGCGCAGGTGCTCAACCTGTTCGAGAAGCTGCGCGGCGAGCTGGGCCTGTCCTACCTGTTCATCGCGCACGACCTGGCCCTGGTCAAGCAGGTCAGCGACCGGGTCGCGGTGATGTACCTGGGCAAGCTGTGCGAGGTCGGTAACGGCGAGGCGGTGTACCGCCAGCCGCTGCACCCCTATACCAGGGCGCTGCTCGACTCGATCCCGTCCACCGAGCCAGGCGCCGGGCGGGCCACCGCGACGATCAAGGGCGAGCCGCCGTCGCCGGTCAACCCGCCATCCGGCTGCCGGTTCCGCACCCGCTGCCCGCTGGCCGCCGAGCGCTGCGCGACCGAGGAGCCGCTGCCCCGTGAGATGGCTCCCGGCCACCTGGTCGCCTGCCACTTCCCCCTCATGCCGGGCGACGTGGCGTCCACGACCACGCCCGCCGCTACCTCCGGCGCCAGGAGATCATGAGGCAGGCGCCTTCCGTCCGTTCCGCATGGGTCGAGGGTTGAGAGAGGACTATCCCGCATGAGGCTGCGCATCCTGCTGGAGCCGAACGGCGGCGCGAGCTACGCGCAGATCCTGGCGCTGGCGCGAGCGGCCGAGGAGGCCGGGTTCGACGCGTTCTTCCGCTCTGACCACTACCTGGGCGTCGGCGACGATGACGTCAACTACAAGCCCACGGACTCGTGGACGACGCTGGCGGGGCTGGCGGTGCAGACCGAGCGGGTACGCATCGGGACGCTGGTCAACGCCTCGACCTTCCGGCTGCCCGGCCAGCTCGCGGTCGAGGTGGCCACCGTCGACCAGATGAGCGGCGGCCGGGCCGAGCTGGGCATCGGCACGGCCTGGTTCGAGCGGGAGCACCAGTACTTCGGCATCCCGTTCCCCAAGCTCGCCGAGCGGTTCGAGCGGCTGGAGGAGCAGCTGGAGATCCTCAAGGGGATCTGGGACACCACGCCGGGGGAGCGGTTCAGCTTCGAGGGCAAGTACTACACCGTCGCGGACTGCGCGGCGTTCCCGCGCTGGGCGTCCCGGCCGAAGGTCATCATCGGCGGCGGCGGCCCCAGCAAGACCCCGCGGCTGGCCGCGAAGTACGCCGACGAGTTCAACGCCGCGCTGTGCCCTATCGATGAGCACAAGGCGCGCTTCGACAACTTCCACCGCAAGTGCGAGGAGGTAGGCCGCGACCTTCCGGCGGCGCGGCTGTCGGCCACCGTGCCGGTGGCCCTCGGGACCGATGAGGCCGACCTCGGCCGGCGGATGACCGCGTTCGGCCAGGCGGCCGGGCTGGTGGAGAACGCCGGCGTCAAGGGGTACGGTCCCGACGGCGCGCGGAGGATCCGCGATGTCTTGAAGCGGCTGGAGGAACAGGGCACCGACACGACGTACTTCCACGTGTACGGGCCCTCCGACGTCGACCACATCCACCTGCTCGGCAGCGAGGTCGCCGCCCGGATGTTAGCCCGGCCGGCCGGGGCTTGCCCCGCCGTCCCGAGGCCCTGAGCGCGGCCTGGCATGCGGCCGCGCGGAAAGCCGGGCGCGGCGCGGCGGGGCATCATGCTTGTGCGCCCGCACAACGGCCGCGCGGAAAAGCTTGTTTCGCCGCGTGGATGCCCCCCGGCTGGCGCTCCGGCACCATGAGGTACGTGGGACAAGCCGAGTTGCGGACCGAGCGGCCAGGGTGCTGCCGTCGATTGTGGCGGAGCACAAACGTCCGGCCGAGCAATGAGCCGGGGACTGGGGCCTGCCCGGTACACGTGCCGGGGATCCGGGGGTTTCCCCCGGGACGGCAGAACCATCGGGCAGGCATCGGGGGGTACGGATGGGACCCTCCGCGGGGGATACTCCGTTCGTCCCCCCGGGGGATGACAGCGCCGTGAGCGCCGGTCCCGTTAGCGTTCCGCTGCTGCCCGGGCCGCCGCCTGACTGGCAGCCGGGCCCTGGTGAGCCGCGGCTGCCCAAGGCGCCGGCACCCAGGCTCTCGCCGCGCTCGGCGTACGTCGTGCAGCTCATCGTGAAGCCCAACTGGCTCAACCGGCGGCTCGGGGCGCTGATCGAGCGCCTGCCGCTGGCCCGGCGCGCGTTCACGGTCGCCGAGCGCAAGTCCAAGGAGGACCTGTTCGGCTGCCGGATGTGCGGGCAGTGCGCGCTGCCCGTCACGGGCTACTCCTGCCCTATGGGCTGCCCCAAGGAACTGCGCAACGGCCCGTGCGGCGGCGTCGGCCCCGGCGGCGCCTGCGAGGTGTACCCGGATCGCAGGTGCGTGTGGGTCGTCGGCTATGAGCGGGCGGCCAGCGCGGGTCACGCCGATGACCTGCGCCGGCTGCAGCGGCCGGTGGACCACCGGCGGTTCGGCGAGAGCTCGTGGCTGAACTACTGGGCCGGCCGCGATGACCACCTGTGGACTGATGACGACGGGCTGGCTAGCCCGCCGCTTATGGGAGATCAGACATGAGCGAAGGCTTGGTTTCCGCCCCTGCGGGGAGGCGGAGTTGAGCGCCTTGCAGGACCGGCTGGCTTCGGGTCAGTTCACCGTCACCTCGGAGCTGAACCCGGTGCGCGGCGCCACGGCGCAGGCGATGAAGGAGCGTGCCCGGCTGCTGCTCGGCTGGGTGGACGCGGTGAACCTCACCGACAACCAGGGCGCGCACGTCCGGATGTCCAGCTGGGCGTCGGCGATCGCCGCGCGGGAGGCCGGGCTTGAGCCGATCATGCAGATGACCTGCCGGGACCGCAACCGGATCGCACTGCAGTCGGACCTGCTCGGCGCGGCCTCCGTCGGCCTGACCAACCTGCTGTTCATGACCGGTGACTACCCGAAGTTCGGCGACCACCCGGGCGCTAAGCCCGTGTTTGACCTCGACAGCGTCACGATGCTGTGGACCGCGCGGAAGATGCGCGACGAGGGCAAGCTGCTGAGCGGCAACGAGCTTAAGCCGCCGCCGTCGGGGCTGTTCCTCGGGGCGGTGGAGAACCCGTTCGCGCCGCCCGAGGAGTTCCGCGCCGCCCGCGCGGCGAAGAAGATCGCCGCCGGGGCGCAGTTCATGCAGACCCAGTACGTGTTCGACGTCGCGGCCTTCGCGCGCTGGGTGGGCGCGCTGCGCGATGAGGGGCTGACGCGGCGGTGCTCCGTCCTCGCCGGGGTCGGGGTCGTCCGGTCGCTGCGCGCGCTTGACTTCATGGCCTCAGGGAAGGTGCCCGGGGTGAGCGTGCCTGACTTCGTGCAGCGGCGGCTGCGCGGGGTTCATCCCGATTCCGTGGGCGAGGAGGGCGCTAAGCTCGCCGCCGAGGTGATCGCCCAGGTCAAGGCCATACCCGGCGTGGCCGGGGTGCACCTGCTGACGGCCGGGTACGAGAAGAAGGTGCCCGAGTTGCTGGAGATGGCTGGCGTCGCCGGCGAGCGCGGGCCCGGCACTGGCTCAGGGAGCACTGGCTTGGGGAGCACTGCCATGGGAAGCACTGGCTTGGGGAGCACTGCCGCCACCTCCGACGTCGCCGCCGCGGGCGCGTAGGGCTCGCGATGCAGATCGACGTGCGGCCAGTGCGCAGGCTCCGGGAGTCGCCGGCGGTGCGGGCCGTGTTCCCGCGCGTGCTGGAGGCGCTGGCCGCCAACAG
>Ga0137407_10002546_pt1 | contig 11980 bp, 10 predicted proteins | sample CZOMad2_2_16fung_FD_108410 | JGI IMG/M metagenome (GOLD analysis project Ga0137407, IMG submission 108410) | Vadose zone soil fungal communities from Angelo Coast Range Reserve, California, USA - CZOMad2_2_16fungal (Illumina Assembly) | ecosystem: Environmental > Terrestrial > Soil > Vadose...
CCAGGGATTCGAGGGGCGGCCATTAGATTTCGAGCCACTGGCAGCGTTTCTCACCGTTGCAGAACTACGCGCTCGCAAAGGGGTCTTCGGAGTGGAAGAATTCTTGATCTGCAGGAACCGGGAGTGCCGATTTCTGATTTCACTTCGAGATGGCAACAAGCTCGTACGCCGTGCGGACCTCATTCTCAGCGCCTGTCCGGAGTGCGATCACGAATGGTCAGGCCGTTGCCCATTCTGTCTTCAGACTCTAATGGTTACTTGGCAAAACAAAATTCCTTGCTGTTCACATTGCAGAAGATCGCTGCAGCCGGAAGCGCACCTGGAATAGGACGCTCATCGAAATCTTTCTTGCCTTGAAGCGCCATGGATAAAGACACGCAGCGAACTTTCTCCTGACGGATTCTTCTTAGGACGGGACGAATTATGCCTATGGTGCTCATCGTCAATGACGATAGCGCTTTCCAGAAACAGCTTCGCACCGCTTTCGGTCAAGGCAGCGGGTTCGATGCCTGTATCGAGGCCCGAAAAGGTGCCGAGGCGTTAGCCAAAACAAAGCTTCGATCTCCTGACTTGGTGATTCTGGACTTTTCATTGCCAGACATGAGCGGACTGCAGTTGGCTGAGGAACTCAAAGCAATCACGGCTGAATTGCCGATTTTTTTGCTAACGACGGATTACAACGTGAAGCTCGAGAAGAAGGCGCTGTCTTGCGGAATAACTGCTGTTTTTTCCAAACTCGATGATTTGGCGACGCTCCTGGCGAATGCGCGCGCTATGTGTGGAATCGAATGATTCAGCGGAAGTTGGGGTGGGAGACGGGGATTGAACCCGCGACATTCGGTGCCACAGACCGACGCTCTACCAGCTGAGCTACTCCCACCATCCAAGGAACGACCTTAGTTTACGCTAATTCCTGGGCCTCGAAAAGTGGGCGGTTGCGTTCCACTCGAAACCCCACTCCGGACTAGCCTCCCCCCATTCTTGTCTTTCACGTTGCAAACTGAGACACGCCGCGCCCCGAGCTTCCCGCATCTTGTTAGACTAAATTCATAGGATACGCGTCCCCGCGCATGAGCCCCCACCAAACGGATCGAAATCATTTCGAGCGGCAAATCGTTTGGGCGCGCCCCATTTTTGTTTTGCTGGCGCTCCTCGCCGTGCTTGAGCAACCTCCAACGCGCGGAGCGCACCGCTCGGCCTCTTTCCTGGTTGCCTATCTGATTGTCGCTCTCCTCGTCACGCAATTGGAGCGCCTGTTGCGCAAACGATCGTGGCACTTGCCTCTGGCCTGCGATCTTCTTGCTCTGGGCTTCTTCATGTACGTCGGTTCTTCCACGGTCCCGGTTTGGTTTCCGTACATGTTCCTTTGCTATGCGGCCGGCATTCGCTGGGGACTGGAACTGACGTTGCCGCTGTCCGGAGCACTCTCTTTGGCTCTGGTTTTGTTCACTGCCGTGAAAGGCGACATTCAATGGATGCGGGTCGTTTCCTGGCTCGGCCTCACCGCCGGCACATTTGCGGGTGGCGCCGGGCTTGCCTTTCTGGGCGACCGTAATCGCAGATTCTCTTCGCAGATCGAATTCTTTTCGCGAATCAGCGCGACGATGCAAGTGGATCAGGGGCTGGCGGAATCACTGCGCCTGTTCCTCGAAGAATTGGCGACCACTTTTGATGCGGAAGAAGCTCTCTTGCTTTACCGCGATACAGACCTCGAGCGCATTTTTCTTTGGCGCCTGAAAGCAGGCGAGAGCGAGCGCCTGGTTCCGGAAAGCATGCCTCTGTCGCGCACCGACGGTTTCCTTCTGGATGATATGGACGCGACCATCTGCTGGAACTCGCTATCCGGCCCTGGCTCCGGGTTTGGCTGGGACCGCCGCGATGGACGGGCGATCAAGAATCTTCCGCGGCTGCCCGGCCCCGCCCAGCAGGAGCTGAAAGTCACCTCCTTTGTGACCGTGGCCTTCGATCAAGCAGGTCAACCGACGGGACGAATCTTCCTCCTCAACGGCCGTAAGCCATTCCAAAAGCAGGACTTAGCCTGGCTGGAAAACATTGCAGCCCACGTCTCCCCCGCTCTGGAGAACATCTTTCTTTTGAGGCACTTACGCGCCCGCGCCATCGAAGCCGAACGCAGCCGGATTGCCCGCGACCTCCACGATGGTATTCTCCAGACCCTCTTAAGCATCGAAATCCAGCTCGACGTCCTGCGCCGCCGCCTGCCCGCGGCCCCAGAACAGGCCGTCAGTGGCCTTGCCAGTCTGCAACAGACGGTCAAGAACGAGGGTGCCGAGCTCCGCCAGACCGTCACAGACCTCCGCCCGCTCCGCGTGCAGAGCGCCGACCTGGTCGACTTGATGCGCGGATTTGCCGAGCGCTACCGCAACGAATCCACGGTTGCCCTGGATTTACTGATTGATTCTGCCCAGCTGCGCGCTCCCGACCGCGTCTGTCGCGAGATTTTCCAGATTTACCGAGAAGCACTCAACAACATAAAAAAGCATGCCAAGGCTTCCCATGTCGTGGTAAAACTGTCGCAGGATGACAGCCGCCTAGTACTCGTTGTGGATGACAATGGTGAGGGGTTTAGTTTTGCCGGTCGATTCACCGGAGATGAGTTGGATCGCTTGCGGTTGGGTCCCATTTCCATTAAGGAGCGCGCGCGCACTGTGGGCGGGGTTCTGACTGTCGAGTCGAACCCGGGGCATGGAGCGCGTTTAACGATCGAAGTCCCGCTCGGATAACGGGTTTCAGGGTTTGTCTTACAAACCCTGACATAAACAGGTTTCAGGGTTTGTCACAAATATGGCTAAGACAGCGAAACCGCAGATACGGGTACTACTAGCCGATGACCACGCGATCTTTCGCGATGGTCTGAGGAAACTCCTCGATTCCGACGAAGACATCACCATTGTCGGCGAAGCGCAGAACGGCGCGGAGTGCATCAAGCTCCTCGCCAAGCTCAAACCCGATATTCTTTTGCTCGATCTACGCATGCCGGACAAAGACGGCTTGGCAGTCTTAGAGGAAGTTAACTTTGATACGTTGCCTACGCGCGTCGTCGTTCTGACCGCCGCCGAAGACGACCGCGACGTGGTTCGCGCCATGCGCCTCGGAGCGCGCGGTGTCGTGTTGAAACAGTCCGCGACCGATCTCCTGGTGAAAAGCATTCATCGCGTGCATGCCGGCGAAATCTGGCTCGACAACCGCATGACCGCTGAAGTCATGAAGGCGTTTTCAAAGTCCAGTGAATCCGGGCCACGCCGCGAAAAGCCGTTGCTCAGCGATCGCGAAAAGGAAATTGTGCAACTCGTCGCGCAAGGTTTCCGCAACAAGGAAATCGGCGAAAAACTTTTCATCTCCGAACAAACCGTCAAGAACCACCTGCACAATATCTTCGACAAGCTCGGTGTCTCCGACCGCCTCGAACTGGCGTTGTATGCCATTCACCACAGATTAATCGACCAATCGTAATTGCATCCCAAGTCTTATCGGGGCGCGATACATCACAGGCTCATAGACCAGTCGTAGCGCACCCACTCTTGCCGGGACGACATTCAGCACCAGCTCATCGCTCAATCCTTCGCTCGCCGCATGTGATTGCCTAGAACTAAGGTCTTTACCTTAATGCCTATTACGATATTCACTTGCTATCGCCGCTATCCAATGGTAACTACATTCTCCCGCGTCCCCGGGCTGCACACGTTCTACTCGAATCGGTTGCGTGGGGTAGATCATGAAACTCCCAACAATGAGCCTGTGCCGTGGCGCCTTGCTCTTCGTCTCCGTCCTGACAATCTGGGTCGGCATCGCCCCCGGCCAGGAAAAATCGAGCGCTCCCAGTCGTTCTGGCGTCCAAGCCGCAAAGAAGTCTCCCCAAACGAAAAGCCAGGCGCCCCCGAAAGAGTCCGCGCTCCCAGCGGAACAATCCAGCGCTGCAGAAGAATGGAATGATGGAGACAGCCCCGAGCTCATTCGCAAGCGCGAGGAATGGTTCTACAAGCAGCGCAGCTCCGTAAGCGGCCACATTCCCGCTGGCGCGCGCTTCAAGGCCTTCCAGCATATGCAACGCATGATGGAAGCCGAAGGTAAGCTCGTGCGCCAGCCCGATGGAAGCTATGCTGCCGCGACTCCGCAAGCTGGTCCTCCCGTCGGTGGGGCTTGGTCCTCTCTTGGTCCCACGCCCACAACCGGCGGGTTTTTCAGCCAGGTCAGCGGACGCATAGAGGCCATTGCCGTCGATTCCAGCGACCCTTCCGGCAATACAGTACTCATTGGTGGCGCTCAGGGCGGCATCTGGCGCTCCACCGACGGCGGCAGCACTTGGACTCCCGTCGGCGATCAAAATCCTTCCCTCGCGATGGGATCGATCGCCTTTGCCAACCCTTCGAATCCCGGAGGCGCCGGAGTCGTTTACGCCGGCACCGGTGAGCAAGCTTCCATCGGTTTCGACGTTTACTATGGCGCTGGCGTTCTGAAATCCACCGATGGCGGACTTCACTGGGCGCAAACTTGTACCGTGGCAAGCACCACATGTCCCTTCATCGGACCCTACAGCGATTTCACTTTCGGCTTCTACAGCGATGGCGGCGCGCGCATCAGCTACGTCGCCGTCAATCCATCCAATCCGAGTCTGGTTCTGGCCGCCGCGCACATTCCTCAAGCGGGAGGTAGCCTGACGGCTGGTGGTGTGTACTGCTCGGATGACGCCGGCGCCCATTGGAGTAGCATTCCCACCGCTTCCGGAGAGATGGCTACGTTTGTCGGATTCGCGAACGCGACGACCGCCTACGCGGCGCTCGGGCGAACTTCTGGAACCCTGTCTGGTGCTGTAAATCCTAACGGAATTTACAAATCCACGAATGCAGATGGCGGGTCCACAAAGAAGTGCGGCACGATCACATTCTCAAATGTCACCACGAACGGCGTCGCCGGCGTGCCCGCCGCCGACTTCGGGCGCATCGATCTCGGAATCGCTGCTTTTGACACAACGGGAAACACCGTATTTGCCTCGATCGCGGATGCCACTTTGAATCCAATCACTCAAGTTTCGCACGCATCGCGAAACAACCTCGGTGTCTTCAAGACCAGCGACGGCGGCAATTCCTGGATCAACACCAATGCCCCGGACATTTGTTCACCTCAATGCTGGTACGACAACGTCATTAAGGTCGACCCAACCAATTCCGGCATTGTTTTCTTTGGCGGCGGCGCGCACTCAGCCGTCAACAGCACATCTGTAACCTTTGAGTGGGTCATCCACTCCATTGACGGAGGCGCGACCTGGAGCCCGGCGATTCCTACAACCTCTGGAGATCCGACACTACCTCACGTCGATCAGCACGCCCTGTCTTTTTTCAAATTGCCAACCGGTAAAGTCCGCCTGTATCTCGGCAACGACGGCGGTCTGTGGCGCGCGGACGATGCAGAAGCGCCAACAGTGACGTGGATGAACCTGAACCAGAACCTTACGCTCACCCAGTTCTATCCGAATCTCTCCGTGAATCCTTCCGATCTCACGATTGCTTTTGGCGGCGCCCAAGACAATGGCAGCCAAATATTCCAAGGGAATCCCAACTGGACCAACGACGGGCATTGCGGCGACGGCGGCCAGACCGCTGTTGATTTTCAGGTTCCCACATCGGTTTATATCACCTGCCAGCTCATCAGCCTGTTTTTCTCGCCTTCTGGCGGTACCGATCCAACTTCCTATGTCCGTATCGGAAGCGGCATCAATCCCAACGGCACCGATAGTGTAGATTTCATTCCCCCCATCGCCACTGATCCGTCCACTCCCGGCCGCGTCTACTTCGGCACTGACCACGTCTATCAAAGCTCCGACAACGGCACGACGTTCACCGCTATTTCCGGTGTACTGCCGACAAGAGCCGGAAACTATCTCACTGCTTTCGGTGTTTCACCAAATAAGCCAGCCGTGGTCTATGCCGGAGCCAACGGCGGCGATATCTTCGTCGCAACCAACGTGGCTCCTGGTAGTGCTTCCTTTTTCCAAGTCGCGGGACAGTCCCAGCATCCCGTCCGCAACGTTACAGCCCTCGCCGTGGATCCGCACGACCCAACGGGCAACACCGTCTATGCCGCGTTCTCCGGTTTCGCCGTTTCTGGCCAAGACACTCTAGGTCATGTATTCGTGAGTATGAATGGTGGTGCTGGCTGGGCCGATGTGAGTTGCACGAACCTCGGCGCTTGCCAAACTCCCAATGCCGCTGACCTTCCCAACATTCCCGTGAACGACCTCGTCGTTGATCCCGATCTTCCCGGAACTATCTACGCGGCCACCGACATCGGCGTATTCCAAGGAACTTGCGCTGGGACGGCATGCACCTGGAACACGCTCGGCACAGGCCTTCCCAACGTTTCTGTTCTCTCTCTGAAGCTTCATGAGCCGTCGCGAACCTTGATTGCTGGAACTCACGGCCGCGGCGCCTGGTCTCTAGTCCTTACGAATTTCCCCTTCCCTCCGGGTCCACACATTACCTCTCTCTCACCGTTCTCCGCTCCAGCTTCTGCCGCGTCTCCCCTAACCTTGACCGTCAATGGCACCGGCCTTACTGGCGGTACCGTGCAATGGAAAGCGGGAGGTACAACGACGCCTCTTGCAACAATGGTTGTCTCCGACAGCCAAGTAACGGCCACCGTTCCCGTTTCGTTGCTCACTTCCGGTGGAACGGTTCAGGTCTCCGTCTCCGTCGGCCCCGCAAACAGCAATTCCCTGACGTTCGTTGTCCCTTCGGCACCTCCAACTATTTCCAGCGTCAGTCCCAACAATACTCCTATCAACATCAATTCCCCCGACATCCCGGTTATCGTGACCGGCACAAATTTCTCGGCCAGCTCGCAAGTTATGCTCAATCCCGACTTTACCGCGACCAATGCTCAACCGCATGGGCAAGTCGTCATTCCAACCACGTTCAAGTCTCCGACACAATTATCAGCAACGATTCCTGGGAGCTTCATAACCGGGACTGGCAGCATAAACTCAGTCGGTGTGCGGACACTCCCTCCTGGTGGCGGAATCACCCTCTCTCCTCCAGCGGGTCCGACGCCTTTGCCCACTTTTACTGTCGTCGCGCCCCCGCCTGCCAACGACAACTTCGCCAGCGCGATGCCTTTCAATAGTCTAGGGGGGCAGCTCATCGTAGACAGCTCCGCGGCGACAATGCAATCAACGGATCCCATCCTGCCATGCGTCACACAGCATGCAGGCGGTAGCGGGAAGAATGGCAGCTACAACACCGTCTGGTTTTCCTTTACTCCGAGCTCAAACGGGACGATCACTGACCTCTCAACGCAATTTAGCAATTACGACACTACTTTGGCCGTCTTTACAGGAACAATGGGAAATCTCACGATGGTCCCCGGTGCTTGTAATGACGACATCAATCCTGGCGTCGTCATTCAGTCCGATCTTCAAAATATCTCTGTCACCGGAGGTACCACGTACTACATCATGGTGGGCGCTTTCGGGCCCCCCGATCCCAATCCGGTCGCTCTGGGAGGATATTCTAATATCACGCTTTCCTTTACTCAGGCCCCGCCTGACTTCACCATGACGCCCGTGGCTCCAATAAGTGTGACTGTCAATGCAGGAAGTCCAGCCACCTACACTGTCGCTATCGGGGCCACCGGCGGCTTCGCTTCTAGCGTCACCGTGACCTGTTCGCTTCCCGCGGCAGCGACGACCTGCGCGGCGAATCCCCCCTCGGTCGCGCCGGGTAACAGCACAACCATCACCGTCACGACCATGGCTCACCAGATCCTCATCCCCGCGCGTCCACTCAAGCGTATCGGCCCCTGGCAGAGAGTCGTCCCGCTCCTGGTCCTAGCCGCTGTTGCCTTGATACTGCTTGTGTTTGCTGCGCGGACGCGACGCCAGCGCATCGCGATCTCCATTCCCCTGGCTGGCTTGGTCCTCTTCCTCGTGTTCCAGGCTGCAGGCTGCGGCGGCGGCAACAATAGCGGCCCTCCTCCACTACACGGCACGCAGCCGGGCCCTTACACCGTCACGATTACAGGAACCTCAGGTGCCACAACCCACACCACCACGGTGATGCTTACTGTAAACTAAGCTGATTTATTTCTGGCACTGTCGAACGACTAGACTCGGAGGAAAAACGTTCCATGCGCAATTACATTCGCCGATTCACATCCGCCAAGCTGCTCGCCGCCGCGGGCGCCGTTCTTTCGTTCTCCGTCGCCGCGCAAGAAGTCCCGCAGCAAATCCAGCCGCCCGCCAACGAACAACTTCTCCTTCGTGTCCATGCCAAGGGCGACCAGATCTACACCTGCAAGGCCGACGGCACACAATTCACTTGGACGCTGAAAGCTCCCGATGCCCAACTCTTCGACAAGGATGGCAAACCTTTCGGCAAACATTTCGCGGGACCTTCCTGGGAAGCGAACGACGGCAGCCGCGTCACTGGCAAAGCCGTTGCCAATGCGCCTTCGCCGGACGCCGATTCCATTCCCTGGCTTCTCGTCAACCTTCTGAGCCACGATGGCACCGGCGTACTTTCTCGCGCCACAACTATCCAGCGCCTCAACACCAAAGGTGGCAAAGCGCCAGCGTCCGGCTGCGACGCTTCGCACGTCGGCCAGGAAGTCCGCGTGCCGTATTCCGCTGACTACCTGTTCTACGTCCCGAAATAGCCTGTAATGCCAGTGTTTGCTTAAAGTTAGCGCGGTAACCAAAAGGTGCGTTTTGTGTATTCCGGACGCGGCTATCTTATCCTCTAGTTCTAGTTTCCGGCTCCGTTCTAGTACCTCGGTACTTCTTAGCATTGAACCGATTTTGTATCCTGAGTCCTATTGTTCCCTGGGCCGCACCCGGATACACTCTCTCTTCGATCAGGAGGACTCTTTGACTGGCTCCGAACGCCGCACTACCCAGCGCTTCTCCATGCGGCTGCCGCTCACTGTTCGTTGGACAACGGGAGCCGCGGTTGGTGAAACCAGCACCGAATCACGGGACGTCAGCTCCCGCGGTGTCTATTTCTTTCTTTCCAAGGATGTCAGGGAAGGCTCGCCCGTTGAGATTCTTCTGACTCTTCCCAACGAGATTACTATGGCGGGACCCGTACGAGTCCGCTGCCTCGGCCGCGTGCAGCGCACCGAGCCGCGCGATGAAGGCTCCGTCGGCGTGGTTGCCGCGATCGAGCGCTACGAATTCCTCCGCGGCGAGGAAGAAAAGTAAAAGAATTTCGAAAAAAGTAGCGGGCGAGTTTGAATTCTCTTAATCGTGACAATAGCGGCCAAAATTCAAACTGACCCACTACCGAAAAAAGGAAGCCGCCGCTTTCCCGGCCTCGCGCGCAAGAATTTCTGAACAGCTTTTTGCCCTGCGGCGCGAAGTATGTTCGAGCGGTTTCTTGGCCTTGCTGTAAACGAGATTCCTGACGAGTTCCTTGCTCGCTCACTGCGGAGGCGGGCGGGATAAGCCGGGGTGCCTTGGCCCCTCAGCGAAGCTACCCCGGCACTTTTTTCTCTCCGTTTTCTCGAAGTTCGATCCCCAGCCGCCTGTCCACTACTTATCCCCCACGGATGGCCGTGCCTCAACTCCAAAAAACACCTTTAGCTGGTCCTGTCCCATTTCCAATTTCTATTTTCCATTTTCTAAAGGAGGCCGAAGCTTTCCTGCAGCGAGCTTCGCCAGCGCGCGGAACCGCCCGCTGAATTCACCTGCGCTCAAACGCCCCTCGCGGCAGAGCCAGCGGAGAAAATCCTCGGCCCGCCGCTCCCGCTTCTGCGAGTTACATTCCGCACACGAAGACACCAGGTTGCGGTAGCCATTGCGCCCTCCTCGGACGCGCGGAACCACATGGTCCAGGCACCGCACCATCGGTGTCAGCCGGCGCAAGCAGTAAAAGCACCGCCCGCCCTCGCGCGCGTGGATCGCCTGCCGCAGCGCCCGGGTTTCCAGGAAATCCGCCTTCTCGAGGTTGCCCGCGCCAGGCAGACGCCCCACACCAGACAGACGATTGTCGGCGCACGCTGCGATTTTCCCCGCGCCCACTGAGCGAATCTCCTCGGGCAAGCGCACTTTGACCACGTGACCCGCTCTGCTGCGTTCGGCCAGGCGCAGAGCGCCTTTGGCCACCAGGCCCCGCACCGCTCTGCGTGCGGCCCGGAGGGTAAGGCATGCGCCGCGAGCCAGCCACGGAATGGAAAAGCAAAGTTGCAGCCTCCCCTCCAGCCGGCTGTGCCGCAGCAGATGAGAATATACCGCGCGGTCATGCACCGAGAGGTGCAGCCGCGGCACCACCAAGTCTTCCAATTGTTTCCACACGTGTACCGCGTTGAGCTTTCGGTTTTTCATGTTCATTGTCCGTTGGTAGGACAGACATTCTTGTCTGTCTTGTAGGGGCGCCTTAGCGCGTCCCAAGTTATGTCTCTGATCTTTCGCAACCGGTAGGACAGAGATTCTTGTCTGTCCTCGTAGGCGGGGGTGGTGCAGAGGAAGGGCGTGCCCCGAATTCGGGATCTCCGCCCTTAAAAAGAAAAAGTCCCGGCGATAACCGGGACGCACTTCTCTACAACCCAAATCCTATCACACTAGTAACCGCCTTGTCAAGACCAAAATTAGTTCGCCACTCTTGCCTCATCCCCACGGACCACTTCGGCAAATATCTGGCTGATGGGTCACGTAAAGCAGGAGCCGCTTCAGAGGTTCTGCTGGTTTTGAATTTTCCGATTCCAAAAAGCGCCGTAGGCGCGCCAGAAGTTAGCCCAGCCCGCAAGGGCTGGGAAAGCTAGCAAAAAGAAATCCCCACGCCGTAGGCACGGTTTTTGGGCCCCGCATGGGTCTACGGGGCGCAGCACCTGGAACCGTGGGCTCCTCCTCTTGTCCCTTTTCCAATCTCTTTTTTTAGGAGGGCACGACTTCAGTCGTGCCGCAAAGCCCAAAGATCTATGGGGCTTTTAGCCCCTGAAGGATGGCGTCTTTTCTCTTCCCCCTTTTCCAATTTCTAGTTTCTAATTTCTAGTTTCCAGTTTGCCCCATCCCCGCCCCACGCGGCCGCCTCGCCTTCGCCTAACACGCCTTACACACACAGCGCGGATCAATAGACGTCCCATCTGCACCCCCGGTCCCGTCCATGTACGCAAGGAACCTTTGAGCAGGCTCGGGCAGCGGACAAGCTCCCGGCCCAAACCCGTCCGCCAGAACACTAGCGCCACCCCGCACCGGCGCGCATCCTAGCGTGGTGCTCGAAGACGTAGCGCCGGGCTTCAGCCCGGCATCTTTCTTTTCCCGGTCGAGCCACTCACCCCTTGGGCCCTATTACGAACGTCGCGTGGTACGTGCGGGGCGGCGGATTTGATCTCCCATGACACTGCCACCGGGACGATATGACAAAAGAACCACAGCGACTGTGGCCGTCATGCTGACCAGTCCGGAGAGCGCCTTCTCCACCGAACTGGCCTTAACCGAAAACGTCAGCCAGCGCGGCGCGCGCGTGCTGACCAGGAAGCTTTGGTGGGCCAACGACTCCGTGGTGATTAAGTCCCTGGAGGGCGACCTGCAGTCCGAAGCCCGAGTCGTCTACCGCCAGCCCGTGCGCGAAAGTGTCTATGCCATCGGCTTGGAGCTGCTCGGGCCAAAAGGGAATTGGCGAGGAAAATCCGGCTAAGTTTCAGGCTGCATCTTCTGTAGGGGCGGGCCGTTTTGCCTCCGCGAAGGCCGTGCGGCGTCTCTTTAGGAGGTGGGAGCTTCAGCTCCCCACGGTGACGATCAAGAACGGGACTTCATCCCCTGAAGGGCGCACGATGGCTCTTAAGCACTCGCCAACGCCGAAATCATCATCCAGGAATAGATCGAAACCGCCAAAGAACTCGGCCGCCCCATCCCCGCCCCGCGCGGCCGCCTCGCCTTCGCTTAACACGCCTTTCTCTTTTCCAATTTCTAGTTTCTAGCTTGTCCCGGCCCGCCCTCTTCGGGAAGCTGGCGTTCACGCTGTGGCTCGTC
>Ga0137407_10002548_pt1 | contig 11963 bp, 13 predicted proteins | sample CZOMad2_2_16fung_FD_108410 | JGI IMG/M metagenome (GOLD analysis project Ga0137407, IMG submission 108410) | Vadose zone soil fungal communities from Angelo Coast Range Reserve, California, USA - CZOMad2_2_16fungal (Illumina Assembly) | ecosystem: Environmental > Terrestrial > Soil > Vadose...
AAAGTCTTGGCGTCGACCCTGATGATGTATTGGCCGCCGAAATTCGTGCCGTAAAAATTATTCTTAGAGTCGGAGATCACGCCGTAGGAGCCGAGCCGATCCGCGGGCGGGCCGTTTTTCGGCAGCCCCCGCGAATAGTCGACCGTGTACCACTCGCCGGACTTCACATCGAGGCGATACTCATCATCGCCGCCGATCCAGACTTTGCCGTCAAGATTGATATGCGCCGGATCGACCATCGCAAGCCGGGCCTCATTGTTTTCCATGAACTTGGGCGCGTTCCAGGTCTGAAATTTTTGCGTCTTGCGATCGAATTTGGCGATGCTTCCTTGATACATCATGCCCAGCCACACGTTTTGATCCGGATCGAACCTCAAGTCGAGGGCGCCGGCAGGCGCCCCAGGTTTCGTCATCGGCACGGCGTACTCGACTGCTTTGGCGGTCTTGGGATCGAGCTTGCCGAGATACTGGGAGCCGAAATCGGAATACCAAATCATGCCTTCGGCATCGATGGCGGCGTCATGTGGCATGGCTTCCGGACGCGGCAGGTCATACTCGGTGATGATCACCTGGGTGGCCATGCCCTTGGGCCGCGGCAGCGTTTTCAGCGGATATTCCCATTTCGAAACCTTGCTCAAATTGATCGTGCTCAAATACTGCGCGAACTTGGTCATCTGCTGCAATTGGTTTTGCGACGGCTCGCGCGCCCCGGGCCGCACTTGCGGGCGCAGCGGCGAGCTGCCCTGGGCGTAGTTGCGCATGCGCTTCAGCAGTGGCACGAACTCCTCCGCGCTGTAACGCGACCGCGCGATACGCTCCACGGTGTGGCAGCCGACACAACTCAGGAAACCCTGCTTCTGTTCATCGGTGCCCGGCATGCTGAGCAGCCACTCGCCGTTGGAGAGCTGAGCGGCAAGGTCCTGCGCCTTGCGAAGCTTGAGATCGAGCTCGGTCGTTTTCTCGGCCGTCACGTCCGCCGGCTGAGAATTCTCCAACTCGTATCCCACCGCGCGAATGCGCAGGGAGTAACGCCCTGGTTCGAGCTTCGAGCTCGGGAAGCTGTACCTTCCCTGAGCATCGCTCACCACGGTGGTCGTGACCGTGGAGCCATCCCGCTTGGCGCTTACCAGCACTCCTCCCATGCGCCCTTCTTCCTGCGAGCTGACCTGTCCGGTCAACGCCGCGCCGGGCGAACTTGCCGCTCCGATTACTTTGGACGTCGCAAAAAATAACGTAACCGCCGCAGTTACCATCGCTATCGACAGAAAAGCTTTTTTCAGCATGGCACGCCTCCCTTGACGGCTTAGAAACTCATCCTGGAGATTGGCGAAAGTTGGCTTCTCTTAACACTCTGGTCTTGCCCGGGTCAAGTAAGCGCCGGGCAGAACCTGATTCCGCGTCAACCTGAGTTATTGACTCGTGCGACCTGCGGAAAAGTTCGCCGCATATCTTATGACGTGGGTGCATCGCTATCTAACATCTGCTGCAACTCTTCCAGAAAGGCGATTTGACCCGGCACAATTCTGCGTTTTGCACTCTCCAAGGTAAACCAACTCGCCCGATCGACTTCGGGGTACTCTTGGCGTTTGCCCGAGCGCGGCGGCCATTCCATCGAGAAGAGATTACTTTTGATCGCTCCGGCGTCACAATCGCCTTCGAGCGCCCAGGCATACACAAGCTTGCCGCTGCGTTGCTTGAGCGGGGCAAGAGCCATGAAGTTTCCCTCCATTGAAAATCCGGTTTCTTCTTGGAACTCTCGCGTGGCGGCGCTCAATGGTTGCTCATCGTCGGCAAACTCGCCCTTCGGGATCGACCAGGCTCCTTCGTCTTTTTTAGCCCAGAACGGGCCGCCTGGATGGACCAGGAAAACCTCAACCGCGGAGTCTCGAATCCGATATAGGAGCAATCCGGCAGTTTTTTTGTGCGCCATCATTTTTAGTTTAGCACATGGCTGGTGCCCGCATAGTGGAAATTCAATGTCTGTGAAGTGGAGACGAGGTAAGCTTCGGCTTTCCAGTGCTTACATAATCACAGCTGCTCTTTAACCGGAAAGGCGAAGATTTCGAAAATCCGTTCAAAGATACTGCGAGAATGCCATTCCTCGTAGGTTATTTTCTTCGAGTATTTCAAATCCTCTTGAAAAGACTCATCCAGGCGGCGCGCCACTGTCGCGTCGTAAACCGTAAGGTTTAGCTCCTGGTTTAGGGCAAATGATCGATTATCAAAGTTGGTGCTGCCGACCGTTGCCCAGATGCCGTCGACGACCATCGTCTTGGCGTGCATCAGAGCTGCCTGATATTCGAATATCTCAACCCTTCCGAGCAACAGGGGACCATAGTGGCTGCGGCTGACGGTGTAAGTTAGCTGACTGTCAATCTCGCCGGGCACCAGGACGACCACGCGCACACCACGGGCGGCAGCTTTCAGCAAGGCTTCGGTCATCACATCGTCCGGAATGAAGTAGGGATTAGTAATCAGAATTGATTTTTGCGCTGAATAGATCGACAGCAAGAAGAGCAGGTAGTTCTGAAAACTGCCGCCGGCTGGGGAGCTGCTGACGATTTGTGCTGGCACTTTTCCGACCGGTTCGAGTCGTGGAAAATAACCCTCGCCGCCGAGTGCGACGCCGGTGGTTTCAAGCCAGCTCTCGGCAAAGGCAGCCTGCAGAAATTTGACCACGGGACCTTCGATTCGCGTATTGGTGTCGCGCCAATGTTCTGGGGTCCGTCCATCTCCTGTCCAGGCGTCGCTTATTCCGTATCCTCCGGTAAATCCCACCCGGCCATCGATAACCAGAATACGCCGGTGGCTACGATAGTTATATCGCAGCAATTTCCACGGGAAAATAATTGCCGGCGCTTCGACTCTGCGAAAGTATTCCACTTCACATCCAGCATCGCGCATCAACGCAATGATTTCGGCAGGTACATTGCCGGATCCATGACTGTCGAGCAGAATATTTGTCTTCACCCCGGCTCGGCACCGTTCGGCAAAGGCCTGGGCAAACTCGCGCGCTTGAGAACCGCCTTCGTAAAGATACTGGGCAAAAGTGATCGTCGACTTAGCGGCTTTTATGTCACGCAACATGACGGGAAACGTTCCATCGCCGTTGAGTAAAATTTCAACGCGATTCCCGCCCGCGATGGTCGCACCCGTGTGGGCTTCAATGGTCGGAAAAAAAGTCGGCTCGCCGAGAGCGATCTCCGGAATCCGCTCCACGGAAATGACCTTGGCGCAACCGAAAAACAACAGTATGGCGAGCAACCAGTTCGGTCGTCTCATAAGGTGTCGGTAGAAGTAATTGACGGAAACGCGGGGAGAATGCAACAGAGCGCGAGGTGCCTGACATGGCCGCTTCGAACCTTTACTTGGCCGATCAGGCCTGACTAGCGATTCTGCCGAAAGGCCACCCTTCATCCTTCGAAGGCCTCAGGGCGAACGGAGGAGCGGTGGAAATCATTGGAGATTTTCTGTTCTACTGAGCTTGCCGAAGTATGAGCCTAGTCGAAGCATTCCTAGGATTTTCAGCAGAATCACTAGCCCGGCTAACTTTGAAAAAGCGAGACTGCGCTAATACAGGGGGGATTTGCGCCTTGATGCGCTGATTCAATCGACAAACCCTCGCATGGACACCGGAGTCACCAGAATCGAGACCGAATAGGCGGCTCGAAATGCCGCAACCGACATGTCCAGGCTCTTGATCCCTTGGCTATACTTCCTGAGATAAGCCTTAATCCTGTTGCTCGGCGGAGAGTCGCCTGAGATCCGCGCATCGCCCACGATGACGGCAACATCGCCGCCATCGTCGTCCGTGTTGAAGTTTAATGCGACTCTGCAATTGTGGGCAAGATGGCGCAGCTTGGCCTTGTCTCTTTCGCTGAAGATCATGACCGCTTCGCCATCCCAATGAAACCAAACCGGCCGCGGTTGAGGTGTGGCGTGGGAATCGACGGTGGTAAGCCAGATGATTTTTTCCTGTCGCAGGCGACGATTGACGTGCCGGCCGAATCGATTTGTGAGATCGAACATGGAGCCCTCCTAATGAGTCGATGACAGTCAAGGAACCTGCTCGAGCGCCCAGTGTCAGCCGTAATTACGGCTCAAGGATTCGGCACGTCACCGTGATTGGCTTCCGCTTTGAGCCGATTATCGGCTGCAGGCATGCAGATCCAAAGCACAATATAAGCGATGAGCCCGATCCCCCAGACAAAGACCAAAACGAGAAACAAAGCACGCCATAACCACGCCGGCATCGGGGTGTGCTCTCCGAATCCGGCGCAAACACCGGCGATTTTCTTATCCGTTGCGGATTTTTTTAAATTTCGCACGCTCTCCCAAAAATCGCTTTGCTTACTATCCATCATTCACCTCCGACAAATTGCTCGGCAGGCTTTTACCGGGAGGTACAAAATAGTTGCCGATCGTTGGACAAGTGGCTGAATCATGCCGGCTTCTTTATCTAGCTTGACCAAAAAAGCCGATCAAAGCTAGATGATCTTTCGGGTGGTTGACATGCAACCATTTGGTTGCATATACTCTCAGCCAGTGGATAAAGTGTTCAAGGCGCTCGCCGATCCGAGCCGCCGGAAACTGCTCGATCAGCTGCAAGCGAATAACGGCCGGACCTTGAGCGAGCTCTGCGAACATCTGGACATGAGCCGGCAGGCGGTGACCAAGCATCTGGCGCTGCTGGAGGCAGCCAACCTCGTGGCGACGGTCTGGCGCGGACGCGAGAAGCTGCATTATCTCAATCCAGTGCCGCTCCAGGAGATCTACGATCGTTGGATCATCAAATACGAGCACCATCGCCTGCGTGCATTGAGTCAACTCAAACAACGGCTCGAAGGAGGTAAAGATAAATGAGCAACGGAGACAAGCATACGGATAAACCAAAATTCGCGTACGTTATCGACATTTCGACGACGCCGGAAAAACTTTACAACGCTTTGATCCAAGCAGTACTGGGTCGGTAAGCACGAAAGGTCCGGGCATCAATAGCGGCATCAATAGCAGGATTGGCAATCACGTGGCCCAAACAGAAATAGTCTATGTGACTTACATCGCCACCACGGCTGAAAAGCTCTGGGAAGCGTTAACCGACGGCGAATTCACGCGACGATATTGGGGTGGAAGGCGGATCCAATCCGATTGGAAGGTGGGCTCGCCCGTTCGACACGTTCGGGAGGATGGCGGCATCGATTGGCAGGGTGAGGTATTGCAGTCAGAGCGTCCCCGTCTACTTTCCTACACATTCCATATGGAGATCAGCGAGGAGCACCGCCGCGACCAACCCTCACGGGTGACGTTCGAACTTCAGCCGATGGGTTCCGTCGTGAAACTCACTTTGATACACGATGATTTCGGATCAGAGAAGCCAACCTTCGAGACCACACGGCATGGTTGGCCGGCAATCATGTCGAGCCTCAAGAGCTTGCTCGAGACTGGAAGTCCACTGCCCTTCCAGGGGCTCGGCTTTGGGCCGTCCAACAAAGCGCCTGGGCGACTCTAATTAGCGAAGCAGGAGTTTCGAGATGGGTGTTTTTCAAATTTTTTTCTGGAGGATAAATCATGAGCAAGGTCAATGTTCGCTACATTGTTAACGACGTCGATAGAGCAATTCCTTTCTACACCGAGATACTCGGTTTCAAGCTCGAGATGCATCCGGCGCCGGGCTTCGCAAGCTTGTCGCGAGGCGATTTGCAATTGTTGCTCAACCGACCCGGCGCCGGCGGGGCCGGACAAGCCATGCCGGATGGTCAGGTTCCTGCTTCGGGCGGCTGGAACCGCATCCAGATTGAGGTTGACGACCTGGAAGCCACGGTAGAGAAATTAAGGAATGCACACGGACGGTTCCGCAACGCCATCGTGACCGGCAACGGCGGCAAGCAAATCCTTATCGAGGATCCATCCGGCAACCCGATTGAGCTGTTCCAGCCGTTCTAGGGCGATTACGGACGCGAGAGTGCGCTTTTATCTGAGGCGGATTTCCCGGCAGGACTCTATAAAAAACGATAACGTGAAATGTGATTGGATTCGCTATCAGAGCTTCGGATTTGGATTGAATGCGCGGCTTGGAGAAAGCGGGGCGTGATACATGAACGTCCAATTACGGAATTAAGATTCCATCTTCAGATTCGATCAACTCAGCCAGCTCTTCGAGAAGCAAATCAAGTTCGATTTGCTCTTCTGATTCTGAGACGGGTTTCGTGTTTGTCGGCTCCGACAATCCAGGCTCGGCATGAGCCGCAACAAGCGCGAAATTTAGAAATTTAGCCATTTCCATTGCCGCACTCCATCGACTGGTTTACCTAAGCGATACGCAATGACCGGGCCACATCGAAAAAACGAGACCTTTGACTGCTTCGGACGGCGATTAGTGAGGAAAAAGGCGGATACTGTGCGTAGGATCTGCCTACGCACGAATTCAATCGCGGAAAACTAAGTAACATGGATCGGCAACTTAGTTTACGGTGTCCGTCACGCCGGAGAAAGCAGCAGAGCTCTTTGAAATTTCTGGATTCCGGGTCGCCTCGGCCTCATGCTGACTCGGCCAGAACGATGCAACGAACCAGGCACCGAATTTCTAAGACACAATATTAGCTAGCTCTCCCTTGACGCCCGTGTTCGCACTGCCCTATTTTATTTCGGGAGTCCTTTATCGAGGCACCTCTATTGGTCCGCCATTGCTGCAAAAAAGGCAATCGGCAGCAGACGATAATAAAAGTGCTGGCATCAAATACAAACAAAACGAAGGAGCGACAAATGGCGCGCCAATCCGTGCTCAAGTCGTGCTGGTCGGCGGCAGCGGTTGCCGCGCTTTTGGTGAGTCACGCGCCGGTTGACGCTCAGACGTTGAGTGAACTTATCGCCGGAGCAAAAATAGAATCGGAAATGTCATTCGTTGCGGGGCCGACCACTTTTGGTGGCCGGCAAGCCTTCGCGGAGCTCCAGGCTGCCTTCAACAAAAAATTCAGCTTGAATGCGCGGCTCAACCTCACCGCGGGACCAAGCATGCCGGCGATGGCCGCCCGGATCATCACGGAAGCCAAAGCAGGTAGAAAATCATCGACCGACATCCACCTGGGTCCGCCGGCGACTCATGCGGAGCTCCATAACGGCAGACTATTGGAGCGCGTCAACTATTCGAGGATATTTCCTTGGGTGACAAAGGAAATGGAGATTCTCCCAGGCGACACGGTCCTCGTTTATACTTCGCTGCAAGGAATTTTGTACAACTCCAATCTATTGCCCAGGGACAAAGCGCCGAAGACCTATGAAGACCTTGTCGATCCAAGGCTGAGTCGAAGCTGGGAAGGAAAAATGGCCATCCCGCCCTACAGCTCGTGGTTGGTCGAGTTGTCGCTTTTATGGGGTGAAAAAAAAGTACTCGACTATCTACACAAGCTATTACCTTTAAGCGCCGGTCAAGTGCGTTATGGTGAGATTGAAGAGCGAGTGAGCAGTGGAGAGTTCCTCGTCATGGCCAATAGCGGTTCGGCGGTGGAGGGTATGTGGGAGTGGCAGGCGAAGGGAGCCCCATTGGTTGGTGTGACCGCGTCCGACCCGGTGCTGACTTCATATTTCCAGCTCGGTGTGCCCAAGAACTCCGCGCATCCTAACTTAGCCAAGCTGTTTGTTGCTTTCATGGCGTCCCCGGAGGCGCAACGAATTGTTGACAAATACGAGAAGCGTTCATCGCACCTGGTTGAGGGAACGCGCATGGCTAAGTACATCAAGGAAAACCGTCTGAAGCTGCAGAGCGCCAGCGATCTGATCGCGTCGTTTCACGAGGGAAAGGGTCTCGAATTTAGAGCCGAGCTCACCAATATGCTCAAGCAATGATGTGTCTCACCGCAGGGACTATTTTGTGTCACGGGCGGGACTATTGCAGTATCTGCCACTTCGTTGCGGCAGGGCCCAAACTACGGAATTAATACGCCACCTTGGGATTTGATAAACTCGGCCAGTTCAGCAAGTTCTTCGAGAAGCGGGTCAGATTGTCTTTGTTCGACAGACTCCAACGTGATGGATTTTGTGTTTCTACAGACAGTTGATCTAGGCGCCGTGTTAGGGGCGATAGGCATCTGCTCTTGAGGCTTAGCCATTTCCATTGTAGCACTCCGTTAGGTCGCTTTGGCCATACTAGATGCAATGAGTAGGCCAGTGAAAAAAACGAGGCATTCGGTTCATCCGGCAGCGCTTGCAGGGGGGAAGCTCTCAGTCGGTGTGAGTAATATATCTCTATCGCCCATGCATTCTGGCGCGCAAGAGTGCCACTTTGCCGCGCATTCGAGAAAGTCATTCGGCATCGGCATATTCACCCGTGGTTTCGCGTAATTGGGGCAGGGGGCCGATCGTGTGATTGAACTTCGAAACGATAGCAATCTGTCGGTGCTTCTTTAATTCCGATAATTGATTTGCACCGGCGGATCCGATTTTGGGGAACTCCGCCCCAGCGTCTCCAGTTAGTCCCGGGCGCCGTTACTTGTGACGGTCTCGCCTTTTGACTGACAAGGAGTGACAATTGCGTCATTACGCGAGGTTACGCGAAGAGGCACCGAAGTGATGAACCCCTCTTCTCACCGCTTCGATTACACTGGCGAACTCAGAACCTGTCGTTGATCCATTTTGCCGTGTAGTCGAAAAAGTTCTTTCTGGCATTGGCATACTCTGCCGCCCCTGTCGCGCAGTTGGTGCACGCGCCAATGCTGGTCATCGAGCCTTCGACGACGATGAAATCTTTGTCGGCGCTTTTTGAATTGAGATAATTGATCTCCACCTCCTGGAGCAAATTCTGAAACGACGCCTGATGCGCGACCGCAAGCAGCGGGACGCTGACGCTTTGCACCATGCACGGCGTCGAGTTGTTGCTGGAGCAAAGATCGATCTGTTTCTCATCCATGGAATTGGTCGACCGAATCGCGTTGCTGCTGAGAAATGATCTGACCGTAAGGCCGCCCCTGGCGCCCTCGCTAAATGTGCGATTGAGCTTGGCGAGCTCCGGTCGCGAAGGCGCAATGCTTTCGACGACTTGCTTGACGACGGTGCCGTCGTTCTTGAGCAATTTTTCGGGCTGAAGGGTCGTGTGCCTGATGCTCGAATCGAGCGACAAAAGACGCGCGTTGTCGAATCCTGGGATGTTAAATGGGCCGTCATCACTATAAATCTCTTTGCCGGTTTCGATGCGCCGCAGTTGCCCTAAGGCAATGTCGATCAAGCGATTCATTCGGGCCGATTGCGCGGCAAAATAATCTTTCTTGAACGATTCGGAGTAGCGCGAAGAACCATTAGGATTAAACCCGTTGTTAGCTGAAAAGGGATCCAATTTTGGATCACCTCGGCCGCCCCGTATGTCTGAGGTCGCCGGATTTACGCTTCGCAGTCGCAGAATCGGATTTCCCGGGTGGCCGTCGGAAAGGATGATGCCATTCGCCGGCGTAAGCCCTTTTAATTCGTTACCGCATTGGACGAGCTTATTCGGTCCCTGGCAAACGGCGGGTCCTTTTTCCGCGACCGCTTGATAAAAGCTCATGGTCACGCCGCCGCCGCTGTGCCCGTAAAGAATGATCTTACCGCCGGCTCCAAGCTGTTTCTTGAGGTGATTTACTCCCTCGCTCACATCCAGTGGAATCAATTCCCATCTGACTGAGGACTCGCTGTTTTCAAACCGCGAGTTCATGCAGAGAACCATGAAACCTCTCTTGGCAAATTCGCCGCAGGCGACATGATTCATATAGTTTGCTTCGCGATGCATAACGATAATCCCAACGTGGGGCTCCGGGCCGGACTCGGGTTTGTAGAGCGCGCCCTTGGCGCGACCCAGCTGAACGAACGTGGGGCTGCTCTGAGCCCAGGATCGCGAGCCGAGGACGATGAGTGTAAAAGCGATGGATATCGCGAACGCCAAAATATTTCTTTGCATGATTACGTGTTCGCCTTCTGGTGAGAAATTTTGCGCCGGCGCGGAACGGTTCCCAGATCCAGTTCTTAACACAGGCATGCCGCCAATGGCAGAATGCTCCGGCGAGGTTGCAAAGAGGAAAAATTCCATGTCGTTTGAGACCTTGTGCGTTTCGCCTCCCGCTCGCGCCGGCGATCGCGACAACGATTTTGTCGCAATCAGTGCCAGACTAGAAGGATAGCGAATCCAGCTGGACATTTTCTCCCGCTTGGAGTAATCGGGGCTTAAACGAATGAGCCCGGGAGCGACGATGAAACGGTGGACGACCCTAATCTTTCTCACGGGGTTTTTGCTGTCGCTGCTGACTCCGACATTTTCAGCGGAGGTACCGCTGAAGGTCATCAACGTCGCAGTGCCGGCTGTCTCGCTCCTGCAGGCGCCCCTGTTCGTCGCCATCGATGCCGGCGCATTCAGGAAATATCGCATGGAAGTGCGCTATATCGTCACCGGCGCGCGGACTATCCAGGCGCTGATCGGCGACTCCGTCCAATTCGCTCAGGGCGTTTCCAGCCGGACGGTTCCCGCCGCGGTTCTGGCGGGAGCCGACGCGGTGTTGATCGCCAACTTCAGCGATAAGCTTCTGTTCACTATGCACAGCGCTCCGGAAATCAATTCTCTGCAAGACTTGAAAGGAAAAGTTGTCGGGGTCTCCGGCATCGGCGGCTCGACCGACTTCGCCACCCGGTTGGCACTCCGAGAAGCAGGACTTGTCCCCGACAAAGATGTCGCCATCCGCGGCGTCGGCGGAGTGCCGGAAACCGTGGCAGCGTTGAAAGCGAAAGTCGTTCACGCCGGCACGCTGTCGCCGCCTTCCTCGTTCGTGGCGCAAAAGGCGGGGTTCAAAATGCTATTCGATATGACACGCCTGGGCGTCGACTATGTCTCGTCCGGTCTGGGCGTGAAAAGGGCTTCGATTGTATCTAACCGGCTAGAGGTGAAACAGTTCCTTATGGCGATGATCGAGGGTGCGAAGATTCTGACGAAGGACGAGGAGTTTGCCCTGCGCGTATTGACCAAGCATACCAGGATCGCGGATCGTGACGTGCTGAAACAAAGCTACAGTTACCTAAGGCCCTATTTCTTGAAAGTGCCGTATCCGTCACCACGAGCAATCAAAGACACTTTGGATGTGCTTGCCAAGGACATCCCGAAAGCGAAGGATGCCGACCCTAAGGATTTCATCGACAGCTCGGTGTTAAAAGAAATTGAACAGAGCGGATATATCGAGAACGTTTATGGCAAATAAAATGGCATACCGATTCATCTCTGCCGATGACCACATCGATCTGCGTTGGCTGCCGAAAGACCTGTGGACCGAGCGCCTGCCGGCCGGATTGCGAGAACGCGGACCGCGGGTGGTGGAAACGGAAAACGGCGCGTGCTGGACGTGGGAAGGTCAGACCTTTAGCCCGCATGGTTATTACACAGCCGCACAGGGCAGCGGCGCCATGTGGGCGATCGAGCGCGGCGGCGTGATGCGCGAAGGGGAGCTGCGTCCGACCACCGCAGATCTTCGTCTGACCGACATGGACCGCGACGGCGCGGACGCTTCGATCATGTACGGTCCGACCGACCCGATGGCGATTGCCGACCCTGAGCTGAGGCGGCACTGCTATGAGGCTTATAATGATTGGTTGAGCGACTTTTGCGCTGCCAAGCCCGAGCGCCTGATCGGCGTCGCGCAACTCTCGATGGAGGATCCTGATGCGGCGCGCGGCGAGCTGGAGCGTCTCGCGAAACGGGGCGGGCTGCGTCATGTAAATATTCTGGCCTCGCGCGCGAGCCCGCCCGTATATGACGACGCATGGGCGCCCTTCTGGGCCTTGGCTGAGGAAGTCGGCATACCGATCGGTTTTCACCTCGCGGTCTTGGTGAAAAAGACGCGGCTCGACGACGAAGATCGCGGCGCGGCGAATCATGTGATCGCGGTGGCGTCCCGTTTCGCCAAAGACCCGCCGGGCGTTCAACTTCTCGAACCGATCACCGGCCTTATCTTTAGGGG
>Ga0137407_10002550_pt1 | contig 11956 bp, 10 predicted proteins | sample CZOMad2_2_16fung_FD_108410 | JGI IMG/M metagenome (GOLD analysis project Ga0137407, IMG submission 108410) | Vadose zone soil fungal communities from Angelo Coast Range Reserve, California, USA - CZOMad2_2_16fungal (Illumina Assembly) | ecosystem: Environmental > Terrestrial > Soil > Vadose...
CCGACGCCCCGATCGCGTAGAGCACCGTGTTGACGAAGCTCGCCGCGATCAGGCTCACCTCGTTGGGCACGATCTCCCAGGTGATGATCCGCCAGGTCTTCTCCCCGGTCTCCCGGGCGGCTGCGATGAAGTCGCGGTTGCGGATAGCCAGGGTCTGCGCGCGGACCACCCGGGCCCCCCACGGCCAGGACAGGAAGCTGAGCACCAGGATGGTGGCCGCCTGCCCCTTGTCCTGGAGATAGCCGAGCAGCACGATGAGCAGCGGCAGCGCCGGGATGACCAGGAACACGTTGGTGAGCAGCGACAGCACCTCATCCCACACGCCGCCGAGGAAGGCCGAGGTGACCCCGACGATCACCGACAGCACGGTGGCCACCACGCCGACCAGGAAGGCGAGCACGAGGGTGAGCCGGATCCCCTCGAGCATCTGGGACAGCACGTCCTGGCCGCTCTGCGTGGTGCCGAGCAGGTGCGCGCCGTACGGCGCGTGCAGCGACAGATCGGGCGCGGGGTTCTGGAACGACGGGTCATAGGGCATGACGAGCGGGCCGATGATGCCGGCCAGCACGAACAGGCCGAGCAGGATCGCGCCGACCTTGGCCTTGGTCGGCATCCGGCGCCAGCGGCCGGGCCTGGCTTCTTCGGTGACCAGCGCGGTGGGTTCGGCGCTGATCGGCAGGACGGCGGTCATGCCGTCGCCTCCCTGGTCCGGGCGCGGGGATCGGCGAACACGACGATCATGTCGACGACCAGGTTGGCGATCAGGACGGCGAACGTGATCACCAGGAAGATGGCCTGCATGAGCGGGTAGTCGTTCGAGGTGACCGCGTTGAGCAGCAGCAGCCCGATGCCCGGATAGGAGAAGACGATCTCCATGACCAGGGCGCCCGAGATCACGAAGCCGACCGCCAGGCCGAACCCCTGCAACTGGGGCAGCAGGGCGTTGCGGGCCGCGTAGGTGAAGATGACGCGCCGGCTGGGCAGGCCCTTGGCCTGAGCCGCGATCACGTAGTCCTCGCCGATCGTGGTGATCATGACGTTGCGCATCTGCAGCATCCAGCCCGCGATCGAGGTGAGCACGATGGTGAGGGCCGGGAGCAGCGAGTGGTAGATGGCGCTGCTGATGAAGTCCCCGTGCCAGCCCGGGATCAGCCCGTTGTCGTAGCCCTGGCCGGTCGGGAAGACATGCGTCTTGATGGCGAGCAGGTCGACCAGGATCAGCGCGAAGAAGAAGTACGGGATCGCCTGCAGGAACATCAGGCCGGGCAGCACCCGGTCCAGCGCCCCGCCGTGCCGCCAGCCGGCCACGATGCCGAGCGCGGTCCCGATCAGGAAGGCGATGACGGTCGCGGTGCCGACCAGGATGATGGTCCAGGGGAGGGTCTGGGCCAGGAGCGAGGAGACCGGCGCCGGGTACTGGGATACGTCGGTGCCGAAGTTGAAGTGGAAGATGTCGTTCAGGTACGACACGTACTGACTCCAGAGCGAGCCCGGATGCCCCACGCCAAGCAGCGCCTGGAGCGCCTTGTAAGCCGCGGGCTGCAGGTTGGGGAACTTCGCCATCACGCTCTGGACGGCGTTGCCCGGCATCGCCCGCGGGATGAAGAAGTTGACGGTCAGCGCCACCCACGCGGCGACGACGTAGAACAGCAGGCGGCGGAGTATGAAAGGCATGGCGGCTCCTAGGCCTTCGCAGCCTGGCGGGCTGGTCGGCGGCCTGATCGGGGGCTCGGGGCGGGCGGGACAGGCGGAACCGCGCCGGTGAGCTCCGAACGCGGGACCTTGAGCGTGGGCACGGGCTGGCGGATGACGGTGCCGGGCGGGCAGCCGCAGCTGGACCGCAGCACGAGCTCGGTCGGCAGGAGCTCGGTCACCGGGCGCAGCGACGGGTCGGCGATGCGGTCGAGCAGCCGGGCGCAGGCGCGCTCGCCGAGCAGGCGCATCGGCTGATGGATGGTGGTCAGCGGCGGATCGCACAGGCTGCCGGGGAAGATATCGTCGAAGCCGACCACGGCGATGTCTTCCGGTACCCGGATGCCGGCCCGGCTCAGCGCCTTGACGACACCGATGGCCATCTGGTCATTGGCGGAGACAACCGCGTCGGGCAGGTTCTCCCGGGGCATGGCCAGCAGGGACTCGCCCGCCTCCTCGCCGCTCTGGACATTGTGGTTACCCTGGAACTCACCGACGAGCTCGCATTGCGGGTTCGCCCGCAGCACATGGTCCAGGCCGAGCCGCCGCTCGCGGGAGTCCGGCGAATCCGCCGGCCCGTCCACCCAGAACAGCCGTCGCCGGCCGTGCTCGCGGACGAGATGGGTGACCACGGCGGCCGACCCGGACAGGTTGTCGGCCGTCACCACGTCGTTGAACTTCTCGTACGGGGTACCGGCGAAGATCACTACCGGGATACGCGCGGTCAGGCGCTCGATAAAGGGCGAGGGCATGATCCCCTCGCCGATCAGGATGCCGTCGACCTTGCCGGTGAACGACTCGATCCGGGCGTAGCCGGGGTCGTGCGAGCCCTGCACGAAGGTGATGAGCAGCGACCACTGCTCGTCGCGGATCCGGGCTTCTACCCCGCGCAGCACCTCGTCATAGAAAAGCAGGCTCATGTTCTCGATGTCGTACTGGTGCGCGTGCCGCTCGACGCACACCAGCCCGATCACGTCCTTGCGCCGCCTGGACAGGCTCTGCGCCGCGCCGTCGGGTACGTAGCCGAGCTCCTCGATGGCCTGCCGGACGCGGATCCTGGTGGCCTCGCGCACCCGGTCCTGGCCGTGCACCACCCGCGAGACCGTCGCGGTGGACACGCCGGCCAGGCGCGCGACATCGAAAAGAGTTACCACGTTGTCCCGATCAGCGGCATTGTTTCGTCCTCCGCTCGTAGGCAGCCAGGGCCCGACATCCAGAGGTCACATAAACGACATGTAAACGTTTACACCGGAAATCTAAGCGCTTACACTAACCCTCAGCACAGGGCCGGTCAAGGTTCGTGTCCACGTCGTAACAAAGGAGAGGTTGATGACGGAACTGGCGGCAGGTGAGGACGGCGCCCTCGGCTTCCCCGACGGCTTCACCTGGGGAGCGTCGACGGCGGCCTACCAGATCGAGGGCGCCGCGACCGCGGACGGCAAGGGCACTTCGGTGTGGGACACCTTCAGTCACACGCCCGGCAAGGTCCGCGGCGGCGACACCGGCGACGTGGCCTGCGACTCCTATCACCGTTACCGCGAAGACATCGCGCTCATCGCCTCGCTGGGCCTGCGCTCGTATCGCTTCTCCATCTCCTGGCCGCGCATCCAGCCCGGCGGGCGGGGTGCCGTCAACCAGCGGGGCCTGGATTACTACCGGGCGCTGCTCGACGCGCTGGGCGAGCACGGCATCGAGGCCACCGCCACGCTCTACCACTGGGACCTGCCGCAGGAACTGCAGGACGAGGGCGGCTGGGCGGTCCGCGCCACGGCCGAGCGGTTCGCCGAGTACGCCGCGCTCACCGCGGCGGCTCTCGGCGACCGGGTCGCACGCTGGATTACCCTCAACGAGCCGCAGGTGGTCGCGAACAACGGATACCGCACCGGCGAGCACGCCCCCGGGCTGCGGGACGGCACCGCCGCCGCGGCCGCCAACCACCACCTGCTGCTCGGCCACGGGCTGGCTACCCAGGCGCTCCGCGCCACGGGCGCGTCCGACGTCGGCATCACCCTGGACCTGAACCCGGTCCGGGTACTCGGCGACGCCGGAGCGGGCGAGCTGGAGCGGGCCCGGCTGATCACCGATGCGATGGCGAACGGCCTGTACCTCGGGCCGGTGCTGCACGGCCGGTATCCGGAGCACGCACCGGAGGCGCTCCGCCCGCCGCCCGGGCTCATCGCGGACGGCGACCTGGAGACGATCAGCGCGCCGGTCGATTTTCTCGGGGTGAACTACTACTCCCCGGTCTTCCTGCGCGCGGGTGACCCGGACGATCTCAGGCTCAACGAGGCACCCGCGCGCTGCGGGGTCCCAGGTGTCGTCGAGTACCGGCCCGGGGAACTCGAGCGGACGCCGATGGGCTGGCTGGTCGATCCCACCGGGCTGCACCAGGTCTTGGCCGAGGTATCCAGGCAGGCTCCTGGCCTGCGGCTCTACGTCACCGAGAACGGCTGCGCAGCCGAGGACTACGTGAACCCGGACGGCGAGGTGAACGACCTGGAGCGGGTCAGGTACCTGCACTCGCACCTCGAGGCGGCCGCGCGGGCGATCAAGGACGGCGCCAACCTGGCCGGGTACTTCGTCTGGTCGCTGCTGGACAACTTCGAGTGGGGCTGGGGCTACCAGAAGCGGTTCGGCATCGTGTTCGTCGACTTCGGCACCCAGCGCCGGATTCCCAAGGCCAGCGCCGCCTTCTACGCGAACGTGGTGAAGGCCAACGCGATCCCGCTGCTGCCCGCTGCCTGGCCGCGCTGAGCCGCCGGTTCCGCCGCCGTAGATAATGACCGGTATGCGCTCCGAAACAGCGATCGACGGATTCTCCGCCGCCGAGCTGACCTGGCTCGACGGCGCGGGCCACTTCTCGCCGCTGGAGGCGCCGGCCGGATTCGCCGCGGCCGTCGCCGCCGCCGTCACGCGCTGACCTGGGCTGTCATACTCGTCGATATGAAGTTTCTGGCAACCGTAGAGCTCAACGGCAAGACCGCGACCGGCATCGAAGTCCCGGCCGAGGTCGTCACCGCCCTGGGGGGCGGCGGACGGCCTCCGGTCACCGTGACCATCGGCGGTCACGCCTACCGGACGACGGTCGCCCGGATGGGCGGGCGGTACCTGATCCCGCTGAGCGCGGAGAACCGCACGGCGGCGGGCACGGCGGCGGGCGACGAGGTCGACGTGGACATCGAGCCGGATACCGCGCCCCGCGAGGTGGAGGTGCCCGCCGACCTGGCCGAGGCGCTGGCCGGCGACGCCGCCGCCCGGGCGACGTTCGACGGGCTCGCCTTCACCCACCGCAAGGAGTGGGTGCGCTGGGTGGAAGAGGCCAAGAAGCCGGAAACGCGGGCGACCCGCCTGGCCCGGACCGTCGAGTCGCTGCGCGCGGGCAAGCGGGTGCGCTAGGCCCCGTCCTTGGCCTCCGACCAGCTGCGGACGACGGCGGTCGCGGAGATGAAGCGGACCCCGCAGCGCGGGGCCCAGCGCCCGGCCGCCTCCTGCAGGCAGTCGTCGACCAGCCGGGCCGCCGCCTCCGCCTGCTCGCGCGGGCAGTGAACCAGCAGCTCGTCGTGCAGGCAGAGCACGATCCGCGCGCCCAGGGGAGCGCACCGGGCCCGCACGGTGACCGCCCACACCTTGAACAGCTCCGCCGCGGCTCCCTGGATCATCGCGTTCCGCGCGTACCGGCCGTAGGCGGCGGCCCGGCTGCTGCTCCTGGGTTCGGAGGCAGCCAGCACGATCAGGCGGCCCCCGTAGGTGCGCAGGTCCCGTCCGGCCTGCCCGGCCCGGTCGGCGCTGTCGAGGTAGGCCATGGCCACCGGGTAGGCCGCGTTGAGGCGGCGCAGAGCCTGGGCGCCGTGGCCGGTGGTCTGGCCGTACATCGCGCCGAGCACCGCCACCTTGGCGGTCGGCCGGTCCACCCCGAGTTGCGCCGCCACCGGCGCGTAGAGGTCGTCGGCCCTGGTCGCGGCGGTCAGGGCCGGGTCACCGGTGACCGCCGCCAGCACCCGCGGCTCGATCTGGCCCAGGTCGGCCCGGACGAAGACGTGCCCGTCGTCGGCCACCACCGCCGGGCGCAGCGCGGCCGGCATGTTGTGCAGGCCGGCCGAGGCGGTCATCCGGCCAGCCGCGCCGTCCGAGCCGGTCCACGCGCCGCGGAGCCTGCCGTCGGCGCCGAGGCACTGGTCCAGCCAGGCGTATCCGTACGTCGTGGCGAACCGTTCCGCCTTGCGCCACTCGAGCAGCGGGCCGACGATCGGATGGGCGTCCCGCAGCTCGCGCAGCCGTGACGCCCGGGTGTCAGGCACGTCCAGGCCGAGCCGGCTCAGCAGGGTGCGGACCTGGGCCGGGCTGCGCAGATCGGCGGTGACGCCGGCCGGAAGGTGCCGCAGTACCTCGGCGTCCCGCGCGGCCCGCAGCGACGCGGCCTCGGCCTCGCTGCGCGGCCGGGGCCCGATGAGGGAGGTCAGCACCCGCTCCGCGACCGCCCGGTCCATCGGCAGCCCGTCCGCCGACAGCTCGGCGCACAGCAGTTCGGCGGCTGACTCGGCGTGGGCCGTGGGCAGCGCCATCGGGCGGCCTTCGAGACCGGCCAGCGCCGTGCGCTGGAGTCCGGCGGCCGTCAGCGCCAGCCCGGCCCAGCGGGCGATCCGCTCGGGCCGGTCCGCCCAGCCGCCGCTGACCCAGGCCGGGCGCAGGTGGCCATCCGGCGCGACCGGATCGGCTCCGTCGCCCTCGTCCATGCCGAACAGGTCGGGCGGTCCCGCGGCCGGCAGCGTAGCCGGGTCGAGATCGCGCAGCCGCGCCCACGCCCAGCCGGGATCCGCCCGCCAGCCGCCGAACAGCAGCCGGTGCGCCGCGGCGACGTCCCAGCCCGTGGCCAGCCGCACCCCGTCGGCGGCCAGCCGCGCCGCCGCCTGCCCGGACCACGTCACCCACCGCGGCCGCAGCGCCTCGTCGGCCCGCCCGACCTCGGCCGCGACACCAGGCACGGTCCAGGAGCGGTCCGCGGTGGCCAGGCCGAACCCGAGCGCGGGCGAGACGACCAGCGCGACGAGGTCGCCCCGGTTCACGCCTGCCCGCCGCAGCGACGTCACCAGGTCCGCATCTGCCACGCAAGCAACCTTGCCACGGACGCTGTCCGCGGCGAGCCCGAGGCTGATACGCCACCCCGTTCGGCCCGGAAAACGCGGTGCCGGACCTCAGCGCATGGCTACGGACCCCAGGCTGCGGATGACCTGCTTGCGCGGGGGCCTAGTACGTCATGCCCATCGCCGTCAGGACCTCGGACAGCGTGACCGCCGCGATCTCGTTGGCCCGCTGGTTGCCGTCCCGCAGCACCTGGCGCACGTAGCCCGGGTCCCGCGCGAGCTCCGCCCGGCGCGCCCTGACCGGGGCGAGCAGGTCGTTGACGGCGGTGGTGACCAGCTTCTTCAGCGCGGCCGCCCCGCCCCCGCCGAGCTCGGCCGCGACCTCGCGCGGATCGCGGTCCAGGCTCAGGGCGGCCAGCAGGACCAGGCTGGAAACCGCCGGCCGGGCGTCCGGGTCGTAGCTGATGTGCCGTTCGGAGTCGGTCTGCGCGCCGCGGATGAGCCGGGCGGTCTCGTCCGCGGTGGCCGAGAGCGGGATGGTGTTGCCGCGGCTCTTGCTCATCTTGGTGCCATCGGTGCCCAGGAGCAGCGGGGCGGCCGACAGCAGCGCGTCCGGCACCGGGAACACCGCCTGGCCGAACCGTTCGTTGAACCGGCGCGCGATCACCCGGGTGATCTCCAGATGCGGCAGCTGATCCTGCCCCACCGGCACCAGGTTCGCCTTGCAGAACAAGATGTCCGCCGCCTGGTGCACCGGATAGGTGAGCATCAGGCCGCTGACCGACGCCTGCCGTGAGTGCGCGATCTCGTCCTTGACCGTCGGGTTGCGGTTCAGCTCGGGCACCGAGACCAGGCTGAGGAAGGGCAGCAGCAGCTGGTTCAGCCCGGGCACCGCGCTGTGCGCGAAGATTACGGTCCGAGCCGGGTCGAGCCCGATGGCCAGGTAGTCCAGCATCATCTGAGTCACGTACTCGTCCAGGTGCTCGGCCGTGTCCCGGTCGGTCAGCACCTGGTAGTCGGCGATCAGCACGAAGACCTCGGCGCCGAGGTCCTGCAGCCGGACCCGGTTCCGCAAGGTGCCGAAATAGTGGCCCAGGTGCAGCCGCCCGGTCGGCCGGTCGCCGGTCAGGATGCGGAACGCCGTCGCGTCCCGGCCGATCAGCTCCTCGAGCTCGTCCGAGCGCTGCTGGGCCAGCCTCGTCTGGGCCAGCCTCGCTTGGGCCGACGTCGTTGCTTGGGCCGACGTCGTTTGGGCCAGGGTCGTTGTCATCGTTATGGTCCTCCCGTCGGTCCGGATGGGAGCACGAAAAAGGCCGTCCATCCGGACGGCCTGAACACAGGTTGGGACCGTCCTAGACGGCCTGCCACACCTGCGCTACGAACTGCATGCCTCGAGGATACCAAAAATCAAGGACATTACGCCGAACGGGCCGGGCTATCCGCCCCGGTACCCGCGCGTGCCGTCCCCCGCGGGGCGCCGCCGACCCGCCTTCGCGGACGGCCGCCGGCCAGCAGCCCGGCCGCCGCGGCGCACAGCTCGGTCCCGGCCGCGACCAGCAGGCACGTGGTGACCGAGTGCCCGGCCAGCGGCCCGCCGAGCGCCGCCCCGGCGGCCAGCCCGGCGATCTTCAGGCTGGCCGCCGTGGTGTAGACCTGCCCGCGCATCCGCGCCGGGGTCTCCCGGTGCCGGATCGCGAACAGCGCGGTGAGCTGCGGTCCCTCGCCGGCCCCGGCCAGCGCGACGGCCGCCAGCGTGAGCCAGCCGGACGTCACCGCCGCCGCGGCCATGCTCGCCCCCATCACCAGCGTGCTGCCGAGCACCATGGCGTCCGGCCGGCCGGGTCCCGCCCGGCGGGCCAGCGCCGTATTGGCGAGCAGCGAGGCGACCGCCATCGCGCTGATCAGCAGCGCGCCGCGGGCCGGGGCGCCGAGCCGCTGCGCGCCGAGCACCGGGCAGCAGACCAGCAGCAGCCCGATCCCGGCGTAGGAAACCGCCGAGGTCGTGGTGGCCCGCAGCAGCGGGCGGCGGGTGACGATGGCGCCGAACCCTTCGGCCATCTGCCGGTGCAGTGCGGGCTCGGGACCGGCCGGCCGGCGCGGCTCGGGGCGGTAGCGTGACAGCGAGCAGGCGGCCGGTATGGCCAGCGCGACCAGGGCCGCGGCCGTCAGGACGGCCAGCCGGGCCCCGAACCCCGCCGCCACCGCGGCCGCCAGGGCCGGCCCGGCCAGGCTGGCCGCGGTATAGGTCAGCGCGTCAAGGACCGAGCCGCGGTCCAGTTCGCGTCCGGTCACCACGCGGGGCAACTGTGCCGTCCAGCCGCCCGCCACCGCCGGGCTGAACAGGCCCGCGGCCAGCGCGACCGGCACCACGGCCGCCACCGGCAGCCGGCCGAGCACGGCCTGGACGGCGGTGATCCCCAGCGCGTAGCCGCCCAGCGCCCAGGCCAGCACCCGGTCCGGGCGGCGGCTGCGGTCCAGCAGCGCGCCGAACACCGGGCCGCCGGCTGCCCCGGCGATGGTCACGCTGGCCAGCAGCCCGGAGCCGGCCGCGGGCCGGCCGGTCACGGCGAAGCCGAGCAGCAGCAGCGCCGGGCCCGACATCTCGTCGCCCGCCCGGGCCGCCGTGGCCCCGGCCAGGTAGCCGCGCAGCCCGCGGGCCATCTGGTAACGGGAATTCATAAAAAAACGTTACACTATCGCTCATGACCAGCCCGGAGGGCGTACTCGGCAGCAGCGTGCACGACGCCGCGCGCCGGTCCGCGGACATGCTCGCCATCCTGCTGCCGCCGGCGGGCATCGGTCGCGGCCAGGACCGTTCTGGACCGGACCGTGGTGGACCGGACCGTGGTGGACCGGACCGTGGTGGACCGGACCGCGCCGGCCAGCGCGCCGCGCTGATCGGGGTCCTGCGGGCGCACGGCGAACCGGAGCCGATCGAGATCTCCGACGCCGACCTCGACGGTCTCCAGCGGGCTGCCGTCGAACTGGCGGAGGTGTTCGCGGCCGCGGCCGCGGGTAGCGCCGCCGAGCGGATTAACGCCCTGCTCGCCGGGCGCGCCCGCCCGCCCCGGCTGACCACCCACGGCGGGACGTCCGGCTGGCACCTGCACGTGGACGGCAGCGACGACGCGCCCTGGGCCGAGTGGTTCCTGACCTCGTCCTGCCTGGCGCTGGCCATCCTGCTGGCCGATCGCCAGGCGCCGCCCGGCGGCTTCTGCGCCTCGCCCTCCTGCGGCAAGCCGTTCGTGAACGTGGGCCGGGGCGCGCCGCGCCGGTACTGCTCGGCCGCCTGCGGCACCCGCGAGCGGGTAGCCAGGCACCGGACGACCCCGGCCGCGGGGCCGTGAAAGGCTAGCAGCATGGAATACATCCACCTGGGCCGCTCCGGCCTTTCCGTGAGCCGGCTGTGCCTCGGCACCATGAACTTCGGGCCGCTGACCTCGCCGGCTGATTCCCACGTGATCATGGACCACGCGCACGAGATCGGCATCAACTTCTTCGACACCGCCAACCGCTACGGCGGGGCGACGACCCCGCCCGGGCAGGTAGCCAAGCACGACGAGGCGCACTCCGGCTGGACCGAGGAGATCATCGGCGAGTGGTTCGCGGCCGGCGGCGGGCGGCGCGAGCGCACCGTGCTGGCCACCAAGCTGTACGGGGCGATGGGGGACTGGCCCAACGAGGGCAAGCTGTCCGCGCTGAACATCCGGCGGGCCTGCGACGCGTCGCTGCGCCGGCTGCAGACCGACTGCATCGACCTGTACCAGATGCACCACGTCGACCGGGACACCCCGTGGGACGAGATCTGGCAGGCCATGGAGGTGCTCGTCGCCCAGGGCAAGATCTTGTACGCCGGCTCGTCCAACTTCGCCGGCTGGCACATCGCCCAGGCCAACGACACGGCCGCCGCCCGCGGGTTCTTCGGCCTGGTCAGCGAGCAGTCGATCTACAACCTGCTGGTCAGGGAGATCGAGCTCGAGGTGCTGCCCGCGGCGATCGAGTACGGCGTCGGCGTCATCCCGTGGTCCCCGCTGTACGGCGGGCTGCTCGGCGGCGTGCTGAAGAAGGAACGCGAGGGCCGCCGCCGGCTGGCGGGCCGGTCTCAGCAGATCGTGGAGCGGAATCGCGAGCAGATCGCGGCGTACGAGGACCTCTGCGACGAACTCGGCCAGGAGCCCGCCAACGTCGCGCTGGCCTGGCTGCTGCACCAGGAGGGCGTCACCGGGCCGATCATCGGGCCGCGTACCAGGGAGCAGCTGGACGACGCGCAGCGCGCGCTGACCCTGGAACTCGACGACGACGTGCTCAAGCGGCTCGACGACCTGTTCCCCGGCTACCGGACCGCGCCGGAGCACTACGCCTGGTAAGAACGTCCGGATGAGCGACCTGGCCGAGGCTTCGCCGTAGCGGCTGAGGAGCTGGCGGGCGGTGCGGAGCAGGCGGTCCCTGACCGGCTGCGGGCTGAGCACCTCGACCTGGTCGCCGAAGCCGGCCAGCCGGTAGGCGGCGGCCACCTCGTGCTCGAACGACAGCGTCACCGTCCGCCAGCCGTCGGTCCCGGGCGGAAGCGCCGCCGCCAGCGCGGGGCCGGCGGCGTCGCCGAAGACCTCGGGGAAGGCCGCCAGCGCGCCGGGGGAGGCCCGCAGCGTGACCTCGATCCGGGGCCTGCTGGCCTCGAACTCGGCTGACCAGCGGGCCCAGAACTCCGCCAGGCCGAACCCGGGCGGCCGCGGGAACGGCTCGGCCAGGACCACGGCGCCGCTAATACGCGCGACGCGGAACACCCGGGGATCGCCGCGGCCGTCGCCCGCCAGGGCCACCAGGTACCAGGTGCCCGCCTTGTTCACCAGGCCGAGCGGCCCGGCCGTCCTGAGCTCGTCCTGGCGGCCGTCCGCGTGCCGGTACGTCAGCCGCAGCCTCCGGCCCAGCCGCAGCGCGCCGGCCAGGTCGCGCAGGCACGGCACCTCCTCCCGGCTGCCGAACCACCGGGGCAGGTCGAGATGCACCAGCGCCCCGGGAGCGGCTCCGGAGGTGACCTGGATCTGGCGGTGGGCCGCGGACAGGGCCCGGTCGAGCCCCAGGTCCCGCAGCGCCGCGGGCACCCCCAGGATGAGCAGTGCCTCGGCCTCGTCAGCCCGCAGCCCGCGCAGCGGGAACCGGTAGCCGTCCATCAGCCGGCACCC